>Ga0073934_10008116_pt1 | contig 14186 bp, 19 predicted proteins | sample LarsenN4metaG_FD_76834 | JGI IMG/M metagenome (GOLD analysis project Ga0073934, IMG submission 76834) | Hot spring sediment bacterial and archeal communities from British Columbia, Canada, to study Microbial Dark Matter (Phase II) - Larsen... ...
GGCCGGCGCGGTCGTGGTCCAGGGTGACCTCGTGGGCGTGGCCAAGGTACCCATCCCGGCCAACAAGCTCGGGGCGCTGGCCGTCGCCGGCGTCTTCGACTTCCCCAAGTCCACGGCGGGCGGCAGCGCCATCGGCGCGGGCGTCACCGTGTACTGGAATGCCGGGGCGCAGCAGGCCACGACTACGTCCGCCGGCAACAAGCTCCTGGGCAAGACCACCAAGGCCGCCGCCGACGCGGACGCCACGGTGCGCGTGCGACTCAGCCAGTAACCGTCGCCTAACTCGGAGACCAGACTCGTGGCTGATCTGCTCGAGAAATCCTCGGCCTGGCTGGAGGACCAGCGGGAGACATTCATGTCCCGCACGGTCATCTACCAGCGCCCCGGAAGCCCGGCACCCAACACCGTGGAGGTGACAGCGACCATCGGGCAGACGCTGTTCGCCGTGGACAACGGTGAGGGCGCGGCGCTGCAGGTGGAGTCGCGGGATTACCTGATCCGCGCCGCACACTTGGTGCTGGGCGGCGGGCCGATCCTCCCCCGGCGCGGCGATCAGATCCACGAGATGCAGGACGGCGTGATCTACATCTATGAGGTCATGGCCCCAGGTGACGAGCCAGTGTGGCGCTACAGCGATCCGTACCGCAAGACGTTGCGGATTCACACGAAACACATTGATAAGGAAAACGAACCATGAGCACCAACGTAACCAAGAGCCGCTTCGCCTGGATCGGGACCGCCGTCGAAACGGTGGGATTCGTGGTCTTCTGCGGCTTCATCGGCATCGGCATCTCGCTGGCCTGCTTCACGGCCGCAGACACCGTCGTCAACACGCGGAACAACGCGCGGCGAGTGGTGGAACTGGAGAAGCGGCTGGACACGCTGGAGGCGCAGGCCCGCACCAAGGTCGCCGGCGCATCCCCTGCGGACGCCGCAGACACCAACACCCACGGCAAGCAAATCGCCAAGGACACCAAGCCATGACCGACCAATCCGACAAACGCATCCTCCGCTGGGTGCCGGAGATCGCCGTGCTGGTGACATGGTCGCTGACGGTCATCGGCGCTGTGTGGGCGGTGTCCGGCGAGCGGGCAGACGTGCTTCACGAGTTGCGCGAGCAGCGCAACGCCGTGGTCGATCACGAAGCCCGACTTCGCGCCCTGGAGAAACAGGCCAGCGAGGTCGCCGCCGACGTGCGGTGGATTCGCCAGACGCTGGAGAAACAGCCCGGAGGTCGTCCATGAGCCGCAGATGGCTGGGATCAGCAGATGTCCAGATCAACGACGCCAACGGCGCGCTGCTCGTCGAGCAGGTCAGCGCCGGGAACACTGGCGGCAGTGGCGATGCGGCGACCACCCAGACGGTCAACGGACAGACGACGCTGGCCGCCAATGCCACACGCCGGGGCCTGGTGATCCAGGTGTGGACGGACGGAGGCGCGGGCAGTGATCCGGTCTACGTCTACTTCGCCGGGGACACGAGCACGCAGCCGGCGGCGCTGCGTCTGCGGGCGGGCCAGATCTGGGAGATGCCCCCGGCCTACTACACCGGCGCGGTGACCATCGCTTCGGGCAGTTCGTTTGAGGCCTCAGTCACGGAGATCGTCTGATGCCGGTGTACGGCAACATTCTCGACGGCCAGCAGCTGCTGGACCTGCTCAACACGGGCAGCGACCGCCGCCTGCGCGACAGCGGGAACTACGACGTTCTCGACTGGGAGACCGGGGACCTGTTCTACAACGGCTACCTCGTGGCCCAGTGGAAATACGGCGACCTCTTCGACGGCGACGGCTCATGGTCGCTGGACTGGTGGGATCGCGTGCTCGTCGATTCCAGCGGCTACCGCGCCATCGAGTGGGGCAACCGCACCCTCCTCGACAACAACGGCAGCACGGCCGTCGATTGGTACAACCGCCGCCTCCTGGACTACTACGGCAACACCGCCCTGGACTGGAGCAACCCCGGCGACGTTCGCCTCTCGTACCGGAATCTGCTCGAGGTCAACTCCATCGACGTGAACGGCGAGCTGCAGGGCGGCGCGGGCAACGGCATCACGATGTACGGCTTCCGCTTCTGGAATAACAACGGCTGGAACTTCATCGACACCAACGGGAACCTGATCGCCAACGGCGACAGCTCTTCCGGCGCGCTGCTTCAGGGCACATCCTGGAACAGCGGGGCCTTCATCCTCGGCAACGACAGCAACCGGGGTGATGGGTACATCCGCGCCGCCAACCTCTACGTCGAGGCCGACTACCTCGCGTTCTTCGGCGCGTCGCCCACCAACCAGCAGAGCAGCTACGGCGACGTGAACAGCAGCGCCTCGTCGAACTTCTGGATGAGCTACGGCAACGACGCCGCCATGATCGAGGACACCGCCAGTGCGGTGAACTACTGCCTTTGGATTTTCCGAACCTTCGGGTTCATCGCCCCCTGACAAGGAGATTGCCATGCCCACCGTTCAAGACAAGCTCGCCGCCGCCGGATCGGACATGCTGCGCCGCCTGGTCGGCCAGACCACGCTCTCGGCCAGCATGCGCCTCAAACAACTCGAGACGCAGTTCGGTCACGACACCGTCGCCGCCGCCATCGGAGACGAGGCCGCGCTCGTCGCGGTCAGCAAGGCGCTCGAAGCGCTCTCGCTGGCGTGCGGCGTCCAGCAGCCCCAGTCCGCCCCAACCCGCCCTGCATGAGGACCGGCCATGTCGCTGATCACCACTATCGCCGACGCCATCGTGACGGAGCTCAATGCCGCGCCGTCGGGCACGTTCGCGCAGCCGTTCACGGCAGCGCGGCACTACCGCCCGCAGTTCGACCTGGCGGAACTCAAGACTGTGCGGGTGTCAGTGGTGCCCAAGGGGATCGCGATCACCGGCCTGATGCGCAGCGCCAACCAGAACGACGTGAGCGTCGACGTGGCGGTGCAGAAGAAGGTGACGGAAGGCGACACGGCGGAACTCGACGGCCTGATGCTGTTGACCGAGCAGATCGCCGACTTCTTCCGCCTCCGCAGGCTGACGGCATTGCCCGAGGCGCTGTGGACTAAGACCGACAACGTGCCGGTCTACTCGCCCGAGCACCTGGAGACCAAGCAGGTGTTCACCAGCGTGCTGACGTTCACGTTCCGCGTGGTGAGGTAACCCCCGGAGCCCCGGAAGGAGACGCAATGGTCGGCGCGAAGGCGAAAACCAAGTTCGACGGCAAGAAAGTGATGGCGGCGAAACGCGCCAACATCACCAACCTCGGCCACGCCGGCGCTGCCATTCGCCTTGCCGCCCGCCACAGCATCCGCAAGTCCAAGAAGGCGTCGATGCCCAACACGCCGCCACACACGCGCAAGGGGCGCATCAAGAACGCCATCAAGTACGCCGTCACCCCCGGCAAGCAATCCGTGGTGATCGGGCCGGATTACGAAGTCGCCGCTGATTCGGGTTCCGCCCACGAGTTCGGCGGGCGCTTCCGCCGGGAGAACTATGACAAGCGCCCGTTCATGGGACCGGCGCTGGAGAAGACCAAAGACCGCCTGCCCCCGCTGTGGGGCGGCTCAGTGAAAGGGTAAAGCCATGTCAGTCAAACTCGGCCTCGACGCCAAACTCTACTTCTGTGTCGCCGGTATTGGCGGCACGCCTACCTGGACGGAACTGACCAACGTCAAGAACGTCACGCTCTCGCTGCAGAAGGGCGAGGCGGATGTGACCACCCGCGCCAACAACGGGTGGAAGGCGATGGCCGGCACGCTCAAGGAAGCGTCCATCGAGTTTGAGATGGTGTGGGACACGGCGGATGCCGGGTTCACGGCCATCAAGAACGCCTACTTCAACAACAGCCTGATCGGCATCGCCGCGATGGATGGTGCCGTGGCCACCGTCGGCAGCCAGGGCCTGTGGGCCGACTGCATGATCACCGACTTCTCGCGCGACGAGCCGCTGGAGGATGCGATCAGCGTGAAGGTGACGGCCAAGCCGACGTATTCGGCCAACGCGCCCATCTGGAAGACCGTTCCCTGAGCCTGAAGGAGTGTGAACCATGAAGACCTTCAATGACAACGCCGCCCGCAGTTGGACCGTGCAGGTCAACGTGGACGCCATCAAGCGCGTCCGCGACCTGGCCCAGGTGAACCTGCTGGAGGTGGTCGAGGGCAAGCTGCTGGAGCGGCTGATCTCCGACCCGATCCTCCTGTGCGACGTGATCTACTGCCTCTGCAAGCCCGAAGCCGACACCAAGGGCGTCACCGACGTGGACTTCGGGCGGGCGATGGCGGGCGATGCCATCGACGGCGCGACCAGCGCGCTGCTGGAGGAACTGGTCGATTTTTTCCCGCAAGGCAAGCGCCGGGTGCTTGCCAAGGCGCTGGCCAAGCTGCGGAAGTTGGAGACGGCGGCGCTGGCGGCGGTGGAGACGCGGCTGGACAGCCCGGAACTGGATCGGCAGTTGGCGGTGCGGCTCGCGCAGCTGGAGAACTCATCTGGCAGTGCGCCGGAGTCCTCGGCTTCCATCCCGGTCCCTTCACCCTGAGGGAACTGGTCGCAATGGCGCAGGCCCGCCAGCAGGATGGCTGGAACCACACGGCGGCGCTGCTGGCGATGCTCGCCAACGTCAACCGCGACCCGCGGAAGGGACGCGCGTTCCGGCCCGCTGACTTCCATCCGATTCCGGCCCCGAAGCGCACCGAGTCGCCCCCGGCCCTCAAAGGCGACATCGCGATGCTCAAGACCGTGTTCATCGACAACGCTCCGATCCGGAGGTGAAGCATGACCCCGTATGCCCGCCACATCCTGGAAGTCTTCATCGTGATCAGCACGATCCTCACCTCGCCTGGCTGCGCCAGTCATGCCAAGCCCGCGGACGCGGCCCGCGCCACGGTCAGTGATGCCGTCACCGGCGTCGCGGGCGTTGTCGCGCACACCGAGTCGGCCCAGCGTCATGTCGAGCAAGCGGTCCCGCACACGGATGACACCGGCAAGGTGCATCTGGCCGCTGCGACGGATGAACACAAGGAAGTCATCGCCGACGCGGCCGAGACCAGGCAGGCGCTGGAGTCCACGGTGACGCAGATCTCCGCGCTGGAGGGGCAGGTTGTGGCCATCCGGAGTGATTACACGAAGCTCGAATCCCGCTGGTACGTCCGCTGGGGCCGGTGGATCGAGCGGGCGCTGTGGATCATCGGCATCTCCTGGCTGGTGCTGGGCGCGGCGTCGGTGTTCCTCGGCTTGGGCAACCCGCTGTCGCTGACCTGGCGGATCGGTAAGGAGATCACCCGCCTGGTGCCGCTGATGAACCCGTTCAGTTGGGTGCGGGATTGGATTCTCGCCCGCCGCACGGGTTCTGACGCCGGAAAGGCCGGGTGAGAGATGGCCAACGCACGTGGCATCCGGGCCGGGGCGGCCTACATCGAATTATTCGTCAACGACTCGAAGCTGGTCCGCGGGCTCCAGAACGCCGCCAAGAAGCTCAAGGCGTTCGGCGACGCGATCACCGGCTGGGGCCAGAAGATGGCGACCATCGGTGCCGCCGTCACCGCGCCCCTCGTGGGCAGCGCCAAGGCGTTCAGCGAGATGGGCGACCGCATGGCCAAGATGAGCCAGCGGACGGGCATCTCGGTCGAGACCCTCTCCGAACTGGCCTATGCCGCCGAACTCTCCGGCGCGGACCTGGACACCCTTGAAGGCTCGCTGCGGAAGATGCAGAAGGCCATCGTCGCGGCGGCCGAGGGTTCCGAGGGCGCTACCGATGCCCTGGCCAAACTGGGCTTGACCGTGGAGAACCTGCGCGGCCTGTCACCGGATCAGCAGTTCAAACTGATCGCCGACCGCCTGTCGCAGATTCAAAGCCCGGCCGTGCGCGCGGCGCTGGCGATGGAACTGTTCGGCAAGTCCGGCACGCAGTTGCTGCCGCTCATGCTGGAGGGGGCCAAGGGGATCGAGGCGCTGCAGCGGCAGGCCCACGACCTGGGCCTGACCATGTCCACCGAGGACGCCAAGGCCGCCGAGGCGCTCAACGACTCCTTCGACACCCTCTGGAAGGTGGTGAAACAAGGCGTCTTTGTCATCGGCTCGGCGCTGGCTCCCACACTCCGATCGGTCAGCGAGTGGATCATCCGCACCGTCGTCACCACCACCGACTGGATCAAGCAGAACAAGGAACTGGTGGTGACGATCTTCAAGGTCGCCGCCGCCGTGGTTGCCGCCGGCCTGGCGCTGATGGCCCTGGGCTACGCGATCACCGTCCTGGGCGGGATCATCAGCGCCGCCGTTACCGTGGTGACCACCGTCACCACGGCCTTCAGCATCCTGGCCTCGGTGGTGAGCTGGCTGCTCACGCCGTTCGGCCTGGTGGTTGCGGCGATCGGCGTGGTGCTGGCCGCCCTGGCGGCGCTGGCGGGCTACCTTCTCTATGCCTCCGGGGTCGCCGGGCAGGCGCTGCAATGGCTGGGGGATCGCTTCGCCGACCTGTCGGACTTTGCCACTGAGTCGTTCCAGGGCATCTCCGACGCCTTGGTCGCCGGCGACATCGCTCTGGCCGCGAAGATTCTCTGGCTGTCGCTCAAGGTGATCTGGCAGAAGGGTGTGCTGGAACTCACCCGACTGTGGGAATGGCTCAAGGGCTGGACGCTCAAGCTGGTCTACGGCCTGTGGTACGGCGTGCAGGCGGCGTGGGAGATCGGCGTGTCCTCGGTCGCGGAGGTCATGCTCAAGCTCTATTACGCGGTGCTGGACATCTGGGAACGCATGTCCACGGGCGTCATGAACGTGTGGGACGGCGCGGTCAACTGGGTTGCCAAGCGGATCATCGACCTGCAGGGCCTGGTGGACGACAGCCTGGACACCGACGCGGTGAAAAAGGCGCTGGACGAAGACGCCAACCAGCGGATCAATCAGCGCAACAGGGAGAAGGACCAGAACCGCCAGCGGATCGCCGAGGAGCGCGCCGGCGCGCTCAAGATGCTCGGGCAGGAGCACGAACAGAACATGGCCAAGATCGGCCAGGCATCCATCGACGCCGAGAACCAGCTCGACGCGGATGCCAAGAAGAAGGTGGACGCCGCCCAGGCCGAACTGGATGCCGCGAAGAAGGAATGGCAGGACGCCATCGCCGAGGCGAAGAAGAAACGGCAGATGAAGGAATCCGAGGGGCCGAACCGTCTGCAGGCACCTCCGGATGTTGGCGATTACCTCGAGGGGCTGGGGCCGACCATCGAGCAGGCGCAGAAGAAGACCATCGGCGTGGCCGGCACCTTCAACGCGATGGAAGCCCGCGGGCTGGGGGCCGGGGGTGTCACCGACCGCATCGCCAACGCCACCGAAGCCACCGCCAAGAACACCAAGAAACTCGCCGACAAGGTCCGCGACGGCGGCCTGGCTTTTGATTGACCCCGGAAGGAACGACCCGTGCCGATCACACTGCGTGAAAAGATCGACAGCCGAGCCAGCCAGGCGGGTGAAAGCCCGTCGGTGACGCTTCTATATGGTCTGGATGGCACCAGCGACGACCTGACCGCCAAGACGCTGGCGATCAATTCCACGCCCACCACCTATGACGGCTTGGTGCGCCAGAGCCTCTCCATCGAGCCGGAATGGGTGGACACCAACACCACCGACGGGCGATGGCTGGTGACCGTGCGTTACGGCAGTGCGACCGAAGAGCCGCCCACCGGCGACAGCACCTTCGCCTTCGATACCGGCGGCGGCACCCAGCACATCACCCAGTCCATCCAGACCATCGCCAAGTACCCCCCGGCTACAGCGCCGGACTTCAAGGGCGCGATCGGCGTCACCCACGACAACGTCGAAGGCGTGGACATCACCATCCCGGTCTACCAGTTCTCCGAGACCCACTACCTCGACGACGCCATCGTGACCCCGGCGTATCGCGGCACGCTCTTCTACCTGACGGGCAAGACCAACGCTGGCGGGTTCCGTGGCCTGGCCATCGGGGAGTGCCTGTTCCTGGGCGCGTCGGGCTCCAAGCGCGGCCAGGGGGACTGGGAGATCACCTTCCGCTTCGCCGGAAGCCCCAACGTCACCGGCCTGATGGTCGGCACCATCGGCCCGATCTCGAAGAAGGGCTGGGAGTACATGTGGGTGCGCTACGAGGATGACGAAGACGAAAACGCCAAGCGCCTGGTGAAGCGCCCGACGGCGGTCTACATCGAGAAAGTCTACGAGGAAGGCAACTTCGCGGTGCTGGGAATCGGGAGCTGACCCCCGGAAGTGAGAGACATGGCCGACGCCTTCAAGAAAGTTCAGCCCGGCGACAAGCTCCGCATCCCGGCGGCGGCGTACAACGCCTTCATCGACACCGCCATCGACCTGCGCAAGCGTCAGCACGGCGCAGGCCAGGGCAGCGAGTCGGAGCAGCGCAACGCCGGCATCGTGCTGGTGCGCAACAACTCAGGCGAGGACCTGGTGCGTCTGTCGGTGCTGGGCATCGACGATCCGGTGATCGAACCCGAAGACAGCCTGCAGCAGTTCAAGAACAAGGTGGCGCTGGATTGCTCCAAGCCCGAGGAAGAGCATCGCGGGCGCTTCGTGATTCTGCTGGACTCGATCCCCAACGGGCAGATGGGCCGGGCCTACATCTCCGGCGTCTGCCCCGCCTACATCTACGTCGAGGATGAGGACGAAGACAACCGCTTCGCCGACGTGCGGCCGGGCCACACCGACACCATCAAGACCGGCGCGGTCGGCTCGGCAATGGTGCTGTGGCGCGAAGGCGGCGAGGACGAGCAGTGGGCCGTCGTTCGCCTCTCCAACCCGAAATCCACCGGGCCTTCGGGACCGACAGGGCCGACAGGACCCACTGGTCCCACGGGGCCAACGGGTCCGACCGGCCCGACGGGACCCACTGGTCCCACAGGGCCAACCGGCCCGACTGGCGACACCGGGATGACAGGACCAACCGGGGACACCGGCGACACGGGTCCGACGGGACCCACCGGCGATACCGGGGGCACCGGCCCATCGGGCAGCACCGGTCCCACCGGGCCGACGGGACCGACAGGTCCCAGTGGTCCCGATGGCGAGACCGGCGTCACGGGTGATTCCGGTGTCGTCACCGGTGACGACATCTGGATCGAAGTCACCCCCGCGGGCGTGGTGAATCACATCGGCCCCTACGCCGACGACCCGAACAAGGCGTCGCAGGCGGTGGTGGTGGATGTGCAGACGGAGTGGGACAGCACCTACGACTGTCGCATCCGTCTCTACTTCCGCGACCACACCTGGGACAGCCGTGGGCACACGCTGGGGTACTTCAACCCGACGGACCGGTGGGCGACTACCTACGGCAGCTGACACAGGAGAGCATGATGAACGAATACGAACTGTTGATCCTGGTGCCGGGGCTGGTGAATGATGCCGCCGCCGAACAGACATTGGATTGCCTGGCGGCGTTGCAGCCCCAACCCGCGCGCATCGTCGTGGTGGACTGGTCGCACGACATCCACCCCGACGTGATGGTCGGCGGCAAGCCCAACCGCCACGGCCTGGCCCGGCGGCGCAGCCCCTGCCTGGACGATCTGCTCGAACTGGCCGACGAAGTCTGGTCGGAGAACCTGATCGCCCACAAGCGTGTGGACCCGGTTGGCCCACCGATGTGGTGCTGCCAATGCAAGGCCAAGGCGTGGGCCATCGGCGAGACCCGAAAGCGCGGGGCGGCTTCCGGGGGGCGCATCCTCTATATGCAGTTCGGGGACCGGATGAGCCCGACCGCGCCGGCGGCATTGTTGGCGACGTTAACGGCGGACCCGAAGGCGGCGTTCGCGTTCCTCCAAGTCTACCGCTGCGATTGGGCCGGAAAGCTCTACGACCCGCCGCAGTTCGTCCACCAGGTGCAGTTCGTCCGTGAGGCCGCGGCCAAGCACAAGTTCATGCCGGGGATGATGATGGCGGCAGACCGGCTCACGGACACCCGGCTCCTGGACGACCGCAGCGATTGGGTGAACCAGCCCGATGACCTGCTGACGCGGCAGATTCTGCTGGCCAGCGGGCACGGTGTGGGCGTGCCGCGCTCCGATGCCGAGCACGTCTACTACTACCACGCCGAACCCAATCCGATGGGTGACCTGGTCCGCGAGCAGTTCACGCGTGCCCGCAAGGCGCAGGACCCGAACCTGAATGCAGCCGGGCGGCCCATGCTCGACGCCGTCCTGCGTGACAGTGACGCCGCCCACCGTCAGCACTTGGCCAAGCGCGGCCTGGCGGACCGTACGGCGCTGCAACGCACCCGGGCGGCAGTCAGCGTCCGGTTCACGCACGCCACAGAAGCTCCAGCCACGAAGGGGGCGTGAGCATGGCTCTCTGGTACGACTGCGGCAGCGGGTTCGTGAAGGCCGTCGGGCTGGCCCGGCGCGACTTGGGAGCCGACGTGTACCTGTGCTGCCCCGGCCCTTCGCTGGCGAAGGTTGATCCGGCCGCGCTCCGCGTGCCCGGCGCGTTCGTCCTGGGAGTGAACACGTCCTACCCCCGCATCCGGCCCGACATGTGGATCGGCATGGACACCCCCGGCTGCTACGACCCGCGCCTGTGGTGGGAGCCGTTCCCAAAGATCGTGCGCGGCACCTACCGCGATGAGCGTTGCGGCGGCGTGCCGATCCGCACCTGCCCCGGTATGTACTTCGCCGACGTGGAGCGTGCGTATGTGACAGACCTGTTCCGCCGGCGAGGGCACGACGCCAGCTTCGTCTGGAACGGCAACACCTTCATCGTGGCGCTGCACTTGGCGGTCTGGATGGGCGCGAAACGCATCCACCTCGTCGGCTGCGACTTCGGCGGCGGCACCGATTATCACGATGCGCGGAAGCTCGACGACCAACACCGCCAGACAAACCGCCTGCTGTATCAGCGACTGTTGAGCTTGCTGCCGCGTCTTCGCCAGGCTGCTGCCCTCAACGGAATCGAGATCATCTCCTGCACGCCCGACTCGCCGGCCAACGAGCACCTGGCGTTCATGCCACTGGCTGATGCGTTGGCACGATCGGCCCTACGTGTGCCCTCGGTTGTCAGTGCCGATGTGCTCCACGCCGACCAGGCCAGACTATGCCGATGGCAGCACCCGTCACCCGCGGGCGATGGCGTGATCACCGGCGCGGATGCCAACCAGGAATGGCTGCTGCCCTGGTGGTGGGAGCACTTCCGACGCCAGAACAACCTGCCCGTCGCGTTTGCCGGCTTTGGCATGACCCCGGCGGCGCGGACATGGTGCGCGCAGCGCGGTCTGGTGCTGGAAGTGCCCGCCGTGCCGGGGCGCACTTGGCATCAAAAGCCGTTTGCGATCCTGGCATCGCCGTTCCGCCGCACGATCTGGCTCGACGCCGACTGCGAGGTGCGAGGCGACCTGTCGGTGATGTACCCGTATGCCGATCGCGGCGTGGGCGTCACACTCGACCCACACAACAAGTGGTGCAAGCAGCCGGGCGCGGTTCAGACCGGGGTGGTCGTTGCCGGGCACGGTGAACCAATCGTCGAGGAATGGGCCAAGGAAGTCCTGCTGCGGCAGCATCGCGGGGACCAAGAAGCCCTCGATGCCATCCGCGACCGCGTGGGCCAGCGATTGGCCGTGATGCCCCGCCACTACCAGCGGCTCCGGCTCGATCCCCAGCACGATGACGCGCTGGTGATGCATTGGACCGGCGACGCCGGCAAACGCGCCATCCCCGCGACGCTGCAAGTGTCGCTTGCTTCCTCTGGGAGAAAGCGATAGCATGATAGCAGTTTTACCCAGCGAGGAGCACGCGTGGCTGACCAACTTCTTATCAGAGATGTGCCGCCACGACTGAAATCGTGGATCGACACGAAGCGGAAGTCAGAGAAGCTGAGCCAGAACAAGTTCGTCATCAAGGCCTTGGAGAAGGTCTGCGATGAAGGGGATGCCCCCAGCCTCTTTGACGGCGCGGTTTCCCGCCCCGAACCGCTACCCGAAAGCACGCCATTCAACTTCATCGATCTGTTTGCCGGCATTGGTGGACTCCGCATTGGCTTCCAGCGCATGGGCGGCAAGTGCGTGTTCACTTCGGAGTGGAACGAGTACGCGCAGAAGACCTACCACAAGTGGTTCGGAGCAGAACCCCACGGCGACATCACAAAGATCAAGCCACGGGATATTCCGGAGCATGATGTACTTGTCGCCGGTTTTCCGTGTCAGCCGTTCTCCATCGCCGGAGTGTCGAAGAAGAACAGCCTCGGCCGCGCTCATGGCTTCAAGTGCCTGACGCAGGGCACCCTGTTCTTTGACGTGATCAACATTGTCGAGATCAAGCGCCCGCCGGTAGTGGTCTTGGAAAACGTCAAGAACCTGAAGTCGCACGACCAAGGTCGAACTTGGAAGGTGATCAATAGCAGTCTTGAAGAGCAAGAGTATTGGGTCTTCGATGCGGTCCTCGACGCTTCGGACTTTGGCGTGCCCCAGCATCGCGAGCGCGTATTCATCGTCTGCTTCGACAAGCATGTGTTCAAGGAGAAGCCAGGATTCGAGTATCCGCAGCCACTCGAGGTCAAGGTGCCACTCCGCGATATACTCGACCCGAACCCACCGGCCAAGTACACGCTAACCGATCACTTATGGCAGTATCTACAGGATTACGCGAAGCGCCACGCTGAGAAGGGAAATGGCTTCGGCTTCGGGCTCGCCGACCTGGACGGCATCACCCGTACACTCAGCGCGAGGTACTACAAGGATGGTTCGGAGATACTCATCCCGCAGAAGGGGAAAAACCCACGTCGGCTCATGCCATCCGAGGCCGCAAGACTGATGGGATTCGACAAGGAAGTGGCACGCTTCCTCGGGTTCAAGGACGAACTTCCTATCGTGGTCTCAGATATGCAGGCCTATAAGCAATTTGGCAACGCTGTCGTGCCCGCTGTCTCCACTGCAGTCGCCCGCCAAGTTGTGAAAGTGCTCTCGAAGCGGTTTCTGGAGAGCGGAAGATGCCTACTCAAGGCGACGAAGACAAGTGCAACCTGATGCAATACGTGGGGTCGTATGCCTTCACCACTGGCAGAAAAGGCGATCCTAGAAGCACAGCAGTATGGCCGAGCCATACTGAAGTTCATTTCAGCCAATGACGCCGGTCTGACCGGGAGTCATCAAGCCGGATTCTACCTTCCTAAGTCTGCATGGAAGCTATACGCCCCTTTCGGTCCAGTTCAAGGGCGCAACGACAAGTCGAAGGTGCGCATCTTCTGGCAGAGCGAGAGACACACCGATTCGGTGGTCACTTGGTATGGCATGGGGAAAGCCGACAAGCCGAGAAGCGAATACCGCCTCACATGCTTCGGGAAGGACTTTCCGTATCTGCATGATGACATGGTTGGCGATCTGCTGGTTCTGATCCCGCAGGACGTCCATAATTTCATCGCGTATGTCATTGATCTGCCAGATGACATCGACGACGTTCAGGCGGCGCTGGGCGTTGAGGCCATCGGCACATGGGCGGTGTATGATGCAGCGCAGAAGCCGCCGCCGCTTTCCGAGGACGACTGCATCGACCAGCAATTCCGCAAGTTTGCGGAAAGCCTGTCGGCCTTTCCTCCCGCCCACGAGTTCTCCGAAACGGCCCGCGCCGCGATGCTGGCGTGTGCGAAGGACTTCGGCAAGCGACCAACCGATGATCGCTTGATGCTGCTGCTGCAGACCGAGTCACGCCTATTCAGACTCGTTGAGCGGCAGCTTTGCACGCCAGATGTTCACCGTCTGTTCAAGGACATCGACGATTTCGTCAAGACAGCGGCGACCATCATGAATCGACGCCGATCAAGACCGGCGCGGTCGATGGAGAATCACGTTGAGTATCTCCTGAAGGAAGCGAACATCCCGTTCGATGTGCAACCGCTCTCGGATGGTGAGCCGAGCATTATCATCCCCAGCAAGCCAGCTTACGACGATCCGAGGTTTCCGGTTGATCGCTTGTTTGTGGTTGGCGTTCGGAACACGTGCAAAGGACGGTGGTGGCAGATCACGCAGGATGCGACGCGCGCACCCTGGAAGCACCTCATCACGATTCAGGAGGGCATCTCCGCGAAGCAACTGGCGCAGATGCACGAGGCAAAGGTCGCGCTTGTTGTCCCGCAGAAACTTCATAGCCGCTATCCCGACGTGAAGGGTGTCAGCCTGCTCAATGTGGATGGTTTCATCAGGACGGTGAGAAAGAAGCTCGTTTAATGGATGTGCATACACCATCGCAGCGCAGCC
>Ga0073934_10008117_pt1 | contig 14185 bp, 10 predicted proteins | sample LarsenN4metaG_FD_76834 | JGI IMG/M metagenome (GOLD analysis project Ga0073934, IMG submission 76834) | Hot spring sediment bacterial and archeal communities from British Columbia, Canada, to study Microbial Dark Matter (Phase II) - Larsen... ...
AAGATCAATGAGATTCACGACAAAGGCATGCTCCCCGGCGGCTGACGCATCGTTCCTTTTTCTGACCGGATGGAGCTGGTCGATGTGGCCTTGCATACGGTGTACAAGGCGCTCATCGAGGGCATCATCTTCGTTGTGATCGTCCTGTATTTGTTCCTCGGGAGCATCCGCAGCGCGCTGGCCGTCACCATCGTGCTGATCGTCGCCCCGCTCGTCACATTCATCATCATGCACTATTTCGGACTGTCGGCCAACCTCATGTCGCTGGGAGGTCTTGCGATTTCGTTGGGGATGATCACGGACGCGGCCATCATTCAAGTGGAGAACGTCGCGCGACACCTGTCGGAAGCCTCGGAGGAAGACCGTCGGTCCGTCGAACGCCGGCTTCCGATCGTCTTGAACGGTGTGGCGGAGGTCCGCGGTCCGAGTTTGTTCGGCGAATTGATCATTGCGCTGACCTTCCTGCCCATCCTTGGACTCGTAGGGATGGAAGGCAAGATGTTCGGTCCGTTGGCTCTCACGATCATGATGGCCTTGTTTGTGTCCCTCCTACTGTCCTTTACCCTTTCGCCGGCCTTGTGCTTGTTGTTGTTGAGGGGCGGCCACCACGAAGACCCCTTCCTCATCCGATGGGCGAAGAAGGGCTATCGGCCCTTGTTGGAATGGGCGTTCGCGCACCGCATCATGATGCTCGGCATCGCCGGCGCCATGCTCGCGGGCAGTTTGGCCCTGTTTCCGTTCCTGGGAGGGGAATTCATTCCGATCCTGAACGAGGTCGCCATCACCCCGCAAACTATTCGGCATCCCAGCATCTCTCTCGAGGAATCCATTCAAATCGAAAAGGACATGCAGCGGGCCGTGATGGAATTTCCGGAGGTGACCAAGGTGGTCTCGAAAATCGGACGTTCCGAGATCGGAAACGACCCTCAGGAGCCGAACGCCAGCGATCCCGTCGTCTCCCTCAAACCGATGGACGAATGGACCACGGCGACGACCAAATCGGAATTGGATCACGCGGTCCGCAAACGGCTGGAAAAGGTACCGGGCGCCACGTTCCTGTTGAGCCAGCCCATTCAGCAACGGGTGGACGAGCTGCTGTCCGGCGTGCGTTCGGAAGCGACCGTCAAGGTGCTGGGCGATGATTTGAACGTGCTGCGCCGGACGTCGGAGCAGATTCAGTCCATCATGAACGGCGTCCGCGGAGTGGCGGATGTCCGCGTAGAACAACTCTTCGGGCAGGTCTACCTGGCCATCGATATCGATCGGGCGAAAATCGCGCGACACGGCGTCAACGTGGCTCAAATCCGTGAAATCGTGACCACCGCGATCGGAATGGAGCCCGCCACCAGGGTCTACGAAGGACAGAAACGGTTCGACCTCACCCTGCGTTATCCGGAGCCGTTTCGCAACAGCGTTGAAACCATCCGCAACATTCTGCTGCGCACGACGACGGGCTCCCTGATCCCTTTGGGTGACCTGGCGCAAGTGGAGCTGCGCGAAGGCCCGGCCTTGATCAGCCGCGAGCAGCTCCAGCGACGCATCTATATCGGCTTCAATACCTATGGTCGGGACATCGAAAGCATCGTCACGGAAGCTCAAAAAAAGATAGACCGGATCAAGCTGCCTCCCAACTATCGCATCGTGTGGGGCGGATCGTTTGAAAACATGCAACGCGCCATGGCCCGGTTGAAGGTCATCGTCCCGATCACCATCGGCATCATATTTCTGCTGCTCTACGTCTCCTTCAATTCATTCCGGTTTGCGACGTTGATCATCCTCAATCTCCCGTTGGCGCTGATCGGCGGCATCGTCGGACTGTGGGTGACGGGCGAGTACCTGAGCGTGCCGGCCTCCGTGGGCTTCATCAATCTGTTCGGCATCGCGGTGCTGAACGGCCTCGTGCTGGTGTCCTACATCATTCATTTACGACAGGACATGAAGTCCGTACAGGAAGCCGTGACCCGCGGTTGTATGTTGAGACTGCGGCCTGTTCTTATGACCGCGACAGTCGCGTTGCTCGCGTTGGCGCCTCTTGCCTTGGCCACAGGCGTAGGATCGGAAGTGCAGCGTCCGCTCGCCGTCGTCGTCATCGGCGGCCTCTTGACATCAACCGCGTTGACGCTCCTCGTTTTACCCGTCCTCTTTTCGTGGTTCGAGCCCAAGCGAGTTTAACGAATTTAACAATGGGTGACTTCTTCTGCTGTTTCCATACTAGGGACTTCCCTCGTTCCGTTGCCTCGGCAATCAATCTATTTTTGGATGCTGCTCACATCAGTGGCTCGCATTCGTCCGTTTCTGTGATCAGCACACTCATATATCACCATAATAATAAGAGAAAGGACGGAGATGAAGATCGCTCAAGTTGCGCCGTTGCGTGAAAGCATTCCTCCTCAACGCTACGGAGGTACCGAACGCGTCATTTCGTATTTGACTGAAGAATTGGTTCGGCTTGGTCATGACGTCACGTTGTTCGCAGCCGGTGATTCTTCCACCTCGGCGACCCTTTCCGCCGCCTGCCCATCGTCTTTACGTTCGACTCCGAAGATATCGTGCCCAGAGGCTCCGTTCTCCATTCTCCTGGAACGTGCATTCGGAACCTACGCCGGCGACTTCGATCTGATCCATTCACACCTGGATTTCATGGGCTTTCCCCTGGCACGCCGATGCCGCACTCCGGTGATTACCACTGTATATAGCCGGCTTGATCTCCCCGAACTCATCCCGGCATTTGAATGGTTTCCCGAACTACCGCTGGTGTCGATTTCTAACGCCCAACGGTCGTGGATCCCTGGAGCCAATTGGCAACGCACCATCTACCCGGGATTACCTCGGGATCTGTACTCTATGCATCCCAATCCTGGCCGGTACCTCGCGTACTTGGGTCGAATCTCGCCCGGCAGAGGGGTGGAGCACGCCATAGAGTTGGCCAAACGAACTGATATGCCCATCCGGATCGCGGCGAAGGTTGATCGAATGGATCAAGAATACTTTGAGCACATCGCCCCACTCTTCGAGCATCCGTTGGTCGAATATGTCGGCGAAATTACCGACGATGAAAAGCGTGATTTTCTCGGTGAGGCCTATGCCTTGACCTGTCCGTATGAATGGCCCGAGCCCTTCGGCTTGGCGCCCATCGAAGCTCTCGCGTGCGGCACGCCTGTGCTGGCCTATCGACGAGGAGGGATTCCGGAAATAGTGGACCACGCGGCTACGGGATATCTATGCGACACCTTGGAGGAAATGGTACATACGGTCGCGTGGGTGCCAAATCTCGATCGAGTTCGATGCCGAGCGGCATTCGAGAAGCGGTTTACCGTCGAACGCATGGCGCAGGAATATCTATCGGTGTATCACCGATCAGTGCATAAGGAGGCCGACCAAGCTGCCAATGGTGCGTACCAAGTCGTGGGACAGTTGCCGCGTGCAGTGTCCACCGGTGAAGCACGCATTGATGGATGGCCGAGTCGGAAGCAGCGTAAGACCGGACAATTGACGGCCTGATCAATCCCGCCCATGTTGACGCTCAGGATCGACGGTGCACCATACCCAAACCCAAACGTCGTGCCATGCTCGTCGTCAAATGTTGGCGCACCGTCGCATACTCGTCCCACGGATCCTTGGTCAGGTGTGCCAGCCGTTCTTCGATATTGTGTAATGTAAACTGGTCCGAGCGTAGCGTAGGAGAGCACTCATCCCACGCCAGGGGAACCGAAATGGGAGCCCGCGGTTTGGCGCGCGTCGAAAAGGCGGCCACGGCCGTCGACCCTCGAGCATTTCTCAAATAATCCAGGTAAACCTTCCCCTTCCGCACACGCTTCGACATGTTGTCGGTAAAGCGCTGCGGAAGGGTTCGTACCATGTGTCCCGCCAAGGACTTGGCGAATTGTTTGACCTCGTCCCACGAGTGTCGCCGTTCCAGCGGAACCACGACGTGCAACCCTTTTCCGCCGGTGGTTTTGACAAAAGACGTCAGACTCAACTCATCCAGCAAGGCTTTGAGAAGAAGTGCTGACTCAACAACTTCATGCCACGGCACATCCGGCGCCGGATCTAAATCAAGGGTGATGCGATCAGGCCGATCAGGGTGATCGGCCATGGCACCCCAGGTATGGAATTCCAGGACGCCGAGCTGCACCAGCGCAATCAAGGCCGCAGGCGTATTCGCCACCATGTAGCAAGCGGGACCGTCCGCTTCCTCCACTTCAACACGATCGATCGCCTCGTGAACCTGATCTGTCACATGTTTCTGATAAAAGCATCCTGTACCGTGCCCATCCGGACAACGTACCAGCGTCAATGGACGGCCCCGCAGATGCGGGAGGATCCAATCCGCGATACGCTCATAGAATTGTACGAGTTCGAGTTTGGTGATGCCATCGTGGGGAAACAACACTCGATGGGGATTTGAAATCTGAATACCAGCTACTGTCGTGAGGGCGGTACGCTTTAGAGATTGGATCGGAGACGTAACTTTTTTAGAACGGGAGGACGATCGGTTCCGCTTAGGGGTAGCTTCTTCGTCTCGACGATCAGCCGTCAACTGACTCACCGGCACCTGTGCAGGCGATTCACGCACAATGGCAACGGCCGGCTTGTCGTTACGTATGCCTACAAACGAAGCTTGACGAAGAAGCCCTTCCTGCGTCCATTCGGCAAATCTTACCTCTGCCACTAATTTCGGTTTCACCCAGTGTACGCCTTTGGCATCCTCACCCGATGGTGGCCTGCTGAATGCCGGGTGCGGTTGTTCAAGCGATCGCAAGATACGATGCAGGTGAGAGAGTCGTTCTTCGGAAAATCCGGTTCCGACTCGTCCCACATAGACCAGACGGCCCGGTCTTTCATACACGCCGAGCAGCAACGCACCGAACCCACGCCGCGAACCAGACGGGTCGGTAAAGCCACCGATCACAAATTCCTGACGACGGTGGCACTTCACCTTCACCCAATATTTATGTCGCCCGCCCACATACGGGCTGTCCACCTGTTTGGCGATGAGGCCTTCCAACCCACGCCGACAGGCGGTCTCAAAAACGAGACGACCCTGTCCGACAATATGGTCGCTGTATCTCAACGGGCCGCTTCCCGGAAGCCCGTCCAAGAGAGCGGCCAACTGACGCTTGCGTGTGGAAAGCGGGCGCGACCGGAGATCCTTGCCGTCGAGAAAGAGAAGATCGAAGACATAGTAGATGAGCTGGCAGTCACTTCGATGATCGAAGGCGTTCTGTAACGCCTGAAAGCTCATGGTTCCCTCACGGTTCATCGCGACAAGTTCACCATCGAGCCAGGCGTTCTCCACCGCCAATCGAGAGGCTGCCAGTGCCTGTTCCGGTAATTTCTTGGTCCATTCCTTATCGTTCCTCGAGAACAATTGCGCCGCACCCCGGTCGATTCGACACAACATGCGATATCCGTCATACTTCAGTTCATGAATCCAACGACCTCCTTCAGGAACGTCAGCAACCAGCGTCGCTAACTGGGGTGCGATCCATTCAGGGCAGGTCGCCGTTCCTCGTCGGCGCCCTGATGCGTGGGAACGGATGCCGGCACCGCGGCTCGCCTTTCCGGATACAGAGACCTCTGTTTGTTCACCGCCCGAGGACGGGCGATGTGAATGCCATGTATCCGGTCTGGTGTGCGCAATCTCCTCCATGGTCATTCCGCTTTTCACGCTTTGTGACCACTTGAGCGTTGAATCGATGGCCGTTGCCACACGAGCGGCTTCGTCACGTTCCTTGATGAGCAGCCAATTTTTTTCGTCTTGATTGCGCACTGCGCCCATTCTCAACAACGCCCAGCGTCCCTGCAACTTCTGCCCCTGCAGGGTGAATGTGAGATGTCCTTTCTCATAGGCCGCCTTCGGGTCCCCATCGGGAATCCAACGACCTCGATCCCACACCATGACGGTGCCGGCACCGTACTGCCGAGGGGGAATAATGCCTTCGAAATCGGCATACTCCATCGGATGATCCTCGACATGCACGGCCAATCGCTTATCATTGGGATTCAAGCTCGGCCCCTTAGGAACCGCCCAACTCTTCAACGTCCCGTCCAGCTCCAGCCGAAAGTCGTAGTGCAGTCGGCTTGCAGCATGCTTCTGGATGACGTACAGGAGCTCCGAGGAAGACGGTACCCCTGGCGTTGAACCGCGCGGTTCCGACGTGCGGGAGAAGTTCCGCTTCTTCCAGTACCGCTGTAACTTCTCTGAGGAGTTCATCGCAATGGTTGAGGCCTCATGCCCACTCTTGAAGGAAGGAACTACGGCTTCGTCTTGCAATCCATGCCGGCGTCAGCTTTCGACCGGCACGATGAGCGCCATTGAAACCGCTTGACGGACCATCTGGCTGGCATACCCCCATTCATTGTCATACCAACTCATCACCTTGACCAGATTGCCGTCGACGACCTGCGTCATGTCGACATCGACGATCGACGCTCGCGAATCCTGAATGACGTCGGAGGACACGATCGGATCTTCCGTCACTCCCACGACTCCGGCATACCGGTCGCTGCGCGCCTCTTTCAAGAAGATGTCATTCACTTCCGTGACACTCGTTTCCCGTTCTGTGAGCATCACGATATCGGAAAGCGAACAAATCGGGACGGGCACTCTGACAGCCGCCCCCTGAAATCGTCCTTTGAGATTCGGCAAGGCGCGCGTCGTCGCCACCGCGGCGCCCGTGACGGACGGCACCAGGTTAGCCGCAGCCGCCCGTCCACGACGCTTGCTCTCGTGTTGTCCATCGATCAAAGCCTGATTGGCGGTGTAGGCATGTGTCGTCGTCATCACCGCTTTTTGCAGGCCTAGGTGGCGCTCGATGATTTCGACGATGGGCGTCACGCAATTTGTCGTGCAGCTGGCGCACGACAAGATCGGTCCGGCTTTCTCATCATACGCATTCACGCCATAGATGACGGTCGGAATATCTTCATCCTTGGCCGGTGCGGAAAGGATCACCCGCTTCGCTCCGGCCTCGAGATGTTTTGAGAGCGCGGCCTTGGTATTGAACTGTCCTGAGCACTCAAAGACGACATCGATTCCCAACTTCCTCCATGGAAGATGGAGAGGGTCGCGCTCTGCATGCATGGAGTACCTGCGGTCCGCCATCACGATCGCATCACGATCGACTTTCACCCGAATGTGATACCGACCATAGACTGTGTCGTGATTCAGCAGGTAGGCCAGATTGTCGGGAGAAGCCGGATCGTTGATTGCCACCAGTTCGAGTTCCGGCGTGTTGGCCAGAATTTTGAACGTGGCCCGACCGATTCGTCCGAGACCGTTGATGGCCACCCTCATCATGGACGGGTTCCCACTGACATCATGCCGTTTGCTCCAGACGGAAGTTCCCGCGCTTCTTGTCGAGGGCTGCCACCGCTGCATCATAGGCATCGACGAACTTTTGCACCCCCTCATGCTCAAGCTGCCAGGTGACGCAGTTGAAGTTGACACCCATCTTCTCCAACTGGAGCATGACCACTTCCGCCTCCTCTAGTTCCGCCTCGACGGCATCCGGCACCACCCGACCATGTTCGGCAAAGGCCCGCAGCGTCGCTTCAGGCATGGTATTGACCGTGTCTCGTCCCACCAAAGATTCGACATACACGACATCCCGATACGCCGGATTCTTCGTTCCGGTACTGGCCCATAATGGCCGCTGTACGCGCGCACCTTTGACCGCCAGTCGAGCCCATCGATCACTGCTGAACGCTTGTCGAAATGTCCGGTAGGCCAGCTTGGCATTGGCGACCGCCGCGCGACCCTGCAATCGCGCCACAGGCGACTGTCGGCCTCCGTTACCGGCCGGAATGCGTCGCTGCAACAACTGATCGACCAGCACATCGATCCGGCTTACGAAAAAGCTCGCCACCGACACGACATTCTGCAACGGTTGATGGGCTGTGACACGGCGTTCCAGGGCCGAGAGGTAAGCTTCGATCACGGCCTGATAGCTGCCAACGGAAAACAACAACGTGATATTGACCCCGATGCCCTCAAAAAGCAGCTGTTCAATCGCCGGTATCCCGGAGTCGGTCGCCGGCACCTTCACGAGTAAATTGGGGCGATTCACGCGCTTCGCGTATCGGCGCGCTTCATGGAGCGTGCTCTCCACGTCATACGCCGCGTGCGGCGACACTTCCAGACTGACATAGCCATCGAGCCCATCGGTCTTCACGTAGACGTCATGCAGCAGATCGCAGGCCTGTTGGACATCGTGGATCAACAGTGTTTCATATATGTCCTTCGTGGACCGACCTTCCCGAGCGAGCGATTCAATTTGCCGGTCATAGTCGCGGCTTGCGAGCGCCTCACGAAACGTCGTGGGGTTTGCGGTAATTCCCCGAAGCCCGTAGTCTCGAATCCATCCCTTTAGCTCGCCGCCGGCGATCATGTGTTGGGTCAGATTATCCAACCAGTAGCTCTGTCCGCACGCAAGAAGCTCCTCTAACGGCTTACTACCCTCCGGCCAAGTCATACCACCCTCACATTACCTCATTGCTTCAGGTCTTCTTACTCCAACCTTCGCTATCTCATCTCTTTCAGCGAGCTGTCGGGCACCGGCAACTCACGTACTTTGGGCGGATCTATTTTCAGCACCGCCTCGGCTTCACCATTAGATCTCACTTGCGCCGCAACGCTGTCACCCACCTTCACTCGTGACTGAATTTTCGTGTCGGGAACGACGCGCACATGGCTTTGCACACCATTTGGCTGTGCGATCCAATATGACTCTTCGATCTTGACGATTTCCCCCATGACATTCCGGCAGGGCGAATTGTTCGTACAATTTTCCGATAAAGGAAATGCCGGGGCGGTCCCTTGAACAGTGTTCTGGGGCTGGCCTTGATTCGATTTGTGGTCCTCTGCCAGGCCTATGACGGTCCAGCCAGTACATATTGACATCGTGATGATCATTACCATGAGAGTCATACGTGTGCATTCCTTTCCCTTTATAGATTGGACAATTCGTTCTTGTCTGCGTGCGCTCCTTCTAGATTCAAACGATCTTTGCTGACCACCGATTGTGCCCAGGATATCTTCCTTCCCCTCCGTCTGACGTTACTGAACTTCGTCCGGATCGGCTTGTGAAATTCGGCCTTTCTTTCGGTCGACACCGGCACTAGGCGATTGATCTTGGCTTCCGCCGATGTTGATCATCCCCGCGATATTTTCCTCGCCGCTGGGGAGGCTGGATTCCGCCCGCACCACATACTTGATTTCCGTCGGATTCTTGAAACACACACTGGCCGTATCATTAGGGGCCAACCTCGCCGTATACTGATTTTTGTTTCCACCGCTCATCATCCCGCCGAAACCCCGCTGACAGGTCAACTCACCCTCCACCGGCATGAGAAAGATCACACGCGCATCGCCCTGACGCTTGTTGATAAAGCGAATCTCGTCCCCTGGATTGGCGGTGACCGTCGCCGGCGAGACATCCTCCCGAATGGTGATGTCTTTCACTTCTCCGGTTCGCGTGATCGTCGGCATCCCATCTCCTCCACCCAACCCTAAATTCTGACAGGCCGTTAGAGACATCCCCAACGCTATGATGAAGCCTAATTTGGGATTCATACGTCCTCCTTAAAACAACGATGTGATGTGTATTGTGTATATGGTTAAAAGGTTACAAATTGAGATGGTGTGCAAGTAAGTTATTGCTCGTTCAATTTATTCTACAAGGACTGCAAGAGCTACACCGATTAGAGGAACATATGGGAATCAATGATTTGTGGCGTGGTATGGGTCTATGCAGTCATTACTCTTCCATTAGCCAAGACATATTGTTCCACCACAAGACAGGTTAGCCGCTTCGGATTCTATGCGGCTTCAGTCGCCTTGGTAGTGGTTCAAACCAATGGTATTCTGGTTCACCACTTAGGGTCTCCCCTAGTCGGCACGTCACGAGTCAATCTACGTTCAGGACGGCGCAGACTCTATCGCGAGCGGCCACAGGAACCGTAAAACGCATAGCATCTTCTACCAATACAAGGGATAACCGTAATACCCTCGATAGCCCCACGCATAGGGATAGCCGTAGCCGTAGTACGGACGATAGCCGGGCTTCACACGATCCCAATCCCAGACCGTGATATGTTTGAGGGCGAGTTGCGGAACCTGTTGTTGCACTTCATCAAGTTTAATCGTGGTTGTGCCCAGCACTTCTCCCACAACTGTGATGCGCTTCTTTTCGTCGTCGAATATGGCAGGATCGGCCACCTGGCCGCCGCGGTCGATGACCACGAATCGCCCTTTCGACTCCGTCTCGCGATCGGTAGGAATCAGATCCTCGGACAGCGGGATCTGCAGCACTTCGATCAGTGTCCCATCTTGCATACGCTTGGCCGACAACACCTTGCCACCCGCCAGCATCAGTTTGCCTTTATGCGCTTCGGGATTGTTTTTGATATCGGCATATCGCAGATCCCGATCGACCTTCCCTTCCAGCCGCTCCGGGATGACATCCGTCCGATTACATCCGGCGGCAAGCAATACTACACTCGACATCACGATCATCAGCACCATATTCATGGCATACCTTCCTTTTCTCTCGTCACTTTTCGGATTCTGTCTCGTCGGAGCGACTCCGGCACTCACCAATAATAAGGCCAGCCGTAGTAACCACCGTATCCCCATGCATAGGGGTACGCGTAACCGTAGTACGGGTAATATCCGCTCTTCACGCGATCCCAATCCCAAATCGTGACATGTTTGACTGCTAACTGAGGAACCTGTTTTTGAACATGGTCGATTTGGATAGTGGTGCTCCCCACCACTTCCCCCACGACAGTGACACGTTTCTGCTCGCCGTCAAACACCGCCGGATCCGACACCTGATCGCCGCGATCGATGGCTACAAACCGGCCTTTTGACTCGGTTTCACGTCCGGTAGGAATCAAATCTTCCGACAGCGGAATCTGTAACACCTCGATCCGTGTTCCTTCTTGCGTACGTTTGGCCGACAGCACCTTGCCCCCCGCCAGCATAAGCTTTCCTCGGTGGGCTTGAGGATTGTCCTTGATGTCGATGTATCGGAGATCCCGATCGACGCGGCCCTCCAACCGTTCAGGAATCACGTCCGTGCGCTGGCAAGCACTCGCAACAAGACACAAGAGGGCAACGCTCAACAAAAGGCTCGTTCGCTTCATGGCGACCTCCATTTCCCTTAGGCAATTCGACACCCTGATATGGAAGTAAATCTTGCAATACCGGTTCCTCTGACTGAATACCTCCACAGGCCGCCGACGAGAGCCGATAGTGCCGGATCTGAATAGATATCCTGATGCATGACACTATGCGGGCTCGCGCGAGCCCCCGGGCGAGGGGACAACTTGTCCGCGCTAAGAGAAATTATCCTGATTGCGTTATGAGGGGGGCTCAATCTCAGCTCGGAGTAGGACCTTCACTTCCCGCCTGGTATTCCCGCAAGGGACTGTATCCTTGTGCCCATGCGTCTAAAATCGGTTGGACGATGCGCCAGGATTCTTCAGTTTCATCGTCACGGATGGACAATGTCTGATCACCTTGGATGACGTCGAGCAAGACTTGGCCATAAGCCGGAATCGTTTGTCTGACGAGTTGTTTTTCAAGTGCTGTTTCATGGAGGCTGAATAATTCATCCGCGCCGGTGACATTGAGATAAAGGTCGATTCGGTCAGGGTTGAATTGCATTCGAAGTCGATTGGACTGAACAGCTGTGTCCGGTCCGAACGCCAGGTGGGGCACCGGCTTGAAATGGACGACCATCTCCTGCCGGTCTCGCGCCAGCGCCTTTCCGGTTCGAAGGACAAACGGGACCCCCGCCCAACGCCAGTTATCGATGTACAGGATCACTTTCACAAACGTTTCCGTCCCGCGCTCGGGATTGATGCCTTCTTCGTCGACATAGGCCGGAATCACGCGGTCGCCGATTCGGCCGGCACCGTACCGCGCGCGCACCGTGCAGGTATCGACCTCTTCCGCCGTCATGCTTCTCACCGCGCGCAGCAGATCCACCTTTCGGCTACGCACGTCCCGCGCATCGAGCGTCAGGGGCGGCTCCATCCCGACGTAACAGAGCAACTGCAGCAAATGATTCTGCACCATGTCGCGCAAGGCTCCGGCCCGATCGTAATAGGTCGCACGTCCCTCGAGACCGAGCGTTTCATCCCACACAATCTCGACTCGGCTGACGTGCTCACACGACCATACCGGTTCGAAAAGCCGATTGGCGAAACGCAAACCCAATAGATTTTGCACCGTTCGCATGCCGAGAAAATGGTCCATGCGGAAGATGGCGGATTCGGAGAAGGATTCATGCAACAACTGGTTCAACGCCCGCGCCGATTCCAGATTTTCTCCAAACGGTTTTTCGACGACGATGCGGGTTCCCTCCTTGGCCGCAGCCGCAACGGCTCGGATGACGGGAGCGAACAGTCCGGCGGGCAGGGCCAGATAGGCGATGATCGGACCCTTGGCCTTGTCCATCACCGCCCCCACCTGCCACGGGTCTGTGACATCGGCTTTCTGATAATCAAGGCAGCCCACTAGTCGCTGTCGAACCTTTGCATCGGCCTCGCTGTGCAGCACCAGCTGTTCCTCCGCATGCCGACGAAACTCCGCTTGGTCCCATGGCTCTCTTCCGACTCCCACGATGGTCGGCGGAGCGGACAGCTTGTCGGCCTGAACCAAATGCGCGAAGGCGGGCAACAGAAAGCGTCCGGTGAGATCGCCGGTCGCTCCAAAGATGATGAAGGACGGCATCATGGCGCGCTTCTCTCCTGACACACGCGCGCCAAATTGACCCCGCTCGCGACGACACCGATATGACTGAAGGCCTGGGGATAGTTTCCAAGAAACGCGCCGCTCAATGGATCAATTTGTTCGGGAAGCAGACCGAGCGGGTTGGCTCTTGCGCAGAGCGACTCGTACAATTCCAACGCCTCGTCGATCCGTCCCTGTTTGGCCCAATTATCGACGAGCCAGAAACTGCATAGGAGAAAGGCCCCTTCATGCCCCGCCAAACCATCCGGCGACTCTTCCAATCGATAGCGATACAATAGACCCTTTCCAGCGCCGAGATGACGCACGACTGCCTCCGTTGTCGCGACCATTCGAGGATGGTCTGCGGGAATCACCCGGCGGATGGGCAGCGCGAGCAAACTGGCGTCGAGACCTCCTCCGCCCAGATGTTCCGTGAATGAGTTGAGTCGAGGGTCCCAGGCTTCGTTGAGGATGGCACGGACGATGGTGTCCGCTTCGGTTTTCCAGCGTGATAAATCGCCCGGCAGCCCGAACCGCTCCGCCAAGCGTATGCCGCGATCCAAGGCCACGTGGCAAAGGGCCGTGGAGTAGGTGAACCGCCGACCGGACGTCCGGACTTCCCAGATGCCCTGGTCGGGCTCGCGCCATTCCTGTCCCGCCGCATCGATCAACCGGCGCAATTTCTCCCACAAGGCTTCCGTCACCGTGCCGTGATGCTGCGTCCATTGGTACACGCAATCGACGATCTCGCCGAACACGTCGTGCTGGCGCTGCTCAGCCGCTCCATTCCCCCACCGGACCGGCGGCGAGCGACGGTAGCCTTCCAAGTCGGGGTCGGTTCTTTCGGAGGGCGGACATCGGCCGTCCAAATCGTAGAGCACACGAGGGCGTCCCTCTTTCCCGACCGCCTCTTCCACCGCATCCAATACCCATCCAAGGAAACCGGCCGACTCACGGGGCAACCCCACCCGCAGGAGCGCATAGACCGACAACGCGGCATCTCTGATCCAGGCGTACCGATAGTCCCAGTTTCGCTCTCCACCCAATTCTTCAGGCAGAGAAGACGTCGGCGCGGCGACGATGGCTCCGCTTTCAAAGTGGTCCAGCAGCTTCAACGTCATGGCAGACCGTTTCACCATCTCGGCTTGCGGCCCTTCATACTTCACCAACGCCGCCCATCGTCGCCAAGCTTGGCGCGTGGCCTTCAACAGTATCTCGGGCTCTACGGGATGATGATGAAAATGTGCGCCTCCCCAGCGAAGCAGAATCGGCAGTCGAGCCCCGCTTTTCAGGTCGACGATGGAATCCAGGCCCTTGAGCGGTGTGCCGGCCCTCAGCTGGAGATCCAACCCGGGATGGTCAAAACAGCGCAGCCGAAGACCGTCGCTCCTCTGTTCGACCGTCGCACCGCCCCTCGGTTCGATGGTGATCTTGAGACGG
>Ga0073934_10008118_pt1 | contig 14182 bp, 12 predicted proteins | sample LarsenN4metaG_FD_76834 | JGI IMG/M metagenome (GOLD analysis project Ga0073934, IMG submission 76834) | Hot spring sediment bacterial and archeal communities from British Columbia, Canada, to study Microbial Dark Matter (Phase II) - Larsen... ...
CCGCAAGATCCTGGACGGCATGGCGGGCCTGTGGTGCGTCAACGCGGGCCACGGCCGGCGCGAGATCATCGACGCGGTGAAGGCCCAGGTGGAGCGCCTGGACTTCGCGCCCAGCTTCCAGATGGGGCACCCCGGGCCGTTCGAGCTGGCCGCCCGCCTGGCGGCCCTGTTGCCGGGCGACCTGGATCACGTCTTCTTCACCAACTCGGGCTCCGAATCGATCGACACGGCGCTGAAGATCGCGCTGGCCTATCAGCGTGCCCGCGGCGAGCCGGGGCGCTTCCGCCTGATCGGGCGCGAGCGCGGCTATCACGGCGTCGGATTCGGTGGCATCTCGGTGGGCGGCATGGTCGCCAACCGCAAGCAGTTCGGCACGCTGCTGACCGGCGTTGACCACCTGCGCCACACCCACGACCTGGAGCACAACGCCTTCAGCCGCGGCGAGCCTGCCTGGGGCGCGCATCTGGCCGACGACCTCGAGCGCCTGGTGGCGCTCCACGACGCCTCGACCATCGCAGCCTGCGTGGTCGAGCCCGTGGCCGGATCCACCGGCGTGCTGCCGCCGCCGAAGGGCTATCTGAAGCGCCTGCGCGAGATCTGCGACAAGCACGGGATCCTGCTGATCTTCGACGAGGTCATCACGGGCTTCGGCCGCCTGGGCGCACCCTTCGCCACCGAGTACTTCGGCGTCGTGCCCGACCTCATCACCGCGGCCAAGGGCCTGACCAACGCCACCGTGCCGATGGGCGCCGTCTTCGTGCGCAAGGGCATCTACGACGCGATGATGAATGCGCCCGACAACACGGTGGAGCTGTTCCACGGCTACACCTACTCGGCGCACCCGCTGGCCGCGGCCGCGGGCCTTGCGGCGCTGGACGTGTACCAAAAGGAGGGCCTGTTCACGCGGGCCAAGGAGCTGGGCAAGGACTTCGAGGACGCGGCACACAGCCTGAAGGGCCTGCCCAACGTCATCGACATCCGCAACATCGGCCTGATGGCGGCCATCGAGCTCTCCTCGCGCCCCGGCAAGGTGGGTGCGCGTGCGTTCGAGATCTTCCTCAAGTGCTACGAGGCGGGGCTGCTCACCCGCGCCGTGGGCGACGTGCTCACCTTCTCGCCGCCGCTGATCGTGCAGAAGAAGCACATCGAGGAGATGTTCGGCACGCTGGCCAAGGCGATCAAGGAAACCGCCTAGGTCGGCCCCTTCGCCGGCGGGCCCGGATAGCCGTCCCGGGCCCGTTGACCCTTTCTTAAGCCGGCGGAACCTAGGTTCGCGGGGAAACCGGGAGGAGCCGCGCAGGAAGCGCGACGATCCCGTTGCCAGGAAGGCGCATGCCGAGCGGACACAAGCCCCCTACGGCGTCTCCCATCGCGCGGGGAGGCGTTAAAAGCGCCGACGATTGGCTGGCCCGGGCGCTCGGCGCCGCGGGCGATGCGGCCTATGCGTGGCACCCGGACACCGGCGCCATGCGCTGGTCGCCGGATGCCCGTGCCGTTCTGGGTGCCGCCGCGGCGCCGACGCGCGAGGCGTTCCTCGCTCGTGTCGCCGAGGAGGACCGCGCCGGCCTGCTCGACCGCCTGCGTCGCCACGGCGAGACCGGCGCCCCCTTCGAGATCGAATACCGCCTGGACCGCGGGCAGGACGTGTGCTGGGTGCAGGACCGCGGCACGCCCTGCCCAGGGCGCGGCGGCGGCGTGGCCGGCGTGCTGCGCGTGGTGACGGCGCGCAAGCAGCTCGACGCCCGCCTGGCACGCCTGGTCAACTACGACGACCTGACCGGCCACTACAACGCCAGCCGCCTGCGCGAGGCGCTGGATCACGCGATGGCCCGCACGCGCCGCTACGGCGCCACGGGCGCCTATCTGCTGGCCGAGATCGACGACCTGGGCCTGCTGGCCGACGCCTACGGCGCCGAGGTGACGGACGCCGTGGTCGTGGCGGTGGGCCAGCAGCTGGACCTCTGCCTGCGCAAGAGCGACGTGGTGGGCCGCGTGGCGCGCGCCCGCTTCGGCGTGGTCCTCGATGTCTGCCGCAAGGGCGATGTGGACGCCATCATGGCCAAGATCGCGGCCGCCGTGCGCGGCATGACGGTAGATTGCGACTTCGGCCAGTTGCGCGTGGCCGTGTCGCTGACCGCTGTGAACTTCCCCGGCGTGGAATCCTCCTCGGCCGAGGTGATGGCGCGGGCCGACGCGCGGCTGCGCGACCGGCCCTGGCGCCCTGGCGCGCAGCACGGCGCCGGGCCGGACGACGTGCGCAGCGACCTTGCGGTGGCCGAGCGCCTGCGCTGGTGCCTGGAGAACGACAAGATCGACCTGGCCTTCCAGCCCATCGTGGCCGCGGGCTCGGGCGAGGTGGCGCTCTACGAGTGCCTGATGCGCCCTACCGGCGACGGCGCGGTGTCGCCCGGCGTGGGACAGCTCATGCGCGTGGCCGAGCGCACCGGGGTGGTGCGCCAGATCGACCGGCGCGTGCTGGAGCTGGCGGTGGACGAGCTGGAGGCCGAGCCCGGACTGAACCTCGCGCTCAACGTCTCGGGCCTCACGACGTCGGACCCGCAGTGGCTGCGCCGCCTGACCGGGCTGGTCCATGGCCGCGCGGACCTGGCCAGCCGCCTGACCGTGGAGATCACCGAAACCGCGGCCCTGCACGACGTACACGAGACCGCGCGGTTCGTCGCCACGCTGCGCGACGTGGGATGCCGCGTCGCGCTGGACGACTTCGGCGCGGGCCACACCTCGTTCCGCAATCTCAAGGCGCTGGGCGTGGACCTGGTGAAGATCGACGGCGCCTTCGTGACCGGGCTGACCGAGGATGCGGGCGACCTCGCCTTCGTGCATGCGCTGCAGAGCCTGGCCGGCGCCTGCGGCCTGGCCACGGTCGCGGAGTGCGTGGAGGACGCGCCGGTGGCCGGCATCCTGACCGAATGCGGCGTGGACTACCTTCAGGGCTACCACTTCGGCCGGCCGACGCTCAGCCGGCCCTGGCGCGCAATCCAGGCGGCCGACGCCGCCCTCAACGCCTAGCTACTTCCCCGCCTTCTTCGCCAGCTCCTCGATCTGGCTTTGCAGCGCGTTGATCTGCGAGCGCAGGTTGGCGAGATCGCCCTCGGCCTGGGGCCGCCCGGCCTCGCCCTCGCGCGGACGCGTGGCGTCGAAGGGGTAGAACATGCTGAGCGCGCGCTGGAACATGGCGGCGTTCTCCTTGGCCATGCTCTCGAACTGCGGGAAGGGAAACAGGCCGCCGAACGCCTCCTTCATGTACGAGCGCATCTGCTCCTGATTGCGCGTGAAGGATGCCATGCTCATCTCGAGGTAGCGGGGCACGAAGGTCTGCAGCGAATCCCCGTAGAAGCTGATGAGCTGCCGGAGGAAGCTGATGGGCAGGAGGTTCTGCCCGCCCTTGCTCTCCTCCTCGACGATGATCTGGGTCAGCACGGAATGGGTGATGTCCTCGCCCGACTTGGCGTCGTAGACGACGAAGTCCGTCCCTTGCTTGACCATCTGGCAGAGATGGTCGAGCGTCACGTAGCTCGACGTCGAGGTGTTGTAGAGCCGACGGTTCGCGTACTTCTTGATGACCACGCGCTCGTCGGTCGATGCCCCTTCATTCGCCATCGCCGCCATCCCGTGTCCAGGACCGCGATCATAAAAGCACGTCTTGCTGCGCCGCACACCGAAAACCGCGCGGCACGGTTGCGCGGCCCTGACCTATACTTGGCCCATGACCGAGCAGCCCGACGCCGAGGCCCTGGCCCGGCGGTTCCTGGATCTTTGGCAGGAGCAGTGCGCCCAGATGATGAGCGACCCCGCGCTGGTCGCCTGGGCCCAGCGCTGGCTGGCGCTCGCGGCTCCGCCGTGGGCTGCGGGCGGTGACGGGCGCGCGGGTGGGGCCGCGCCCCCTTCCCCTGCACCTGGCGACCTCGGTGCTCGTCTCGACGAGCTCGCTCGCCGCCTTGCCGCTTGCGAGGAACGGCTCGCTGCCCTGGAGCCCCGACCTGGAGCGGGCCGGCCGCGCGCTGGCAAGCGAGCTCGCCGCCGCTGAGCCGGGGGCGATCGCCAGGGCCGTCCGCGCCGAGGCCGAGCGGCAGCTGGCGGCCCTGCTGGCCGGCATCGAGGCCTATCGCCACCATCCCTACGAGCGCCGGGTGCCCGAGCCGCCCGTGCTTTGGCAGGACGGCACAACGCGCATGCTGGACTATGGCGGCGGCCGGGCGGCGGTGCCGGTCCTGGTCGTGCCTTCGCTCATCAACCGTGGCTACATCCTGGACCTCAGCCGCGAGCGCAGCCTGCTGCGCTGGCTGGTCGGGCAGGGGGTTCGGCCCCTTTTGGTGGATTGGGGCGCACCCGGACCGGACGAGAGCCGCTTCACCCTGACCGACTACATCGTGGGGCGGCTGGAGCCCGCGCTGGAGCAGGCCGCGGCCGCGGCGGGGCGTCCTCCGGTCGTCATGGGCTACTGCATGGGGGGCATGCTGGCCCTGGCGTTGGCGGTGCGCCGCCCGCGCGAGATCGCGGGGCTGGCCCTGCTGGCCACGCCCTGGGACTTCTGGGCCGATGCGCCCGCGCACGTCCGCCTGTTCGGCGCGCCCGGGATGCAGGCCCTGGTGCGCTGGCTGGGGGTTCTTCCCGTCGACGTGCTGCAGGCCCTGCTGGCTTCGCTGGACCCCAACCTGGTGCCCAACAAGCTGCGCGCCTTCGCCCGCCTGGACCCCGCTTCGAAGGAGGCCGAGGCCTTCGTCGCACTGGAGGACTGGCTCAACGACGGCGTGCCCCTAGCCGGGCCCGTGGCCGAGGAGTGCCTGACCGGCTGGTACGGCGAGAACCGCCCCGAGGAAGGGCGCTGGCGCGTGGCGGGCAGGGCCGTGCGGCCCGAGGATTGGCACGGCCCCGCATTCGCCGTGGTGCCCAGCCGCGACCGCATCGTGCCGCCGGCCTCGGCCGAGGCGCTGGTGCGCCGCCTGCCCGGGGTCCTGGCGCACCGGCCCGCGGCGGGCCATATCGGGATGGTCGTGGGTTCCAGCGCCGAGACGGCGCTTTGGCGTCCGCTCGCCGCCTGGATCGCGGGCGCGGCCGCGTCATCGCGCCGACCCCGGGTTGAAAAGCCCGCGCCCTAGGCTAAGGTTGCTGCCAAGCCGGCCCGCACGCGCGGGCGCCGCATCAGGATCGAGGACCCCATGACCGACATCGTCATCGCCAGCGCCGCCCGCACCCCGATCGGCGCCTTCAACGGCGCGCTTTCGGGCCTGCCCGCCCACGACCTGGGCAAGGTCGCCGTCAAGGAGGCGCTGGCCCGCGCCGGCGTGAACCCGGCCGAGGTGAGCGAGGTCATCCTGGGTCAGATCCTCTCGGCAGGGCAGGGCCAGAACCCGGCCCGCCAGGCCTCGGTCAACGCCGGCGTGCCCGTCGAGGTGCCGGCCTGGGGCGTCAATCAGCTCTGCGGCTCGGGCCTGCGCGCGGTGGCGCTGGGCTACCAGGCCATCGTCAACGGCGACAGCACGATCGTGGTGGCCGGCGGGCAGGAAAGCATGAGCCAGGCGCCGCACTGCGTGCATCTGCGCAACGGCACCAAGATGGGCGACACCCAGCTGGTCGACACGATGATCAAGGACGGCCTGTGGGACGCCTTCAACGGCTACCACATGGGCAACACGGCCGAGAACGTCGCGCGCAAGTGGCAGATCACCCGCGCCCAGCAGGACGAGTTCGCCACCGCCTCGCAGAACAAGGCCGAGGCTGCGCAGGCCGCCGGTCGCTTCAAGGACGAGATCGTCCCGGTCACCATCAAGACCCGCAAGGACGACATCGTGGTGTCCCAGGACGAGTATCCGCGCAAGGGCGTGACGGTGGATTCGCTGTCCAAGCTGCGCCCGGCCTTCGACAAGGACGGCACGGTGACGGCGGGCAACGCCTCGGGCATCAACGACGGTGCCGCGGCCCTGGTGCTGATGAGCGCGGCCGAGGCCAAGAGGCGCAAGCTGGAGCCGCTGGCCCGCATCGTCTCGTGGGCCCAGGCAGGCGTCGATCCCGCGATCATGGGCAGCGGCCCGATTCCGGCCAGCCGAGCGGCGCTTGCCCGCGCCAAGTGGTCTGCGGGCGACCTCGACCTGGTCGAGGCCAACGAGGCCTTCGCCGCCCAGGCGTGCGCGGTGAACAAGGACATGGGCTGGGACCCGGCCAAGGTGAACGTCAACGGCGGCGCCATCGCGCTGGGCCATCCCGTGGGCGCCTCGGGGGCGCGGGTGCTGACCACGCTGTTGCACGAGATGAGGCGGCGGAACGCCAAGAAGGGTCTGGCCACGCTGTGCATCGGCGGCGGCATGGGCATCGCCATGTGCGTGGCGCGCGACTAGCCGGCACGGAAGACGGGGAGGGCAGCATGGGCCGCGTCGCGCTGGTGACGGGCGGAACGCGCGGCATCGGGGCGGCGATCAGCCGCGCCCTGAAAGCCGCGGGACACAAGGTGGCCGCCAACTACGGGGGCGACCGCGTCAGCGCGGACGCCTTCTCCAAGGAGACCGGCATCCCGAACTTCGCCTGGAATGTGGGCGACTTCGCCGCCACGAAGGCCGGCATCGCCACGGTCGAGGCCGAGCTCGGTCCCATCGAGATCCTGGTCAACAACGCGGGCATCACGCGCGATGTGCCGTTGCACAAGATGACCGAGCAGCAATGGTCCGAGGTCATCGCGGTGGATCTCTCCAGCTGCTTCAACACCTGCCGCGCCGTGGTCGACGGCATGCGGGCGCGCAGCTTCGGCCGCATCGTCAACATCTCGTCGATCAACGGCCAGGCCGGCCAGTTCGGCCAGACGAACTATGCCGCTGCCAAGGCGGGCATCATCGGCTTCACCAAGGCGCTGGCGCTGGAAACGGCGCGCAAGGGCATCACGGTCAACACCGTCTGCCCGGGCTACATCGACACCGACATGGTGCGCGCGGTGCCCAAGGACGTGCTGGACGGGATCGTGGCCAAGATCCCCGTGGGCCGGCTGGGCAGGGCCGAGGAAATCGCCCACGCAGTGGTCTTCCTGGCCGACGACGCCTCGGCCTTCGTCACCGGCTCCACGCTTACGATCAACGGCGGCCAGTACCTGACGTAGCGCCGCCCGCGGGCGCCGGCGATAGGGGCGGGCCGCGCTGCCCGCCCCTTCGCGTTGGCGGAAGGGTCGGCTAGGCCGGGTCCTTGGGCACGCTGCCGGCCATCGAGGGTCGCTTGGAGAACGACTTGTACCAGCGCGCCAGCTTCTTGTGGCCACGCTGCCACTTCATGTCGGCGTAGCGGAAGTCGAGATAACCCAGGGCACAGCCCAAGGCGATCGTGCCCACCGTGGGAACGCGGCCCAGCTCCTTGGCCTCGGCCATGCCCTCCAGGGCTTCGAGGGCCTTCTTCACCTTGCCCATCTGCTTGTCGACCGAGGGCTGGTGCTGCATCTCGGGCGGGCGGCCCATGCGCTCCATGCGCACGCCCACGGCGGCGTCCAGGATGCCGTCGGCGAGCGCCTGCAGCTTCAGCGCCTTGAAGCGCTTCGGCCCGCGCGCGGGCAGCAGCTTGCGGCCCTTGGCGATGCTGTCCAGGTACTCGCAGATCACCGGGCTGTCGTAGAGCGTCTCGCCATCGTCGGTGATGAGGGTGGGCACCTTGCCCAGCGGGTTGTCCTTGTCCAGGCCCGATGCGGCGTCGTTCGTGTTGGTGGGCACCAGCTTGATCTTGTCGGTAAGCCCCTTCTCGGCGGCGGTCACGACGACCTTCCGCACATAGGGCGACGTGACGGAATAGCGCAGCTTCATCGGGTTCTCCTTCTAGAAGTTGTCCTTGCGCTTGCGCACGGCGGCGAACACGGCCGTGTCGTCGGCATCCATGAGGCCCAGGCGCACGCGGATCTCGGCGCTCTCGGGCCGCAGGAAGGGGTTGGTGGCGCGCTCCTCGCCCATCGTCGAGGGCACGGTGGGCAGGCCCCGCGCGCGCGCTTCGTCCACGGCCCGCGCGCGGGCCAGCAGCGCCGCGTTGCCCGGCTCGACGGTCAGCGCGAAGCGGGCGTTGGCCTGCGTGTACTCGTGGGCGCAGTAGACGCGGGCATCGTCGGGCAGGGCGCGCAGCCGGCCCAGGCTGCGCCACATCTGCTGGGGCGTGCCCTCGAACAGCCGACCGCAGCCCAGCGCGAACAGGGTGTCGCCGCAGAACAGCGCGCGCGCATCCGCAAACCAGTAGGCGATGTGGCCGCGGGTGTGGCCCGGCACGTCGTAGACCAGCGCCTGCTGGGCCCCGAAGGCATAGATGTCGCCGTCGCCCACCGCCACGTCGATGCCGGGAATCCGGTCGCGGTCCGCCCGCGGGCCCACGACGGTGCAGCCCGTCGCCGCCTTGATCTCCAGGTTGCCGCCCACGTGATCGCCGTGATGGTGGGTATTGAGGATGTGGGTCAGGCGCCAGCCGCGTGCGCCCAGCGCGGCCAGCACCGGCCCGGCCACGGCCGGGTCGACCACGCCGACGGCCCCCTGCCGCGGCTCGCGCACCAGGTAGACGTAGTTGTCGTTCAGCACCGGGATCTGGACGATCTCGAGCAAGCGCAGGCGCCCTCGGCCGGGCGGCCCGCGGCGCGGGCCGGCCCCGTCCCTATGATAGACTGCGACGACGATGTACCAGGACGTCGTCGATCTCAACGCCTTCTACAACAGCTTCCTCGGCCAGGTCGCACGCCGCCAGATTCGCGCCGTCCTGCGCGAGCACTGGGCCGACCTGCGCGGGCAGTCGCTGCTGGGAATCGGCTTCGCCACGCCCTACCTGCGGAGCTTCGCCGACGAGGCCGCCCGCACGGTCGCGCTCATGCCGGCCGAGCAGGGCGTCATCCCCTGGCCGCCGGAGGGCCGCTCGCGCGTCTGCCTGGCCGAGGAGGCCGAGCTGCCCTTCGCCGACGAGTCCTTCGACCGGGTTCTGCTGGTCCACGCCGTGGAATCGAGCGAGACCCTGCGCCCCATGCTGCGCGAGGTATGGCGCGTGATGGCGGGCAGCGGCCGCCTGATGGTGGTGGCGCCCAACCGCCGCGGCATCTGGGCGCGCTTCGAGAACAACCCGTTCGCCCACGGCCATCCCTTCAGCGAATCGCAGCTCACCCGTCTGCTGCGCGACAGCCTGTTCACGCCGCTGCGGGCGACCACGGCGCTGTACGTGCCGCCCAGCCGCCTGCGCGTTCTGCTGCGCGCCGCCAGCGCCTGGGAGAAGATCGGGCGCCGATGGGGCCTGCCGTTCCCCGGCGTGATCGTCGTGGAGGCGGCCAAGCAGGTGTACGCCCCGGTGCCCGAGCGCAGGCGCGCGGGCGCGCTGCGGCGGCGGCTGGCGCTGGCCCTGCCGCTGCCCGGGCGCGCCGCTCAGCCGGCGCCTGCACCGGTCAGCGGCGCCTGAGCGCGAAGATTGCGAGCTCGGCCCGGAGGTTCGCCCGCCGGCCGTCGCCCACCGGCTCCTCGGAGCCATCGCGGCCCAGCGCCACGCCATGCTCGATGGCCACGTCGAGCTCGCGGCACAGGTCGAGGAAGTCGGCGATCGAGCAGGGGTGGATGCTGGGAGTGGCGTACCACGCCTCGCCAAGGACCTCGCCGACCGGCATGCGTCCGCGCGTCAGCATGTAGAACCTGGCACGCCACGCGCCGAAGTTGGGGAACGAGACGATGGCCTGCCCCCCGATGCGCAGCATGTGGAGCAGGACTTCGCGTGGGTTGCGCACCGCCTGCAGGGTCTGGCTCAGGATGACGTGGTCGAACGCGCCGTCGGGGAAGTCGGCCAAGTCGGTGTCGGCGTCGCCCTGGATGACCGACAGGCCGCGCGCCACCGAGGCATGTACGCCCGCCTGCGACAGCTCGATGCCGCGGCCGTCGACCCGCTTCTCGCGGGCCAGCAGCTCGAGCAGCGCGCCGTCGCCGCAGCCCACGTCCAGGACGCGCGTCCCGGGCTGCACCAGCCCGGCTACGACGCGCAGATCCAGGCGGGCGCCGTTCGCCCGGCGGCTCTCGGCCGCGCTCACGGGCGCAGCCCGCGATGCTCGGCCGCGCCGGCCAGGAAGCCTGTCAGGGTCTTGTTGAACTCCGGCTCGTCCAGCAGGAAGGCGTCGTGGCCCTTGTCGGTTTCGATCTCGACGAAGCTCACGTTGGCCGCGGCGGCGTTCAGCGCGCGCACCACCTCGCGGCTCTCGCGCGTGGGGAACAGCCAGTCGCTGGTGAACGAGACGACGCAGAACCGGGTCTTCGTGCCCTGGAAGGCGCGCGCCAGCGACCCGCCGTGCTCGGCCGCCAGGTCGAAGTAGTCCATCGCCCTTGTGATGTAGAGATAGGAGTTCGCGTCGAAGCGATCGACGAAGGTGCTGCCCTGGTGGCGCAGGTAGCTCTCCACCTGGAAGTCGGCGTCGAAGCCGAAGCTCAGGCGCTCGCGGTCCTGCAGGGTGCGTCCGAACTTGCGGTGCAGGGCCGCCTCGGACAGGTAGGTGATGTGGGCCGCCATGCGCGCCACGGCCAGGCCGCGCGTGGGCCGGCGGCCCATGTCCTCGTAGCGCCCGCCGCACCAGTCGGGATCGGCCATGATGGCCTGGCGCCCCACCTCGTGGAACGCAATGTTCTGCGCGGAGTGGCGCGCGGCGCCGGCGATGGGCAGGGCGCTGAACACGCGGCCGGGGTAGCTGACCGGCCACTGCAGCGCCTGCATGGCGCCCATCGAGCCGCCGGCCACGCAGAACAGGTCGGGGATGCCCAGGTGGTCCAGCAGCAGCGCCTGGGCGCGCACCATGTCGCCCACCGTGATGACCGGGAAGTCCAGGCCGTAGCGCCGGCCGGTGGCGGGGTCGATGTCGCGCGGGCCCGTGGTCCCCAGGCATCCGCCCAGCACGTTGGTGCAGATCACGAAGAACCGGTGCGTGTCGAACACCTTGCCCGGGCCCACCATCGTCTCCCACCAGCCCGGCTTGCCCGTCACCGGGTTGGGGCCGACCATGTACTGGTCGCCGGTCAGGGCGTGGCAGATCATTACGGCGTTGCTGCGCTCGGCGTTCAGGCGGCCGTACGTCTGGTAGGCCACCGTGAAGGGGCCCAGCGTGCCGCCGCTGTCCAGCGGCATGGGCCGGTCCACCCCCAGCGTTGCGCGGGGGCCCGGAAGGGTGCGGCTGTCGGGGATCGACGCCGGCATGGCGGGCGACATCTTCATCGTCGGCGTGCGTTCTCGCGGCCGCGGGCGACGGCGCCGCCCGCGGCTCCGATCACTAGGTTTGGCCCCGGCGACTGTCAACGTTCTCTTTGCTTTTCGGGGGGGGCGCCGCTAGTAGTAGCCGTTTCCGCGAACCCCCGCTCTTCCCGCCGCCCATGGCGTCCTCCGAACCCACGATCGACGAGCTGCGCCGCGCGATCGACGCGATCGACGACGCCATGCACGACCTGCTGATGAAGCGGGCGACGGTCGTCGAAGAGGTGGGCCGCGCCAAGCAGCGTGCCGGCGACGGGGCCGTTCCCGCCATCCGCCCGGCGCGCGAGGCGGCCATCCTGCGCCGCCTGATACACCGCCACGGCGGCACCTTTCCGGCTGCCGTCCTGGTGCGCATGTGGCGCGAGATGCTGGCCGGCACCACGCGCATGCAGGGCCCCTTCGCCATCGCGGTCCACGCGCCCGAGAAGTCGGTTGGCTACTGGGACCTGGCGCGCGACCACTACGGCAGCTGCACCCCCATGACGCTGCACCGCTCGGCCCGCCTGGTGCTGCGCGAGGTGACCGGCGGACGGGCCGTGATCGGCGTGCTGGCCATGCCGGCGGACGGTGAGCCCGACCCGTGGTGGCGCCACCTCGTGGCCGAGCAGCCCCACGTGCCGCGGGTGGTGGCGGCACTGCCGTTCTACGATGGCGGAGACGGGCGCTTCGAGAAGCTGCGCGCGCTGGCCATTGCGCGCCTGCCGCACGAGCCTTCGGGCGACGACGCCACCCTTCTGGTGCTGGAGAGCGACGCCGAGCTCTCGCGCGGCCGCCTGCGCGAGGCCTTCGCCAAGGCCGAGCTGCCGGCGACCGACATCGCCGCCTGGACCGATCCGGATGCCCCCGCCAACCGCCTCCACCTGGTCGAGGTGGCCACCTACCTGGCCGCCGGCGATCCGCGGCTGGCCACGGTGCAGGCCGACCTGGGCCGCGCCGCGCACCGCATCCTGGGGCTGGGCGGCTATGCCCGCCCGCTGGTCATGCCGGGCGCGCGCCCATGACCGCGCCCGCGCCCCGCCCGGGCATCCTCGACATCGCGCCCTACGTCCCCGGCCGCCACGGCTCGCTGGAGGAGGCGGGCCGGACAATGCTGCTTTCGTCCAACGAATCGCCCTTCGGCCCGGCGCCCGGCGCCGTGCGCGCAGCGAAGCACGAGGCGGCGCACCTGAACCGCTACCCGGACCCGGGCTCCACGCCGCTGCGCGAGGCCCTGGCCGCGCGCTACGGGCTCGACCCGGCCCGCATCGTGTGCGGCGCGGGATCGGACGAGCTCCTGGGCCTTGTCGCGCGCGCCTATGCCGGGCCGGGCGACGAGGTTCTCTACACCCGCCACGGCTTCGTCATGTACCCCATCGCCGCGCGCAGCGCGGGTGCGACGCCCGTGGCGGTCGACGAGCCGCAGTTGCGGGCCGACCCTGCGCGCCTGCTGGCCGCCGTGAGCCCGCGCACGCGCATCCTGTTCCTGGCGAACCCGAACAATCCGACGGGCAGCTACCTGACGGTGGACGAGATCGCGCGGCTGCGCCGCGCCCTGCCCGCCGGCGTACTGATGGTGATCGACGCGGCCTATGCCGAGTATGCCGACGTGGCGGATTACGAGAGCGGGTTGGCGCTGGCGCGCGACCGCGACGACGTCATCATGACGCGCACGTTCTCCAAGATCCACGCGCTGGCCGCGCTGCGCGTGGGCTGGGCCTATGCGGCGCCGCCCATCGTTGACGTACTGCACCGCGTGCGCGGGCCGTTCAACGTCTCGAGCGTGGGCATCGCCGCGGCCACGGCCGCGCTGGCCGATCCTGCGCACGAGGCCCGCGCCAAGTCGCACAACAGCCGCTGGCGCCCGTGGCTGGCGCGCAAGGTGGCGAGGCTGGGCCTGACGGTCTATCCCAGCATCGGCAACTTCATCCTGGTGCGCTTCGGCGCGGCGCCGCGAACGGCCCAGGCCGCCAAGGCGCACTTGGCCGAACGCGGCATCCTGGTGCGCGACGTGGGCTCCTATGCGCTGCCCGACTGCCTGCGCATCACGGTGGGGCGTCCGGCCGAGCTCAAGGCGCTGGTCGCCGCGCTGGCGCAGTTCATGGGCAAGGCATGAGCATCCTGTTCGATCGCATCGCCCTGGTGGGTATCGGCCTGATCGGCTCCTCGCTGGTCCGCGTGGTGCGGCGCGACGGCTTGGCGCGCCACGTGGCCGTGGCGGCCCGGACGCAGGCGACGCTCGACAAGGCGGTGACGCTGGGCTTGGCCGACTCGGTCTCGCTCGACCCGGCCGAGGCCGCGCGGGACGCCGATCTGGTCGTGATCGCCACGCCGCTGGGCGCCTATGCCCAGGTGGCCGAGGCCATCGCGCCGGCGCTGAAGCGGGGCGCTATCGTGACCGACGTGGGCTCGGTGAAGGGTTCGGCGATCGCCGACCTGGCGCCGCGCCTGCCGGGCCACGTACACTTGGTGCCCGGCCATCCCGTGGCGGGCACCGAGCACTCGGGCCCCGAGGCCGGCTTTCCCGAGCTGTTCCAGAACCGCTGGACGATCCTGACCCCGGCGAAGGATTGCGACGCCGCGGCCGTGGAGCGCGTGGCCGAGCTGTGGCGCCGCTGCGGCTCGCGCATCGAGATCATGGATGCCGAGCACCACGACAAGGTGCTGGCCATCACTTCGCACCTGCCGCACCTGATCGCCTACACCATCGTCGGCACCGTCACCGACCTGGAGCAGGCGACCCAGCGCGAGGTCATCAAGTTCGCGGCCTCGGGCTTCCGCGACTTCACGCGCATCGCGGCCTCGGACCCGGTGATGTGGCGCGACGTGTTCCTTACCAACCGCGAGGCCGTGCTCGAGATGCTGGGCCGCCTGACCGAGGATCTGGCCCGGCTGCAGCGTGCCATCCGCTGGGGCGAGGGCGAGGTGCTGCAGGACCTGTTCACCCGCACCCGCGCCATCCGCCGCGGCATCATCGACGCCA
>Ga0073934_10008119_pt1 | contig 14181 bp, 12 predicted proteins | sample LarsenN4metaG_FD_76834 | JGI IMG/M metagenome (GOLD analysis project Ga0073934, IMG submission 76834) | Hot spring sediment bacterial and archeal communities from British Columbia, Canada, to study Microbial Dark Matter (Phase II) - Larsen... ...
CGCAAAGCGCGGGAAGAAGGTGGGCGAGATCCTGGCGCGGCCCGACGCGGCCGCCGAGGCGTAGTCATGGCGAAGAAGGCGAAGGCGGCCGCGGGCCGCGTGCGCGTGACGCAGCTGGGCAGCCCGATCGGGCGAACCGACGATCAGCGCGCTACCCTGGTGGGCCTCGGCCTCAACAAGCGGCATCGCAGCCGTGTGCTGGAAGACACGCCCGCCGTGCGCGGCATGATCCGCCGCGTGCAGCATCTCGTTACGGTGGAGAGCGCCGAGTAGGCGCCAGCTGGAAGGACGCACCATGAGGCTCAACCAACTGGCCGACAACGACGGCGCGCGCCACGTGCGCAAGCGCGTCGGCCGCGGCATCGGTTCCGGGCTCGGCAAGACATCGGGCCGCGGGCAGAAGGGCCAGGGCGCCCGCGCCGGCATCGCCATCGCCACCTTCGAAGGCGGCCAGATGCCGTTGCACCGGCGCCTGCCCCAGCGTGGCTTCAAGAATCCTTCCCGCCTCACCTATTCGGAGGTCAATCTCGGCCGCCTGCAGGCTGCCGTCGACGCAGGCCGCATCGACGCCAAGCAGACCGTGGATGCCAAGGCCCTGGTGGCTGCCGGCCTGATCCGCCGCCCGCTGGACGGCGTGCGCCTGCTCGCCCAGGGCGAGCTCAAGGCCGCGCTGACGATCTCCGTCGCCGGTGCCTCGAAAGCGGCCGCCGAGGCCGTTGCAAAGGCCGGCGGCACGTTGCAGCTTCCCCCCAGGAAGGAGAAGCCGGCGAACGCCAAGGGCAAGCGGCGCGACAAGAAGAACGACAAGAAGGCGTCCAAGACGAAGGCCGCGGAGTCGGGCGAGTAGGGAAGCGCCGCCATGGCCTCTGCCGTCGAGCAGTTCGCGGCGAACATCAATCTCGGGGCGTTCGCGAAGGCGACGGAGCTCAAGAAGCGCCTGTGGTTCACCCTGGGCGCCCTGATCGTCTTCCGCATCGGCGCCTTCATCCCCATCCCGGGGATCGATCCGGTCGTGATGCAGGACATCTTCCAGCAGAACGCCGGCGGCATCCTGGGCATGTTCAACATGCTGGCCGGCGGCGCGCTGGAGCGCATGACGATCTTCGCACTCAACATCATGCCGTACATCTCGGCATCGATCATCATCCAGCTGCTGACGACCGTCTCGCCGCACCTCGAGGCGCTGAAGAAGGAAGGCGAGGCGGGCCGCAAGAAGCTCAACCAGTACACCCGCTACCTGACCGTCGTGCTGGCCGCGCTGCAGGCCTACGGCATCGCCGTGGGACTGCAGGGCATGACCGGCAGCATGGGCAGTGCGGTGATGAACCCGGGCCTGTTCTTCATCCTAAGCACCGTCATCACCCTGGTGGGCGGGACCATGTTCCTGCTGTGGCTGGGCGAGCAGATCACGGCGCGGGGCGTGGGGAACGGCACCTCGCTCATCATCTTTGCGGGCATCGTGGCCGGGCTGCCCCAGGCGTTGGCCGGCATGCTCGAGCTGGGCCGCACCGGCGCGCTGTCGGCCTTCTTCATCCTGGTCATCCTGGTGATGGTCGTGGCCGTGGTGGGGTTCGTGGTGTTCATGGAGCGGGCCCAGCGACGCATCATCGTGCAGTACCCCAAGCGCCAGGTCGGCTCGAAGATGTTCGGCGGCGAGGCCTCGCACCTGCCGCTCAAGCTCAACACCGCGGGCGTCATCCCGCCGATCTTCGCCAGCTCGATCCTGCTGATGCCCATCACGATCGCCAGTTTCACGGCGGGGCAGGGGCCGGCCTGGCTGCAGACGGTGACGGGGCTGCTGGCGCACGGCCAGCCGCTCTACATGGCGTTCTACGCGGCGGCGATCATCTTCTTCTGCTTCTTCTACACGGCCATCGTCTTCAATCCGGAGGATACGGCCGAGAATCTGCGCAAGTACGGCGGCTTCATCCCGGGCATCCGGCCCGGCAAGAAGACGGCCGACTACCTGGACTACGTGTTGACGCGTCTCACCGTCATCGGCGCGGCCTACCTGACCGTGGTCTGCCTGCTGCCAGAGTTCCTGATCGCCGAGAACGCGCTGCCCTTCTACTTCGGCGGCACCTCGCTGCTGATCTGCGTCACCGTCACGATGGATACGGTCGCGCAGATCCAATCGCACCTCATCGCCCACCAGTACGAGGGCCTCATCAAGAAGGCCAAGCTCAAGGGGCGGCGCGGATGATCCTGATCCTGCTCGGCCCTCCGGGCGCCGGGAAGGGCACGCAGGCCAAGCGTCTCGAGGAGGAGTACGGCCTGCTGCAGCTTTCCACCGGCGACATGGTGCGCGCTGCCATTGCGGGCGGCACGGCCGCCGGCAAGACCGCCAAGACCTTCTATGACGCAGGCAAGCTGGTCCCCGACGACGTGATCATCGCCATGTTCGCCGAGCGTATCGCCGCGCCCGACTGCGCCAAGGGCGTGATCCTGGATGGCTTTCCCCGCACCGTCGCCCAGGCCGAGGCGCTGGATGCCATGCTCGCCCGGATGGACAGGCGCATCGACGCCGTCATCGAGATGAAGGTCGACGACGAGGCGCTGGTGGAGCGCATCGCGGGCCGCTTCAGCTGCGCCAAGTGCGGTGCGGCCTACCACGATCGCTTCGCCCGCCCCAGGGCCGAGGGCATATGCGACGTGTGCGGCGGGCGCGAGTTCAAGCGCCGCGACGACGACAAGGCCGAGACCGTGCGCACGCGGCTCGCGGTCTACAACCAGCAGACCGCGCCCCTGCTGCCCTACTACAAGGGCCGGGGCGTGCTGAAAGCGGTCGACGGCATGGCCCCGATCGACGATGTCACCCGTTCGCTGCGCCAAGCCATAGGCGCCGCAAGGAGTCATTGACTTGTTTTGGCACAGACCTATAATCCCCGCCCTTGCGCGGGCAAGTTCGTCCCACCATTGTCTTTTCCCGAAGTCGGTCTGAGGAGCGCGGGCCGTGGCACGCATCGCTGGCGTCAACATCCCCACGGGTAAGCGCGTCGAAGTCGCGCTCACCTACATCCACGGTATCGGGCGCACGAAGGCGCGCGAGATCATGAAGAAGGTCGGCCTGACCGAGGAGCGCCGGGTCAACGAGCTGACCGAGAGCGAGGTCATCCAGATCCGCGAGGTCATCGACCGCGACTACCAGGTCGAGGGCGATCTGCGCCGCGCGGTGGCGATGAACGTGAAGCGACTGATGGACATGGGCTGCTATCGCGGCCTGCGGCATCGCCGGGGCCTGCCCGTTCGCGGCCAGCGCACCCACACGAATGCACGCACGCGCAAGGGCAAGTCCTCGCCCATCGCGGGCAAGAAGAAGGCGACGAAGTAGCATGGCCAGGGAAAATGCTCCCGGCGCGGCCCGTCCGCGCCGCCGCGAACGCAAGAACATCACGTCGGGTGTGGCGCACGTTAACGCCACGTTCAATAACACCGTCGTCACCATCACCGACGCGCAGGGCAACGCCATCGCGTGGGCCTCGGCTGGATCCTCCGGCTTCAAGGGTTCGCGCAAGTCGACGCCCTATGCCGCCCAGGTCGCGGCAGAAAGCGCGGGGCGCAAGGCCCAGGAGCATGGTGTGCGTACCCTCGAGGTCCAGGTCAAGGGACCGGGATCGGGCCGCGAATCGGCCCTGCGCGCGCTGCAGTCGGTGGGCTTCGCGATCACCCAGATCCGCGACGTGACGCCTATCCCGCACAACGGCTGCCGGCCGCCAAAGCGCCGGCGCGTGTGACGCCCGCGGGCGGGCGCGGACCCAGGTCCGCGCGCCCGCCCGCCCCGGACGACAGAACCCACCGCCCCGGCCCACGCGCCGGCGCGGGCCGATGGATGAGGTGCCTCCCGTGAAGCAGAAGAACTGGCAGGATCTGACCAAGCCGAACAAGCTGGCGATCGAGCCTGTGGCCGAGGATCCGGGCCGCAAGGCGACCATCGTGGCCGAGCCGCTCGAGCGCGGCTTCGGCCTCACGCTCGGTAATGCGCTCCGTCGCGTGCTCTTGTCCTCGCTGCGCGGCGCCGCCGTGACCTCGGTGCAGATCGACGGCGTGCTGCACGAATTCTCGTCGATCCCCGGCGTGAAGGAGGACGTGACCGATATCGTCCTCAACATCAAGGCCATGGCCGTCAAGATGCACGGCGAGGGCCCCAAGCGCATGTCGCTGCGCGCCAAGGGCCCCGGCGAGGTCCAGGCCTCGCTGATCGAGACGGGCGCCGACATCGAGATTCTCGATCCCGACCACGTCATCTGCACGCTCGATTCGGGCGCGGAGATCGGTATGGAGTTCACGGTCGAGTCTGGCATGGGCTATGTGCCCGCCTCGCAGCACCGCGCCGAGGACGCCCCCATCGGTCTGATCCCGGTCGATGCGCTCTACTCGCCGGTGCTGAAGGTCGCCTACAAGATCGAGAACACCCGCGTCGGCCGCCGCACCGACTACGACAAGCTCATCATGCAGGTCGAGACCAACGGCGCCATTACGCCCGAGGACAGCGTGGCCATCGCCGCGCGCATCCTGCAGGACCAGCTGCAGCTCTTCGTCAACTTCGAGGAGCCGCGCGCCGAGGCCAAGCAGGAGTCGCTGGTCGAGCCGCAGTTCAACGCCAACCTGCTGCGCAAGGTCGACGAGCTCGAGCTGTCCGTCCGCTCGGCCAACTGCCTGAAGAACGACAACATCGTCTACATCGGCGACCTGGTGCAGAAGAGCGAGGCAGAGATGCTCCGCACGCCGAACTTCGGCCGCAAGTCGCTGAACGAGATCAAGGATGTCCTGGCCCAGATGGGTCTTCACCTCGGCATGAAGATCCCCAACTGGCCGCCGGAGAACATCGAGGAGATGGCCAAGAAGCTGGAGGAGCCCTTCTAGGGCTCTCCCGGACAGCACACGCGAGGAGGGTGCCATGCGGCACGGCGTACACGGGCGCAAGCTCAACCGCACCAGCGAGCATCGCGAGGCGATGCTCTCCAACCTGGCGGTCGCGCTCATCAAGCACGAGCAGATCACCACCACGCTGCCCAAGGCCAAGGAGCTGCGCCCCTTCGTCGAGAAGCTCGTCACGCTCGGCAAGCAGGGCGGGCTGGCCAACCGCCGCCGCGCCTGGGCGGTGCTGCAGGACGAAGCGCAGACCAGGAAGCTGTTCGACACGCTGGCGTCCCGCTACGGTGCCCGCGCCGGCGGCTATACCCGTGTGCTGAAGGCCGGCTTCCGCTACGGCGACTGCGCCCCGATGGCCGTTATCGAGTTCGTCGACCGCGATCCCGCGGCCAAGGGCCAGGATTCGGGCCCGAAGCAGGAGGCTGCTGCCGACGCGGGCGAGGGCGAGGCAGCCTAGTTGGCGTCCCGACGCTCCCGCGATACCGGTACGAGGGCAGCCCATGGGCTGCCCTTTGCCTTTCGGGCCGGAGCGCGTCCGTGACCGGCAGCCTGTTCGAGGCCCAGGCCCCGCAGCCGCTGGCCGCGCGCCTGCGCCCCAAGGCGCTGTCCGAGGTCGTCGGCCAGGACCACTTGGTAGGGCCGGATGGCCCGATCGGCCGCATGGTCTCGGGCGGGCGGGTCGCCTCGCTCATCCTGTGGGGCCCGCCCGGCTCGGGCAAGACGACCATCGCCCGCCTGGTTGCCGACCACACTAGGCTCGCTTTCGAGCAGCTCTCGGCCGTCATGGCCGGGGTAGCCGAGCTCCGCAAGGTGTTCGAGCGCGCCCGGGAGCGTCGCCGGGCGGGGCAGGGCACCCTCCTCTTCATCGACGAGATCCACCGCTTCAACCGCGCCCAGCAGGACGCACTCCTGCCCCACGTCGAGGACGGCACTGTCACCCTGGTGGGCGCGACCACCGAGAACCCGTCCTTCGAGGTCGTGGCCCCGCTGCTCTCGCGCAGCCAGGTCCTGGTGCTCAACCGGCTGGAGCCCGAGAGCCTGGAGAAGCTGCTCGCCCGCGCCGAGGCAGTGGAGGGCCGCCGCCTGCCGCTGGAGCCCGAGGCACGCCGCGCGCTGGCCGAGATGGCCGACGGCGACGGCCGATTCCTGCTCAACCTCGCCGAGGAGGTGTTCGCCCTGCCGCCCGGTCCGCCGCTCGACCGCGCCGCCCTGGTCAAGGTCGTGCAGCGCCGGGCACCCCTCTACGACAAGGCGCAGGAGGGCCACTACAACCTCATCAGCGCCCTGCACAAGTCGGTGCGCGGCTCCGATCCGGACGCCGCCCTCTACTGGCTCGCCCGCATGCTGGACGCCGGCGAGGACCCGCTCTACGTCGGCCGCCGGCTGGTGCGCATGGCGGTGGAAGACGTCGGCCTGGCCGATCCGCAGGCCCTCGGGCTGGCCGTCGCCGCCAAGGACGCCTACGAATTCCTAGGCACGCCCGAGGGCGAGCTCGCGCTGGCCCAGATCGCCGTCTACCTCGCCACCGCACCCAAGTCGGTTGCAGTCTACAAGGCATACGGACAAGCCAAGCGGGAGGCGCGCGAGCACGGCTCGCTCATGCCGCCCAAGCACATCCTGAACGCACCCACGAAGATGATGAAGTCGATGGGCTACGGCGCAGGCTACGTCTACGACCCGGACACCGACGAAGGGTTCTCCGGCCAGGACTACTTCCCAGAGGCGATGGGCCGCCGCCGCTTCTACGATCCCAAGGCCGTGGGGTTCGAGCGCGAGATCGTCAAGCGCCTCGCCTACTGGTCGAAGCTGCGCGCTCGTGCCGCCGGCGGGGAAGGCGGGCCGGACGACGAGGACGGCGCCCCGTGAGTGGCGTCGAGACCGTCGAGGTCAAGGCCGACGAGGCCGAGATGCGGCTGGACCGCTGGTTCAAGCGCCACTTTCCCGCCATCGGCCACGGCCACCTGCAGCGCCTGCTGCGCACCGGCCAGATCCGCGTCGACGGGGCCCGTGCCAAGGCCAGCCTGCGCCTCACCCCCGGCCAGCGCGTGCGCATCCCCCCGGTGAAGGAGCCCGACGCGGCGCAGTTGCCCGCCCGGCCCACGCGCGCCGCCGCCCGGGTGGCCGAGGCCGAGGCTGCCAGGCTGGTGCGCCTGATCCTCTACCGCGACGGCCGCATCCTGGCGATCGACAAGCCCGCCGGCCTCGCCGTGCAGGGCGGCACGAAGACCGACCACCACCTGGACGGCATGCTGGACGCCCTGCGGCTGGACGGCGACGAGCGCCCCCGCCTGGTCCATCGCCTGGACCAGGACACCAGCGGCGTCCTGGTGCTGGCCCGCACCGCCGCCGCGGCGCGCGAGCTCACGGCGCTCTTCCGCACCCGCGACGTCCACAAGGTCTACTGGGCCGTCGTGACGGGGCGCCCCAAGGTCGATGAGGGCACGATCGACGCCGCCCTCCTGAAGCGCCCGGGTCACAAGGGCGAACGCGTCGTGGTGGACGACAACGAGGGCAAGCGCGCGGTGACCCGCTATCGCGTGCTGGATTCCGCCGGCAACCGCGCTGCCCTGGTCGAGCTCGAGCCCTTGACCGGCCGCACCCACCAGCTCCGCGCCCACATGGCAGCCATCGGCACGCCCATCCTGGGCGACGGCAAGTACGGCGGGCAGGCCGCCTTCCTGCCAATGCCCGACATCGCGCGCCGCCTGCACCTGCACGCCCGATCGCTTACGCTGCCCGGCACCGGCGGCAGGCTTCTCGCCATCAAGGCCCCCTTGCCGCCCCACCTTCGGGCGACCATGAAGCTGCTGGGTCTGGCTGCCGGCTAACCCGTCCCCGCGATGCCCTGTGCTGCGGCGGGCCGCCCCTCCAGCCGGCGCGCGTACAGCGCGAACAGCGCCTCCAAATCCACGTCATAGGCTGCGAAGTCGTCCGCCAAGGCAGCTGCCGCGGCTCGGCAGGCGGCCAGCCGGCGCCACGCCTCGGCATGCTCTCCGGCCTGCAGTGCCGCCAGGAACGCGCCCTGCGCCGTCTCCAGGGCGCCGTAGCGGGGGTTGCGTGCCAGGTCCTGTCCCCCCAGCAGGGCGAAGGCGCGCTCGGGCTCGCCGCGTCCCCGTATGCGCAGGGTATCGACCTCCAGGAACGCCAGCCCCTGCGCCGCCTCGCGGGTTGCCTCGCCCACCAGGATGCGTACGCCATAGGCGCGCGTCTCGTGCTCCAGCCGCGCGGCCACGTTCACCGCATCGCCGATGACCGAGTAGTTGAACCGGTGCGCCGATCCCACATTGCCCACCAGGCACGGCCCCGTGTTGATGCCGATGCCGATTTCCAATCCTTCGCCCAGCATCGGCGCCAGGGCCGGATCCTCGCGCAGCTTGGGGTTCAGCTTCTTGAGCCCGTCGATCATCTCCAGCGCCGCCAGGCAGCCGTGGAGCGCGTGGTCGGGATCCTCGAGCGGGGCGTTCCAGAACGCCATGACGGCGTCGCCCATGTACTTGTCGATCGTGGCCCCGTGTTCCATCAACCGGTCCCCCATCGCCGTCAGGAACTGGTTGATGAGGCGCGTCAGGCTGGCCGGATCGTCGGCGAAGCGCTCGGCAATGGCCGTAAACCCGCGGATGTCGCCGAACAGGAAGGTCATGGTGCGCCGCTGGCCCCGCAGTTCCGGGGGGTCCGGACGGTCGGCCAGCCTATCCACCAGCGCAGGCGCCAGATACTGGGCGAAGGCGTTCTTGATGTCGCGCCGCCGGCCGCGTTCGCGCATCTGTTCCGCAGCGACCAGGATCAGGAACAAGTAGATCGTCGATATGATCGCATGGCTTGCATCCAGCAGGATGCCCTGGCGTCGGAACAGCACCCACGACACCAGCGTGTACCCGCCAGCCAGCAGCCCTGCCGTCGCCGCGGCCCAGCCTAGCCCTCGCGCCGGCAGGGCGACGGCAAGCATTGCGCCGATGATCGCCACCGCGACCATCTCGACGTTCGCGGTCCAGGCCGGGCGGTGCGGAAAATCGCCGGCGGTCATCGTCGCAATGGCTATCGCCTGCGCCTGGGTGCTGGTCAGTGCGCCCCGCGCGGAGGGCTTCACGTCGGCTAGGCCAGGCGCACTAACCCCCACAAGGGCGATGCGTCCTTGCACGGCTGCGCGTGCCACGGCATCGCCTCGCAGCAGGGCGTCGGCCGAGACCGTAGGAATCGCAGAGGAGGGAAGGGCGCGTAGCCAAAGGCGGCCGCGGCGGTCGGTGGGGACGATGAGCGGCCCAACCTTGATGCTAGTCACGCCGTCGTCCGTCGTCCGCACCTCCAATGCGGCGGCACCCAGTGCAACGCGCAGCGCCTCCAGCGCGAGCGACGGGTACAGGCGGCCTTGCTGCGATGCCGCCAGAAGCGGCGGCCGCCGCACGATGCCGTCCGCATCGGGGTCGAGCGCCAGGGTGCCCAGTCCGCGCGCCGCATCCTCCAGGGCTGCCACGTTGCGCGCCCATCCGGCATAGCGCGGAACGAACTCGCCCGGGTCCGGCCCCGCCACCACCAATGGCGCCTTCATGGGCCAGGACGAGGCTCCTGCGGTGGTCGCGTCGGTCACGGGGGTCTGCCCCAGGACCGAGGGCAGCATGGCCAGACGGGCAGCCAGCACGCCGTCACCCCCCGGCAGGATGGCCCTCCTGCGTGCCGACAGGGATTCGTCGGCGGGTGTCATTGCGGTGGGGTCTGTGCCCGTCCGGTCGGTCTCCGATAGCACCATGTCGAATCCGATGGCCGTCGCACCCGCCTTTCCTGCCGCATCGGCGAGCTCGGCCAGCAACGTGCGCGGCCAGGGCCAACCGCCCTGCGCGGCAAGGCTTGCGGCGTCGATTGCGACGATGACCACGGGCCAGCGCGAGGGCACCGGGGCATGGACGCGCTGGTAGACGTCGAATCCCTTGTGCCGCACGATCTGCAGCACGGTGGGATCCCACCAACGCACCGCGACAAAGGCGAGAGCGACGGCGAACCCCAACAGGCTGATGGTGCGCTGGGTCAGAATCCTCCGATTCGCCATGCCGCTCCATGACTTGGGTCCGATCGGACTTATGCGCGCGACGCCCGTCGGATCCATCACGTGCATGCCACGCTGCCGAGCGCAAGCGTGATGGCTGCCACGAAGCCGTACCGTGGCATGGTTAAGGCATGTGCCTGGAAAAACTCGAGATTCCACTAGTCTAGAAGGCGCCTGAGCGTCAAAATCTGCGCTGTGCGAATGTGCCGGCTTGCTGCTCCGGCCGTGCGCCCCGAGGTGCCATGTCGCTGACGCCTTCCCACGACGCTGTCGCCGCGCAGGCCGACGGTAGCCGCCTTGCGCATGCGGGCCTTCCCCAGGCTCGTCCGTCGGCGTTCTGGCTGGCCCAGCTTGGCGGGGACACCTCCCTGGCGCCGGTTGGCAAGGTCGTCACGGTCGAGGGCAACGTCCTCGTCATCCACGCCGACGGAACGAGCGAGCAGCTTGTTCCCGACATGCCGCTCTTCGCCGGCGACGTGCTGCAGAGCGGCGTGGGCAGCACGGCAGGCTTCGTGCTGGCCGATGGCACGACACTGGCAATGGACGAGAACGCCCGCTTCGTCCTGGACGAAGTGATCTACGACCCCGAGGGCGAATCCGATTCGCTCGCCATCACGGTGCTCGGCGGCGTGTTCAGCTTCACCAGCGGCGAGATCGCGGCGTCGGGCTCCGACGCGATGGTCATCACCTCGCCGCTGGCTGCGGCGGGCGTACGCGGCACGCACATTGGCGCCGCCATCACGCCCGACGGCGAGGCTTGGTTCCTGCTGCCCGACGGCGACGGGCACATCGGCAGCTTCCGCCTGGTGGCCACCGGCAGCGGAGCCTTCGTCGACATGATGACGGCCTTCCAGGCCATCTCGGTGGATGCGCAGGGCGCCTTCAAGGAACTGGGCCTCACGCCCGACGAGATCCAGGCCATCCTGGCCGACGTGCTGGCCGCCGAGCCCGAAAACCTGGTGCGCCACACCAAGAACGATCAGCTCACGCCCGAGCAGATGGAGGCGCTGGCCAACCTCCTGGCAGGGGTGAACACCGCGGCCGGCTTCGGGCAGGACGGTGCCCAGTTCGTCGACGTCACCTTCGATCCCATGCCCGCCTGGACGCTGGATCTGGGCCGCGACCAGGTGAACGGTTTCCTCGAGACGCGCGACGACGACACGGCGGGCGGCGGCACCGACTTCGACAACGACGGCGACGACCGCTCGCACGACGCCGACGGCGCGCCCCCGCCGCTGGGTCCCGTGTTCCTGGCCAATGGCGGCGTCATCTTCCACGGCGGCCCCGGGCGCGACGTGGTGTTCGGCGGCAACGGCGCCGACCGCATCTTCGGCGAGGGCGGCAACGACACGCTGGATGGCGGGGCCGGCAACGACTTCCTGGACGGCGGCCCGGGCGACGATCGTGTGTTCGGCGGCGTGGGCGACGATGTCATCATCGGCGGCAGTGGCCAGGGCAACGACAGGCTCGATGGCGGCAGCGGCACCGACACGCTGATCTACAAGAGCGCCACCCAGCCCATCACGGTGAACCTCGCCGCCGGCACGGCTACGGGCGACCCGAAGATCGGCACCGACACCATCGCCAACGCCGAGAACGTGGTCGGCGGGCAGGCGGACGACGTGATCATCGGCAACGGCGCCGCCAACCGGCTGACGGGCGGGGGCGGGGACGATCTGCTCTCGGGAGGTGGCGGCAGCGACACTGCCGTCTACGCCGGCCCATCGGGCCGCTACGAGCTGACGCGCGAAACGGACGGGTTCTTCGTCACCGACACCACCGGTGTCGAAGGCCGCGACCGGCTGGAGGACATGGAGAACCTCGACTTCGGCGGAACTGTCGTCTCGATCGGTGCGCTGGGCGGGCCGGTGGTAACCCTGGAATCGTCCATCTCCATTCCGCTCGACGTTCAGACAGTCGTGCACGACCTCTCCGGCATGCCGCCCTTCGCCGGGCTCGACCCGGCCGACGCGGCTGGCGTGCCGCTTTCCGTGATCACGCTGCAGGCGGACCACGTCGTGACGCTTACCTTCTTGAACGAGAGCAACGACTTCCTCAACGCCGTGGGCGTCTATCGCATCGACGCATCCGGCGCGATCGTCGACGTGGAGATCGTCTTCGAGAATGCCTCGGCCGCGGGCCAGGGCGGCACGTTGGTGCCGGGCGTGACGTCCGTTACGCTGGCGCTGTCCGCGGGCGACAGCTTCGGTCTCTTCGTGGCGGCCGATGCCGCCACCCTCAACGACTTCGGCGCCCTGGGTGCGGGCAGTTTCGCCTTCGTGGACGCCGATGGTCAGCCGGCCACGATCGCCTCGATCGCGGCAGAGCTGGTGTTCGTGCGCCCCGACGGCACGACCGTGCCCATTGCCACGGCCGCACCCGGCATCGTTCACGCCTCGTTTCCCGCGCTGAACACCAGCGGCGACGAGCACGCACTGGCCGGTGCGTCGGACGATGGCGAGGGTCTCGTCATCGCCTTCGAGGTTCAGCCCGACGTCATCGACTTCAACGACACCGTGCTGCGGCTCGATTTCGCCGACGCGGATGCGGGTGTGGTGGATGCGGCGGCCGTGCTTACGGATGTCGAGATCGGCGGACCGGTGGGCGGGCCGCTCGCAGGTGCCGAGATCGTCCTGGGTGGCGCGCAGCCGGGCGAGGCTCTGGTGCTGAACCCCGACGCGCTGCTGGGCACGGGCGTCACGCAGCAGGGCACGGCCGACCGGATCGTTCTCTCGGGCCTGGCCAGCCGCGACGTCTACGAGGGAATCCTCGAATCCATCCGCTTCCAGGCCCTCGATTCGGACGCGGGCGGGCGCCAGATCGCGGTCACCGTCACGGACGCTGGCGGCTTCGATAGCGACACGGCCGTGGTCGACGTCGACCTCCAGGACGGCGCGCCCCTTGCACTCGCCCAGCAGGTTCCCGCCGGTTACGAGGTCGCCAACGCGACCCCGCCCGAGACCCCGCCGCCCGTCGCACTCGCCGCCTGAGCCCCCAGGCCGCGCGCGTAGGCGTCGTACAGCCGGCCGAGCCGCACGTCGCCGCGTGACAAGGTCCCTGCCGCCGCCTCGGCGGCCGCCCGACAGCGCGCCAGGTCCGCCGCGGCCGCATCCAGGTTTCCGCTGCGCCAGGCCGCCAGGAACCCCTGATGCGCCGCCGCCAGGGCCTGGAACGCCGGGTCCGCCGCCAGGGCCGGACCGCCCAGCAGGGCATGCACCGTCTCGCTGCCGCCTCGTCCGCGCACGCGCAGCGCATCCACCTCGAGGTAGGCGAAGTCGGGCGCCAGCCGGCGCGTGCCGTCACCCACCAGGATGCGCACACCCCAGGCCTTGGTCTCTCCCTCCAGGCGCGAGGCCACGTTCACCGCATCGCCGATCACCGAGTAGTTGAAGCGGTGCTCCGAGCCCACGTTGCCCACCAGGCAGTCGCCGGTGTTGATGCCGATGCCGATGTCCAGCTCGGCTCCGCCCAGGGCCGCCAAGGCTGGGTCGGCGGCCAGCTTGCGGTTGAGCTTGCGCAGCCCGTCCAGCATTTCGAGCGCCGCAAGGCAAGCGTGGCGCGCGTGCTCGGGATCCTCGATCGGCGCGTTCCAGAACGCCATGATGGCGTCGCCCATGAACTTGTCGATCGAGCCCCCATACTCCAGAAGGCGATCCGTCATGGCTGTGAAATAGAGGTTGATGAGCCGCGTCAACCCGCGCGCATCGTCGCCGAAGCGCTCGGCGATGCCGGTGAATCCGCGGATGTCGGTGAACATCACGGTCATCGGCTTCATCTCGCCGCCCAGCTCCAGACTCTCCGGGCGGTCGGCCAGGCGCTCCACCAGGGCGGGCGCCAGGTACTGGGCGAAGGCGGCCTTCACTTGCTGGCGCTGGGTGCGCTCACGCAGATACGTGGCGGCCACCACGGCTGTGTAGAGCAGGAACGTGGCCCCGGCCGTGAAGCTCGCGTCCAGCAGCACGCCCTGGCGCTGGAACAGGAACCATGACAGGCCGGCATAGGCCGCGATCAGCACGCCGCCCAGCAGGAAACTCCACACCGCTCCCAGGCTCGGCACCGCCAGCGCCAGCGCGAGGCCGATCGCGCCCACGCTTGCCATCTCCGCAGCGGAAGTCCAGGCCGGCCTCAGCAGGTAGCGGCTCGCCAGGATGGTGGCCAGCGTCCCGGCCTGGATCTGCGTGCTGGTCAGCTCGCCTGCCGCCGTCGCGTAGATCTGCGACAGCCCGGCCGCCGAAACTCCCACCAGGACGATCCGGCCTTTGAGCAGGGCC
>Ga0073934_10008120_pt1 | contig 14181 bp, 12 predicted proteins | sample LarsenN4metaG_FD_76834 | JGI IMG/M metagenome (GOLD analysis project Ga0073934, IMG submission 76834) | Hot spring sediment bacterial and archeal communities from British Columbia, Canada, to study Microbial Dark Matter (Phase II) - Larsen... ...
GTCGGCGCTGTCTGGCTTCTCCGCCAGGGCGAGGCCAAGCTCGCGCGCGATCGCCCGGATCGCCGGCTTGTCGTACCCGCCGACCGGGAACCACGTGCGCGCAAGCTCCGCCTGGCCGAGCGGGTAGAGCACGTACGACTGGTCCTTCGCGTCGTCGAGCGCCCGCAGGAGCCGGTAGCGGCCGTCAGATGCCCGCCCGATGCGCGCGTAGTGGCCGGTCGCGAGATAGTCCGCCTCGAGCGCCAGCGCGCGGTCGAGGAGCGCGCGGAACTTCACGTGCTCGTTGCAGGCAAGGCAGGGGTTCGGGGTGCGGCCGCGCGCGTATTCGGCCACGAACTCGTCGACCACGCGTTCGCGGAACGCGCGTTCCATGTTGAGGACGTAATGCGGGATGCCGATCGCGTCGGCCGCCCGGCGCGCATCGTCCGTGTCCTCGACCGAGCAGCAGCGTCGCTTGCCGACCGGCGCCGCCGGGTCGTCGAGCGTCCACAGCCGCATGGTGATGCCGATGACGTCGAAGCCCTCGCGGGCGAGGATCGCCGCGGCGACGGCAGAGTCCACCCCACCGCTCATCGCGACCACCACGCGCGTGCGCCTGCCCTTTCGCCCCATGCCGTCACGATAGCGCACGAGTGCGGCCGTTCAGCGCGATAGGGCCGGCAGCGCAAACGGGTGGTTTGCGCTCCTGCCGAGGGCTGGGCACGAGCTCCCTTCGGAATCTAAAGAAATCTCGTTAACCGGACGGGCGGGAATGGCGTTTCACCTTCATGACGCGCGGGTGGCACGCCGTCGTCATCGCGGTCGCTGGCATCGTTTCCGGCGTGCTGCCGGGCGTCCGTGCCGACGCGGGCGGATGGCGGCTGATATACGACCGCCCTACGAACGTCATCACATCAATAGCGATGTTCGACGATACGGATGGCGTCGCCATCGCGCCGCCCGGCATCCTCCGCACGACGGACGGTGGACGCTCGTGGCGCGAGCCCGAGGCAAAGCCACGCATCGCCGAAGGCTCGATCGCGGTCGCCAGCCACCGCGTCGCCTGGGTCGGCACGAGCAGTGGCGGCATCTGGCGCAGCGCTGACGCCGGCGCGACGTGGGAGCGGCAGCCGAGCGGCACCGATGCGCACGTCGTCGGCATCGCCGCCGTCTCCGAGCACGAGGCGTGGGCGGTCACCAATGGCGTCGGCTTCAGCGACCTCGGCCCGTTTGAGCACCCCGAAAGCGCGTTGCTCCATACGACCGACAGCGGCGCCACCTGGTCGCGCGCCTCCGTGCCCGGCCACGGCGTCTTCGTCGATGTCGCCGCTGCCGATGGCCGCGTCTGGGTCGTCGCCTCGCGGTGCAACCCGGGCGACCGCTTCGGCGATAACGTCAGCGTGCCGGGCTGCCGCGACCGCTGGGCGCTCCTCCGCAGCGACGATGCCGGCGCGACCTGGACGCTCCTGGCCGAGGAGCCGTCTGCGGTCCCGCGCGACGTGACATTCTCCGACGCGGACCAGGGGTACGGCAGCGTGCAGGAGTGCGACCCAGGTGCTGGATGCGGCGGGTCGGCGCTCTACGTCACCGCCGATGGCGGCGCGACATGGGAGCGGCGCGGGCGACTCCCGCTTCCGGGCACAACAGTCCGCTTCGACCGTGCCGACCGTGCCTGGTCCGCCGGAATGTCGTGCGATTCCGGGCCATGCACGGCCGTGCTCGCCGCGAGCGTTGATGGCGGGCGCAGTTGGACGACGGCTGCGGAAGTGGCCATGCCAACCGGCGGCTACCCACCGGCGCTGGCGATCACTGATGACTCGGTGCTGTTCTCCGGCTCTGCCGCCGGTATCGCGCGCTACGACCGTGCCACCCAGACGTCCGCTGCCACCGATTCCGACGCCTTTCCGCCGATGCGCAACGTCACGTTCATCGACGATCACACCGGCTACGCGATCGCGGATACCGCGCTCGCCCGCACCGACGATGGTGGCGCCTCGTGGCGGCTACTCTCGACGCCGGAGCATGTCGGTGGCATGGCAGCGAGCACAGAGGCGGTCTGGATCACCGCCTGGTGCCCGACCAACTGCCCGCCACACCTCTGGCGCTCCCTCGATGGCGGCGCCGGCTGGGAAGAGGTGTTGCTGCCATCGAACGCCCCCGACTTGTGGGCCGCGGCGGGGCGAGACAGCGTCGTGGTCGGGACGGAAACGGCGTTGTATCGCACCGACGACGGCGGCGGCACCTGGACACAGATCGGCGACCCGTACCAGACGCCCCGATTCCTCGGCGAAACCCACGCCTGGACCCCGTGGTGCGGCTCCGTCTCGTGCGACCCGTCCTTCCGCTACTCCAGCGACGGCGGTCGCACCTGGGCGCTCCGGCCCGCGCCGCCGCTCGCCCTTGTCCTCTACTTCGCAACGCCGGAGGTCGGATTCGCCATGCGCGCCCCCGACGACGATTACCCGCACGGCCAGCTCTATCGGACGTCCGACGCGGGCCACACGTGGAGTGAGGTGGACACACGCGGGTACCTCATCGACCACACCATGGCCTTCGTCGACGCAGAGCACGGCTGGGCAGTTGGCTCGCGGTGGACCGGGGATGCGGACAACCCCTTCGCGCCGGATACCATCATCCTCTCAACGGAAGATGGCGGCATCACATGGGCGGTCGAGGCCCCGATCAGCACCGAGCCGCCGATGTACAGCAGTAGCTCGCTCCTCGCCGCCGATGGCCGTGTCTGGCTGACGGCCGGGCTCTCGGCGAACCCTTGGGGCGCGGGCCGGACCGTGATCTACCGCAGGGCCGACGACAGCGATGCCACTGCCCGCACGCCGCTCGTCACCGCGGCGATCGCCGGCGTCGCCGTCATCGGCTTCCTCGGCGCCGGAAGCTGGCTTGCCTCGCGCGCCTGATCGACGCGCGGCGGCGCGACGGACGACGCGCCGGTTCGCCGGCTTCCGCCACACCACCGCCGTTCCCGTTCTCGCGCTTGCTGACCTTCATCAATCACTTCCAAATCCTCAGCTCTCACTTCTCACTTCCCTCTTCTCCGTTACCCTTCCCTCATGCCGCAACTGGCTGTCCGCGGCGGCACGCCGCTCCGCACGAAGCCCTGGCCCGAGTGGCCGCAGTTTGACGAGCGCGAGGAGCGCAACCTGCGCCGCGTGCTCGAAAGCCGGAACTGGGGTGGCTTCCCATCGCCGAACGTCATCGCCGGCGAGTTCGCCGAGCGCTTCGCCGCCTACCACGGCGCGAAGTCCGGCATCTGCACGACCGGCGGCACGACCGCGCTCGAGGTCGCCCTGCGCGCCGCCGGACTGCAGCGCGGCGACGACGTGCTCGTGCCGGCGCTGACCTTCTACGCCACCGCGTTCGCCGCGCTCGTGCAGGGCTTCAAGCCCGTCTTCGTCGACATCGACCCCGACACCTGGTGCATCGACGTCCGCCAGCTCGAACGCCACATCACGCCTGACACGCGCGCCATCCTGCCGGTGCACCTCGGCTCGCGCATGGCCGACATGGACGCCATCACCGAGGTCGCGCGCAAGCACGAGCTCGTGGTGGTCGAGGACTGCGCGCACATGCACGGCGGCTTCTGGCGCGGCCGCGGCGCCGGCTCGATCGGCGACCTCGGCTGCTTCAGCTTCCAGTCGTCCAAGCTCATGACCTGCGGCGAGGGCGGCATCATCATCACCAGCGACGAGCGGCTCGAGGAGCGTTGCCACGCGTACGTGAACTCCGGCCGCGTGAAGACGACGGACCGGCAGGCGTCGGAGGGCACGATGCTCGGCTGGAACTACCGCATCACCGAGTTCCAGGCTGCGGTGCTACTGGCGCAGCTTGAGCGACTGCCGGAGCAGGTCGAGCGCCGCAACGCCAACATCGCGCACCTGGAGCGCCGCATCGCTGAGATCGAGGGCCTCAGCACGCTCGCGCACGACGAGCGCATGACGACGCGCTCCGGCTACGGCGTCGTGCTGCGCTACGACGAGCGCGCGTGGCGTGGCATCTCGCGCGATCGCTTCGTTTGGGCGCTGCACAACGAGGGCATGAAGCTCTACGCCGCGTTCTACACGCCCGTCTACAGGACGAACCTCTTCGCCTGGAAAGACGCTCCGATCGAGGTCGACTACAGCCAGACGTCATGCCCGGTGGCGGAGCAGGCGGCCTACAAGGAGATGATCTGGCTGCCGCACGAGATCTTCCTCGGCGATACGTCAGATGTGGACGACCTGTGTGACGCGATCGTGAAGGTGCGGGAGCACCTGGACGAGCTGGCGCATGACTGAACAGCCAGCGGAACGTCGGTCCGACGAAACATGAGCCGCCCGAGTATCTTCTGGAGCTGACGCGCCGGACGGATGAGGTCCGTGCCGCAATCCTCTCCCGCCGGGGAGGAAAGCCGCTCCCTGATTCGACACGAGCGATTCGCGAGTCGCGCGTGGAACGCGTGAGCCGACGTTAGCCGCGCGAAGATCCGGGCGTGCCAACCGCTGGAACGCACGATCCCACACAGACTCGCTACTTCGGGGTCAGCCGGGGAATTCGGAAGCCCGACGACAGCGAGCCGCTAGCGCGTGCTCCGCCGCTGAGCCAGCATATCGATGGGCGTTGCCGCACCGAGGCCCAAGCGAAAGCAACCGATTGTTCCCGACGCAGAGGAGGTCAGCGATGCCAGAGGTCAATCGGGACGGCGTGACGATCCGCTACATCGACGAGGGTTCCGGTCCGCCCGTCGTGCTCGTCCACGGCTTCGCCGCCAGCTACCACTACAACTGGCGCGTGCCCGGCGTGATCGACGCGCTCACAGGCGCCGGCCACCGCGTCGTCGCGCTCGACTGCCGCGGCCACGGCACGAGCGACAAGCCGCACGACCCGGCCGCCTACAACGGCACCGCGATGGCCGACGACGTGCTCGCCGTCATGGACGCCTCCGGCCTCGACCGCGCCGACCTCGTCGGCTACTCGATGGGCGGCTTCATCGCGTCGTCGCTGCTCGTCTCACACCCCGAGCGCTTCCGGCGCGTCATCCTCTCCGGCGTCGGCGATGCCTTGCTCGCCGGCGACCTGCCGCGCGAGCGCTCGTCGGCGATCGCCGCGGCGATGGAGGGCAGACAGACGGAGGACGAAACCGCGCGCAACTTCCGCCGGTTCGCCGAGGCCACCGGCAACGACCTGGAGGCGCTGGCCGCCATGCAGCATGCCGAGCGCCGGCGCTCCGACCCCGCGCTGCTCCGCAAGGTGGCACTGCCGGTGATGGTGCTGATCGGGGAAGGCGATACGCTTGTTGGCTCTGGCGCCGCGCTCGCCGCGGCGATCCCGGGGGCGAAGCACGTCGTCGTGCCGGGCGACCACCTGAGCGCCGTCGGCAAGCCCGCATTCCGGCAGGCGATCGTCGACTTCCTCGCCGACTGAGGACGGGTTGCCCTCGACAACGGCCGTCTGGTGCGGTGCTAGTGCGCGGGCACTTCGATGAGCGGGATGACGCTGTCGTCCGCATGGCCGACGGGCGTGTAGACGCCCGACTCCATCTCGGCGATCACCTTCTCGCCCTCTTCGATCAGCGCGGAGAGGAACTCCGGCTCGTCGACGGTGCGGACGACCTGCCCCTGCCGGAAGATGACGCCGCGGCCCTTGCCGCCGGCGATGCCGATATCGGCCATCTTCGCCTCGCCCGGCCCGTTGACGACACAGCCCATGACCGCGACCGTAATCTCCTTGCCGCGCTTCGCGAAGTACTCCTCGACCTTGTTCGCGAGCGGGATCAGCTCGATCTCGATGCGGCCGCAGGTCGGGCAGGCGACGAGCGTCGCGCCGCGCTTGCGCAGGTTCAGCGTGTTGAGGATGTCCCAGCACACCGGCACTTCCTCGACCGGGTCGGCGGCGAGTGACACCCGGATTGTGTCGCCGATGCCCTCGGACAGCAGGATGCCGATGCCGATCGCCGAGCGCACGGAGCCGGCGCGCGGCGTGCCGGCCTCGGTGACGCCGAGGTGCAGCGGGTACGGCACGAGCGGCGCCAGCCGGCGGTACGCCTCGACCATCGTCGGCACGTCGAATGCCTTCATCGAAATCTTGATGTCATCAAAGTCGGCGTCGTTGAGGACCTTGATCTCCCACAGCGCCGCCTCGACCATCCGGTCGGGCAGCGACGGCGGCAGCTCGCCATCGGCGAGCGCGCGGATCGGCGGCAGCGAGCCGGCGTTGACGCCGATGCGGATCGGCATGCCGCGCTCCTTCGCCTTCTTCGCCACGAGCTTCACCTTGTCGGCGTCGCGGATGTTGCCGGGGTTCAGGCGCAGCGCATCGAAGCCGGCGTCAATCGCCGCGAGCGCCCAGCGGTAGTCGAAGTGGATGTCGGCGATGATCGGCAGCGGCTTGCGGCGCACGATCTCGGGGAGCGCCTCGGCCGCCGCGCGGTCCGGCACGGCGATGCGGACGACGTCGCAGCCGGCGTCCTTCAGCTGCTCGAGCTGGCGGACGGTCGCTTCGACGTCCTCGGTGACGGTCGAGCACATCGACTGGACGGCGATCGGGGCATCGCCGCCGATCTGGACATCGCCAACGAACACGGGCTTGGACTTGCGGCGCGGCGCTGGGATCATCGCAGCAGGCTGCCTCCGTTGACGATGCGGGCGATATCGAAGTAGGTGATGACGACGGCGAGCAGGATCATCGCCACAAACCCCGCGAAGTGTACCAACGCCTCTTTCTGCGGCGCGATCCGTCGGCCACCGCGCAGGAATTCGATGAGGATGAACATCAGCCGTCCGCCGTCGACCATCGGCAGCGGCAGTAGGTTGAAGACGCCGAGGTTCATGCTGAGCAGCGCCGCGAAGTTGATCAGCGCCAACCAGCCTTCCGACTCGACGACCTCGCCCGTCGCCTGCGCAATGCCGACGGGCCCGGCCACCTGCGGGCTCACGAAGCCGCGCACCCAGCTCCACACCTGGTTGCGGAACAGGATCAGCGACTCGAACGACATCTGCAGGCCGCGCGGGAACGCCTCCCACGGCGGGAACGACTCCGTCCGCGTCTTCGTCTCGTACGCTGGGCCCGGCCGGAACTCGAAGCAGGGGAACTCGCTCTCGGGGAAGAGCTCCGCCTTGAGCTGCGCCTTCTCTGGGTCGAGCGCGCCGGTTTCATCCGAGCACTGCGCCGCCGTGAGCGGACGGAAGCCGAAATCCACGGCGCTCGAGTCGCCGCCCGCGTAGCACCACGAGGGCGCGCCGGGCGGGATCTCCTTGCGGTACGCGAGCCAGCTCTTGCGTGCGGCCTTCTCGAGGGCGGCCGTCTCCTCCGGCGTCCGCGTCACGGGGTCGGTGCTCACGGGTGCGATCTGGATGCCAGTCGGGCCCTGTGTGTGCTTTACGCCGCAGGCGTCGGTGTACGTGGGCGGATTCCAGCGCGCGTACGCGGTCTTCGTGAGGATCTCGCTGCCGGCGCCCGGGCGCGCGCGCTCGACCGTGAAGTCGATGTCTGAGCCCCGGCCAAGCTGGATCAGGTACGACGCCCGCTGCACGCTGTCGGCCTTGCGGCCGTTGATCTCGAGGATCTGGTCTCCCGGCTGCAGGCCGGCATGCGCCGCCGGGCTGTCGGGCGCGACCTTCGCGATCTGCGCGCCGCCGGCCGAGACCTTGTGCGGGATCATCAGTCCGACGCTGAACAGCACGACCGCGGCGATCAAGTTGATCACGGCGCCCGAACCGATGATGATCGTCCGTTTCCACTTCGGCTGCGCCGCGAGTGACTCCGGGTCGGACGGATCCTCCTCCCCGAGCATGCGCACGAAGGCGCCGAGCGGCAGCGCGTTGATGGTGTATTCGGTGCCGCGCCAGGTGAAGCCCCAGATCTTCGGCGGCAGGCCAACGCCCGCCTCCAACACCTTCACCCCGAACATCTTCGCGGTGATGTAGTGGCCGAGCTCGTGGATCACGACGAGGCCGAGCAGGATGCCGGCGAAGGGGAGGATCGAGTGGAGGGCGAGGTCCAAGTCGGTCGAGCGCTCCTGCCGCGCGCCCCGGCGCCGGCGCTTCCAGCGTAGCATCGCGCCGCAGCGCCGAAGCCGGGCGCATGTTACGGGTACATAATCGGGCACCCGGAGGCCGGACGTCAGAGGCCGGAGACCGGAGATCGGAAGTGCGGGCGAGGGCCGAGCCTCTCCGCCTACGGGCGGCCGGGTCGGGAGAGGGCTGAAGACCTGGCGTACCCCCGCGCGTCCGTGCCGCACCGCCTTCGCACAGGGCCGGCGCGCCCGGGCGGCTGACGACCGCCGCCCCTACGGCGCCCGCCCCGTCACGAACTGCACCGCCAGGCGCGCCCGCAGGTCGCCGTCCGCCGTCAACATCGGCTTCGCGTACTCCTCGACGGCCCGCCATGCCTCATCGACGCGCTCCGGCGCCACGCGCCAGCCCTGCAGCGACTCGCGCTCGTAGACCGTGTCGTACGGCACCGTCGTCTCGAACGCGTCCTCCTCGATCGCGACATCGGAGAAGCCGGCGCCGTCGAGGACGCGCCGCACGAAATCGCGGTCGGCGAAGGCGAAGGGTCCGGTGGGCGGCGCCCCGCCGGCCGGCGGCGCCGGCGGCGGGGCGAAGCGCATGATCACGTCGATCGGGAGCCAGCGGTTCTTCGGCGCGGCGTCCCAGCAGGCGAAGGCGAGTCGGCCGCCCGGCTTCAGATGCCGCCGGATGTTCGTGAACGCGGCCACCGGGTCTTCGAAGAACATCACCCCGAACTGGCTCGTCGCCGCATCGAACGGGCCGCCCGGGATCGCGTCGGTCTGCGCATCGCCGGCGACGAACCGCACGTTCGCCACTGCCGCCTCCTTGGCGCGCTGGGACGCGAGCGCCACGAGCCCCTCGGAGAGGTCGAATCCGACGACGCTGCCGCCGGGCGCGACGGCTCGTGCCAGCTCGATCGCCGCGAGGCCGCCGCCGGAGCCCACCTCGAGCACCCGTTCGCCGGGCTGCGGCGCCAGGCGGGCCAGGAGCGCCGGCGTCACGACGGTCGTCAGGCGCTCACGCTTCGGCCAGCCCCGTACCTGCGCGTCGGCGTTCCAGCGGGCGCGCTCGGCTTCGTTCGCTGCCATTGATCACCTCCGCCGCGATCATCGCACCGGCGGCCGCTTGCGTCGATGCCTGCATCGTCGGCCTCGTAAGACTGCGCGCCTTCAGCTGAATCGGTGGACGCCGATTCGTGATGCAGGGTTTATCCGGGGTCGCGCGCGCGCCACGCTCGCGTACGCTCGATGCGATTCGATGGGAGTGCATGCGGAGCCGTCCCGCTCCGCCAAAGGAGGATCGCCATGAAGAAGTTGTTCCTACTCGGCGCGATCGGCGCGGCGGCCTACGGCGCGTTCAAGATGTTCGGCGGCAAGAAGCAGGACGACGACGCGACCTACGGGGCCGGCTCGTCCATGCCGACGCCGGCGACGGACCAGGCGAACTCATACGAAGTGCACCAGCAGTCGTTCGAGGCCGAGCACCCGTACGGCACAACGACGCCGTCCGCGGAGCCGCAGCAGCCGTAACCGGCGCAGGCCGGACCGCGCCGCGAGGTGCGGTCCCGCGCAGCCCATACACGAGTCGCGTGGGCTCGGCCGTGCGGTCCGGCGTCTCCTGGCATGTCCCGGCCGCCGGCCCTGCTAGACTGCGCTGCACGATGCGCACGCTGCTCCGCACCCGCCTGCGCCCGATGACGGCCGCCGACATCCCGCAGGTGCTCGACATCGAGCGCGAGTCGTTTCCGTCGGCCTGGCCGCAGACCGCGTACAAGCGCGAGCTCACGAACCGCGTCGCGCGATACCTGGTGCTCGCCGAAGTCGACGACGATGACGCCGGCGCGCCAGCGCCGGGTGAGTCGCATGGCCTGCTGATTTCGATCCGCCGCATCGTCGGCACGCCGCCGCAGCCAGCGAGGCACGAACGCATCCTCGGCTTCATCGGCCTCTGGCTGATGGTGGGCGAGGCGCACATCGTGACGGTTGCCGTCCGCGAGTCGTACCGGCGCATGGGCATCGGCGAACGGCTGCTGATCGCGGCGATCGAGCTGGCGCGCGACTACTCCCAGGAAGTCGTGACGCTCGAGGTCCGCGCCTCGAACGACGTCGCGCAGGCGCTCTATGCGAAGTACGGCTTCGCCCGCGTCGGCCTCAGGCGGCGCTACTACACCGACAACGACGAGGATGCCGTGATCATGACGACGCCCGAGATCGCCTCGCCGTCGTATAGCGCGCTGATTGACGTGTTGCGCGGACGCCATCGCGAGCGCTACCCGGACCTGTGGGCGTGACGGCCCCGGCACCAGCGCCGGCTTCGGCGCCCGCCCCGCGCGAGCGTTTACCGTCCGTTTGCGCACGAACGGTCGACCGATGCGCCGGCCCGGGCGACAATCGACAACGGAGGCGGTGATGGAAGCGCGCTGGGTTGCTCGGGGATGCGCCTGATCACGGCGTCTCTCGCCGTCATGTCGCTGGCGGTCGCTCTTGCCGCCTGCCGCGAGCGCGACGCCGCTCCGCCGCCGCAGGACGCACCCGCGGGCCTTTCGCCGGCAGCGACGATGTCTGCCGCTCCGGCCGTCGCGACCCAGTCAGCCCCCGCCCTCACTGCGGCGTCCGCCTCGCCGACGGCTGTCGCCAACGCTGCACCTGATGCGGGCTGCGCGCCCGCTCGCCCGCACACGCCCGGTGACAGCGACGGCACACTGCGCTCCGACGGCCTCGACCGCACCTACGTCCTTCACGTCCCGCCCTCGTACGACGGTACGCGCCGGACGCCGCTCGTCCTCAACCTCCACGGGTTCGGCTCGAACGGCCGGCAGCAAGCGCTCTACTCGCGTATGCCGCAGAAGGCCGACGCCGAGGGCTTCATCACGGTCGCGCCCGACGGCGCCGGCGAGCCGCGCCGCTGGACGTTCCCCGGCCTCGGCGAGGTCGACGATGTTGCCTTCCTGAGCGCGCTCCTGGACGACCTCGCAGCGCGGCTCTGCGTGGACCCCGACTGGGTGTTCGTGACGGGCATGTCGAACGGCGCCGGCTTCGCGACGACGCTCGCGTGCGCACTCCCCGGCCGCTTCGCCGCGATCGCGCCTGTCGCTGCCACCTCCTATGCGCCCGCGTGCGACGCCACGCCGCCGCTGCCGGTGATCACGTTCCGCGGCACCGACGACCGCTGCGTCCCGTACGACGGCGGCACGACGGCCTGCGGCCTCGGCCTGCCGGTGCGGCCGGCCGAAGAGGCCGTCCGGCTCTGGGCCGCGCACGATGGCTGCAACCCCGAACCGGCGCGCCAGCGTCGCCGCGAGCACGTCCGCACGACCGCCTACAGCGAGTGCCGCGACGACGTCGCCGTCGTGCTGTTCACCATCGAAGGCGGCGGACATACCTGGCCGGGCGCGGTCGCCGTCCCCCGCCTTGGCGTGACCTCGACCGAAGTCGACGCGACGGACGAGATCTGGCAGTTCTTCGTCGCCAGTGCCACCATTCGCGCCGCGCGCCACTGAACGCGCGCGGCTCGCGCAAGACGGTTGTCCCAAGCCCGGGCGTTCCGTAGCGTACGCGCGTGCTCGACGTCCGCATCGCCCGCACGCCGCGAGAGCGCGACGACGCCTTCGCCGTCCGCATCGCCGTCTTCGTCGACGAGCAGCGCATCCCGCGCGAGGAGGAGCTGGACGACCTCGACGCGACCGCGGTCCATTGTGTCGGCTACGTCGCCCGCGAGCCCGTCGCCGCTGGCCGGCTCGTCGCACTCGATGACGGCACGGCGAAGATCGGCCGCATGGCCGTGCTCGCGCCGCATCGCGGCCGCGGCTATGGCGCCGCCGTGCTCGAGGCGCTTGAGCGCGAGGGCCGCGCGCGCGGCGTCCGTGCCTTCGTGCTGAGCGCGCAGGTCGCAGCCCGCGGCTTCTATGAGCGAGCCGGATACCTGCCGCAGGGCGACGTCTACGATGAGGTCGGCATCCCGCACATCGCCATGCGGAAGGACGCCTGATGCCCCCGGACCGCCCGCGTGTCTACGTCACCCGGCGCCTCCCGGGCGACGCGCTCGACATCCTCGCCCGCGCTTGCGACGTCCGCCTGCACGAGGGCGAGCTTCCGCCGCCGTACGAGGAGCTCGCACGCGAGACGGCGAGGTCCGAGGCGCTGGTCTGCCTGCTCACCGACCGCGTTGACGCGGCGCTGATCGCCGGCGCGCCGCGCCTGCGCGCGATCAGCACGATGGCGGTCGGCGTCGACCACATCGACCTTGCCGCAGCCACCGCGCGCGGCATCCCCGTCGGCCACACGCCCGGCGTCCTCACGGAGACGACCGCCGACCTCGCGTTCGCGCTGCTCCTCGCCGCCGCCCGCCGCATCGTCGAGGCGGACGCGTTCGTACGCGCAGGCCGCTGGCGCACATGGTCACCCGAACTGCTGCTCGGGCGCGACGTGCATGGCGCGACGCTCGGCATCGTTGGGTTCGGGGCCATCGGCCAGGCGGTTGCCCGCCGCGCGGCCGGCTTCGGCATGCGCGTCCTCTACGCCAGCCGTCGCGACGTGCCGTTCGATGCGGCGACGCGCGTGCCGTTGGAGGAGCTGCTGGCCGCGTCGGACTTCGTGTCCCTCCACGTGCCACTGACGGCGGAGACGGAGCGTATGATCGGCGAGCGCGAGCTGCGCCTGATGCGGTCGACGGCGATCCTCGTGAACACGGCGCGCGGCGGCATCATCGACCAGCCCGCGCTCGTCCGCGCGCTCCACGAGGGCTGGATCGCGGGCGCCGCGCTCGACGTCGCCGCCGTCGAGCCGATCCCCGCGGGCGATCCGCTGCTCAGCGCGCCGAACGTGGTGCTGGCGCCGCACATCGGCAGCGCCAGCGTCGCGACGCGCTCCCGCATGGCCTCGATGGCGGTCGACAACGTGCTGGCGGCGCTGCGCGGCGAGCGCATGCCGCACTGCGCGAACCCGCAGGTGTACGGCCCGGCTCAGCCGTAGACGCGCCCGCCGATCACGATCGCCAGCCCAGCCGCCGTCACGAGCGCGAACTCGGCGAGCACCGTCGTGTTCAGGTGTTCCGTCAGGTAGTGCGCGATGACGCCTGTCGTGATGTAGAACGCGAGCAGCATGAAGACGGCGGCGAGGAAGCCATCGAGCGGGATGAAGTACAGCACCCAGCGCGTCTCCCCGACGATGATGCCGATGACGCCGGCGAACACCAGCGCCCGCAACGGATCCGCCTCGGCCTCGCGGAAGATCTCGATCGCCAGCAGCATGCTGACGAGGCCCACGGCGAACGCCGCCGGCGCGAGGTCGACGTCGAACCCGTACACAACCTCGTAGAACGCGAACGCCGTCATGTACGTGATGACGTTCAGCACGAAGCGCGCGGAGTGGAACCGCTCGTGCTCCGGGTCGACGCTCGCGTGTTCGGCGAAGACGGCCGCTGCCATCAACGCGCCGCAACCGACGACGGCCGGCGCCTGCCAGTAGCCGAGCGCTGCGTCCTCGAGGAACAGCCCCGACGCGAGCGTGAAGAGCACCGGCACGAACATGTACGGCGCCGTGTCGGCGACGCTTACGAACGCGACTCTTGGGTGGCCGCGGAGGATGCCGTCGGTGCCGAGCCCCACGAGCGCAGCGACCGCCAGCAGGATCCACGGCCGCACCGGCTCCGTGCCGATGAAGAGCGCCAATCCGAGCGCGTACACGAGCGCCAGCAGCGGGATCAGTCCGGCACGCGACGGCCGTTGCGCGCTGCCGCGTGCCTGCTGGTCGGCGTGGGCGATCCGCTCGGCGACGGGAGATGATGCCATAAGGACGGGCCTCGCTGACAGAACAAGCGCCCCAGAACGGGGCGCAGCGCTGTCGTGCTCGGACGCATCGATCCTAGACGGGCGCGCCGCGCCAAGTCAACCGGATCCTCCGCGGAAGCCACATTCCGGAATCTGCGCGCCCCTCGATGACAAGGGCCAGCACCCTTGAAGTTCAGGTAATCGCACCTTACGTACGCCCCCGACCATCGTCGACGTTCCCTACGAGGAATCACAGCCGCGGCCTGGAGCCGCGCAGCGCAGGAGGGCACATGCAGCGGTTCATGCAGTTCATCCGAAGGGTGCGCGAAGAGCGCGGCATCACCGGCCTCGAGACCGCGATCGTCCTGATTGCCTTCGTCGTGGTCGCGGCGGTGTTCGCGTTCGTCGTGCTGAGCACCGGGCTCTTCA
>Ga0073934_10008121_pt1 | contig 14180 bp, 13 predicted proteins | sample LarsenN4metaG_FD_76834 | JGI IMG/M metagenome (GOLD analysis project Ga0073934, IMG submission 76834) | Hot spring sediment bacterial and archeal communities from British Columbia, Canada, to study Microbial Dark Matter (Phase II) - Larsen... ...
ACGCATTCCCTCACCATCCTGGACTTCAAGAAAAGTCCGAGGGGGCGCGGGACACCGGGGGTCCGGAATGCGCAGGCAAGCCTGCGCCGGACCCACGGACCGCGACGCCTCGCGGCATCGCGGCAGCCCGGAGCGTGATCGAGACGCTCCGGACGGGAGAAGAGTCGCCAGTCCGCCGGTCCCGCCGGCGTCCCGCGCGCGGTGTTGGAGGCTTGCTCCACGCCGGCCCTGGAGGATTCACTTGCTATCCTCCACTGGCGCAGACCGGGTCGGGTCCACGGACGGGCATGGCTTGGGCCGCCCGCTGCCGCGCCACGCGACGCGGCCATCGCGCCGCCGTGGCGCGATCTGGCGGGCCACCGCCCCGGCCTCCAGGTGTCCCCGGCCGGCCCCGAAGCCTGCCGAGGCCGCATCCGGCCCCGGAACTTCGGCTGTTTCCGTACGTGTGCGTGTCATGACATACGCCCTCGGGCTGAAACAGGGTGTTATGACTATAGTCCGAGCCGGCGGGCGTGTCAAGGACTTTATTCCAGATCGCCGGATCGGCCGGATACGGGCCGGCGCCCGGGACCGCCAACCGGACGCCCATGTCCGCTGCATGGCGCGGGTGCGTCGGCGCGGCTTTGCAAGGCAGACGCCGCGGACTAAGCAACATCCGCATGCACGCCCCACCCGAACCGCAGCCCGCCGACATCCGCGATTTCGACTGGCGGCTGCTGACACCCCTGATCGTCCACGTCGTCTTCACCCACATCGTGATCGCGGTGGTGCGGGTGTCGACCTCCTACCGTTCGGTCGAGCTTGAGCTCAACGTGGTGTGGCTGGGCGCGATTTCGGCCGCCTTCGCCATCCTGCCGATCTTCGTGGCGCTGAAGGTCGGCCGCTTCATCGACCGCGGCTACGACGCGCATGCCGCGTGGATCGGCGGTGCCATGATGCTCACGGCCAGCGTCTGCCTGTGGCTGTGGCCGACCACGGCCTGGCACCTGTTGTTCTTCACCATCCTGCTCGGCACCGGCCACATGTTCCTGATGGCCTCGCAGCAGATGCTGACGCTGCGCTGCGCCTCGCCGAGGAAGCGCGAAGCCGCGTTCGGCTATTTCATGGTGGCGATCTCGATCGGACAGGGGCTCGGCCCGCTGATCGTGGGCATGGTCGGCCGCGGCACCACGGTGCCGCCGACCGTCGAGCTGTTCGTCATCGGCGTGGTGGCGGCGGTGGCCTGCCTCGCCTTCGCGCTGGCGCTGAAGCCGCAGCCGCGCGCGACGCTGCGCCTGCCGGAAGGCCCGCTGATGCCGGTGACGCAGCTCCTGCGGGTGCCCGGCCTGATGCCGATCCTGATCGCCAGCGTGGTGACCGTGACCGCGGGCGACCTCCTGCTCATCTACCTGCCGCTGCTGGGCGCCGAGCGCCACATCGACGCCAGCCATATCGGGTTCCTGCTGCTGGCGAAGTCGCTGGCGGCGCTGGTGGCGCGCGCCGCCTATGCGCGGCTGATCTATGCGGTCGGCCGCAGGCCGCTGACGCTCGGCAGCTCGTTGTTCGCCGCCGGCGCGTTCGCGCTGCTGGCGGTGCCGTCGCTGCCGATGATGTACGTGGCGGCAATCGCGATCGGGCTCGGGCTCGGGATCGCCTCGACGCTGACGCTGTCGGGCGTCGCCGAGTATTCGCCGCCGCAGGCGCGCGGCACCGCGATGTCGCTGCGGATCACCGGCAACCGCATCGGGCTCGTGCTGATGCCGTTCGTGGCCGGCGTGGTGGCCGCCGGCACCGGCGTGCTCGGCATCTTCATCCTGAATGCGCTGACGCTCGCCACCATCGCGGTTGCGCTGCAACGCGGCCCACGGCCCCGCGGCGAGCTGCCGCCGGGGGCATGACGGGATTTTTGCGGGTTAAGCACGATTGCTTAACCCGCCCCCGTTACACCGCGCCCGGGACTTGAAAGCACGGACATCATCCCCTAAATCGTCGGCCGCCGGACGCCCATATTGCGGGGCCGGCGGCTGTTTTCCCTGTTGCACGATGGTGGCGTGGAGGACGACATGGAACGCAGAAAGCAACCCAGACCCGATAGCGGCGGCGATGGTTTCGACATCGGCCGTCTCTTGCACCCCGCCAACGCCTTTGCCCACCCCATGGACGTGGTGGACGACCGGGACCTCACCCTGACCGAAAAACGGGCGATCCTCGCCTCCTGGGCCTCGGACGCCTGCGCGGTCGAGGCGGCGCCGGCGCTGCGCCAGCCGCATCAGGGCAAGGTCGTGCGGTTCGACGACGTGATGGACGCGCTCAAGGAACTCGACCGGCGCTCCGGCGAGCTCAAGCCGCCGCCGCGCTACCGGCGGATTCTCGAGCGCCGCATTCCCGGCGTGTTCGGCCGCAAGGACGACGGCGACACGCCCGGCCCGGCGCTGAACTGACCGATTGCAGGATGCGCCCGCAACGCGCTCGGTCACCGTCTCTTGAAGACGGGAGGTCGACGCGAAGCGCGTTCGTGCCGCGGACGTTTACCGCTTGCGGTCGTCCGGGGCGGCCAGGATCAGCGCCCAGAACACCTTGTATTTCGAGCGCGGCGCATAGGCGGCGGCGATGCCGATCTGCGTGACGTTGCGCTGGAGCATGTTGGCGCGATGGCCGGGCGAGCCGCGCCAGCCCGAAAACGCCTCTGCCAGGGTGTGATAGCCGGCGCCGACGTTCTCATAGGCCGACTTCGCGTCATAGCCGGACCGCGACACCCGCTGGCCGAAGGCGCCGGCGACGTCGTGACCGAGCTTGTCGCGCGCCGCCATGGCATGCGCCTGCTCGGCAGCGAGCCGCATCAGGGTTGGATCGACGGTGACGGCGCCGAGCCCGTTGTTCCTGCGATAGCCGGAGATCATCGAGGCCGCCGCGGCGGCATCGACCTTGGCGTCGGCGGTGGCCATGCTGCGATAGAAGCTCGGCTCGCCCATCGCCGGCGGATCGCGGTCGCCGCCGGCACAGGCCGCCACCAGCCCCACGGCGAGCATCCCCAGCACCGCCCGCAACCCGAACGCACGCGTCATCCCGTCGGAACCCCACCAGCACCCGCCTCATGGCCGAACGAGCATGGCCGAGCGGTGGTTAAAATATCACGCCGGCACGCTGGCGGCAGGGGCGGCCGCCCACTACCATCCCCGCCGGGACGGAGCCGATCGAGGAGACCAACGCCATGGCCGCACCGGCTGCACGCACGCCCGGCGCCAAGCGCGCCGGCCCCGGCGAATACGTGTTCGACCTGGGCAAGGTCAACCACATCAAGGGCGGCCCGGACTATTCCAGCGTCGAAGGCGGCGTGGTGGAAGGCGACCGCATGATCGTCGCATTGATGCGCATGCCGGCCGGTACCGGTGCCGAGCCGCATTCGCATCCCAACGAGCAGTGGATCTACATTCTGGAAGGCACCTTCCGGGCCAGGATCGGCGACGATGAGGTCGAGGCGAAGCCGGGCTCGGTGGTGTACGTGCCGTCGAATGTCGTTCACTCGGCCAAGGCGACGGCGGAGGCCGACGTGGTGTTCTTCACGGTGAAGGACGCCTCGCACAGCCTGCATGGGACGAAGGCGGGATAGTCGTTGCGGCGTCACGCCCGGCTTCGTACCGGGCACCACGTCTTGGAAAGCCTCGGACGCAAGACGTGGATGGCCGGGACGAGCCCGGCCGGGACGAGGCCGGGGATCGTTGTTCAGGGAGGACATCATGAATCGCTTGCGTTTCATTCTCGGCGCGCTGACGTGTCTGACGCTCGGCGCGATCGCCGCTTCGGCGCAGGACAAGTTCCCGGTGAAGCCGATCAAGATCGTGGTGCCCTACGCGCCGGGCGGCGCCACCGACATCGTCACGCGCATCGTCGGCGAGCAGATGCGGCAGATTCTCGGCCAGCCCATCGTGGTCGAGAACAAGCCGGGCGCCTTCGGCATCGTCGCGATCCACGAAATGATGAATGCGCGGCACGACGGCTATACGCTGATGACCGGCAACGTCTCCACCAACGCGATCACGCCGGTGATCGTGCCGGAACGGCTGAAGATCAACTACAGCCGCGACGTGGTGCCGATCACCAACCTGATCGACATCCCGGCCTATCTCGTCGTCTCGACGACGAACTTCAACGTGAAAACGGTGCCCGAGTTGATCGCCTATGCCAAGAAGAATCCGGGCAAGCTGCGGTACGGCACGGTCGGCGCCGGCAGCTATCCGCACTACGACATGGCGTTCTTCGCCAAGCGCGCGGGCGACCTCAAGATGATCGCCATCCACAACAAGCAGGGCGCCTCCGGCATCATCAACGACATGGTCACCGGCGACGTGCAGGCCGCGTTCCTCAACGTCGGATCGACCATGGCGCAGATCAAGGCCGGCAAGCTTCGGCCGATCGCCACCGTCAACCACTCCCGCCTGGCGAGCCAGCCGGACGTTCCGACCATGAAGGAGCTCGGCTTCGGCGACGTCGGCACCATCGCCTGGAACGGCATGTTCGCGCCCGCCGCAGTGCCGCGCCCGGTGCTGGAGGCGCTGCACCAGGCCGCGGTGGCGGCGTTGAACTCGCCGGAAGCCAAGGCGCGCCTCGGCAAGATCAACTTCAACATCACCCCGTCGAAATCGCTGGACGATGCGAAGAGCTGGCTCGCCAGAGAGATCGAGGCCTGGAAGACGATCACCAAGGCGGTGAAGATCGAGACCGATTGACCTTCGCCTCGCTTGGCGACGAGCCGTGCCACATCGCCCCTCTCCCGCTTGCGGGAGAGGGACAGGGAGAGGGCACACAAGCACGGCGTTACCCCGTCACCCTCTCCCCACTCTCCCGCAAGCGGGAGAGGAGCAGGCAGAGACCGTGGCACGCCCGCATGGCGACCGACAATCACGACACCGTTCCTCGCGCCCAGCCACGTCTGCGCATCCTTGCGCGCAAGGATGTGCTGGCCGGCCTGATGTTCATGGGCGTGGCGGCGTTCGGGTTGTGGGCGTCGCGCAATTATCCCGTCGGCACGGCGCTCCGGATGAGCACCGGCTACGTCCCGCGCCTGCTGTGCTGGACCCTGCTGGGCCTGGGCGCGATCGTGCTGGTGCAGGGCCTGCGCCGGGTGCCGTCCGCCGCTGCGACGCCTGACGCGGCCGCGCCGGCCGCGTCGGGGCTGCGGCCGGCCGTGGTGGTGACCGCAAGCCTGGTCGCGTTCGCCCTCGCGCTCGAAACCTTCGGCCTCGTGCTTTCGATCGCGTTGCTGGTCGCGCTCGCGAGCCTTGCGACCCGCGACCTCAAGGCGCGCGAGACGCTGGCCGCCGCCGCAGTGCTGAGTCTGCTGACCTGGGCCATTTTCGTCTTCGGGCTCGGGCTGCCGATCCCGGTGTGGCCGGACTGGTAGCGCGATGGGCGATCTGCTCGGCAACCTCGCCACCGGATTCGCGGTCGCGCTCACGCCGGCCAATCTCGGCTTCGCGCTGATGGGGGCGCTGATCGGCACGCTGATCGGCGTGCTGCCGGGGATCGGCCCGATCGCCACCATCGCAATGCTGCTGCCGCTCACCTTCCACCTCGAGCCGGTGTCCGGCCTGATCATGCTGGCCGGCATCTTCTACGGCGCGCAGTATGGCGGCTCGACCTCGGCCATCCTGGTGAACCTGCCGGGCGAGACGTCATCGGTGGTGACCTGCATCGACGGCCACCAGATGGCGCGCCAGGGCCGCGCCGGCGCCGCACTGACGGTCGCGGCGCTCGCGTCGTTCCTCGCCGGGACGGTGGCGACCGCGATCATTGCCATGCTGGCGCCGCCGCTCGCCCGCATCGGCCAGTCGTTCGGCGCGCCGGAGTATTTCGCGCTGATGGTGCTGGGCCTGATCGCGGCGGTGGTGCTGGCGCACGGCTCGGTGGTGAAGGCGATCGCCATGATCGTGCTCGGCCTGCTGCTCGGGCTCATCGGCACCGACGGCCAGACCGCCGCACAGCGCTTCACGTTCGACCTCAATGCGCTGTCCGACGGCATCGAGTTCGCGGTGCTGGCGATCGGCGTGTTCGGTGTCGGCGAGATCATCGCCAATCTCGCCCGCAGCGGCGAAAGCCGTTCGCTGCTGGCCAAGCGCATCACGCAGTTGATGCCGACGCGCGAGGAATTCGCGCGCTCGTGGCCGGCGGCGGTGCGCGGCACCGCGCTGGGCGGACTGCTCGGCGTGCTGCCCGGCGGCGGCGCGACGCTCTCCTCGTTCGCGGCCTATGTGGTGGAGAAGAAGGTCGCGCGCGACCCGTCGCGCTTCGGCCGCGGCGCTATCGAGGGCGTCGCCGGGCCGGAGGCCGCCAACAATGCCGGCGCGCAGACCTCGTTCATCCCCATGCTGACACTCGGGCTGCCCGGCAACGCGGTGATGGCGCTGATGATCGGCGCCATGATGATCCACGGCATCCAGCCGGGCCCGCAGGTGATGACCGAACGCCCGACCCTGTTCTGGGGCATGGTCGCTTCGATGTGGATCGGCAACCTGATGCTGCTGGTCATCAACCTGCCGTTGATCGGCATGTGGGTGCAGCTCCTGAAGGTGCCGTACCGGTTTCTCTATCTCGCGATCCTGCTGTTCTGCGCGATCGGCGTGTACACCATCTCCAACTCGGCCTTTGCGGTGATCCTGGCGGCGATCTTCGGCGTCGTCGGCTACATTTTCATGCGGCTCGAGTGCGAGCCGGCGCCGATGATCCTCGGTTTCGTGCTCGGCCCGCTGGTGGAGGACAACCTGCGGCGCGCCATGCGCATTTCCGGCGGCGACCCAATGATCTTCGTCGAGCGGCCGATCGCCTTCGGACTGCTGATTGCGGCTGCGATCCTGCTCGTGATCGTCGCCCTGCCCGCGATCCGCCGCTCGCGCGAGCAGGCGTTCCAGGAGGGCTGAAGGCGCCGGCGCACCCCGTCTCCGCGCCGGCAACCTGGTTAATCAAGCGTTAAGTCGGGACGCTCGGAATCCACTTAGCCGGCCATTAACCGCGCGCAAACCGATTGCGGGTTACCGTCCCTTAACCAACCGGGGGTCAACCCGCATGTTCAAGGTTCTGACCTGCCTGACCACCCAGCATGACTGGCGTCTCGTTGTGGTGGCGGGGATTGTATGCTTGCTGGCCAGCCTGGTCGCGATCAGTCTGTTTCGCGGCGCACGCGCCACATCGGGCCGCGCACGCCTGGCCCGCATCGTCACCGGCGGCCTAGTGACCGGCGCGGGCATCTGAGCAACCCATTTCATTGCGATGCTCGCCTACGATCCCGGCGTCGGCATCGCCTACAACGTCGCGCTCACCGCGCTCTCGCTGCTGGCCGCCGCCGCGGTGACGGCCGTCGGAATCGGGATCGCCGTCTATGCGTCGACGCTCCGGGGCGCCGCGGTCGGCGGCGGCATCGTCGGCGCCGGCGTCGCCTGCATGCACTATCTCGGCATGTGGGCCGTCGAGCTGCCCGGCCGGGTGCAATGGGACGCCGGCCTGGTCGTTGCCTCGATCGTCCTTGGGATGCTGCTCGGAATGGCGGCGCTTGCCGTCGCAGCGCGCCGATCCGGCAACCGCTGGACCGTCGCGGCGGCAGTCTTGCTGACGCTCGCCATCGTCTCGCACCACTTCACCGCGATGGGAGCGGTCGAAATCGTTCCCGATCCGACGCGCGAGATCACCCGGTTCTCGATCCCGCCGATGACGCTGGCGCTGGCGATTGCCACCACCGCCATCATCGTGCTGAGCATCAGCCTTGCGGGCGCATTCATCGACCGCCGCCTGCGCGAGCGCAATCAGCAGCTCGCGGCCGCGCTCGACAACATGACCCAGGGCCTGTGCATGTTCGACGGCGACGCCCGGCTGATCATCTGCAACGAGCGCTATCTCCAGATGTACGGCCTCACGCATGAACATGCCTATCCCGGGTGCAGCCTGCGCAAGCTGCTCGAATACCGCAAGGCGACCGGCACCTTCTTCCAGGACATCGACGAGTATGTCGCCGGCGCCAGGCGCCGCGTGATCGAGGGCCGGGTCTTCAACAATATCGTCGAGGTGCGCGGCCGCACCATCTCGATCTCCAACCGTCCGTCTCCCGGCGGCGGCTGGGTCTCGACGCATGAGGACATCACCGAGCAGCGCCGCTTCGACCAGGAACGCGACCTGCTCGAGGCGCAGGAAAGCCGCCGCGCCGCGATCGAGGCCGCAATCGCGGTGTTCCGTCCGCGCATCGAGACCATGCTGAAGACGGTGAGCGAGCATGCGATCGCGATGCGCTCGACGGCGGGCACGCTGTTCGCGGCGTCGAGCAGGACCTCGCAGCGCGCGGAAGGCGCCGTCGACACCTCCAACGAAGCTTCCGTCAATGTCGAGATTGCGGCCGGCGCGGCCGAGGAGCTCGCCGCATCGATCGCGGAGATCAGCCGCCAGCTCGGGCAGACCAACAGCGTGGTCGGCACCGCGGTGAAGGAAGCCGCATCGACCAACGCGCAGATCGGCTCACTCGCGCAGGCGGCGCAGAAGATCGGCGACGTGGTGAAGCTGATCCAGGACGTTGCCGGCCAGACCAACCTGCTTGCGCTCAACGCCACCATCGAAGCCGCCCGCGCCGGCGAAGCGGGCCGCGGCTTCGCGGTGGTCGCATCGGAGGTCAAGTCGCTGGCGGTGCAGACCGCGCGCGCCACCGAGGACATCGCCGCACAGATCGCCGCGGTGCAGGTTTCCACGGGCGCCGCCGTCGAGGCGATCAAGCTCATCGCCGAGCGCATGAAGGAGATCAGCGACTACACCTCCGCGGCCGCCGCCTCGGTGCAGCAGCAGCAGGCCGCAACCGGTGAGATCTCGCAGAACGTGATGAGCGCCGCCCGGAGCACCAAGGACATCGTCGCCGTGCTGGGCGACGTCACCGGCGCCGCCGCCGAGACCCGCGGGTCGGCCGAGACCGTGCTGGCCGCCTCGAAGGCGGTGGAGACCGCCGCCAGCGACCTGCGCAACGAGGTGGAAGGCTTCCTCCAGAAGGTGGCGGTGTAGGCTACGACCGCTCAAGGCCGTCGTCCCCGCGCAAGCGGGGACGATGCATGATTGGCCGCACCCTTCAGGATTGCCTTCTGCCTGCCATCCTTCCTACATTGTCGCGGCAAACGAGGGAGAGAGCGCATGTGGCGTCGCGGTCCGCTTGCATCGGGACTTCTGCTCATCGGAATTGCCACCGTGTCGGCGCAGACCTGGCCGTCCAAGCCGGTCCGGGTGATCGTGCCGTTCACCGCCGGCAGCGCGGTCGACATCGTGGCGCGCTCGGTGATGGAGCAGGTCTCGACCCAGATCGGACAGCCCATCATCGTGGAGAACCGCGGCGGCGCCGGCGGCACGATCGGCGTCGGCGTGGTCGCCAAGGCCGAGCCCGACGGACATACGCTGCTCGTCCATTCCACCAGCCACGCGGTGACGGCGACCACCTATTCGAATCCGGGTTACGACGCGCGCAAGGATTTCGTCGCCATCACCGGGCTCGCCAATGTCCCGAACGTGCTGGTGGTCGCGCCCGGCAAGTACAAGACGCTGAAAGACATGATCGAGGCCGGCCGCGCCAAGCCGGGCTCCCTGAACTACGCCTCCGGCGGTCCCGGCAGCGCCGCGCATCTCAACGCCGAACGGCTGCTGGCGGCGGCCGGCATCAAGGCCCAGCACGTCCCGTTCAAGGGCGGGCCGGAAGCGCTCGCCGAGATCATGTCCGGACGCGTCCACTTCTATTTCATTCCGCTGCCGCCGGCGCGCGGCCTGATCGCGGGCAAGAAGGTCGATGCCCTCGCGGTGTCGAGTGCCAAGCGCGCCAAGGCGCTGCCCGACGTGCCGACCACCATCGAAGCCGGCTTCCCCAATTCCGAATACAATTTCTGGATGGGCCTGTTCGCCCCGGCCAAGACGCCGTCTGCCGTCGTCAACCGGCTCCATGCCGAAACCATCAAGGCGCTCAACACTCCCGCCGTGATCGCCCGGCTCGGCAAGGGCGGTGCCGAGCCGATGCCGATGTCGCTTGCCGCGTTCGACGCCTTCGTGAAGAAGGAGATCGAACTCAACGCCGTGCTGGTGAAGGCGGCCGGGATCAAGATCAATTGATCCCGTAGCGCCGGACTCATGCGTGATGCGTACGGCAGGCAGCTTGCAGGCCCGTCATTGGCCTTCCGCAATCAGCGGCACATACATCTCGCGGGCGCAGTCGTCGTACAGCACCGCCAGCCGGTAATCGACCAGCTCGTCGCCCTTGAAGAACGCCGCATAGGGCCGGAACGGCGGCGCGCTGCTGCGGACGCAGACGAGCCAGTCGGCCGGCGCGCTGGGCAGCGCCTTGCGCAGCTCCGATACCTCCGGCGTGCCGACCAGCTTGACCCGCTGCAAGATGTCCCGGGCGCCCCGTTCGATCGCCTGCTCGGTCGGCGGCAGCGATTTCGGCTCGTAGGCGCTGGGACCCGCGTAATCCAGCCGCGAGCACGCCACGGTAAGGAGTGCGACGGCAACGGCCGGCGCGCGGCGCCAGCGCCGCGCGCAGGACATGTCGCATGGGCTCCCGCCAGACATGATACAACCGACGAACCGCACCCACGTCCGAACCGTCCGAACGCGGGGGACGCTAGCATAGAAGGGACCGGCCGTCTTTTCGAGAAAGGCTGGACTCCAGAAAGTCTGAGCGCCTGCCAAGGCTGCGCGGTCGCACTCGCCTGCACGGCCCGTCCGACCCCTTGGGCACGCTCCGACATGACCGTCATTGCACTCTTCGAAGAACTTGGACTGGTCCTGTTGCCGGGCCGCGCCCAATTCAGGGACGCGTCAACCGACATGACGACGCCCGCGGCGTTCAGTGGTCTGCTGGCAGGTCCAGGCTGAGCCGCAAGCCTTCGCGAAAGCGGGGCAATTGCACGCCCGTCCGGCCGAAGCGCCGGTACAGCTCCTCCACCGTCAGATTGGCGGGCGCCAGGCGCATGAGCCGCCCGGCCGAGTCGCGCGCATCCTCAAGCTGGCCGGCGAGAGCCTGGGCGGCAGCCAGCCCCGCCCAGGGTCGCGGGTAGGCCGGCGCCTGCGCGATCGAGCGGCGGAACCACCGGATCGCCTCGTGGAAGTGGCCGAGTTCAAGTTCCGCGATGCCCGCAAACTCGGTCCAAATCGCGATGGAGGGATCCTTCGGACTGAGCCGCATGGCATAGCGAATGTGCTCGATGCCCTCCGCAGGCCGTTCCATCCGAGTCAAGGCGTATCCGATATGCGCGTGGGCGCCCGCCAGGCTCGGGTTGTTTTCGAGTGCGCGCTCGAACGAGGCGATTGCTTCCGCGGGCTTCCCGCTGGTCTGCAGGATGATCCCCATCTGATGGTGGGCCCCGCCCATATTGGGCCTGTCCTTGAGGACGCCGCTGATCAGCTCGTGCGCGACGTTCACATGGCGGCCAAAGTCGGGAACGAGGCGCTGAGCGGCGACATTCACGTGGTACGCACCCAGGCCCAGCCTTGCCATCAGATGGTTCGGCTCGCGCTCCAGCACCTGGATAAACAGCGCTTCCGCCTTCTGATACATTTCAAGATTGACGCTGGATATGGCGCTGAAGAGAGCGACCATCCCCCGGTAGGCGAGCGCATCGGCGGTTGCATCGTTCGACAGCCGTCGGCTTTCGATCGTGAACGATTCCATGTGAAGTTCGCGCGCCAGGCGCATGACGATCTCGTCCAGGACTTCGTGACGCCTGGCTTGATCGCGCTCGACGCGGCCGGACCAAACCACCGCCCGGGACGTTGTGTTGGTAAGCTCGACGGTGACGCGCAGCGTGCCGTCATGCAGTCGGACGCTGCCCTCCAGCACATAGCGAACCCCGATCTTCTCCATCTCGGCAGCGACATCGATATTCTGCGAGCGATAGCTGCGGGCGGTCTGGCGTGAGATCACCCGGAAAGACTTGTTGCGCGACAGGATATTGACGAGATCGTCGGTTAGCATGCCTGCCAGCAGCTGGCCCGACTCCGTCGCATCGTAGGTGTCGAACGGCATGACCAGGATCGGGATGATGTCCCAGCCCGGGGTTGCACCATTCTCGACCCGGCGCGAGGGCAAAGGCGGCGACGCCCACGGATGCGAGATCGCGACCTGAGGGGTATCCGGCGCAATGACTGCGGGAGGTCTCCACGGGAAAGCCCAAAGCAGCAGCCCGCCGGCCAGAATGAACGCCAGCGCCGCCAGCAGGCCGGCAGCCTGGAGGCGGGACGGCAGCCGGAGCAGCCGGTTCCGGGACTGCAAGCCGTCGGGTCCGGTGCGGAGGGTTGCACGGGCTTCAATACCCGGACTGGCGGCCATGTCCGAACCCGCCGGCTTCGAATTTGCCGCGGTCGATTGCGGCAGGGATACGGAACAACTCGGCTTGAGCGATTCACAACGAATCTGCTCGATCAGCGCCGCAGTCGCCGCATCTGGCTCCTCGCCTACGTCGCTCTTGAGCTGCGCGACGAGCCCCCGTGCGCGGGCCAGGGCGGCGTCGGCGCCGCGGTAGCGCGCCTCCAGGGCCAGCAACCGACGATGACGTTCCTCCGCAATCGGATCGATTACGATCAAGCGTTCCAGCGCCCGGATGGCGCGCTCGCCGTCGCCGGCGGCCTCGAACCGGCCGGCAAGGTCAGAAAAGACGCGCGTGGCAATGGTCTCCAGTCGATGCCGCTCGGCCCTGGCCCATTCGTCGAACGGTTCTGCGCCGACTTCGAGCCGATCCAGGAACGGCGCCCACGGCAATTCCAGGCAGGACTCCCGTTGGGCATCGACTGCCGACGTCGCGCAGGCAGCAAAATAAATCGCGTCAACGTTGTCCGGCTTGACGGCAAGGGCTGCCGACTGGTCGTCCACATACAGCGCTGAATGATAGGGCCCGAGGCCGCGCCGCAGCGTGAGGATGGCTTGGCGCAGATTCTGGCGCGCCAGCGCTTCGGGGCGGTCGCCCCACAGCAGATCGGCCAGGACGACCCGTTCCACGGGGCGCCCCGCATTCATGGCGAGATAGGCGACAAGCGCGAGACCCTTCTGCGACGCGATCCGAATGTCGCCGGAATCCCCCGCCGACAGCACGGCATTTCCCATCAGACGGATGCGGACATTGGCTGTCGGTCTGGCTTCCAGCATCGGGTACCCGGCGGCGGCCGACAGACGGGCGACGGCCAGCTGCGAGTGTAGCGTCGCACCGGCCTCGGCGTAAACCACGGGCGGGAAACACCATGAACGCGCACCCCGCGAGCATCGCCGAAGAATGCAACTTCCGGCACGCGGCGCCGACGGCGCCAGGTGCGAAAAAACGAAAGGGGCTCCCAAGCGTCCGCTTTTTGACGGTCGATTGACGGGGCCCTGACGCCGCCTGCCCTAAGAATCCAAAACGGGGCTCGCCTGGCGCTTAACAACGAGGAAGACATCATGGCCACCATCACCGGCACCAACGGCAGCAACATCATCGTCGGGACGAACGCCGGCGATGTCGTCGACGCCAAGGGCGGTAACGACATCGTTCTGGCCGGAAACGGCGACGACGCGATCGACGGTGGTTCCGGCGATGACGCACTGTCCGGCGGGAACGGCAACGATACGATCCTAGGCGGCCTGGGCGACGACCTGATCTCCGGGGACAACGGAAACGACATCCTCGATGGCGGCGCCGGCAGAGACCTCCTGTTCGGCGGCAACGGCAACGATCTCCTCATCCACCGTGAGTCCGAGAACGGATCGTCCTACGACATCTACGACGGCGGGAAGGGCACCGACACGCTGCGGTTGGTGGTCACTCAGACCACCTACAATTCGGCGGCATTCCAGAGCGACCTTGCCGAGCTGCAAGCGAAGCTGAGCCGCGGCAGCGCCACCCATTATCTCGACAGCCTCAATCTGCTGGTCACGTCGATCGAGCGGGTCGAGGTGGTGATCGAGGGCGGCGGAGGCAATCAACCGCCGGCCACGGCGCCGGTGACGCTGGCCGCCATCGCCGAGGACGGCGGGCCGCGCCTAATCACGCAGGCCCAGCTTCTGGCCAATGCCTCGGACCCGGATGGCGGTCCGCTGACCGCGGTCAACCTGACCATCGCCACCGGCAGCGGCAGCCTGGTCGACAACGGCAACGGCACCTGGACCTATACGCCCGCGCTCAACGACGACAGCGCCGTGAGCTTCAGCTACCAGGTCACCGACGGCACCG
>Ga0073934_10008122_pt1 | contig 14179 bp, 11 predicted proteins | sample LarsenN4metaG_FD_76834 | JGI IMG/M metagenome (GOLD analysis project Ga0073934, IMG submission 76834) | Hot spring sediment bacterial and archeal communities from British Columbia, Canada, to study Microbial Dark Matter (Phase II) - Larsen... ...
AGGGTCCTCGCTCAAGGAGAAGCGCCAGGTGATCCGGAGCCTCGTGGAAACCACCCGGCGCAGGTTCAACGTGTCCGTCGCCGAGGTGGCCGACCTGGACCTCTGGCAGCGGGCCACCTTGGGGATCGCCGTGGTCTCCAACGACGCGGCCCACGCCAACCGGGTCCTGGACAAGGTGCTGGACCAGCTGGAGGCGAACCCGGCCTTTGAGGTGGGCGAGGCGCAGGTGGAGATGCTCTAGGTCTGGCGGCACCCGCAGCCCGGACCCCGCTCCTCGCCCCTGCCCCCCGGCGCCTGACCTCCTCCTGGCAGGAATACCAGGAGGAGCGGGTGAACCTGGCATCCTCTGGGATTGCCCCGCGCGTCCCCACACCCAATTCCGGGAAGAGAAGGAGGCACCGAGATGTCCACCCCGAATCTGTCGCAGTTCCTGGCGGAGCGCCTGCGCAAGGCCGGCCAGGGGCTCCACTCCGCCTGCGAGAAGATGCCCGAAGACCGCCTGTCGTGGAAGCCCACGTGTGAGGGCAACGCCGGCCGGGACGCGCTGGACCAGCTGCTGGAGTGCGCCTACCTCAACGACTGGTTCGCCAAGTGCCTGCGCTCCGGCCAGGCGGGCTCGGTGGACTGGGACGACTACAAGGTCCAGTGCGACGCCAACCGCAGCAAGGCCGCGGCGCTCCAGTGGTTCCAGCGCGCCACCAACGCGCTGGCCGACGCAATGGCCGCCTTTCCCCCCGACCGGCTGGGCGACACGATCACCGATTCCATCCACAACGCGCAGACGACGTGGGCGGAGTTCGCCATCGACCTTTTCTACTGGAACACGGTGTACCACGAGGGCCAGGTGAACTACATCCAAGTGCTCTACGGCGACCTCTCCTGAATCGATCCGCATGTCCATACCCGACATGGTGCCTGGAGTCGCCATGCTCTACGGCGACCTCTCCTGAGTCGATCCGGCCCCGCCCTTCCGGGCGGGGCCGGCGACCATCCTCGCCTCTCCCACAACGCTGCCTATCAGGCGATCACCGGCCACTTGAATGTGGAGCGCAGCGCGATACGCCGGCCGGACCGGCTCGATTCCCGCGCCGCTGTGATGATCTCCAGAACGTGCAAAGCGTGCTCCGGCGTGATCAGCATGTCCGCGCCGGTGGCGAGGCAGCGGGCCGCCAGGCACGCGCCGTACTGCCAGGAGTAGCCTCCCTCCTCCGCGGCGAACCGGCGATAGGCCGGCTGGTCCTCCGTGGCAAGGTCCACGCCCTGGGGATCCCAGTCGTAGCCCACGAGCCCCATGCTCCCCTTGGTGCCCACGATGGAGATGGTGTGGCGGGCCTCCTGGCTGCCGTCGTGGCCGTGGGGGTTGAAGTAGTTGAACCCGCACTGCACGTGGGAGATCAGGCCGCTGCCGTGATCCAGCAGCACCATGGCGTTGTCCTCCTCGGTCACCCTGATCTCGCCCTTGTCCCGGATCCGGCGGGTGGGCGTGACGATGCTGATCATGGCGGTCACCGCCCGCGCCGGACCCAGGAGTCCCGTGAGCGTGGTGATATTGTAGACGCCCAGGTCGGGCATGCTGCCCCCGCCCTTCTCGTAGAAGAAGGAGGACCAGTCCGGCCCCGTATGGCCGTAGTCCGCGTGCGCCGCGGCCACCCGTCCCAGGGCTCCCCGGGCCAGCGCGCGCGCCATGAAGGCGAACTGGGGGCTCATGACCACGGTGGGCGCGCCCCAGATGCGCAGTCCCTTGTCCCGGGCGAGCTCCAGAATGGCCTGGCCCGCCGCCAGGGAGTTGGCGATGGGCTTCTCGCTCCACACGTGCCGTCCCGCCTGAATCGCCCTGCGGTTCAAGTGCTCGTGCTCCTGCATGTCCGTAAGGTTCACCAGCAGGTCGAACGGCACGCCGGCCAGCATGGCGTCGATGTTGGGATAGTGGTGGGCGATGCCATGCTCCCGGGCGCGCCGCTCCGCCCGTTCGAGAATGATGTCGCACGTGCTGACAATCTCCGCGTGGGGGCACTGCTTGAGGTTCGGCATATAGACGCCCGAGACGCTGCCACAACCGATGATCCCCACTCGGACGCGCTTCTCCCCCTGCCGGCCCGTCTCCGCACCCATCGCCGCCTCCGTTCCCGCTGCCATCGCCGCTGCCGCGGTCGCCGCTCGCCGCATGAATGTTCTCCGGTCCATCTCGGTGTCATCCCTCTGCACTGCTCGTCACACGTGCCGCCGACTCCGGGGTCACTGGGCGCCGCTGCGAGAGGTGTTTCCCGCGACACAGCCCGGACTCCTCTGCGGTGCTTCAGGCGGCCAACGGATGCCGGAGTGCCAGAAGCCCCGCGCAGATCAGATCCCCTGCGCTACCGTGCTGACGGCCGGCCTCGATCCCCGGTTGCTCTGGAGGCCGCAGCCACTCGGCCCTTCGGGCGCGGAGACGCCGAGACGCCAAGACCAGCCGCACAGCCCCGGTCACGGAGCCAGGCGGCCCCTTTGGGGGGGCGGAGCGCGGCCCGGCGTGGAGGAATGGACGAGCCGACGGCGTAATGACGGCTGAGCGGCCCCCACCGGGCGCCGGCCGAGAGACTCCACCACAGAGAGGACTGCCATGAAGCGCATATCGATCGGGACCTGGGCCTATAGCATCGGTCCCTACGCAGCCAATCCGGTGCCGTTCGACGAGGTGATCGAGAAGCTCGCCGCCCTGGGATTCGACGGAGTGGAGCTGGGCGGCTTTCCTCCGCACCCCAACCCCGACGACCTGCCCGACCGGGAATCCCGGCAGGCTGTGACCCAGAAGGTCCGCGCTAGAGGGCTCGCATGGTCCGGCCTCGCCGCCAACCTCTGGGCGCAAAAGCTGATCAACACCGACGACACCACCCCGTACGTGGAGGAGTTCCGCAAGAACGTTCGGTTCTGCCAGGACCTGGGGATCGACACCATTCGCGTGGACACCGTGCAGCCTCCCACCATCTTCTCGGAGGTGGACGAGGCGACTGCCCGCAAGCGCGTCGTGGAGACGTGGAAGCGATGCACCGCCGAGGCTGCGGACGCCGGGCTTCGCGTGGTCTGGGAGTTTGAGCCGGGGTTCGCCTTCAACAAGCCGTCGGACATCCTGCGGATCGTGGAGGAGGTGGGCCACCCGGCCTTCTCCGTGCTGTACGACACTTGTCATGCCCACATGGTGGCCGCGGTGGGTGCCCGCCAGCCCGGCGCACGGGAGACGCTGCCTGGCGGCGCTTTGGAGCTGGCCCAGCGGCTGCGCGGCAAGATCGGCCACATCCACCTGATCGACTCGGACGGGACCCTTCACGACGACGAGACCTCAACCCACGCGCCCATCGGCCAGGGGCTGCTGGACTTTGACGCCCTCCTGCCGGAGCTGAATCGGAGCGGCGTGCCACACGACTGGTGGACCATCGACCTCTGCTTCTGGCCCGATGCGTGGGCCGTGACCGAGGCGTGCAAGCGGGCCGCGGATGATCTGAACCGCCGGCACGGCTAGCGCACGATGCACGGCATGCGAGGTGATGGTGCGCCAGGGAGTGGACCGAGGCTTCGCTTTCGACCGCCGCTGTTCTGACCGGGGGCAAAGGTTGTGCGATTCCCGAGACTGACTGTCCGCGCGGCAGCCGCCGCCGTGCTGATCCCTGCGGCCCTGGCCTGCCTGGCCGGGGAGTCCAGGCAGGCCCAGCGGCGGCTCCTCTATGTTGCCTCGCCGGGCATCCGCAACTACGTCGAGTACGGCGGCGTGGGAGTGCTCGTCTTTGATCGGGATGCCGGGTACCGGTTCGTGCGGCGGATCCCCACGCTGCCGGTGAAGAGCAACGAGCCGGCGGAGAACGTGAAGGGGATCTGCGCCAGCGCCCGCACGGGACTGCTCCACGTGAGCACCCCGCGGCGGGTTCTCTGCTTGAGCCTGGCCACCGAGAGGCCCGTCTGGGAGAGGGAGTTCCGGGGCGGCTGCGACCGCATGGCCCTCTCAGCGGACGGCCGGACGCTCTACGTGCCCTCCTTTGAGGGGCCGCACTGGAACGTGGTCAATGCGCTGGATGGCGAGGTGATCGCCCGGATTCAACCGGACTCCGGCGCGCACAACACCGTCTGCGGACCGGACGGCCGGTTCTACCTGGCGGGCCTCAGGTCGCCCCTGCTTCGGGTGGCCGACCCGCGACACCACGAAGTTGTCAGGGAGATCGGCCCCTTCTCTGCTGCCATACGCCCCTTCACTGTGAGCCGCGACTACTGCTTCGTCAACGTGAACGACCGGCTGGGCTTCGAGGTGGGGGACCTGAGAACGGGCCGCGTGCTGCACAGGGTGGACGTGCTGGGCTGCTCCAAGGGTCCCGTGAAGCGCCACGGGTGTCCCAGCCATGGAATCGCCCTCACACCGGACGGGCGTGAGCTGTGGCTGGCCGATGCCTTCAATCGTCGAATCCACATCTTCGATGTCTCGCGCATGCCGCCGCTCCAGGTGGAGTCGCTCTCTCTCCGCGATGAGCCGGGCTGGATCACCTTCAGCATCGACGGCCTCCACGCCTACCCCTCCACCGGGGAGGTGTTCGAGACCGCCACCCGGAGGATCGTGGCCACGCTCCGCGACGAGGAGGGCCGGGACGTTCAAAGCGAGAAGATGCTGGAGGTCGTCTTTCGCAACGGTCGGCCCGTCCAGGCGGGCGACCAATTCGGCATCGCCCGGTGAGGGCGTCGTCTCACAGATACTGGGGGAGTTCAGGGCTTGTTTGCGGCGGCTCCCGGGTGCCATGGCGGTGGCGTGCCGCGCCGCACCGGGGGAGCCCGGCCGGATCGAACGTGAATGCTGAGGGAAAGGGGACAGGCCATGAAGCGGCCGCTGAACATCGGCATCGTCGGATATGGATTCATGGGGAGGGCGCACTCCAACGCCTTCCGCCAGGCGGGCAGGTTCTTCACTCTTGAGCACGAGCCCGTGCTCAAGGCGGCGTGCGGGCGGAACCGCGACAAGGTGGAGGCCTTCGCCGCCAACTGGGGCTGGGAGTCGGTGGAGACCGACTGGCGCAGGCTCGTGGAGCGGCCCGACATCGATCTCATCGACATCGCCAGCCCCAACAACACCCATCGGGAGATCGCCATCGCCGCAGCCCGCGCGGGCAAAATGGTGCTCTGCGAGAAGCCGCTGGCCATGAATGGCCCCGAGGCGCGCGAGATGACCCAGGCGGTGGAGCAGGCCGGGGTGCCCAACTTCGTCTGGTTCAACTACCGGCGCGTGCCGGCCATCGCCCTGGCCAGGCAGGTGGTGGACGAGGGCCGGATCGGCCGGCCGTTCCACTACCGCGCCCAGTACCTGCAGGACTGGACCATCAGCCCGGACCTTCCCCTGGGCGGACAGACACTCTGGAGGCTGGACGCGGACGTGGCCGGAGCGGGTGTCTCGGGCGACCTCGTCGCCCACTCGGTGGACACCGCCCTCTGGCTGAACGGCCCGATCACGGCCGTGACCGGCATGACCGAGATCTTCGTCAAGGAGCGCCGCCTCCAGGACGACCCGTCCCGGACCAAGCCGGTCACCATAGATGACGCCTGCCAGTTCCTGTGCCGATTCGCCAACGGTTCCATCGGGCTCTTCGAATCCACCCGCTACGCCCGGGGCCGCAAGAACTACAACACGCTGGAGCTTAACGGCGAGAAGAGCTCCGTCTACTTCGACTTGGAGGATCCGCATCGCCTGCAGTACTACGACCACGGCGATCCAGACCACCTGCATGGATGGCGCTCCATCCACGTCACGGGGTTCGAGCACCCCTACATGAAGCAGTGGTGGGTGCCGGGCACGACCATTGGCTACGAGCACACGTTCATCAACGCCTTCGCGGACTTTCTGAAGGGGGTGGAAACGGGCCGGCCGGCCGCGCCAACCTTCCGCGACGCCCTCCAGACCCAGCTCGTTCTCGACGCCGTGCTGGAATCCGCCAGGACGGGCCGCTGGGAGCAGGTGGCGGCCGCCTGACGCCCACCGCCCGTGCGGCGACGGGCGGAGGGGATTCGCGGCCCGCGCGCCAATCTGGAATCGGAGTCCGCGTATCTGCGCGGTTCCAACCAACCCCTTGCGAGGTCCATCCATGCGCCTTGGAATGAACCTGCTCCTCTGGACGGCCGGCGTCACGGAGGAGCACTTCCCACTCTTCGCCGACATCAAGTCCTGGGGCTTTGACGGCGTGGAACTGCCGCTGTTCGACGCCGACGAGGCCCTCCTGCGCCGCACCGGCCAGGAACTGGACGGGCTGGGGCTCGGCCGCACGGCCGTGACCGTCTGCAACGCCGAGACGAATCCCATCGATCCGGATCCGGCCGTGCGCCGGGCCGCGCTGGACTACCTGAAGCGCCGCATCGACTGGTGCGCCCTCGTGGGTGCCGAGACGCTCTGCGGGCCGTTCCACTCGGCCCTGGGGAAGCTGGTCGGCCGCGGCCGCACGCCAGACGAGTGGAGCTGGTGCATTGAGACGATGCGGGCCGCCGCCGATCATGCCGGCCAGGCCGGAGTGGGCCTCTCCCTGGAGCCCCTGAACCGATTCGAGGTCTACTTCCTGAACACCATGGCCGACGCAAACCGGCTCGTCCGGGAGATCGGGCACCCGTCAGTCGGGTACCTCTACGACACCTTCCACGCCAACATCGAGGAGGGGGACATCGCCGCGAGCGTGACGCGGAACATCGACGGCATCAACCACGTGCACGTGTCCGAGAATCACCGGGGAACCCCGGGGACCGGCCACGTGCGGTGGGAGGAGACGATTCGGGCGCTGAAGGCGGGCGGATACGACGGCTGGGTGACGATCGAGGCGTTCGGCCGGAGGCTTCCCGAACTGGCCGCGGCCACGTGCGTCTGGCGCGACCTCTTCACCTCCGAGTCCGATCTTGCACGAGACGGGGGGGCGTTCATCCGGGGCCTCTGGGAGCGCGCCTGACCGAACCTTGTCACACAGGGCGGACGCGGCCTACCCTGGGTCATGCGGCCGCCCCTGTCCATCTCAGTGGGGATTCACTTCCTGCCGCACGAACGCCGCATGGCGCCTCTACCGCTGAAAGGAGCTGATCATGCCGGACAATTCCCTGACAGGTCGTCTGCTCTCTCTCTCTCTCTCTCTCTCTCTCTCTCTCTCTCTCTCTCTTGTCCCTCGGACTTTCCGTCCTGACCGCTCCGCCTGCCTGCGCCCAGTCGGTCAATGAGCAGCTGCCCCAGGCGACGCGCCGCGGCGCCCGCAACCGGCCCGCGATGCCTCCCCCGCCGGCAGCCGAGACTGTGACGGTGCCCGAGCTGACGGAGGCGCGCGTAGTCCTTCGGGACACGGTGCGTTCCAACTACACCGCCGTCCAGAGCGAGGTGATCTACTTCGTCGCCGAGGACGTGTACGGTCCGGATCACACGCTGCTGATCCCCGCCGGAGCCCACGCCGTGGGGCGCGTGGCGCGCGCGGAGAAGGCCCGCCCGGGCGGAACCGCGGGGTACGTCTACCTGACCTGCGAGTACATCCTCACCACCGATGGGACGCGCATCCCCCTTCGCGCCGTGACCCTGGATGTTCGGGGGGTCGACACCAGGGACGTCGCCCTCGGCAACGCGGTGCTCGGGGCCGCGGCCGGCACAGCCGCCGTTGCGGGAATTGCCCGTGTCGAAGCGAAGAACGTGGTCCGAAAGCCGCTCCAGGCGCTGGTTCCTGGCATGCTCGTGGGAGCCGTCGTTGCGCTTCTCAGCGAGGGCCGAAACGCCGTGGTCCCGCGTGGCGCGTCCTTCCATGTGGCAGTGGACGCGGATACCCTCGTGCCGGTTCCTCGCAGCTCCCATCCCGAGGACCTTCCATCCCTGATCCGGCCGCGGCCTCTGGTGGAGGAGGGACCGGTGCGGCGGGCACTGGTCCGGCTGAGCGACGGCGACTTCGCGGTGGGCCTGATCTACCGCAAGGGAGACACGGTGGTTGTCACCAACCGCATGGAAACCCGGCGGATTCGCATGTCTGACATCCGGGAGATCCGGTACCTGAGCATCTACGGTGAGCACAGGGACGACTGAGGGGCGGAGTGGGTGCTGACTGGGTTGGACCGCGGGCACAGCGGCATCGGCCCGTCGCGTGGTGAGTGGTGGCAGGCGGCTGCTGAGTGTGCCGACCACCACTCACTGCTCACCCCTCATAGCTTGCTGGCTCTCCGGGCGCTCCCCGGAAGTCCTCCCTCCCCTCGGCGTTCCCGCACCGCCTGCCACTTGCTGACCCTGGGGACATGCGGTCGGCGGGCAGCATGCACAGCGCGTGGCACAAGCCCCGCCCTGCGAATGGCAGGAAGCAGATAACGCGCTACCGGATCCGCCGCCAATCCCCCGGTCCGGCCGGCATGGCCCGCTGCCCGCAGCACGCATGAGGGCGGTCGCAGCCAGATGCGCCGCCGGACGCTGCCTGCCGGAGGTCCCCCAGCAAGCCCGCATCCTTGCCCGGCAATGGCCGCGTTGCGCAGGGAGGTCCAGAGGAGTATAATAGGGACGATCACGTGGAGGTTTGTATACGTTGCGGGCCGAGATCGTCTCCGTGGGAACCGAGCTGCTGCTGGGCCAGATCGTGGACACCAACGCGGCCTGCCTGGCCCAGGTGCTCTCGGAACTGGGCATCTCCGTGTATCGGCGGACCACGGTGGGAGACAATCCGCAGCGGCTGGCCGCCGCCCTGGACCAGGCGCTCGCCGAGAACGACATTGTCTTCACCATCGGCGGCCTGGGGCCTACGGACGACGATATCACTCGCGAGACCCTTGCCAGGGCAATGGGCGACACCCTGCGGCGGGATGAGGAGATCGCGCGCCGGTTGGAGGCATTCTTTCGCCTGCGCCGAGTGCAGATGACCGAATCCAACCTCCGCCAGGCGCTGGTCCCCACGCATGGACGGCCCCTTCCCAACCCGAACGGCACCGCGCCCGGCCTGCTGTTCGAGAAGGACGGCAAGGTCGCCATCGCCCTGCCGGGCCCTCCCTCCGAGTTTCTCCCCATGGTGGCAGACCACGTGGTTCCCCTCCTGCGGTCGCGCACGGGAGGCATCGGCACGATTCGCTCCCGGGTGCTGCGGATCTGCGACATGGGAGAATCGCTGGTGGAGGAGCGGCTGCGCGACCTGATGCAGTCGGCCAATCCCACCGTGGCTCCCTATGCCAAGACCGGCGAGGTCCACGTGCGGATCACCGCCCGGGCCGACACGCTGGAGGAGGCGGAGAGACTCATTGCCGGCCCCCTGGCCGAGGCGGAGCGGCGGCTGGGAAGCCATGTCTATGGCCGCGACGAGGAGTCGCTGGAGGCGGCGGTCGTGCGCCTGCTCAAGGAGCGTGGGCTGACAGTGGCGACGGGCGAGTCGTGCACGGGTGGGTTGCTCGCCAAGCGGATCACGGACGTGCCGGGCAGCTCGGCGGTCTTTCCGGGCGGGGTCGTCTCCTACAGCAATGCCGCCAAGTGCGACCTCCTGGCAGTTCCCCCGGACCTAATCGCGGCCCATGGTGCCGTGAGCCGGGAAGTGGCCGTCGCCATGGCGCAGGGGGCGCGGCGCAGGCTCCACGTGGACTTCGGGGTGGGCATCACCGGAGTGGCTGGACCCGAAGGAGGCACGCCTGAGAAGCCCGTGGGGCTGGTCTGGATCGCAGTCTCCCATGCTGGCGGTGAGGACGTGGAGGAGAACCGGTTCGCGGGCGGCCGTCAAGATGTCCGGGCCCGCTCCGCCCAGTACGCGCTGGTGATGCTCCGTCGGCGGCTGCTGGCGGATGGAGATTGACAGGGCGCGGAGCGCGAAGGACTGCGGGCGTGCCGGTGCCGGTGCCTGGCGACACATGGGCCGACCCCATGCGGGGCCATCAGTGACCGGCTGAAATGGGACAGTGACCGTCCCCGCTGGGTGGCGCCCGGCAGGTCGTCTTCCGGGGGCGGGAACCACCCGGGAAGGCTTGGAGAGAGCGGGGGCAGTCGAGATTCGCGCCGGGGGCGTTTCCGGTTCAGGCGGCTGGGCGCGATTGACGAGGACGGAGGATGCGGCTCTTCTTTGCCGTGGAGGTGCCGGACAAGGTCGTGGAACGGATTCTGGAGGCCCAGGCCGGGCTGCGTCGGCAGATCGGCGATGACGGAGTCCGCTGGACCCGGCCGGATCAGTTCCACTTCACGCTGCGGTTTCTGGGCGAGCAGCCGCCCCTGCGCATGGCCCGCGCCGTCAAAGCAGCCGTGGAGACGCGCACCGGGCGCGGCCCCTTCCAGATGGCGGTGGGCGGCTTGGGGGCGTTTCCCAGCCGCGAGCGTCCCAGTGTCCTGTGGACGGCGGCCACGGAGGGAGCCGGGTCTCTGGGCGAGCTGGCGGGAGTGCTGGACCACTTCCTCCAGCGCGAGCGGTTCCCTCGGGAAAACCGTCCGTTCAAGGCGCACCTGACGCTCGCCCGAATCAAGGGATATGCAGGCGAGGAATCGGCGGCCCGGGCGTTGCGCACGGTCACAGTGGGAGACCTGGGCTCGTTCCGCGTGGACGGATTCGTGCTTATGGAGTCGAAGACGCTGTCCTCCGGCTCCCAGTATCGCGTGGTGGAGCGCTTCGAGCTGCGGAGCTGACGGACGACGATCCGGGGAGGGACGACCCGGAGCACCCGGTGTCCGTCATCGGTCGCCCGCAGCGTCTCAATCCTGTGCCTGGCACCCTATCGCCAATACCCTAAGGAGACGACGGTGGAGAAGCAGAAAGCCCTGGAGATGGCGCTCAGCAACATCGAGAAGCAGTTTGGCAAGGGCGCCATCATGCGCCTGGGCCAGACCACCCGCCTGAACGTGGACGCGATCCCCACGGGATCCATCGCGCTGGATCTGGCCCTGGGGGTGGGAGGCATTCCCCGCGGACGGATTACGGAGATCTACGGCACGGAGTCCTCCGGAAAGACCACCATCGCCCTCCAGGTCGTGGCCGAGGCGCAGAAGCAGGGCGGCACTTGCGCCTTTGTGGACGCCGAGCACGCGCTGGACCCCGAGTATGCCGCCAATCTGGGAGTGGACGTGGACGCCCTGTACGTCTCTCAGCCGGGCACCGGCGAGGAGGCGCTGGAGATCATGGATTACCTGGTGCGCTCCAGCGCGGTGGACGTGGTGGTGCTCGATTCCGTGGCGGCTCTGGTGCCCAAGGCGGAGATCGAGGGCGAAATGGGCGATTCCCACGTGGGCGTGCAGGCCCGTCTCATGTCGCAGGCCCTGCGCAAGCTGGCGGGGAACATCGCCCGGGCCAACTGCGCCGCCATCTTCATCAACCAGATCCGGGAGAAGATCGGCGTCATGTTCGGCAACCCTGAGACCACGCCGGGCGGCCGGGCCCTGAAGTTCTGGTCCAGCGTTCGGCTGGAGGTGCGCCGCGGCGAGACAGTGAAGATCGGCACCGACGCCGTGGGCGCCCAGACAAAGGTGAAGATCGTCAAGAACAAGGTGGCGCCTCCCTTCAAGCAGGCCACGTTCGACATCATGTTCGGACGTGGGATCTCCAAGGCCGGAGGGATCTTGGACATGGGAGTGGAGCGGGGGCTCATCAGCAAGAGCGGCGCCTACTTCAGCTACGGAGACCTGCGGCTGGGACAGGGCCGGGAGAACGCGCGACAGTTCCTGGAGGACAACCCGCAGGTGATGGCCGAGATCGAACAGCGCATCCGTTCCGGCGGCGAGTCGCCCGCGGTGCTCACCATGTCAGCCGTCCAGCGCAACGGCCTGGAGTAGTGCGGGGTCGCCTGAGCCCAGGATCCGTCGGTGGGATGCCGTTCCGGGCGCCCGCCAGCGGGCGGCTGGTGTCCGAGCGCGTGCCCGTTGGCGCCGGAACGACTGGAACTCGCTCAAGCGGATGCCTGGACTGCGCGCACCTGGCGAGGCCCGGGTCGCGTGGAGACACTGACGGGCACGAGCCCTGCCCCCGGAGCACCCGCCCGACGGTGTGCGCAATCGCCCTGATCGGGGGGCGGCGCGGCGAATCGCCGAGGAATTCGGTGACAGTCCCGGCCCGGCCCTGGCGCGGCCTCGAGAGCCTGTTCCGGTTCTGAATCATCCCGGGAGGAAAAGGCGGGCACCGCGGGGAACGCGCTCCAGCGCCCTCCGGAGCGCCCATCACCTCTCAGGACGTGCCCATGATCCGCCCCTTCCTGGCGCTTGCCCTTCTCTCCGCAGCCGGACCTCCCGCGCTGAACCTGGCAGAGGTGTGGCCCGAGTTTCGCGGGCCCTTTGGCAACGGCTACAGCCCGGCCCGGGGGCTGCCCCTGCACTGGGGCGAGGGACGGAACGTGCGCTGGAAGACCGCCATCCACGGGCGCGGCTGGTCTACTCCCGCCGTCTGGGGGCGCCAGGTGTGGCTCACGACCGCCTCGGAGGACGGCCGTCAGATGTCGGTCCTCTGCCTGGACCGGGAGACGGGCCGGATCCTGCTGGACCGGGTGCTGTTCCGCAACGCCAATCCCGAGCCCCTGGGCAACAGCGTCAACAGCTATGCCTCTCCCTCCCCTCTGGTGGACGAGGGGAGGGTCATCGTGCACTTTGGGAGCTACGGCACCGCCTGTCTGGACACGCGGACGTTCCAAACTCTCTGGGTGCGACGCGACCTACCCTGCCGCCACTACCGGGGCCCCGCCTCCTCGCCCATCGCCTTTGAGAAGAGCGTCATCCTCACGTTCGACGGCGTGGATGTGCAGTACCTGGCAGCGCTCGACCGGGCCACTGGCCGCACGCTCTGGCGCGCGGACCGCACGGCCGAATGGAACGACCTGGATGCGCGCGGCCTGCCCCAGATGGAAGGCGACGCCAGGAAGGCCCACAGCACGCCCATCGTGATCCAGGTCGGCGGCCGCCCCCTGCTGGTGAGTGTGGGTGCCAAGGCCGCGTACGGCCACGACCCCCGCACTGGCAGGGAGGTCTGGAAGGCCTCCTTTTCCGGATTCTCGGCCTCCCTGCGGCCGGTGGCTGGCCACGGGCTGGTCTTCATTCCCACGGGCTATAGCGGCCAGCCCTTCTGGGCTCTGCGCCCGGACGGACAGGGGGACGTCACGCGCACCCACGTGGCCTGGACGCTGACGCGCGGCGTTCCCCAGAAGCCCTCGCCCGTGCTGGTGGACGGCCTGCTCTACCTCCTGGGCGACTCCGGCGTGATGACCTGCGTGGACGCCGCCACCGGGGCCGTCATTTGGCAGGAGCGGGTGGGCGGCCAGTACTCGGCCTCGCCCCTCCACGCCGACGGACGCATCTACTGCTTCAGCGAGGGGGGGCGGTCGGTGGTGCTCCGGCCCGGACGAGCTTTCCAGGTGCTTGCGGAGAACAGCCTGGAGCAGGGCATGATGGCGTCTCCCGCCGCGGCGGGCCGGGCGCTCTATCTGCGCACAAAGACGCACCTCTACCGGATCGAGGAGCCTGCCGCAGGCGGGCAGGAAACCGGACGGCGCGCGCGGCAGTAGCGCTGGCAATGGCAGGCAGCCACCGAACGAAGTCCATGCGTCTCGCTGTCCTTGTCTCCGCCGGGATGCCCCGCGCGTCCCCCGCCTGCTCCCAGTCGCTCAGGTCCGCTTGAAAGGCCACGGTGGCGACCGATGCCCAGCGCATCGCGTCGGCCGACGTGGCGGGCGACGGCCATCCCCGCCCGCTCGTCCTCGAATCGCCGGGGCGCGAACAAACCGCGACCCTGGGTGCTGACCGCCGCGGGTGAGGCGGGAGAGGGGCGGCAGGTGTGGTTATTCGCACCGGAAGAGGCGGGATCGGCCAACCGGGCCGGGTTCTTCACTGCCGCCGCGGGGAGAGGGTCGAGACCGCCGTCACCTCCAGCCGGACGGTCTCGGCGGGGGACGTCCCGCTTCCGAACCGGAGGCGGCCCACGCCTCGCATTGCGGTGCGCAGGGGTCTGCCCTCCGCAATGCCGAAGTTCACGGCCCCGGTGATCGTGAGGAGGCCGGAGATGGTGGCGGACTTCCCGTCCGGCCGCTGTGTGCGGAACGCGATGGGGAGACGCAGGTGCTGGTGGATGCGGGCTGTGCGTGAGTTGCCGATCTGCTGCCAGCCAAAGAGCCGGCAGGCCACCACCACGGGGGGGCCGCCGATGGGGCTGGGGAGCGTGGAGGTCCAGCGGTCGCCCGGCCGCACGGGTCTCGCTGGAAGTGCCGTGGAGGCTTGGGCCAGGGTCTCCGGGTCAATGATGGC
>Ga0073934_10008123_pt1 | contig 14177 bp, 7 predicted proteins | sample LarsenN4metaG_FD_76834 | JGI IMG/M metagenome (GOLD analysis project Ga0073934, IMG submission 76834) | Hot spring sediment bacterial and archeal communities from British Columbia, Canada, to study Microbial Dark Matter (Phase II) - Larsen... ...
CGACGACCACCACGGCCGCCAGGGTCAGATACACCGGCTTGCGCCGCAGGAAACTCCACCATTTGCCAACCAGGCCTGGGTTCATGATGCCTCAACGTGTCTTTGGCAGTCCTCGATCGCTGTGCAACCCGTTGTCCGCCAACGCGGGCGCGCCCGCCGCGCCCCGACGCCACAGGTTCTCATGCCAATGGACGGCCCGCCACGCCGCAAGGTTACAGTCGCGCGTAACCGCCCCCCCGGCGACGGCGTCTTTTACAAGAGAGTCAGGACTCGCCGCGCCGAGACCTGGGGTGGCCCTTTAAGCCGCCGGGGAAGGCGGCGGCAGGCGGTTCCGCGCCTCAAGCGGGCGGGCGGGAACTGGCCAATCAGGCCCGCGACAAACCAAACCATCCAGACGATGAAAATGAATCAAACATGGGGCCGCCTCCTGGGCACTGGCATGGCCGCGGCCTGCGTGCTCACGATGCTGCAGCCCGCCCTCGGCCAGCAGGACAACCAGGATCGCGGGAATCGCCGGGGCTTCCAGCAGATCCAACAACAGGGTTTCCAGGGCGGTTTCCAGGGGCGCGGCGGCGGCGGCTTCGCCATGCTCGATGAGCAACAGCGCACTCTCCTGCGCGAAGCCCTGCAAAAGGAACAGGACGCCCTGCGCGCCCTCGAGGAAAAACTCCGCGCCGCCCAGAAAGAGCTCATGCAGGCTGTCCTGGCCGAGAAATACGACGAGGCGGTGGTCCGGCAGAAAGCCGAGGCGGCGGCCAGGATCGAGGTGGAGATGACCCTCCTGCGCGCCCGCGCCCTGGCAACCGTGGCTCCCACCCTCAAGACCGAGCAGAAGGAAACCCTCATCAACTCCCCCTTTGGCGCCACGATGCTCCGCGGCGGCATGATGATGGATCGCGGCGGCTTCGGCGGTCCGCCCATGGAAGCGCCGCAAGATCGGGGCAACCGGGGGGACCGCCAGCAGCAACGGCAGGATCGCCAGGATCGGCCACGCTGACCGTTCCGCCAAACCGGGAGCGCAGGGTTTCTGCGCCCTCGCTCCCGCCGGCCCCGCCGCCACCGCCCCGGGCCGAAAAAACTCCCGCTTGGCAGGAAAGCCAACTCATGCTTAGCATGAGATGGTGTGAACAATAAACAGGTGCGCATCCACACCGATGAGCGCTGCCTCGAATATCGCGGCCTCAATCACCCCGAGCGCCCGGAGCGGGTGGCGGACACCCTCCGCCTGCTGCGGGAGCAATCGAGTCTCGCTCTCGACTGGGCCGGCCCCCACCCGGTTGGCGAAGAGACGGTTCTGCGGGCTCACAGCCCGTACCATCTCCATGAGATTCTCAGCACCACGGCGGATCTTGACCCGGACACCCCCTGGGTGCCGGACCTGGGACACCACGCCTGGCGGGCGGTGGGCGGAGCCGTCGGCGCCATGCGCTCGGCTCTCGAAGGGCACGCGGCCTTCAGTCTGATGCGCCCGCCCGGCCACCACGCCACGCGCGGCCGGGCCATGGGGTTTTGTTACCTGAACAACGTGGCCATCGCGGCGCTCGAGGCGCTGGCCGAGGGGGTCGAACGGGTGGCCGTCTTTGATTTCGACGTGCACCACGGCAACGGCACCGAGGCCATCCTGATCGAGAACCCGCGCGCGGCCACCTTCTCCGTTCACCAGTTTCCCTGCTACCCCCACACGGGCGCTGACCATCTCGGCTCGAACTGCTTCAACTATCCGGTCGCGCCTCAGACCCCCCGCAGCGCCTACCGCGAGGCCCTGGCCAGGGCCCTGGCGGACATCGCCCGTTACCAGCCCCGCCTGCTGGCCGTGAGCGCCGGCTTCGACGCTTTTGTGCGCGATCCCATCGCCCAGGAATTGCTCGAAGCCGAGGACTACCACTGGCTGGGCCGGCAAATCCGCTCCCTCGGCGTGCCGGTCTTCAACGTGCTCGAAGGCGGTTACAGCCAGGAACTCCCCCAGTTGATCCTGGCCTATCTCGAGGGCCTGGCGCACGGAGCGGCCTGACCGCCCCCGCCGCCCGCCACGGCGCGTCCCCCGCGGTTGACTTCGCGCTGATGTGGACTATAAGAAAAGAGTCCCATGGGCAAAAAGCGTCGCCATACCGCCCCAACCGCCAGGGCGGAAGCGGGCCTCGGCCGGCGCGCTTTTTCTCCTCCGGGTCCGCCGGCGCCGACCCGCGGCGCGAAGCGTTTCTGGTTCAGGATGCTCCTGGCCCTCGGCGGGCCGGTGGTTGTTCTGCTTCTTCTCGAAGGAGCCCTCCGCCTCGTCGGTTTCGGGTTCCCCACAACCTTCTTCGTGCGGTGGGACGACCAGCACCTGGCGCCCAACCGCCGGTTCAGCGCCCGCTTCATGCACCCGCGCCACGCCACCCAGGCGCAACCGGTGCTGCTCGAAACGCCCAAGCCCGCCGGGCGCCTGCGCGTGTTCGTCATCGGCGAATCCGCCGCCCAGGGCGCGCCCGACCCCGCCTTCGGCTTTGCCCGCATTCTCGAGGCCATGCTCCAGATGCGCCATCCGGAGCGCCCCATCGAAGTGATCAACCTCGGCCTGCGCGGCATCAACTCCCACGTCCTGCGCCTGATCGCCCGCGAGTGCGCGCCCCTCCAGCCCGACCTGTGCATCGTCTATGCCGGCAATAACGAAATCGTCGGCCTGCACAGCCCCTCCCCGGGCCGGTTCAACCTCACCCGCTACCGCCGCCTGCTCCACTTCCTGCAGGCCGTCCGCGCCACCCGCTGCGGCCAGGCCGTGGACGCGCTCGCGCGCGCGCTGCGCCGGAACACCCGTCCGACCCAGGACATGGACTACTTCCGCAGCCAGCGCATGGTCATTGATGACCCGGAGCGTGAGCCGGTCTATGCCAACTTCCGGGCCAACCTCGAGGACCTTTGCGCCGCGCTCACCGCGCGGGGAGCCCCGATGCTGCTCTGCACCGTGGGGGTGAACCTGAAGGATTTTCCGCCCCTGGGCTCGCTGCATCGGCCGGGCTTGAGCGCGGACGCCCTGGCCCGCTGGGACCACGCCTGGACCCAGGGGACCAATGCCGAGGCCGCGGGCGCTTTTGACCAGGCCCTGGCTCACTACCAGGCCGCCGCCGCCGTGGACGCCGCGCACGCCGAGCTGCACTTCCGCCAGGCGCGGCTGCTCCTGGCCCGGGGGCAGACCAACGCGGCGGCCGCCGCCTACCGGAAGGCGCTGGACCAGGACGCGCTCCAGTTCCGCGCCGACCAGCGCATCAACGCCATCATCCGCGAGGTGGCCGCCGCCTGGGCGGCCCGCCGCGTGACGCTGGTGGACTTCGAGCGGCGGCTGGCTTCGCTCCCGGACTGCCCCGAGGGGGTGCCGGGCAACCTCCATTTTTACGAGCATGTCCACCTCACCTTCGAGGGGGACCACGCCCTGGCCGCCACGCTGCTGCCCGAGGTCGAGCGGCTCCTGGGCCTGGCCGCCACGCGCGACCCGACCCCCGCGCCCACCCGGCAGGCCTGCGCCGACTGGATCGCTTTCACCCCCGTGGACGAAATGAATGTCTGGGGCGCCATGGTGCAATCCACCACCCGCCCGCCTTTTCTCGATCAACTGGATCACGCCCGCCGCCAGGCGGAGGCCGAGGCCCGCCAGCGCCAGCGTGTCGAGCGGACGCAAACGCGCGCGGTCGTGGACCGCTCCGTGGAACTCTACCGCGCGGCCGCCGCCCGCCGGCCCCGCGACTGGCAGACGCGCTTCAACTTCGGCATGTTGCTTCAGTCTCTGGGGGACAAACCGGGCGCCCGCGATCAGTTCGCCGAGTGCGTGCGGCTCATGCCGGCTTTTCTGCCCGGGCGCATTGCTCTGGCCCAGGCCTGCTGGAACCTGGGCAACCGCGTCGAAGCCCGCAGCCACATCAACGAGGCCCTCAAGATTGACCCCGCCTACGAGCCGGCGCTCCAGGCCTTCGCGCCCGGCGACGCGCGGCGCTAGGCGCCCCCGCCCGGAAGGGCCCGGCTTGCGCTTTGCCCCGGAACGGGCGACCATAACGCCCATGAACACCACCCAACGCCTGATCCGAACCGCCACGCGATATCTTGGCCTCGCCGGCCTGGCCGCCTGCAGCCTGGCCAGCCCGGCCTCCGCGGCCGAATCCCCGGCAGCCGCCGCCCCGGTGCGGGCCTTTATAGACGACGAAGCGCCGGGCTGGCGGGCCCTCGGGGAAAAGGATTTCACGCGGGTCAACAGCGCGGAGGACACCTGGACCTGGAAGGCCGATGGCCTGCATTGCACCGGGCAGCCGGTCAGCGTGATCCGCACCGTGAACCTGTTCACCAACTTCGAGATGGTGGTGGAATGGAGCCACCAGAAGCCGGCGGGCAATTCGGGGGTCTTTGTCTGGACCACCCCGGAGTCCATCGAACGGCTGACCGGGACCCGGCCGGGCCTGCCCAAAGGCATCGAAGTGCAAGTCCTGGATCACGGCTACCGCGAGCTCATGCAAAAGCAGGGAAAGCGGACGGATTGGTTTGGCACCGATGGGGACGTATTTGCGGTGGGGGTGAAGATGAAGCCGTTTCCGCCGCTCTCGCCCGATGGCAGCCGGAGTTTCCCGCGCAAGCGCCTGGCCAAAGGGCACGGCGAGTGGAACCACTACTACATCCGCGCCATCAACGGCGAGGTGCGATTGTGGGTCAACGGCGAGGAAGTCTCGGGCGGCACGGGATGCGATCCGGCCTGGGGCTATCTTTGTCTGGAGAGCGAGGGTTCGCCCATTATCTTTCGCAAGCTGCGGATTCGGGAACTGCCTTGAGGGCCGCGGGCAACCCGCGCCTCCGCCCCGCCCCGCATAGCCCCCAGGGCCCCGGCGGCTTCAACTGCGGGTCACCTGCAGGCCGGTGGGCGAGATGTTGAATTCGACGAAGCGGGCGCGGGAGTTCGGGGGACGGCGTTCGAGGATCTGCCGGATCCGGCCGGCGGCCGATTCGTCGCGGGCCAACATCAGCAGATAACCGCCGCCGCCGGCCCCGAGCAATTTGGCGGCGGCGAGATGGCCCTGCACCGCCTCGAGAATGGCCTGGACCTCCGGGGGGTTGGTGCCGGCGTCGAGGCGCTGGTTCAGCTCCCAGCTCCGCCGGATGCAGGCCTCGAGGGCGTCGGACCGGCAGGTCTGAAAAGCGTCGCAGGCGCGCAGGGCGTTTTCGCCGATCTCATCAATCAGGCGCAGATGCTCCGGGGAATTGAGGAAGATGCCGCGCACGATTTCCTGGAGGATGTTTTTGGCCAGGCGGGTCAGACCGGTGTAGTAAAGGAGGACCGAGCGATTGGCGCGGGAGGCGTCGAGCAGATGTTCGGGCAGCCAGCGCAGGGTGGGTTTCTGGGCGAGCCCGGGCTCCGTTTCAATCAGTTTGACCCCGCGATAGATGGCGCCGGCCTGGTCCTGCCAGCCGCCGCCGGTGGTCAGCATTTGTTCCAGAGCCAGCGTTCGGCTGAAGAGGGTTTCGGCGTCCCAGCCCAGCCCGCAGACCTCGCTCAAGGTGGCCAGCAGCGTGGCGGCGAGAATGCTGCTGGTGCCCAGGCCCGAGCCCTTGGGCACAGCGCAGAGCATGGAGAGCTCGAGGCCCCCGCCGAAATCCGTCAACTGTTGTTGCAGCGTGGCCGCGCCGTGATGGGCGTGAAACGGGGGAAGAAACCCGGCCAGAGCCAGCGCCGCCTTGGCCAGGCCGAACTCGCTGCCGGCCCGCGCATAGGTCTCCAGCTCCTCGTAGGAGCGCACACGCTCCTCCACGCCCAGGTCAATCGAACGCAACACCAGCTCGGGCCGGGAGCCGACGCGGGCGAAGACCTGAATGGGCGGCTGGCCGTTGAGGTCCACCGCCACATTCAGCACGCGCCCGCCATGCTCGAGGCAGTAGGGCGGGGTGTCGGTCCAGCCGCCGGCCAGGTCCAGGCGCACCGGGCTGCGGCCCCAGACAATCTGGTCTTCGAGAACGGCGCACCGGGGCAGGACCGGCGCCAGTTGCGCCTCGCGCACGATCATCTCGCGGAGCCGGGCGAACGACCGGGCTTCATGCTGCTCCCAGGCCGGATCGGACCGATGCCGCAGGACGGCGGCGCGGAACATCTCGTCATGCACCGCCTGCAACGGATCGGCCGCGCCTTGCGGGTCCGGCTCCGGCAGAGGCTGGCCGGTGCGGGCAAAGAGGGCGGCGGTGGAAGCCAGATCGAGGCGGTGAAAAACGCTGAAGCGGTGGTTGCGCATCATGGGCGCCAGGCAGCTCTCGAGGAGCGCCGCGCGCTGGGCGTAAAGCCGGTCCAGGTTGGTTTCCGCAGCCGCCTCGCTGGCGGAAAGACGCCGGGCTGACAGCCACTGCCGGCGGTGCGCCTCGGAGGGCGCCGGGTGCTCGGCAAAAAGCCACTCGAGAAAGCGCGGCGTGATCGCGTCCGGCCCCAGCACCGGGAACAGCGGCCCGCCGCCCAGGTCATCGGCCTCGCTCAGTCCCGCCTGTTGCGGATCCAGGCCGCGCCGGGCAAACCACTCGCGGGCCGGCCGGCCGAACCAGCGGGTCGAGGGCGCGCGCAGCGGGCCGCTGAGGTCGTCGTCCATGCCGCAGGCCTGCACGCAGAAACTCTCCGCGCCCACCGGAGCAAAGTTCAGGCACACGCCCGGTTCGAGGGCGAGGTCCCAATGATTCTCGGGCACACCGCAGAGCACGTGGCTGTGGGCCAGACGCCAGGAGGCGGGGATGACACTGTTCTCCACCCAGAGGGTGTGGTGTTCCTCGAGGCGGAGGGGGAAATCGAAACGGCTGTTCAGCAGATGCTGGCTGGGGCGGCGGCGCACACCCACCAGGCCGAGTTTCGAGGCGTCCACCTCGATGTTCTGCAGGTCGGTCATGGACTCGACCATCTGGCGGCTGGTACCGAAGTGGTGAAAGGCCGCTTGCGGCAGGGGCACCACCGCGCAGGAGAGGGCATTGATGGCGGCATCCTGCAGGCGCGGGGTCTGCCCCAGCGCCAGCCCGAACTGGGCATAGAGTTCGTAGGTCCGCGCCTGGCCATCGCGGAAGGCGGCCGCGCGCGCATCCCATCCGCACCGTTCCATGAGCACGGCCACCGCCCGCGGGCTGAGCAGCCACCAGCCCGTGTCCACCAGGGGCAGATGGGTTTCGGCCAGGTCGCGGATTTCCGCCGGCGAAGGCTTTTGCAGGAAGAAGTCCAACACCGTGGGATCGCGCCGCGAGAGGAAGAAGACGCCGAAATGCCGGGCCTGATCGGGCGGGGCCCACATGCCCAGGCCCAGCACGTCCACCGCGGGAAAGGCCGGCAGGCGGCGGCCGAAGCGCAACAGCACGTCGCCGCTGGCGATCATGGCGGCGTAGCCACGGGGCGCGTGATCGAGCAGGCGCTGGCAGTCGGGCATTTGCAGGTCGAGAAGCCGCTGGGTGAGGCTCTGGCCGCGCGACCAGCGCAAGACCGGAATGGGCATGAGCATCTTGCCCACGGCGGCATAAGCCGGCAGGCGGCGGGCATCGCCTCCGCCGTGCAGGACGAGCTTGCGGCTGGCGGCCAGCCAGTCCTCAAAAGAGAGCTCTGGAGCGGTGGCTTTCCAGGCCTGCACCAACAGATGCGCAGTCGCCCCGCCGCTGCCCAGGTGGCGCCCCGGCGGATCACTGGAGGCAAACCAGGCGGGGGGATGGCGTTGTTCGAGGGCCGCGAAGCGGGCCGCCACCCGCGGGGGCAGCGTGAGCAAGACCTGCGTGAGGCTGGTCCGGTTTTCCATAGTGAACGCGAGGGCATGGTGCCGGAAGCCGCGCCATTGTCGAGCGCGCAGGCACGCGCGGGCCGCCGCAGCCGGCCGGGCCGGATTTGTTGCTGGCCAGTCCGGGCGCAGTTGGCCATTGTAGGCCCCGCAGATGACGGGAAAATTTGACAGTATCGAGTCCGTGCTGGCCGACCTCCGGCGCGGGCGCATGGTGATCGTGGTGGATGACGCCGACCGCGAGAACGAAGGCGACCTGATCATGGCCGCCGAGAAGGTCACGCCGGCGGCCGTCAACTTCATGGCCCGCTTCGGGCGGGGGCTGATTTGCGTGCCCACAACCAGCGAGCGCCTGCGCCAACTGGATATCGAGGAGATGGTGGCGCAGAACCGCGACACCTTCAAAACCGACTTCCAGGTGAGTGTGGACGCGGCCCGGGGCATCACCACAGGCATTTCGGCCGCCGACCGGGCGCGCACGATCCAGGTGATGGCCGATCAGGCATCCGGGCCGTCCGACCTGGTCCAGCCCGGCCACGTGTTCCCGCTGCGGGCCAAGCCCGGCGGCGTGTTGCAGCGGGCCGGTCACACCGAGGCGGCGGTGGACCTGGCGCGGCTGGCGGGTTGCAAGCCGATCGGGGTGATCTGCGAGATCATGAACGACGACGGCACCATGGCCCGGCTGCCCCAGTTGCGCCGGTTTGCCCGCCGCCACAAACTCAAACTCTGCAGCATCCGGGACCTCATCCAATACCGGCGCCAGCGCGAGCGCCTGGTGCGGCGCATGGAAACCGTGCAGCTCCCCACCCCGGAGGGCGATTTCCTGCTCCACCTCTATGAGTCGGCCCTGGACGGCCAGCACCACCTGGCCCTGGTCATGGGCGAGGTGGCCGGCCAGGCCAATGTGCTGGTCCGCGTGCACAGCGAGTGCCTCACGGGCGACGTGTTTGGCTCGCTGCGCTGCGACTGCGGCCCGCAACTGCGCCAGGCCATGCGGCAGGTGGCTGCCGAGGGTCGGGGGGTCATCGTCTATATGCGGCAGGAGGGGCGGGGCATCGGCCTGCCCGCCAAGATCAAGGCTTACAAACTCCAGGAAAAGGGGCTGGACACGGTGGAAGCCAACCTCAAACTCGGCTTTCCCATGGACCTGCGCGAGTACGGCCTGGGCGCGCAAATCCTCGCCGACCTCGGCTTGAAGACCATCCGCCTGCTGACCAACAACCCGAAGAAGATCGTCGGCCTGGAGGGCTATGGGCTGGAGATTGTCTCCCAGGTGCCCATCCGGGTGCCGCCCAATCCCCACAACGCCCGTTATCTCAAGGCGAAACGGGAGAAAATGGGCCACCTGATTTGAGTGCCGGTTTCCGCTTGCCTGAACCAGAGACGCCGGGTTGGATTGGCCGCGCACCGGGCGCACCGCTCCATGCAACACTACCCTAAACACTATTGCGGGGTTTTCGGGGTTTACGGCCACCCCAACGCCGCTCTGCTGACCTACTACGGCCTGTTCGCTCTCCAACACCGCGGCCAGGAAAGCGCCGGCATCGTCAGCTCGGACGGTCTCCAACTGCGGGTGCATCGCGGCATGGGGCTGGTCTCGCAGGTCTTCAACCAGGAGCGGCTCCGGGAACTCAAGGGGCACCTGGCCGTGGGGCACACCCGCTACTCCACCACCGGCTCAAGCCATCTGCGCAACGCGCAGCCGCTCACGGTGGACTGCGCCCGCGGGCAGATGGCCATCGCCCACAACGGCAACCTGACCAACGCCGCGCGCTTGCGCGAGGAACTCGAAGCCAAAGGCTCGATCTTCCAGACCACGGTGGACAGCGAGATCATCCTTCATCTGCTGGCGCAGCCCTCGACCGGGCCGGGCGTGAGCCAATTGCTCGGCGCCATGCGGCGCATCGAGGGCGCCTACTCCCTGGTCATCATGACCGAGCAGGAGTTGATCGGCGTGCGCGACCCCCACGGGTTTCGCCCCCTCAGCCTGGGCAAAATCGAGGACGGCTGGGTGCTCTCCAGCGAAACCTGCGCCCTGGACCTGATCCACGCCGAGTTCGTGCGCGACATCGAACCGGGCGAGGTCGTGGTCATTGACAAGAATGGCGTGCGCAGCCACCAGGCGTTTCCCGAACACCGGCGCCGGGCTTTTTGTGTCTTCGAGTACGTGTACTTTGGCCGCCCCGACAGCATCCTCCAGGGGCGCGGCGTGTATCAGACGCGCGTGGAGATGGGCCGCCAGATGGCCCGCGAGAACCCGGTCGCGGCCGACATTGTCGTGCCCGTGTCCGACAGCGGCAACTACGCCGCGCTCGGCTTCTCCATGGAATCGGGCATCCCTTACGAGCTGGCGTTTGTGCGCAACCACTACATCGGCCGCAGCTTCCTCCAGCCCTCGCAACTGATTCGCGACTTCAACGTGCGGGTGAAACTCAACCTCATCCGCAGCCTCGTCAAAGGCAAACGCGTCGTGATTGTGGATGACTCGATTGTGCGGGGCACCACCTGCAAGGCCCGGGTGAACAATCTCAAGGAGGCCGGCGCCCGCGAGGTGCACGTGCGCGTCAGTTGTCCGCCCCACATGCACCCGTGCGTCTATGGCATTGACTTTCCCGACCGCTCCAAGCTGATGGCGGCCAACCACAGCATTGACGAAATCCGGCGCTATCTCAACGCCGACTCGCTCGCCTATCTTTCCCAGGCAGGCATGGTCCGGGCCACCGGCCTGCCCGCCGACGCCCTGTGCATGGCGTGCTACGACGGCTGCTACCCCGTGCCCTACGATCCCACCCTCGACAAGGAGATCATCGAGCGCCGCCGCCGCCGCATCGAGAGCCTGGGCGACACGCTGGCCAAGGACGAACAGCAGTTCAAGCTGCTCTAAGGCCCCGCTTCAAGGGCTGGCCGGCGTGCGCACGCGGTAATAGCGGTTCGAGACACCCGCCGGCACCGCGTTGGTCAGCCACACCGTGCGGCTGGTGGCCGCCGAGCCCACGTTGGCCAGGTTGCTCCAACCCCCGCCAGCCAGGTCTTCCTTCATTTGCAGCGTGTAGGTCTTGTTGGAGACGGCGAAAAAGCTGAGCCGCGCCTGGCCATCCACCACCGGCTGCCCGTCGAGGCTCAACGCCAGCGTGCTCGCAGCGTCGGTGGGATCGGTGCCCGCCAGATACTCCTGAAGATTGCTCAGCCCGTCGCGGTCCTGGTCCGCCTCCGCGTCCCCCGCCTCGGACGGGTTCAGCCCGTAGAGGGTTTCCCAGGCGTCGGGCATGCCGTCGCCATCGGTGTCCGCGTCCGCATCACCCGCCACGCGAACCTGAGCGTGGAAGGCCGCCACCGGCATGAGAAGGTTGGTGACCAGCCCGCCCTGGTTGGTGGCCACCACCGCGTTCGAGTAAAGGAACGAGTAGGTTCCCGCATACTCGGCGCTGACATTGGTCAGAACCAGGTCGTTGGTGAAGAGGGTGAACGCTCCGCCCGCCTGATTCGTGCCCAGCCGCAGAATGTTGGTTCCCTGAAAGACCCACGCGAACCGGTTGGTGAACGAGGTCGGCCCGGCCAGAACCGCCCGCAAGGTCAGGTTCGTGCCCGGCGCCACCGTCTGGCTGGCGGGCGGGGCGATGACTACCAGGCCGGCCCTGGCGCTCAGCGTCTGGCCGCCCATCAGGGCCGTGGACAGATTCGTGATCACCACGTCGTACCCGCCTGCGTTGGTCAACACGAGGTTGCTCAGCACCAGCGACGCCGCGCCCGGCCACAGGAACGTGGAATTATTGCGCCGCCAGCGATACCACAACGGCGCTTGCCCCCCCGCTTCCACCGTCAACACCGCCGTCTCGCCGGCCGCACGAACCTGGCTCGCCGGATGCGCGAGAATGTACGGCCGGACCAGAACGTTCACCGTCACATTGGTGCTCGCCCGGCTGCCCACCGTGTCGGAGACGACCACGCGATAGGTGCCGGCGTCCGCCAACTGACAATTGGTGACCGTGAACTGACTGTTGGTGCCCCCGGGAATATCCGCTCCCCCAAATTGCCATTGATAACGCAACAGGCCGGTGCCGGTGGCCGTGACCCGCAGGGTGAAATTGCTCCCCGCCGGCACGTTGGTGCCCGTGGGCTGCTGGGTGATGACCGGCAAGGGCAGCACCGTGAGCGTGGCCGCGGCGTTGACCGAGGCGGCGGCATTCCACACCTGCACGCTGTAGGATCCGGACTGCGCCGGATCCAGGTTGGTCAGCACCAGGGTGGTGTTGGTCGCTCCGCTCAGGGCCGAACCATTGTAGCGCCATTGGTAGAAAATCGGCTCGGTGCCCGTGGCCGCCACCGTGAAGACCGCGTCCTCATACTGCACCACCGTGCGGTTGGTGGGCGGCGCGACAATCACCGGCGGAAGCTGAACGATCAGCCGCGCCGGCGGGCTGAGCACGCTTCCGGACGGGTTCGAGACCCGCACCGCGTAGAGGCCGGCGTGCGCCAGCGTGGCGCTGGGGATGGTGTAGGTGGCGTTGGTCGCGCCCGGCAGGTCCGTCTCGTTGAAGCGCCACTGGTAAAGGAAGGGCTGCGGACCGCAAGCCACCACGGTGAAGGTCGCGGGCATGTTCGTGCCCACAATCCGGTCCGCGGGCGGCACGGTCAGTACAGGCGCTCCCGGCGGCACCACCGCGTTGGCCGCTCCGGGCGTAGGCGGCCCGCCGGCCCACAACAAGGAATCGTTGCCGAAACCGGACCACGCCTGGCGCTGCAGCGAGGCCCCCGTGCCATCGGTCCCGCAAGGCCAGGGCGATTGATCGGCGTAGATCGCCTCGTCCACCACCGACCAGGCCACGGGCCCGCCCGGCGTCTCCGGCGCCAACGGCAGTTCCACCGCCACCCGGCCGCTGCTGTTGGGCAGGCGGTTGCCGTATGGGCCGACGATTCGCACCGCAGGATTGGTCATCCCATAACGCCCCCGGAACACCGCCAACTGTTCGGGGTTGGCCGCCGGATCAAAGTTGACCACCACGAGGAACTCGCCGTCCCCAAGGGTGATGCCCGCGGGGAAGGTGAAGCTGATGTCGCCATCCAGCCGCCAGGCGCCATTGGTGTTGAACAACGCCACCGCCGCGCCGCTGGCGTTGCGCAACTCCACAAACTCGTCCTCGCCGTTGTCCACGCCCCCCGCCAAATCCGGCGGATGATATTGAATCTCGCTCACCACCACGCGCGGCCCGCCCAGGCGGTTGGTGGCGTCGCGTGTGGGCGGCTCCAGCGTCTGCCACCACGGGCTGCCATCGGGATAACGCCCATAGGTCCGCCCCTCCTCCTGACCCTTGTAGCTGATGGCGTCCACAATCCGATCCTGCGCGTTGCCCTGCAAACGCGAGAGAAAGACCCGCTCGCCCGCCGCGTCCAGACCAAAGCCGCTGTTGGTCGGGTTGTGGAACCCGGTGACCTCGTCGAAGCTGGCAAAGCCGCGCGCCGGAATGACCGTGCCGACTGGCACAGCCCACTTCACCAGGTTGTCGGAGTCGTCGCTCAAGAACCAGCCGCCATCGAAGATGATGGGCGCGTCGGTGGGATTGTAGAGTTCGATCCAGTCGTTCGAGTCGTACTCGGGATGCGCCGGGTCCGCGTAGCGTGTGCTGGCCGCGATTTCGTTCAAGACCGGCCCGGCCGGCGGGGCGGGATCGGGGCGACCCGGCGAACCGCGCAAGTAGGCGCTGGCCCGCCAATTGCCGCCATAGCTCCCGGCGCTGCCACCCTGCGTGGCATAGGCCGACTCGAGCAGCACCAGCGAATGCCCCACCCCATCGGCCGCCTGCGGCCAGCCGCGCCCGTCATTATACGTGAAACGCACAATGTCGGTCCCGCCCGCGCCCGTGCGCAACACGAGTTCCTCGCCGGCGTTGTCCAGCGCGCCGCTGTAGGGACCGACGATCGGCACGCCCGCGTCCAGCCCATAGTAGGCCCGGAAGGCGGCCACGTTGGTCGTGTTGATCAGGAGGAGGTAGCCGCCCGGCGGCAGGAAGGTGCCCGGGGGAAAGACGAACTCGATGCCCTGGGTGAAACGCACCCCGGAGAGATCGAGCGTGGCGCCGCTGCTCATATTATGCAGCTCCACGTACTCGAACCCGCCCGGCAGCGGGTTGTACATGATCTCGGTGATGCGCAACGCGCTGAGCAGGTCCGCCGCGCCCTCGGGCTCGGCCGCCGTGAACTCCACCGGCGGCGACCACGCGCTGGTCCGCCCGGTGACATCCGTGAACTGCACCCGCGCCCGGTAACGCGAACCCACCCGCAACGCCCCGGCCGGCACGGTAAACTCCGAGGCAAAGGGGGCGATGGCCGGGCTCTCATAAACCGCTTCGATTTCGTACTTCCACGGTTCGCCCGGCTGATAGGACGGGCTGTTGGTATCGGTGATCTCCCCCACGCGCCATTTCATCGAGGCAAAGGCGCTCA
>Ga0073934_10008126_pt1 | contig 14172 bp, 10 predicted proteins | sample LarsenN4metaG_FD_76834 | JGI IMG/M metagenome (GOLD analysis project Ga0073934, IMG submission 76834) | Hot spring sediment bacterial and archeal communities from British Columbia, Canada, to study Microbial Dark Matter (Phase II) - Larsen... ...
CGGCGTGAGGATCGCCGCGACGAGGAAGTTGATCAGGATGGCGTACTTCCGGTTCCGGGCCAGGAACTCGGGCGTGACGAGACCCAGCCGGGAACCCAGCGTGATCGCGAGCGGCAGCTCGAACACCAGCCCGAAGGCGATGGTGAACTTGAGGACGAAGTCCACGTAGCGGTTGACCGAGATGGTGGGCACCAGGTTCTCGGTCTTGTAGCTGACGAGGAACTTGACCGCGAACGGCACGATGACGGTCAGCGCGAAGGTGGCCCCGAGCGCGAAGCAGATCGTCGACAGGATCACGAACGGCAGCGCGAACTTCCGCTCCTGAGGGAGGAGACCGGGGGCGATGAACGCCCAGACCTCGTAGAGAATCACCGGCAGGACCAGGAAGAGGCCCGCCACGAGCGCGACCTTCATGTTGACCCAGAACGGCTCGGTGGGCTCGAGGAAGGCGAGCTTCGTCGGCGCGAGCGGTCGGGCGACCCAGGTGATGATCCGCTCCGAGAAGCTGAACGCCGCCGCGAAGCCGACCCCCAGGGCCACCAGGCTCACCAGGATCCGCTGCCGCAGCTCGCCCAGGTGGGCGAGGAACGGCATCCGCTTGTCTTGGGGCTCCTCCGCCGCGCCGCCGGCGAGCTTGCGCCACATCACCAGCGCTCGACGAAGTGGCGCAGGCTCCCGACCCCCCGGCCGGTGGGAAAGCCGCCGCGGATCGCGGCCGTGACGTACCGCTTGGCCCCGGCCACCGCCTCCGGCACCGACGCCCCCCGGGCAAGCCCGGCCGCGATGGCCGCCGAGTACGTGCAGCCCGTGCCGTGCGTGTGGGGCGTCGGCACCCGCTCGGCGGCGAACCGCGTCCCCGTCCGGCCATCGTAGAGGACGTCCACCGCCTGGTCGCCCTTGAGGTGCCCGCCCTTGACCAGCACCCAGGCAGGCCCCAGCGCGTGGATCCGCCGGGCGGCCGCCTCCATCTCCTCGAGCGTCGCGACGGGGAGGTCGGCCAGGGCCGCGGCCTCGGGCAGGTTCGGCGTCACCACCAGGGCCAGCGGCAGGAGGGCCTCGACCAGCACCTGCCGGGCGCCGGGCTCGAGCAGCGGGTCGCCCGACTTCGCGATCATCACCGGGTCCACGACCAGTCGCCGCACGCCGTGGACGCGGAGCCGGTCGGCGACGGCGCGGATGATCGGGGCGGTCGAGAGCATCCCCGTCTTGGCGGCGTCGGCCCCGATGTCGCCGAGGACCGCGTCGAGCTGCCGGGCGACGAACTCGGGGGGTAGGTTGACGATCCCGTGCACCCCCACCGAGTTCTGGGCCGTGACGGCTGTCAGGACCGAGGCCCCGAAGACGCGAAAGGCCGTGAACGTCTTGAGGTCCGCCTGGATGCCGGCCCCGCCACCGGAGTCCGAGCCGGCGATCGTCAGGGCGCGCGGGAGCCGGGAGTCCTCGCTCATCGTCTGGTGTGAAGCCTCGCGGGCGGCTCGCGGAGCCGGAGTCCTCCGGGGCGGCGGGAGACGCCGTGGCCGCCTCAGTATATCACCGGTGATCCAGCCGCTCGGGCGCCCGGCGCGGGTTGATCACGAGGGTGAGCTCACCTCGCACCCCTTCGGCGCGCACCGCCCCGAGGAGCTCGGCCGCCGTGCCGCGGCGCACCTCCTCGAACTGCTTGGTGAGCTCACGCCCGAGCACGACCTCCGCCGGACCGAAGACCTCGGCGAGGGACTCGAGGGTCGCCGCGAGCCGGTGCGGACTCTCGTAGAGCACGACCGGCCGCCCGAGGGCCTCGAGCTCGCGGAGGCGGGCGAGGCGCCGCCCGCGCTTGACCGGGAGGAACCCCTCGAACACGAACCGGTCGCCCGGCACGCCCGCGACCGACAGCGCGGCGATCACCGCCGACGGGCCCGGCACCGGGACGACCGGCACCCCGGTCTCCCGGGCCAGGCGCACGAGGTGGAAGCCGGGGTCCGAGATCCCCGGCGTGCCCGCGTCCGTCACGAGGGCGACGCTCTGGCCACTCCGGAGCCGCTCAATCAGCGCCGGGCCCCGCCGGAGCTTGTTGTGCTCGAAGTAGCTCGTGACCGGCGTCTCGATCCCGTAGCGGGCGAGCAGGACGCGGGTCCGTCGGGTGTCCTCGGCGGCGATCAGCGCGACGTCGCGGAGCACCCGGAGCGCGCGGAGGGTGATGTCCTCAAGGTTCCCGATCGGCGTCGCGACGACGTAGAGCGTGCCGCTCAGGCGCTCTCCGCCTTGCGCTCCGAGACCAGCATCGGGCGCTCGTTGCCGAGGATGACGTCGCGCGTGATCACGCACTCCGACAGGCCCTGGATGGACGGGAGCTCGTACATCACGTCGAGCATGACGTCCTCGAGGATGGCCCGGAGCCCGCGCGCGCCGGTGCCCCGCTTGAGAGCCTCACGGGCCACCGCCGCCACGGCGTCCTCGGTGAAGACGAGGCGCACCTTCTCCAGCTCGAAGTACTTCTGGTACTGCTTGAGGATGGCGTTCTTGGGCTCGCGCAGGATGCGGATCAGCGCGGTCTCGTCGAGGTCGTGGAGGGTGGCCATGACGGGCAGCCGCCCGACGAACTCCGGGATGAGGCCGAACTTGAGGAGGTCCTCCGGCTGCACCATCGACAGGAGGCTGCCGATCCGGCGCTCCTCCTTGGTCTTGATCTCGGCGCCAAACCCCATGCCCGCCTTGCCCACGCGGCTCTCGACGATCTTCTCGAGCCCGACGAACGCCCCTCCGCAGACGAACAGGATGTTGCCGGTGTCGACCTGGATGAACTCCTGATGCGGGTGCTTCCGCCCGCCCTGGGGCGGGACGTTCGCCACCGTGCCCTCGAGGATCTTGAGGAGCGCCTGCTGCACGCCCTCGCCCGACACGTCCCGCGTGATGGACGGGTTCTCCGACTTGCGGGCGATCTTGTCGATCTCGTCGATGTAGACGATGCCGCGCTCGGCCCGCTCCACGTCGTAGTCGGCCACCTGCAAGAGCCGCAGGATGATGTTTTCCACGTCTTCCCCGACGTAGCCGGCCTCGGTCAGGCTGGTCGCGTCGGCGATCGTGAACGGCACGTGGAGGATCTTGGCGAGCGTCTGGGCCAGGAGCGTCTTGCCCGAGCCCGTCGGGCCGATCAGGAGGATGTTCGACTTCTGGAGCTCCACGTCGCCCGCCTCGGAGCCCATCTCGACCCGCTTGTAGTGGTTGTGGACGGCCACCGCGAGGATCTTCTTCGCCCGCTCCTGGTTGATCACGTACTGGTCGAGGATCTCCTTGATCTCGACCGGCTTGGGCAGGCTGCGGAGCTCGCGGCTGCGCTCCTCCTCCCACTCCTCGGCGATGATGTCGTTGCACAGCTCGATGCACTCGTCGCAGATGTAGACGGTGGGCCCGGCAATCAGCTTCCGGACGTCGTTCTGACTCTTGCCACAGAACGAACACTTGAGCGCGCCACCGTTCGTCTCGCGGGACCGCGCCATCTGGCCTCCCTGGACCTCGCCTCCCGTGGCTCCCGGCTCAGACGCTCTTGCCGTCGCCCGTGGGCGCGCCCGCCCGCGCCGACCCCAGCAGCGGCACGTGGGACGCGATGACTTGGTCCACCAGCCCGTACTCCTTCGCCTGCTCCGCCGTCATGAAGAAGTCCCGGTCGGTGTCATGCTTGATCTTGTCCAGCGGCTGGTTGGTGTGCTCGACGAAGATCCGGTTCAGCTCGTCGCGCAGGCGCAGGATCTCCCGGGCCTGGATGTCGATGTCCGTCGCCTGCCCCTGCACCCCGGCGAGCGGCTGGTGGATCATGAGCCGCGAGTGCGGCAGGGCGAAGCGCTTGCCCTTCGCCCCCGCACAGAGGAGCAGCGCGCCCATGGACGCCGCCTGCCCCATGCAGATGGTGGCGACGCTCGGCTTGATGTACTGCATCGTGTCGTAGATGGCCAGGCCCGCGGTCACCGACCCGCCCGGACTGTTGATGTAGAGGTAGACGTCCTTGTCCGGGTCCTCCGCTTCGAGGAACAGGAGCTGGGCGATGACGAGGTTGGCCATATCGTCTTCGATGTAGCTCGGCAGGAAGATGATCCGCTCCTTGAGGAGGCGCGAGAAGATGTCGAACGCGCGCTCCCCCCGCGGGGTCTGCTCGACGACGACCGGTACGAGCGCCACGGTGCCTCCTACGGTTCGGCTTGGATGTGGGCGTGCTCGACCAGGAAGGCGACGGTCTTGGCCACCCGGAGCCCGTGCCGCAGGCCCTCGAGGTCTCCGCCCCGCTGGAGCACGCTCCGCAGCGCCTGGGGCGCCCGACTCGACTCCCGCGCCAGGCGCTCGATCTCGGCGTCGACCTCGGCGTCCGTGACGGTCAGCTCCTCCCGGTCGGCGATGGCCTCCAAGAAGAGGGCGCGCCGCACGGCGCGCGTCGCCGCGGGACGCAACTCCTCGGTCAGCTTGGCGTAGTCCCAGGGCAGCGCCTCCGGGTTGACGCCCTGCCGGGCGAGCTGATCCCGGGCCCGCGTGATCCGATGCGCGACCTCCCGCAGCACCAGCCCCTCGGGGACCGCGAAGTCGTGGTCGGCCAGCCCCGCGTCGACCACCGCATCCTCGAGGGCCCGCCGCGCCTCGGCCTCGCTTGCGCGCCCGAGGTCGAGGCGCACCGCCGCGCGCAGCTCTTCCAGGGTCTGGTAGGCGCCCTGGGCCTGCGCGAACTCGTCGTCGAGGGCCGGGACGTCCTTCTCCTTGACCTCGACCAGCCGGAGCCAGAGCCGCCCCGTCTTGCCCCGGAGCTCCTCGCGCGGGTGCCCATCCGGGAAGCGCACGACCAGCTGTCGCTCGTCCCCGGGCGCGAGCCCGATCACCGCCTCGTCCATCTCGGGCAGGACGCGACCGCCCCCGACCGAGAACCCGTACCCCTGCTCGCGCCGCGACTCCCCGCCCTCCGGCTCGAGCGCGTAGTCGACCAGCACGAAGTCGCCGACCCGCACCGGACGGGTCACCGTGGTCAGCGTGGCGTGTCGCTCGGCGAGCGCGATTAGGGTCCCCTCGACGTCGGCGTCCGTCACCCGGCGCGGCGCGGGGCGCACCGTGAGCCCGCGGTACGTCCCCAGGGTGATGGCAGGCTTGACTTCCACCACGGCGGTGAAGCGGAGCGGCTGGCCTTCCTCGAGGTGCACGTCCCGCACCTCGGGCTCCTCGACCGGGCGAAGCCGCGCCTCGTCCAGGGCCCGGCGGTAGGTGGCGGGGATCAACTCCTCGGCGACCGTCCGTCGCACCTCGTCGGCGAAGCGCACGCGCACCAGCGAGCGCGGGACCTTGCCGCGGCGGAACCCGGGGAGCCGCGCCTCACGCTGTACCCGGCCGTAGGCCGCCTCCCACGCCGCGGCCACCTCGGTCTCGGGCGCCTCGACGACGAGCTGGCGCTTACAGGGCTCGATTTCCTGAATCTCGACCTTCATCCGCGAGCCAGCTCCCTCCCTCGCCCCGGGGGCGCGGGGCCACGTGTCACGTCCCCCCACGACCCGAACCGGCGCGCGCGCACGGGGGGCGGCGACACACGGCGCTCGCGAGGTGAGGGGAGTGGTGCGAGAGGGGGGACTTGAACCCCCACGGGATTGCGCCCGCTGGATCCTAAGTCCAGCGCGTCTGCCAGTTCCGCCACTCTCGCGCGTCCCGAGCGCCCTGAGTATACCCAAGACGTCCGAAGCCCGCAAGAAACCCCCACGTCTCGGACGTCCCGGCTCGGCCTCCGATGACGCCACACCGAAGTGCTTGCTCGGGGGCCGGCTCGTGTGCCACGCTCGTCACGGGAGGTCCCGCCTCGACCGCCCAGGGAGGAACGGCCATGGAGGAAACGGTCCGTCGCGACGCGAGCGCTCCCGCGACCGCGCCCGCCGGCGGCGGGTCCGTGGCGCGGGCCCTCCCGCTCGGCGAGCGCCTGGTGCAGGAGGGGCTGATCACCCGCGAGCAGCTCGCCGCGGCCCTCCTGACACTCGGCGACGAGCACCCGGGCCATCCCCTCCTCGGCCAGACGCTCGTCGAGCAGAAGGTGCTCACCCACCCGCAGCTGGCGCAGTTCCTCGAGCGGCACGGCCGCCCCCGCCTGGGCGAGGTGCTCCTCGCCACGCGGGCGATCACCCCGGAGCAGCTCGCCTTCGCGCTCGAACAGCAGGAACGATCGGAACTCCGCCTCGGCGACCTCTTCGTGAAGCTCAACTTCGTCACCGAGAAGGAGATGAAGCAGGCGCTCTGCGCCCAGCTCAGCATCCCCTTCGTCGACCTCGACAACCTCGTCATCGACCGCACCCTCGCCGAGGTCGTGGACGCCGAGTACGCCCGGGCGCGCGGCATCATCCCGGTCGCGACCATCGGTAACGCGTTGACGATCGCGATGGACGATCCCACCGATCAGGGCGCGATCGAGGGGCTCGCGACCACGACCGGCCGGACGGTGCAGGTCGTCACCTCGACCCGGGCTGCGTTCCGGCGCGCCCTCGAGCGGATGTACGGCCAGGACCTGGCCGCGTCGGTCGCGGCGGCCGAGCGGATCGAGTTCCTGGCGGCGGCCGAGGCGGGCGACGTCCTCGTCAGCCCGCCGTCGGGCGAGGGGATCCAGCGGGCCGACGAGATGGTCCGCCAGCTCATCGCCCTCGCGCTGCGCTGGCGCGCCAGCGACATCCACCTCGAAACGGTGGAGAACCGCGTGCGGACACGCTTCCGCATCGACGGCGTGCTGCAGGAGCTGAACCTGGGCGCGCTCGAGGAGGGGATCGACCGGCATCAGCGCGAGATCATGTCCCGCCTGCGGATCCTCGGCGGCATGAACATCGCCGACCGACGTCGCCCGCAGGACGGGAGCTTCCGGGTCCGGCTGCCGGAAGAGGGCGAGTTCATCAAGGTCAACTTCCGCGCCTCCATCATTCCCGGCTACTTCGGCGAGAGCGCGGTGCTGCGGGTCCTGGACCCCCGGAACATGCCCCGCTGGGTCCAGCAGCTCGGCTTCTCGAAGCCGCTCCTCGACCGCCTCCTCGAGCTGCTGGGCCGCATGTCCGGCCTCTTCCTGATCACCGGCCCGACCGGCTGCGGCAAGAGCACCACGCTCTACACGCTCCTCCGCACGATCGCGCGGCCCGAGATCCGGATCCTGACGGCCGAGGACCCCATCGAGTACGTCTTCGAGCACTTCAGCCAGTTCGAGGTGGACGAGAAGGTGGGCACCACCTACGCCAGCTACCTGCGGGCCTTCCTCCACCACGACCCCGAGGTGATCATGCTCGGGGAGATCCTCGACCAGGTGGCGGCCGAGATGGCGTTCCGCGCTGCCCAGACCGGACACCTCCTCCTGACCACGCTCCACACCTCCGACGCGGTGAGCTCGATCGCGCGCCTGGTGGACCTCCAGGTGCCGCGGAACCTCGTGGCCTCCAGCCTGCTCGGCGTGCTCTCGCAGCGGCTCGTGCGGGTGATCTGCAGCCAGTGCCGCGAGGAGGCCCTCCCGCCCGCGGCGCTTCTCGAGGAGTTCTTCGGAGACGGGCCGCCCCCGGTCGCCTGGTATCGAGGGCGGGGCTGCCCGCGCTGCAACTTCACCGGGTACAAGGGGCGGATCGCCGTGGGCGAGCTCTGGGCCCCGAGCAGCACGGATCTGGAGCTGATCACGAGCGGCGCCACGATGGAGGAGGTGCGGGCGAGCGCCCGCACGAGCACCCTGGCCATGCCCGAGGACGTGTACGGCGCGCTGGTCGCGGGGCGGACCACCCTCGACGAGCTCAAGCGCGTCTTGCCGCCCCACGCCATCGCTGACTTCCGCCGCCTGCCCGAGCGCGACGCCCCCGTCAACCCCGACCTCGTCGCGCGGCGGCCCCTCTGACACGCCGGGCCGGGCCCCGAGGCGCGACGCACGCGGAATCGCGAAGGGCTTGCGGAGGCAGCGGCGGGTGCCCTACCATCCACCCCGGAACGGGCGTCGGTCCCGTCGCGGCCATTCCCAGGGTGTGCGCCTGCCGTCCTGGGCGCCAGGAGGAACCTCTCATGACCCATCGTGCCCTCGTCGGCGTCACCGGTCTCGTGCTCGTCCTCGCGGCATCGATCGGGTCCTTCGCCGTGGCCGAGATCATTGCGGGCCTCAAGCCCGCCGAGCCCGAGCCCGCCGCCCAGCAGCTCGCGCCGGGCCTCGCCACGGAATACACCTACGCGATCATGAACCACCTCGACGACTTCAAGGGCCGGAAGTTCGAGGCCGGACCTCCGCTCCCGAACCTCGACCACCGGATGGGCGCGGGCACCGTGCTGACCAGCAAGGGGTTCGACGGGGTAGGCGCCATCATCACCGGGTTCATCCAGTTCGAGACGGCGGGCACCTACGGCTTCGAGGTCGTCTCCAACGACGGTGTGCGCGTCGAGATCGGCGGCAAGCTCCTCTACGAGGAGCCGGACGTGCACGCCGACTCCACCTCGGACCGCATCGACGTGAAGGTCGACCGCCCGGGCTGGTATCCGATCAAGGTCATGTACTTCGAGAAGCGCAACACCGCGACGCTGATCCTCCGCTGGATCCGTCCCGGGGAGAGCGGCAAGCCGGCGCCGGTGCCGGCCAAGGCATTCGGGCACCTCAAGAAGTAAGGCGTGTAAGGTGACCTCGGGCTCGGCGGCGCCCGCCGAGCCCGGCGCAGGGGCGGCGGGCTACCGGCGCCCGTTCTGCCAGTAGAAGGTGTCCGGGCTGTAGAGCCCGAAGTGAGCGCCCGGCTCCCAGGCGTAGACCCCGCGTTCGGGCACGCCCCGGAGCCCGTTCTTGACGATCACCGGTTGCGGGGTCCCGCCGATGATGCCGATCGTGAACACTTCCTCGGCGTTGATGTCCAGCATCTCTCCCCAGGCCCGCACCCGCTCGGCGCGGTCGGACGAGCGGAGCCACTGCCTGTAGAGATCCACCAGGCGCCGAGCGGTCGGCGGGGGAGCCTCGCCGCCAGCCCCGTGCGTCTCGTAGTGGAGCCCCCACTGGCTCCACTGGAGCTGCTCCTGGGCCACGGGCGCCAGCCACATCGGGCTCATCTCGGCGGTGGGAAACCCGAAGAGGTCGCTGCTGCTGACGCTCATCACCGCCTCGCCCGAGAAGACCCGGCGGCGGAAGACCTCTCGCTGGCTCGGCCGGATCAGGAGCTCGATGCCGACCTGGGCCCAGGTGTCCTGGACGAGCTCGAGGACATCGATCTGCTCGGTCGACTCACCGGCACTCTCCACGATGACGTCGAGACGCTGGCCGTCGGGCCGGAGGCGGAACCCCTTGGCGTCCCGCGCCGTGAGCCGCATCTCGTCGAGGAGGCGGTTCGCGTGGGCCAGGTCGAAGCGCGCGTAGGCCATGCGGGGATCCTCGTGCGCCGCCGGGCTCCGGAGGACCGTGTTCTGCCCGACGATCCCGAGTCCGTAGAAGAGGATCTTGTTGATCTCCTCGCGGTCGATGGCCAGGGACAGGGCCTGCCGGAAGCGCCGGTCCCTGAGGAGCGTCCGCATCACCGGGTCGTTGGTGGTGAGGTTGGGGTACAGCGCGATCACCGAGCTGGCCGCGGTGGACCACAGATACACCCGGTAGCCGGCCTGCGGCGCGTTCTTCTTGAGGAAGGGCAGCTGGTCGAAGTAGAGGTACCGCGCCTGGAGATCCGCCTCCCCGGTGGAGGCCTTGACGGGGATCACCGCCTTGTCCGCCAGGACCATCGTGAGGCGATCGATGTATGGGAGCTGCCGGCCCTGCCGATCGACGCGGTGGAAGTACGGGTTGCGCTCGGCGGTGAACACCTGGGCGGGCGGCCCCACGTTCGGCCGCCAGGGCTGGAGCGTGGGGAGCTCCGGGTTGTCCATCACGTACATGGCGTCCCGCTTGTTGTGGAGCGCGGCCCAGTTCCTCCGCCGCTCGGCCCGCGCCAGCCGCTTGAGCTTGTCCGGGTCGGTGAACGCCTTGTGGAACTGCTTGAGGTAGTGCGCGGGCCGGTAGAGCATGGTCGGCGCCGCCCCCGCCTGGTCGAGGAGGAAGAGGTTGTTCGGCTTGGACCACCGGAACCGCACGGTCCAGGGGTCGGGGAACGTCACGCGGGGCGGCTCGCCGTCCACGAGCAGGATCGGCGGGGCCCCCCCGGGGGACAGCTCCTCGTTGTTCGCCACGTGCTCCCACCAGTACTGGAAGTCTCCGCTCGTGAAGGGCGCCCCGTCCGACCAGCGGTGCCCTTTCCGGAGATGGAAGGTGAAGGTTCCCCCCCCGTCGGACACGTCGACCCGCTCGGCGATGTCGGGCACGATCTGGTAGTTGGCATCGAAGCGGACCAGCCGCGCGTAGCCGTAGACGAAGGCGAGCTTGAGATCCTTCGGGGTGCCGATCAGGAGCCGCAGCTCGCCCCCGTACTGGGCCTCGGCGTCGGTCGGCACGACCAGGGGCCGCTCGGGGAGGCGCTGCGCCAGGGGCGGGAGCTGCCCGGCGGCGACCCTTGGGGCCAGGGACGGCACCTCGGGCTGCCCGAGGGCGGTCGGGACCGTCAGGAGCCCCCCCAGCCCCGCGGCGAGAAGCCGCATCATCGAGACCCGGCCTCGAGATCGCATCCCGGCTCTCATTGTAGTACACGGCCCGGCTCCGTGGAGGACGCCGACCGCTTGCGCACGCGAGCCGGCCATCTCGCACGGCGTGCCGCTCGTCCTGGTCGCGCACGCAGTCCCTCCTGCGGCGCGGCGTCGTGACGCGCGCATGACCGTTAGGGCAACCGTTGGCCAGCAGACACCGGCGCAGCGCCACCCGGTGGCGGGGTGGGAGGCGCCGTGCGGGCAGGCGGGCTTCGACCCGGCGGCTCCTGTCTCAGCCCGGGAGCTCCCGGGCAAGGGCCCGGGCGATGAGGACGCGCATGATGTCGTTCGTCCCCTCGCCGATCGCCATGAGGGGGGCGTCCCGGTAGAGGCGCTCGATCTCGAACTCCGTCGAGTAGCCGTAGCCGCCGTGGATCCGCATCGAGTCGAGCGACGCGCGGATCGCCACCTCGGAGGCGAACAGCTTGGCCATGGCCGTCTCCGCGTCGGTCCGGTGGCCGGCGTCCTTCCGCGAGGCCGCCCACCAGGTCAGAAGCCGCGCCGCCTGGATCTGGGTCGCCAGGTCGGCGAGCTTGAGCTGCACGGCCTGGAACTCGCCAATGGGCTGGCCGAAGGCCTTCCGCTCCCGCGAGTACCGGAGCGCCGCCTCCAGCGCCGCCTGGGCAATGCCGACGCTCCGGCCGGCGACGTTGAGCCGCCCGACTTCGAGCGCGGAGACGACCTGCTTGAAGCCCTGGCCTTCCTCGCCCCCCAGGAGGTCCTCCGCGGGGACGTGCGCGTCGTCGAAGACCACCTCGCACGACTCTGGGCCCCGGTAGCCGAGCTTCCCCATGTCGCGCCCGACGACGAAGCCCGGCGTGCTGGCCTCCACCATGAGCACGCTCAGGCCGCGGTGGCGCGGCTGAGCGGCGGGGTCGGTCACGCACAGCACCGGGAGCGGGTTCGCATGGCGGGCGTTCGTGATCCAGATCTTGGTGCCGCGCAGGACGTAGTGGTCGCCCTGGCGGACCGCGCGCGTCTGGACCGCCTGGAGGTCGCTCCCCGCGCCCGGCTCCGTCAGGGCGATGCCGGTCCGCCGCGTCCCCGCCGCCAGCTCCGGGAGCCAGCGCCGCCGCTGCGCCTCCGTCCCGTAGCGCCCGAGCATCCAGCAGGACAACGAATGGCTCCCGAGGATCCCGGCGATCCCCATCCAGCCCTTGGCGATCTCCTCGAACGCGATGGCGTAGGAGACCATGTCCACCTCGAGGCCGCCGTAGGCCTCGGGGATCGTCAGGCCGAACAGCCCGAGGGTCTTCATCGCCTCCACGATCTCGGTCGGGTACCGCCCCGCCTGCTCCCACTCCCGGGCCACGGGCGTGATCTGCTCGCGGACGAACGTCTGAAGGGCCTTCCGGAACGCCTGCTGCTCCTCGCTCAGCTCGAAGTCCATCGGCCTCTGCTCCCCCGGCTGCCCCCCGCCGGGCCGAACGCGCCCGCGGTCAGCGCCGCGATCCGGCCGTCCCGGCCACGCCCAGGGGGGCGAGCGCAGCCCGGAGGTCGCCGACGCGCTCGAGCGAGAGGATCGCGTGCTCCAGGGCGTCCCGGGCGGCCTCCGCCAGCGCGAGCGTCGCGTTGCCACGGAACTTCCCCCGGACCTCGTCCGCCGAGAGCGGGTTCTCGCACGTCCCCTTCTGGTACGGGGCCTCCGCCTCGAGGACACGGGCGTCCTGGAGGCGGATCCGCACGCCGCCGGGATACGCCTTGGGGTACGTGGGGTACGGCTTGACCGCATAGCGGACCCGCCGCGCGAGCGTGAGGACCTCCGGATCGCCGATCGCGTCGGCGGCGTAGGTCTTGAGCCCGACACGACCGTACCGGAGCATCGCCGCCGCGCAGTACTGGAGCGAGAACTTGGCCTCGTACGGGGTTCGCGGAGCGAGCTTCGCCGCGACCGGCTCGAGCACGACGGGGACGCACGGCTCCGGCACCGTCACGACGATCTCCGCGACCTCGTCAGGCGCGAAGGTCCGCCCGGCCGCCGCCTTCGCCACCGCGCCGAGCGCGCCGTGCATCAAGTGACAGGCCGGGTACGGCTTGTACGCGATCCGCAGGGTTTCCCAGCGCGTCCCGAGGTCCGCGAGCTCCCGGTCGAGATCGAGCCCTTGCCGACCGAGGAAGGCGTGGAAGAGCCCGAAGCGACCCTCGAGCACCGAGCGCGGGCCCACCGCGCCATGCGCGGCGAGCCGCGCGGCGAGGAGCGCCCCGTGGGCCGCCCAGCCCGGGTGGAGCGGCTTGGTGGGCGAGCCGTCGTCGAGAAAGGCTAGGAGGCCGCCCGCCATGCTCCCGGCGAGCCCGAGCGCGCGCGTCGCCGCCTCGGGGTCGAGGCCCCCGAGCCGGGCGGCGGCGGCCGTCGCGCCGAAGATCCCGCACAGGGCGGTCGGATGGAAGCCGCGGGCGTGGAATTCCCCGGAGGCCGCCATGCCCAGCCGGCACACGATCTCGCTCCCGGCAACCAGCGCCGCGACGATCTCCGATCCAGCTGCGCCGAGAGCCTCCCCGGCCGCGAGGGCCGTCGGACCCACGACGACGCTCACGTGGCAGACCGCGTCCGGGTGCGTGTCGTCGAAGTCGAGCCCGTGACAGAGCATGGCGTTGGCGAACGCGGCGTTCGGAGCGGGCAGGCAGCGCTCGATCCCGATCGCGGTCGCCTGCCTCTCCCCGCCCAGCTCGACCATCGCCAGGCACCCCTCGGTCGCCACGCCGAGGGCATGGGCGGCGAGGCCGCAGCCGAGGAGATCCAGGAGGTGCAGCTTGGCGGCCTCGACGACATCCGGCGGAATCTCCTCGTACCGGAGCGCGGTGGCGAAGCGGGCGAGGCGCTCGGCGACCGTGGCCATCTCTCTCTCCCCCCTCGGGGGTTGGCTCGGCGGTCAAGGGCTCGCTACTAAGGAGCCGACAAGGAGCCTACAAGGAGCATAGACACGGAGGCTCCACCCCGGCAAGGGGCGGGCGGCCGGTGAGCCCGGAGGATAGTGGACGCGGCGTCCTGGTTCGTCTCGCAGACGAAGGTCTTCGACAGCGCCATTTCAGGGCGGGCGCGACGACCCGGCCTCGGCGCCGTCGCCCACTCGGCGAAACGACAGGGGTGCGCGCGTGCCCAGCGTGCGCAGCGGCCCCCCTCGACGCGGCTGACCCCTCGCCCCTATACTCGACGGGCCAATGGACGCCGCTCGTGGAGGCCTGGCGACGACCTCGCGACACGCCCGGGTGGCCCTGCTCGACCGCTACGTGCGCATCCCCACCGTGAGCCGGCGCGTGACGCCGGAGATGGTCGCCCAGGTCCGCGACTTCTGGCGGGAGCAGGGGCTGGCCCTCGAGCCGCTCCACCCGCCGGACCGCGAAGGGACCCCCGCCCTGTGGGGCGAGATCCCCGGCCCCGCCGGCGCCCCGACGCTCCTCCTGTACGGCCACTACGACGTCCAGCCGACGGGCGAGCTGGCGCGCTGGGTGTGGAGCGACGTGGCGTGCGACCCCTTCGTCCCGACGTATTTCCACGACGAGCGGCGCGTGGATCCGGCGGCGCTCGACGAGTCGGCGCTCGACGACGTGACAATGGTGGCGCGCGGCGGCGCCGACAACAAGGGCCAGCACCTC
>Ga0073934_10008127_pt1 | contig 14171 bp, 6 predicted proteins | sample LarsenN4metaG_FD_76834 | JGI IMG/M metagenome (GOLD analysis project Ga0073934, IMG submission 76834) | Hot spring sediment bacterial and archeal communities from British Columbia, Canada, to study Microbial Dark Matter (Phase II) - Larsen... ...
GCCCATGAGGATGAGGCCGGGGCGCGACCACTCCTCCGTGGCGAACCATCCCGGCGCGGCGATGCCGGGGAACACGCCCAGCGTTGCCTCCCACACCCGGTTGACAAGCCCCCGGGCCGGGTCGGGGTTCAACAGCCAGGCCCACAGCACCGTGGCGGCGACGCTGGGCACGATCGACGGCAGATAGAAGAGGGTGCGAAACAGGCCAATTCCCCGCATGGGCGCGTTCAGCAGAAGGGCCAGAATCAGGCCCGTGGAGACGTTCAGGGGCACGCCCACCAGGCAGAGCCCCAGGATGTTGGCGAAGGCCTTCAGGGTGATCTCCCGGTCCAGTCCCACCAGGTCCCGGTAGTTGGCCGCGCCCGCCCAGCGAACCGGACCCAGCACGTCCCAGTGAGTCAAGCTCAGCGCGAACGACGCCACCAGGGGACCCAGGGTCAGGAGAACCAGCCCCAGCATCCACGGCAGGAGCATGAGGTAGGCCCAGCGGTTCTCGGAGCGATGCAGGGTGCCCATGCGGAACCCCCACCCGCTCCAGGCCAGCACCCCCAGAAGCGCCAGGCAGGCGGCCAGGGCGACGCCCCCCAGCACCCGGCCCGGGACGCGGGGATGGCTGCCCGCCGTGAAGTACTGGTCCAGCTCCGCCTGGGCGCGCCGCTGGGACTGGCGGAGCGACTCCCGGGCGGCCGCCTTGCCGGTCACGTGGCGCTCATACGCCTTCACGTGCTCGTCCCAGAGCGTCTGTCCGATGACCGTGACCGGCCGGGTGTCCGCCCGGGCCATCAGGTCAATGTGGGTCCGCCAGGCGCTGCGGAAGCGTTCTGGAAGGCTGGCCCGATAGCGCTGGAACAGCTTCTCGTTCACCGCCGGCATGGCGTGGAGGCGCGGAATGTGGAGTCGGCCGCGCAGGCGCTCCCACGCACGCTGGGCCTCCGAATCCAGCAGGCGCGCCTCCGGACTGGTGGCGAACTTGATGAACCGCCACGCCCCTTCCACGTTGTGCGCTCCCCGGGGAATCACGTAGGACCAGCCGCCCACCCATGACTGAATGCACTGGGGGTCGGCTGCCCGGTGATCCGGAACCGGTGGCGGGGCGGCGCCGAAGTCCATCTCCGGCGCGTATCGGCTGATGGCGGGCAGGAACCAGTCGCCGTCAATCTTCATGGCCACCTGGCCTGTGAAGAAGGGGTCGCTTTCCCGGCTGAGAAAGGTCGCCTGATACCGCACGGCGTTCTGGAAACCACCGGCGATCTCGTAGCCCGCGCGCATGAACTCCAGGGCCCGGACCATCTCGGGGCTGTCCAGGCTCACGCGGCGGCCGTCGGCCGATATGAAGCGCGCACCCGCCTGGAGCCCGTAGAGCACCGGCCACGCGTTGCCGAAGTTGGGCAGGAACCCCGCCTGGACCAGCCGGCCGTCCAGTTCGCGGCGGGTGAGCACCCGGGAGTACGCCAGCATCTCCGACCAGGTGCGCGGCGGGCGGCTGGGGTCCAGCCCGGCGGCGCCAAGGGCCGCGGCCCGATGGCGGAAGAGCGCCCGGTTCCAGTAGAGCGCCCTGTCGTCGGAGAGGGTGGGGATGCCGTAGACGCGGCCGTTCCAGGAGGCCTCCTCCCATATCCGGGGGTAGTAGTCCTCCCTCCGGGGGCAGAGCGGGTCCCGGGAATCGCGGGCGAGAAGGGGGTCCAGCGGCAGGAACGCCCCCCGGCTCGCCCAGTCTGCGATATTGAATCGGCCCTGCACCACGATGTCCGGGGAGGTGCCACCCACGATGGCGGTCATGAGCTTCTGGGGGTTCATGTGGCCCGCGCCCATGGAGAGGACCTTGACGCGGGCGCCGGGGTTCCGCCGCTCAAACTCCCGGATGACGGCGGGGAGGCCGCGGTCGTCGGGACCGAGGATGACGCCCCAGATCTGGATCTCGCCTGGCGGGCGGTGGCGCCCCAGCCCGCGGAAGGCGTTGGGGACCGTCCACACGGCGAGCGCCCCGGCGAGGAGGGCCAGGGTGCCGCGTGCCAGGAGCAGCGGCGTGGCGCGGGGAGCCATGGGATGAGCGATGGGGCGGCCTGCGAGGGACGATTAGCCGTCCAGGGCACCCGCACCTGCCTCAGGCGCGCCCGGCGACTTCGTCCACCCACCGCCTTCGCGCGGTGCACCCAGCCTCGCCGCCGAACCCCTGTTCCACAGCGCCCGCAGGGCGGGCAGGGGCCAAGGGCGTCCAGCACGCGAAAACGGCGGGGGCATCCCTCGCCCCCGCCGCTCCGGATGCCGGAGCGGCCTCCCCCCGGGTGGGAGGAGGCCGGAGCCGGTCTACGGGAATCGGAAGTCCGCCTCATACAAGGCGTTGGCCTTCAGCGTGATCTTCAGCGTCTGGGTGCCCCGGATGGTGACCACCCTCAGAGTGTAGGTGGCAGCCTTGCCGGTATGCTTGTAGTTGATCTGGTAGAAGCCGTCCTCATCGGCCGTGGCGGTGCCAACCAGGGTGCCGGCCGGGTTGCGCAGGGTCACCGTGGACCCGGGCAACGGCTCCAGCGCGGTGGTGTCGAACACAGGGATGGTGCGGCTCACCGATCCCACCACGCCCGGATTTCTCTTGAACACGTTCTGATTCCGGACGGTGTCCTCACAGCACGTCTCCTCACCGCAGGAGGTGGCGAAGGTGTACTCGTCGTTGTCGAGGATGAGCACGTTGGCAAGGTCAGGGCTGAGCGCACTGCCACTTCCGTTGCTGGCGTAGGGCGCCGTGCCCTTGAGCCCGTAGTCCAGGTGCAGGTTGATGTAGGCGACTCCGCTGGGCGGAATCGTCATGCCCCACTGCGCCGTGGAGACCGTGGCGCCGAGGGGGTTTTGGATGATGGTGGCTGGGAAGGAGGCAATCTCCGCTCCCGGAGTGAGGCAGACGGCCCCATCCCGCACCGAGACCCCCACGCCGTCGTACAGGTGGAGCGGCATGGCGCCCTGGGTCACGAACGGCGCTGGGATGGTGAACGTCAGGTCGATCGGATCTCCCGGAGTGCCCGTGACGACCGCGTTGTAGAAGAACTGGCCGGGGTTGCTCGCCGTGAGCTTGTAGTACGGCAGGTTCTTCACGTCCGGCGTGAAGATCAGCCGGAACTGGCGGCCGTCCCTCCACGGATCGATGTCGAAGGTGCACAGGCTCGAGCTCGTGACCAGGCACCTGGGTGCCACGGTGACGGTGAAGGAGCACTGAGAAGAGTTGCCACACGAGTCGGTGGCCGTGCAGGTGATGGTCGATGTCCCGACGGGGAACAGGTAGTCTCCGTCGTCAACGGGATCCAGGTCGTCGAGATCGATTGGCGTCGCCGCGTTCGGCACCAGCACCTTGCACGCAACCGTCAGGGTGCCAGGGCAATTGTCCGTGGCCCCCACCTCCAGTTTCTCGCCGTCCACCAGCGCGGACCACCCCAGGGTTGGGTCCTTGTCTCCCGGCACCGTGATGCTCGGCGGGCACTCAATGGTCGGCGCAGCTGCGTCCACCTTGGTGCTGTAGGTGTAGTCGGTGTGGTTGCCGCAGGCGTCGCTCACCCGCACGATGATCTGGGTGGCGCAGTCTCCGGCCCCCTGCAGGATCGTCTTGGTGGGGCTGGGGTCGCAGTTGTCCGCGAGCCCGGTCGTGGCGTCCAGGGCCGCCTGGTTGGCCGCCGCCGCGTCCGCATAGCAGTCCGCGATGGCCCCCTGGGTGGCCGTGGGAGCCGTGCCGTCAGACGTCCAGGTATAGGTGACGACGCAGGTCGTCGTGCCCACGGAGTTCGTGGCGGTGTAGGTGATCGTGCGGGTGTTCTGGCACCCGTTGGCGGTGTCGGAGACATCACAGCTCACGGAGACGGGCCCGCAGTTGTCGCTGGCGGTGACGCCAGGATCGCAGCCCGGAATCGAGGCCGGGTTGCAGCCCAGATCGATGTTGCCCGGAGTGCACCCGGAGATCGTCGGCGCGCTGTTGGGCGTGCACGCTTCGGCGTACGTGCCGGTTGCAACTGTCTCCCCCGTTCCGCTGGTGAAGGGGCTTGTGGGCGACCCGCTCACGAACGTGTACACAGTCGAGCCAACGGTGATAGTCGCTGGATACGTGTATGAGACGCTGGTGTTGTTCTGAACGGCCAGTGCGGGCGTGCTCGGCCCGGGCGAAGTGAAGGTGACGGTCGCCGATGCCGAGCTCGTGGGGCCAGGCGGGTCGTACGTGACGGCCACGCTCACGGAGACTCCGGCGGGCAAGCCTGCGGTCTGGAATTTCACATTGCCGTCTATGAAGGTGGTGGTGGCGGTGCAGCCGGAACTGCGGCCGGTGGCCCTCACGGTAAGGGTGACCCCCAGGTCGTCGTCCACGACCAGGTAGGTCGTGACGAAGCCGCCATTCTCGTCCGCCTGCACGCTCCACTGGACGCCGCTGCAGCCGCAGGACTTCTGGAGGTCCAGGTCGACGGTCTCGTTGGGCGCAAAGCCCGTGCCAGTGATAGTGGCAGTCTCTCCCGGGGAGTACTCGGGCTTGTCCGTGGTCACGGAGCAGGCCCAGGCACGGGCCGGCAGACAGACGGCAAGGAGTGCAAGGAGGGGAGCAAGGCGTCTCAGCGTGCGTTTCACAGCGGTAGTCCTCCTCTGGTGGGCGGCCGGACCGTCCCGTGGACGGAATGAGCCCGGATGCGCGCGGTGCCGGCGCGGCCGATGCGGCCGGCCCGGCAGGTTCTGAACGAAAAGGAAGCGGCCCTGCGCTCGGAGGGCCGGGGCTCCGGCATCGGGGCCGGAGGCGATCAATGCAGGGTGGGCCGCCTGCCCTCTGGGTTGCGGAGCCGCCGGAGGCGGCGTGGCTGGCCCGGCGGTTCCCCGGCGCGGGTAAGAGGAGTCTGTGGCACTCGGAGTGCGTCCCTCGCACGGCGGTGGCACCGCTTTCAAAATGTCCGCGAGCGCGTGCTTGGACTGCCTGAAGACCCGCGCACAGGCCTTGAGATTCGCCAACGAAGTGTGAACTGCAGGGGGCGGCGCCCTGCGTTCGCCGAAGGAGACTCTGCAAAGTCCGTGCCAGATTGCTTAAGAACCGCTTAAGCTGTGGCCGGAAATGCTGCGGCTGTCTCCGCCGCTGGCGGCGTGCATTGCCTGGCAGGGGGTGGCCATGGCGCGCAGGCGCAGGGGCTCGCTCTCGGGCGGGTGCACCTGCCATGCCTCGGCGGCCGCGTCGCCCGCGTGGGAATGGCGCAGCCAGGAGGCGTTCAGCGCCTGCGGTGTCAGGTCCAGCCGAGCGCGGAGCAGAGCTTCGCTGAGCGCGGTGCCTCCCACGGAGAGGCTCCGCGCGTCGCAACGGGGGAACGGCCTGCCACAGAGGAAGGTGACGCCCGGCGGGAGCTCTTCGTCATCCAGCTCGCCGCGTCCGCCCGGCCAGAAGGCGGCGCTTCTTCAGCCGGCTGGACGTGCCGTGCACGGCCCCCCCGGGAGGGCCGCCAGCCGTGCCGGCAAGTCCGCCCGGCCTCTCTGCGCCGTGGAACGCTGGCCTGTGGGCGTCCCGACCGGCAGTGCCGGCGACACGGCTGCGGCGGATCGACAGATCGGCTGGGGCTGCGCCGGTTCCACCGTCACGCCGTGCCGCCCGGTCTGTCACTGGCGCTCGTGGGCGCCCATGTCCACAAGCGGGGCGGTGCCAGCCCCCACATCCGGCGCGGCAGGGTCGTCCACGCGTCGCGGCTGGCCCAGAACGTCCACCGGCAGCCGCTCGGCGCGGTTGCCGTCGCCGTCCAGGTCCAGCACATCAGCCGGCACCGCCGCGTTGTCGCCGGCATCCAGGCAGGGCGACCCTGCCTGGACGCGCAGGTCGTCGTCCGATGTGCCACGGATGCCATCGGGGCCATCCGGATCCACGAAAAGCGGGTCTGCCTCGGTGCAGCCGGGGAAGTCGGCGGGATTCGGCGGATCCTCTCCCGGTGCCCCGGTGAGCACTCCCTGCACGCAGCTGTGCCGCAGGGAGGCCGTCCCCCCGGCCGATGTGTGCACCTGGGCCTTGTAGGCAGAATCCGCGTTCACGGCCGTGTTGCCCCAGAGGACGCAGTTGCTCACCGCCACGGAGCCGTACTCACAGCCTACGCCTCCGCCGTCTTCAGCACGGTTGCCCGCCAGCGTGCAGTTCACGAGCGCCGCCGAGCCGACGAACACCGCCACGGCGCCCGCCCAGCGCGCCTGATTCCCGCTGAAGATGCAGTCGGCCATCTGCGTCCTGCGTCCGGTCCAGACAGCACCCCCGCCGTTGCCGCTGTTTCCGAAGAACCGGCATCCGTGCAGGACCACCCCGTCGGCGAGGCTGCAGAGGGCGCCGCCCATGCCCCAGGAGAAGTGCCCGGCCTGGGCGCTGTTGCCAGTGAATTCGCATCGGGAGAGGAGGACCGGGGCATTGGGCTCGCAGAAGATCGCCCCGCCGTCGGAGCCGGTGGAGTAGGAGAAGGCGCGGTTCTCCACAAAGAGGCAGTCGATGAAGCGTGCCACCTTCGGCGTGTCGCCTCCCGCGCCGAAATAGGCCCCGCCGCGAAACTGCCACGCCAGGTTGCCTCGGAACTCGCATCGGCGGAACGTGGGCGCACCCCGCAGGTTGAGCACCCCCGCTCCCAGGCCGGCCGCGTTGGAATCGATAACGCAGTCGATGAAGCGCGGTGCGCCGCCCACGATCCGAATGCCCGCCCCGCCGTCCCCGGCCACGGCGAAGGCGTAGCCCCCGCGCACCACGCAGCCGTCCAGCACCGTCGTGCTGCCCACGTTGGCGGCCGTCACCACGTGGTACGAGTTCTCCCCCGACCCCGCGTACCCGGGAACGTCGTTGCCGGCAAGGTCGCCGGACAGCACCGTGGGCCACGCGCCGGGGTTCCGGGCGCCCGGCGATGGGGTACCCAGGCCGCTGTACCCGCCCCGCACAACCACCCCTCCCACGAGCCGGAACGAGGCTGTCCGGGATCCGGGCGTCCGACCGGCGCCCAGGTCGGGAGTGTAGCGGCCCTGTGCGACCCTGATCTCACGGATCGCCCCGCCCGATCTGCGTGCGGCTGTCAGCGCATCCTGAAGATGCCGATAGGCGGTGCTCCACGACCGGCCGTCGCCGCCCGCCGGAGCGCGGGAATCCACGAACCGCACCGACTGGGCCGTTGCGCCTGAGGACGCGGCCAGGCCCAGGGCCACGATCCCGATCAGTGTCCTCATGCTTCGCCTCCCCCGCGGCAGGCCGCAACGCGCCCCGGTGGGCGCGGCGCCTGCGCCGCAGTGCATTATGGAGCGGCGAGGATGAGAGGACCATGAGCGCGGGATGAGAGCGCTCTCGCGAATCCCGGCGTCAGCGGACGCGGGACCCGGACGGGACGACGGTCTCGGGCTGTACCAGGATCGCCTGCCCATCCACATCGGCAGCCAGCAGCATTCCCTGGGACTCGATGCCGCGCATCTTCCGCGGCTGAAGATTCGCCACCAACACGACCTGCCGGCCCACGAGCTCCTGGGGCTCATACATCTGCGCGATTCCGGCAAGCACCGTCCGGGGCTCGCCCGCCACGTCCAGCGTGAGCTTCAGCAGCTTGTCGGCATTGGGCACCGGCTCGGCGGCGGTCACATTGGCCACCCTCAGCTCCACCTTCATGAAGTCGTCGATGGTGATGGGCGGGGGTTTCTGAGCGGGAGCTGCGGGGGCGGGGACCGCGGGCGCCGCCGCCTCTCCCGAGACTTGGCTGGCGCCGCTGAGTGCAGAGTCGGTCATGCGCTTCTCCTCGATGCGTGGAAAGATGGGCTCTGGCGGCGGCACCCGCGTGCCCGGTGGGACCAGACCCCATGCGTGGGCGTCGGCCCAGCGCGCCGTGTCGGCGGTTGTCTCCAGGCCGATCTGGCGCCACACCCTCTGGGCGGCCACGGGCATCACCGGCGCGGCCAGCGTGGCGGCCACCCGCAGCGCCTCCAGGCACGTGCACAGTGCCACCGCCAGCTCCTCCGTTTCGCCGCGCTTGGCCAGGGACCAAGGCGCCTTCTCCTCGATGTAGCGATTCATCCGGGCCACCAGCCGCCACGCCGACTCCAGGGCCGTGTTGAACCGGAACTCGGCCAGCGCGGCCTCATACTCCCGGGCGGACTGGGCGGCTGCCTGGGCAATCTCCTGCTCCACCCGGGCAGCCTGCGGCACCACGCCTCCGAAGTAGCGCGTCAGCATGGTGACCGTGCGGTTGCACAGGTTCCCCAGGTCGTTGGCCAGGTCGGCGTTGTAGCGCTTGAGGAAGGCCTCCCGCTCGAACTCGGTGTCGCCGTGGAACACCATCTCCCGCAGAAGCAGGTAGCGGAGGGCGTCCACGGCAATCTCCGGCGCCGCGCCGGAGAGGTCCGCAAGCTCCTCGCTGAACTCCACCGGGTGGGGCAGGCCGCCCGTGCGCTTGCCCTGCTTGCGCCCCTCCGCGTCCACCCACCAGCCGTGGGCGTAGACGGTTCGGGGCAGGGGCAGGCCCAGCGCCAGCAGCATGGCCGGCCAGAGCGTGGCGTGGAAGCGCACAAAGATGTCCTTGGCCATCACGTGCACGTCCGCCGGCCAGAGCTCCGCGTAGCGGGCCATGTCCCTGGGCCAGCCAGTGGCCGCCAGGTAGTTGATGAGCGCATCGAACCAGACATAGATCACCTTGTCGGGCTCGCCGGGCACGGGAATGCCCCAGCCGTTGTTCGCCCGGGTGATGGACATGTCGCGCAGGCCCTGCTGGATGAAGCTCACCACCTCGTTGCGGCGGAAGTCCGGCTGGAGGAATCCAGGGTTCTCCTCGATATGGCGCAGGAGCGGCTCGGCGAAGGCGGAGAGGCGGAAGAAGTAGTTCTGTTCCTGGACCCGCTGGAGGGGCTTCCGGCACTCGGCATTGGGGCACAGCCGGTCAGGTCCCACGTCGGAGTCCCGAAAGAAGGTCTCATCGGCCACGCAGTACCAGCCCTCGTAGAGGTCCAGATAGACGTGGCCTCCGTCGCGCAGCCTCCGGAATACCTCCTGCACCACCTGGACGTGGCGGGGCTCGGTCGTGCGGATGAAGTCGTCGTACCGGATATGGAGGCGGTCCCAGACGCTCCTGAACTCGGCGGCCAGACGGTCCACGAACTCCTGGACCGGAACCCCCGCCTTGGCGGCCGCCTCGAAGACGTTGGTGGCCTGCTCGTCCGTGCCCGTAAGAAACCACGTCCTGCGCCCCTGCATCCGCCGCCAGCGTGCAAGCACGTCGCAGCACACGGTGGTGAGGGACGAGCCGATGTGCGGCCGCCCGTTCACATAGTAGATGGGGGTCGTGATGTACCAGACCGGCTTCTGATCCACGCTCATGCCGCTCACTTGGAAGACCCGCCCGCCGCGCAGGGCGACAGTCGTGTGTAGAGTGTACCTGCTTCGTGGCGGGCCAGGTTCCGCCCGAAGGACGGGCCGCTCCGGCGGCGGACGCCATCCAGGATGCACCGCCGCCCCACAGGGACCGGCCGGGGACCCCCGCATCAGCGCGGAGAGTGCGGCCCGCCGGGGTCCTCCGCCTGTGTGGCCGCGCGCGGGTCGTCCGCGCGATGCGCAAGGATGGGGCCGGTCGGAAGGGGATCGCCATGGCCAGGCCCAATCTGACCGGGACACTCTGAGGAAGGGAATCGGGAGATGGGTCTGCTGAGATGGGGGCTGGCCGGACTGCTGGGCAGCGTGCTCCTGGCGGCCGGTGCCGCGGGCGTGGGGACGAGGAGCGCCGGGGGGCGGAGCGAGGAATGGCCCGCCTATGGGGGCGGAGCCGAGGGCACGCGGCACTCAGGCCTCGCCCAGATCGACCGCTCCAACGTGGGGCATCTCCAGGTGGTCTGGACCTACGACTTTGGGGAAGGACCCGGCGGCACCCAGGCCCAGCCCATTGTGACCGGGGGAGTCCTCTACACCGTCACCCCCGCCCACAACGTGGTCGCGCTGGACGCCGCAACCGGCAAGCTCCTCTGGAAGTTCGAATCCGGAGCCACCGGGCGCGGGGCGAACCGCGGCGTGGCCTGCTGGGAGAACGGCGGGGAGCGGAGGATCTTCGCGGCGGTCCGGCACTGGGTCTACGCCCTGGACGGCCACACCGGCAAGCCTGTCTCTGAGTTCGGCGCGGGCGGCAGGATCGACCTGCGCCAGGGCCTGGGGCGCGATCCGGAAAAGCAGTCCATCGTCCTCACCACGCCCGGCGTGGTCTACAAGGACCTCCTCATCGTGGGCGGCCGGACCTCCGAGTCGCTCCCAGCCACACCGGGAGACGTCCGCGCCTACGACGTGCGAACGGGCCGGATGCGCTGGTCGTTCCACACCATCCCCCACCCGGGCGAGTTCGGATACAACACCTGGCCCAAATACGCCTGGAAGGTCTCCGGCTCTGCCAACAACTGGGCGGGCATGGCGGTGGACGTGAAGCGCGGACTCGTGTTCGTGCCCACCGGATCCGCAGCCGACGACTTCTATGGTGCCGACAGGGAAGGCGACAACCTGTTCGCCAACACACTGCTTGCACTGGACGCAGCCACGGGCCGGCGCGTGTGGCACTTCCAGGCGGTCAAGCACGACATCTGGGACCGGGACCTTCCGTCGCCACCCTGCCTCGTGCGCGTGCGGCGCGGCCGCCGGTGGGTGGACGCGGTGGCCCAGACCACCAAGACCGGCCACGTCTACGTGTTCGAGCGGTCCACCGGCAGGCCCCTCTTCCCCATCGACTACCGCGAGTATCCCCCCAGCGACGTGCCAGGGGAGGTGGCCGCCAAGACCCAGCCGCTGCCCCGGAAGCCTGCGCCGTTCGCCCGGCAGGTGCTCACCGAGGAGATCCTGACCAGCCGCACCCCGGAGGCGCGCAGGAGGGTGCTGGAGCGATTCCGCACCTTCCACGGCGGCACCCCCTTCGTGCCGTTCCGCGTGGGACAGGAGACGATCCTCTTCCCAGGGTTCGACGGCGGCGCGGAGTGGGGAGGCCCGGCCTTCGATCCCGACACGGGAATCCTCTATGTCAACGCCAACGAGATGGCCTGGACGTCCAGCCTCGCCCGAAACGAGGCTCCCCGGTCGGCCCGGCAGCTCTATCTGCGCCACTGCGCCACCTGCCACGGCGACACCCTGGCCGGATCGCCGCCGCAGATGCCCTCCCTGCTGAAGATGGGGCCGAAGTGGGACCTTGCCGCCATCTCAAGGATCACCCGGGAGGGCGCGGGGCGCATGCCGGGATTCCCATCGCTCTCGGATTCGGAGGTGAGGGCGGTCGCCGAGTACGTCCTGAACGGCGAAAGCAGGCCGGTGCAGTCGGACGATCCGGACGCGGTGAACCTGGAGTACCGCTTCACGGGCTACAAGAAGTTCCTGGATCCCGACGGCTATCCCGCCGTCGCGCCGCCCTGGGGCACCCTCAATGCCATCGACCTGAACACGGGCGAGTATGTCTGGAGGATTCCGCTGGGCGAATACCCTGAGCTGGCGGAGAAGGGCCTCAAGGGCACCGGAAGCGAGAACTACGGCGGCCCGGTCGTCACCCAGGGAGGGCTGCTCTTCATCGCCGCGACAAACTACGACCGCAAGATTCGGGCCTTCGACAAGCGCGACGGCAGGCTGCTCTGGGAGCACACCCTCCCCTTCGCGGCCAACGCCACGCCGGCTGTCTATTCCGCGGGCGGGCGGCAGTACGTCGTCGTCTGCGCGGAGGGAAGCAAGGGCCGCAGGGACGATCCCAAGGGAGGCATGCTCGTTGCCTTCGCCCTGCCCAAGCAGCTCACCACAGCGGGCGGGGAGACGCGCCGGCGGGCCACGAATCCGCCGGAAAGGGGATGACTCCGTCTGCGGCGCGGGCCATAACGACCTCATCCGCCGCCAGGGACGGGCCGGGCATGGGTGCCTGCGGGGCGCGGCGGCAGGAAGGGGTGCGGCCGATGTCCGCGGACATGGAATTCCTGTACCAGGAGCGCCTGGCGCGCTACACCACCGCCATGCGCGGAGGGACGCCCGACCGGGTGCCCATTCGCCCATTCGTGGCCGAGTTCACCGCCAAGTACGCGGGGCTCACATGCCAGCAAGTGGCCCACGACTACAACCTGGCCTTCGCGGCTGCCCGCAAATGCGCGGCCGACTTTGACTGGGACGCCGTCGTGGGCAACATGGTCTACGTGTGGACGGGACTCACCCAGGCCATCGGACTCACCTACTACGGCATCCCCGGAATCGACATCCCGCCGGACACGGGATTCCAGTACCACGAGCCCGCCGAAGAGCAGGCTTTCATGCGGGCCGACGAGTACGACGCCCTCATCCACGACCCCACGGGATTCCTCTACAACGTCTGGCTGCCCCGCGTCTCCGCCGACGTGGCCGCGCCGGGGGAGCCCGCCACCTATCGGAGCCATCTGGCCCTCGTGAAGGGCGGAATGGCCATGATGGCCTACTTCAACGCCTTCGCCACACAGAACGCCCTGCTGCGGTCGGAATCCGGCACCGTCTCCGCCATCGCCGGAATCCTCAAGGCGCCCTTTGACATCCTGGCCGACAAGCTGCGCGGCTATCTTGGGCTCACCCGCGACATGTGCGAACAGCCGGACAGGGTCCTGGCCGCCTGCGAGGCGCTGGCGCCTCACCTGTACCACGTCGCGTCGACCACGGCAGATCCCAACGGCGCTGTTCCCGTGGGGTACTGGATGCACCGCGGATGCGTGCCCTTCGTGAAGCCGGAATGGTTCGAGACACACTACTGGCCCACGGTCAAGCCCATCATCCAGGAGCTGTGGCGCCACGGCCACCAGACGCTCTTCTACGCCGAGGGGGACTGGTCGCCCCATCTCAAGCGGTTCTGCGAGCTGCCGGAGGGGAGCATTGTATATCACGTGGACCGCGGAGACATTGTGGAGACCCACCGGACGCTGGGAGGGCGCTTCTGCCTCAGCGGCGGCATTCCCAACGTCCTGCTGAGCTATGGGACCCCGGAGGAGGTGCGCGCCGAGTGCAGGCGGGTCCTTGACGCCGTCGCTCGGGATGGCGCTTACATTCTGGACGCCAGCGCCATCATGCAGGACGACACAAGCGCCGAGAACCTGCGCGCCATGACGGATTTCGCCCGCGAATACGGGGTCTACTCGTCCGGCCACAGCTCCCCACCGCCGACCCCGCAGCCTCCAGCGGGGCACACCGCCGTGTGGCGCGAGACGCGCACCCCGCCTGGCGCTTGCATCCCCTGGGAGGAGAAGGCCCGCGAACTTCCACAGCTTACGGGCGACCCGGACCTGGTGCGCCGCGTCTGGCAGGAGATTGACGGCCTGGGCAACGCCTTTGTCTGGCAGTGCCTGCTCTCGTTCTGAAGGGCCCCTGGTCGCCGCTAGACGTGCTCCAGGGTCTTCTCCTGGGAGGCGTGGGCGGCGCGGTCCAGCAGGCGGTTGAGAGCGTGCATATAGGCCCGCGCGCTGGCCACGCAGATGTCCGTGTTGGCTGCCCGGCCGGTGTAGATGTCGTTGCCCCGCCGGATCCGGATCGTCACTTCGGCCAGCGCGTCGATGCCCTGCGTCACCGCCTGGATCGAGAACTCGATCAGGTCGTTCTCTATCTTGACAATGCGGTTGATCGCCCGATAGATTGCGTCCACGGGGCCGGTGCCGTGGTCCGAATCCACCAGCACCTGCCCGTCCGGCCCACGCAGGCGCACCGTGGCCGTGGGGATCGAATGGTCGCCGCACGAGACCTGCACATGCAGCAGCTCATAGCTCACGTGGACGGCCGACGTCTCATCCGCGACAATGGCCTCCAGGTCCTCGTCATAGACCATCTTCTTCTGGTCGGCCACCTGCAGGAAGCGCTCGTACACGCGGTCGATTTGATTCTCGTTCAGCTTGAAGCCCAGCTGCGACAGCCGGTGGATCAGCGCGTGCCGGCCCGACCGCGCAGTGAGCAGTATCTGTGATTCCGGAATGCCAACCTCCCGCGGATCGATGATCTCGTAGGTCGTCCGCTCCTTCAGGACGCCGTCCTGATGGATTCCGGATGAGTGGGCGAACGCGTTGGAGCCGACAATGGCCTTGTTGGGCTGCACCAGAATGCCCGTGAGATTGGAGACCATGCGGCTCGTGTTGTAGATCTCCTGCGTGACGATGCCGATCTCACAGTGGAAGAAGTCGGATCGGACCTTCATGGCCATCACGACCTCTTCCAGGCTGGTGTTTCCCGC
>Ga0073934_10008128_pt1 | contig 14169 bp, 11 predicted proteins | sample LarsenN4metaG_FD_76834 | JGI IMG/M metagenome (GOLD analysis project Ga0073934, IMG submission 76834) | Hot spring sediment bacterial and archeal communities from British Columbia, Canada, to study Microbial Dark Matter (Phase II) - Larsen... ...
CGCTTCGGCAACTCGTTCATTTCGGAGGAATTCCCGGCAGGCGCATCCGAAAAACCGGTCGACGCGGGAACATTCCTCGGCTATCAGGGAGATTACTCCGGCGACCCCAATAATCCCGTCGGTGTGCATTTGCATTTTTCGATCGTCGAAGATGATGGCACCGGTCAATTCAAAAATGAACTGGAGATCGAGAACACGCTCGACCCTTCACCTTATCTCGGTCTCCCACTGAACGCTTACGAAAACCGTGACCGGGCTCCCGTTTGCGAATCAACGGAGGAACAATGAAAGAATTATTTGAATACCGAACAAGGTTGATCGAGAAATTAATTACAACAGCGAGGGATTTCCGCGAGATATGTCTTGCAGTGAAGAATCCCTTTGCCCCGCTGGAAGAAGGCGGATGGAACATTCACCAAATCGCTGCGCACACCCGCGATGTGGATAAACTCGCCTATGGCTTGCGAGTCCGCCGTACCGCCAGCGAAGAGAACCCTGAGTTCGAAAGCTTCGACGGCGAAAAATATGCTCAGGAATACTACAATCCGAACGAACCACTCAGCGATATGCTGGATGGTTTCGTTGCAAGCATCCAATCGCTGGTTGAATTATTGCGCGAGTTACCCGTGGAAGCCTGGTCGCGCGAATCGCGTCATGCCACGCTGGGGAGCGGGTTCACCCTACAGACATGGGTGGAACGAAGCCTCGCACACATCGAAGAACATGCAGAGGCTGTGAAACGTGGAGCGGGATGACATCCCGTTCAATTTACCACAGGGGAAAACCAAGCAAACCAGATACCCACATCAATAACGGTTCGTAAAGTTGCAACCCGATCAAAGCGAAAAGGATGCCCAATGCCGCGCCTGCTACGATATCTGATACATAGTGTACGCCCATCGCCACGCGCGCGAACGCGACAAGCGGCGCCCAAACCCACAGGATGATCGCCAGCCATGCAGGTCCAAGCCCCGTAGCGAGAACCGCGATCATGAATGAGCGCGCCGCGTGCCCTGAAGGGAAGGAATGTGGATCCGTATTGCGATAAATGCTCCCCCATTCGCCTTCCGGGCGCCTCCGCCTCACAATGAATTTGATCCCAATCACCAGCGCCGCCAACACGCCGATGCCGACGAACTGCACGACAGCCCATTCCTTCCAGAACGAATCACCCAACCACCACAACAGGATCATGGCAAGCCACCAGAACCACGAATCGCCGGAATGCGCGAAGAACACGGACATAGCGCGCAATGCGCCTGGCTTTTCAGCCACGCGCATGTGATCGGAGAGGCGTGCATCCCATTCGAGAAGGGTGCGAAAGTTCATCGTCAACGAGATCTGGGTTTTGATTTTGTTCGAACGACCTTTTTGACCGCGTTAGATCTCCTGGCTGTCTTTGGCGTTGATTTCTTCATTTTCTTTGCGGCGGTTTTCGGCTTGGGTTGAGATCTCCGCTGTTGTTTTGCCAGGTCGGAGCGCATCAATTCGAGTTGATGAGGCTTATCCACGTCCATGCAGGGTTCGGCGAAGGGCCACAGGATGGCGCGTCCCTTGATTCCGACGCGTTCGCTGATCCGCTTAACTGCCTCATCCAGTGTCAATTGCCGGGTGGCCAGTGAAAACAACAACCCCAGACCGAGTTTGCTTGCCTGCATGAAAGGACTCTTCCGCGCGCCAAGCAGGGATTCCCACAAGTCCAGATGTTCGGTCGCCATGCGGACGTGACAGATGTTGATATCCGACCCGCAGACTTCCATGTCTTTGAGGCGGGTAAAGGTACGCTTCGAGTCCGGATATCGTTTTTCCATTACATCGCGCGGGCATACGCCGTAGTAAAAATCATCCTTGGCCTGCATGGAAGTGTCCACCAGCCAGTCGACCATGTGCGCCTTGATCGCTGGGATGTCGGATGAGACGACAAGCACGTACTTACTTTTCTTATTAATCTCAATGGATTTTTGAATACCCGCTACGATGTTCGCCAGCATGCGTCCCTGATTGGAAAGAAAGTGCAACGGTTTCTTGCACGTCAGGGGATTCTTCGGTGATAAGCCCACAAGGATGACATTATCCACGCGCTTGGAGTCGCCGAGCGCATCGAGCACCCACTGCACCATCGGCTTGCCGGCGATCTCCACCAGCGCCTTGGCGTCTCCCTTTACATAAGAGTAGAGAGGGTCTTCCGGTCTGGGTATTCCACCGGCGATTACGATTGCATCCATAAAATCTCCTTGTAAATCGTATACAAGGAAACACGTAAACAGGCAAACATACTTAATGTCTACTTGTCTACTTGTCTACTTGTCTACTTAATTCAATTTCTGCAATTGCGGCTCGAAGCCGAGTTTGTCGATCAATTCATTCAGTTCGTCTTTGGTCAACACGCGTCCCTTACCCGCCACCGCGACCAGGGCGGCTTCCATCATATTAGTGCCAAAGGAACGACCATCAAAATTTGGTGTTGTTGTGACAAGATATTTGATACCGCGTTTCTTGAGGAACTCCACATCAGCCGGTGTGGTGGTGTTGGTGACGATGATCTTCCCGCGCATATCCTCCGGCATGTGTTGTTTGACATACAGAAAATCGCCGCCAGTAACAGTGTTGCCTTGATAGTATTTTTCGTATTTAGGCGTGACCTGTTCCTGCTTTTCGCCGGTGGGATATAACATACTCAACGGCATTCGCCCGACGATCGGCATAAGAACCCTGGCGGCTGTGTTGAGCGAACTCATTGAGCGAATGGCAAGGGGAATATCCAAACCGAACATCAGATCACCGAAAACACATTGATAACCGGCCTTGATAAACGACTCGGTCATGCCGTAACGGGTGATGCCTGCGACTAGGAACGCGGTCTTGGGCTGAATCTCACCGCCGATCTTTTGCTCCACCCATTGCATGACGCGCGCTTCAAGCGTTTCCTTCAGCCCGCTTCCATCCACGCACGGCGTCTGCTTCACATCTTGTACCAACTTCAAGGCGCTGTGAAGCGGGTAAAACTTCCAGGGCGTGTGCACGCCAAGATCGATTCCTCCGACGCCGAACGCGTCCACCTTCCCATCCATTTCATGGAACATCTGGCGGGCTTTCGCTTCATCGCCATTCGTACCGATGCGTTCAATACGAACCGTCTCACCAAGCAGGTTGATCTCTACGGTTTTGTCGCGGGTGGTGGAACCAAGGCTGATACTGACGGCGCGTTTCATGAAGAATCCTTGAATTTGAGATAACTGATTATAGTACGGAATCAGATACCGGCTGGGAGGGAAGCGTGAAGAAAAACGTCGAGCCTTTCCCCGGTTCACTTTCGACCCAAATCCTGCCTCCGTGAAATTCGATGATCCGCTTCACGAGCGCGAGGCCGATGCCCGTGCCTTCCGTTTTAGGATCAAGTTTGTTGAACAATCCAAACACGCGCTCGAAGTGATCGCTGGAGATACCCATTCCGTTATCTCGAACAAAAAGAACAGGCATTCCGTTCTCATCGCCAGCCTGACCGATCTCTACGCGCGGGTTGGGTTGATTGCCCATGAATTTGACCGCGTTATCCACGAGGTTTTGCAGGACTTCGCTGATACGCTGGCGATCGGCGAATATGCGTGGGAGATTCTCCTCAACCTGAACGACAACCCCCTTTTCCTGAACCTGACCCTGTAACAAAGCAAGAACATCACGAACGAGCTCGTTCAGTTGTATCTCCTTCGGTTCGTTCATCAGACGTCCTACCCTGGAAAGTTCCAGAAGGTCGTTCAACAGTTGTTGCATCTTCTCAGTAGCCTCAGCGATGCGCTGCGCGTCTTTTTGGAAGCGGTCGTGATCGCCGGCAAGCAGATCTTTTTCAAGATACCCAAGGAAACCACGGATGGTGAATAATGGCGCCTTGAGGTCATGCGAGACTGTGTAGGTAAATCGTTCGAGCTCGGCGTTCTTCGCTGCGAGTTCGGCGATTAGTTTTTCGCGTTCGATCTCCGCTTGTTTGCGAGCCTCCAATTCGCGCTGGACGTTGGTGTACAGCCGCGCGCGGCCGATCGCAATTCCGATATGCTGACTCAGCGCATCCAGAAGTTTGAGGTCGGTGTGTGTCAGCCTGACCCCCTGCGTACTTTCCACGTTCAAAACTCCCACAACGCGGCCCTCGTCGAACAAGGGAACACAAATCTCAGACACGATGTTCTCGATCGTGCCGATGAATTCAGGGTCTGACCTAACATCCTCCAAGAAGATCGGTTTGCCGGTTAGCACTACGCGTCCGCTCACCCCGTTTTCTATTGAAATCCTTTTTATGACCCGCTCATACCCCACTTGATGTTGAAGGACCAACTCACTTTCTTCAAGCAGGTATACACTGACCAGTGCATACCCAAACGACTCAGCCACCGCTTCGACGACACTCCGAAGAAGAGAGGACAGATCCAACTCTTGTGACATCACATTGCGCACATTACCGAGTAATGCAAGTTCCTGTGTCTGCTTCTCAGCCATTTCATACAAGGCTCGATAATTCTGTTCGCGCATCCTTAATTCTGCATCCACCGACTGACGCTGGATCGCCGCGCCAAGAATGTTTGCCGCCACCACCAACGCGTCCACCTCCGCGTTCGACCAGACGCGGACATGATCCACATCGTCGAACCCGATCGTACCCCACCATGCACCGTTCACATAAATGGGAACATCGAGCAACGCCTTCATACCCCGGGCTTGAAGAAAATGCAGGTCTTCCTCCGGCGCGTGTTGAAGGTCTCCGAGATATGGCAAACCTATACTCATTACCTCGTACCAACCTTCGAAATCCTCCTCTTTCAACGGGACATTTTGATAGGTCGCAATCCCCAGATCGGTCGGAATGCCTAGCGCCGTCCATTCAAATCGCATGGATGTCACAAGGGTGCCATCCTCCCGCTGATGATTTTCGAACAGAAATGCATGGCTGGCGTTGATCGTCTCACCCAAGCTTTCCAAAATCGAATCAATTTCAGACTTCCAATCGGATGATTTAAGCAGACGGTTCGCCGCCTCTGCCACAACTTCCAAAATGGATTCGCGCTGCCGCAGGTTTACTTCAACGTGACGGCGTTCATTGAGTTCAGACTGCAGGGCAGTTTCATCCGACTGACGCTTGATGGCGGCGCCCAGCACATTCGCCGCCGCGCGAATGACATCCACTTCGGCTGGCGACCAATCGCGTTCCTCCGTCATGTCGTCCGCGCCGATCGTACCCCACCACCGCCCATCCACGAATACCGGCGCTTCCATCATGGCTTTGATTCCCAGAACCTTCAGGCGTTCCCTCTCCAAAAGCGGAAAGGCGGAAGCCGTTGCAACAAACGTATCCCCGCGCTTTAAAATTTCGTCCGTTGTGCCCGGATCGTTGCGGACCGGGTGAGCCTGATACGCCGGGTCATTGACTGTCACTTTGATACCGGGCGCCGCCCACTCATAACGCAGGGAAGAGACTTCGTGACCATCCTGCCCGGGATGATGCTCGAATAGATAACAATGGGAAACGTTGATCGTCTTCCCCAACAACTCGAGCACATTGCCGATATTTACATGCCAATCTGACGTTTTAAGGAATTGCTCGGCGGCAAATGTTACTGCCTCCAGCATCGCTTCACGCTGGCGCAGGCTGGTCTCTACTTTCCTGCGCTCTTCCAATTCTCCCTTCAATTGGTCGAGCAGGCGACCCTTCTCAACCGTGCTGGCAACCTGTGTTGCCAGTGTTTCCAGCAGACGAATTTGAGATGCAGTATAAGCCTCAGGTTGCAGGGATTGCACTGACATCACCCCGATCACTCGATCCTGCAACAGTAACGGAATACCTATATACGAACGTATGCCCACTTCCCTCACCACCAGGATGTTATGTTGTTTCTTCGTCTGAGGGTCAGTTACATCCGGCAGGTACAGCGTTTTTTTGCCCGAAATCACCTCCCAGGTTAACCCCGGGCTTTCCTTCAGGGAACGAGGGGGTAATTGCAGATCCTCACCCAGATTCAAAAACAGGGAATAGGTGAAAAGATCTGTTTGAGGGTCGTAAAAACCGATGTGAAAAGCGTCCACAACCATCACACGCTTCAATTCTTTCACGAACGCGCGCAAGGCGTGATATAAGTCCTGCCCGCTCGTCAACGCCAGGTTGATCTGATACAGGAGGGAGATCTCTTCGGCGCGCTGGCGAAGGCTCGCATCTTTTTCACGGAGTCCCTCAAGCGGCGTCTCCACTTCGCGGGGCGATGGACCTTTTGAAGTTCCCTTTTTTCGCGAGCCTTTATTCATGCGCGGCGACCTCATGAGACAAACCAGTATCCATCCAAACGATTATAGTGCATGTCAAACTGAAGATAATAATTCCACAAAACAAAAACATTGCCGTTCGGATGGCAATGTTTTCATAGAGCGAAATTCATGCACAAACATAGTCACGGCGTGCATACCGCTTTGAATGTTGCCTGACCCGTCATTTCGTTAGGTTGTATCGTCCGAACGACCATCGTGTAATCGCGAGCGCCTCGCACCTGGTACGAATCATGCACAGTGATCGTGCCTCCTTCTTCGAACAAAACGCTTTGCTCTTCAGAGATATCGCCCGTGCTAATTTCCTCCCAGCGCCAAAACACAGTAGCTGGACCGCTCACGGAAATCTCAATGTTGAGAGTGACCACCTGCGGGAAGGCATCACACGCGACGTTCATGACCGGCGGTTCGACGCTCACAGTGACAGTTGTTACAGTCACCCCCGGCGGATTCACCACCGGGAGTGATTCCACATTTCCTTCGATCCGCACCAGATCCGCGAACAACCAGCATGAAGTGGAAGGGTCGCTGGGATTCTTCACATACCACCAAGCCACGTCAACACTTTTGCCGATCACTTCCGCCTGCCTGCCGGGGCGTAATTCACCTATGACCGTGTATGTTGTTGCCGGACCAGAACGGCAATTCACAGGCACTTCGAGTGGAATGGCAACCGAGAGGGATGAGGTTGCGGTCAATGTCACAGTTGGACGCGGGGATGCAGTGCGAGGGTCGGTGGGAATGAACGTGGAAGCGGGGGTTCCCGTCACCCGACCGGATGGAAAATTGCATGCGGCCAGAATCGATACGATGATGCTGATGTACAACAGACGGCGTATTCTCATTCCTCCTCCTTGTTGAGAGCGATATGTTAACCGGCAGTGCGCGTCGCTGCAATAGCCCTTCGGGTATGGTTGACAACTGCGAGTTTATGGTACAATCCATTTTTAGAACATATTTTCGGCTTTCACCTGAAAGGAGAATCTTATGGGCAAAAAAGTCATGGTCTTTGTGGGGACAACTAAAGGCAGTTTCATTTTCACGAGCGACGAGAAACGCAAGAATTGGCAAATGAGCGACATCCAATTCAAAGGCTGGAATGTGATGCACATGCAACTGGACCCGCGCGACAACCGCTTGCACGCGGCGACGAGTCATTTCGTCTACGGTCCCACCACCCATCATTCAGACGATCTCGGAAAAACGTGGATGCAGGCAAAGCAATCGCCGTCGTTGACGCGAGTGTCGAAGTCCGGCAGGCCCGCCAGCACGGTGGACGAAGCGTTCCGTTCCGAAGGCGGAGAAAGCATCAAGGAAAAACCCGAGAAGATGATCAAGGTGTGGAACATCAAGCCCGGACGCGCGAGCGAACCGAACGTCTTGTACGCCGGCGCGCAACCGGCATCCTTGTTCAAATCCACAGACCGCGGCGAATCGTGGACGTTGAACGAGACCCTGTACGATCATCCCCACCGCGGCGAGTGGGCACCGGGAGCCGGGGGGTTGACCCTTCACACGATCTTGTTAGACCCGACAAATGAACAACGGATGTATATCGCCATATCGGCGGCGGGTTGTTATCGCACGGACGATGGCGGGCTCACCTGGAAACCCTACAACAAAAATGTGCGCGCTGATTTTCACCCGGAAAAATTCCCTGAATTTGGGCAGTGCGTGCACAAAATGACAATGCACCCTTCAACGCCCAACGTGATCTATCAGCAAAATCATTGCGGCGTGTATCGAAGCGATAACGCCGGCGAAGATTGGATCGACATCGGCGGGGACAAATTGCCTTCGAGATTCGGCTTCCCTGTTGCCGTGCATCCCACAGACCCGAAGACCATTTATGTAGTGCTCGAAGAAAGCGATGAATATCACATGAGCGTGGACGGAAGTTTCGCCGTGTGGAGAAGCCGCGACGCCGGCGATTCTTGGACGCGTCTTACCAAGGGTCTGCCTGAGCGCGCCTACGTGGACGTGTTACGCGAAGCGATGGGAACTGATTCGTTCGAGGAGGCTGGCGTATACATCGGCACGAATACCGGTCAATTGTTTTACACCCGCGATTCGGGCGACAGTTGGGAGTTACTGGCAGATTTTCTGCCGCCAATCCAATCGGTGGAAGCGGCGGTGGTTGAATGAATTTTGTAGGGGCGACCCGCGGGTCGCCCCTACATTTTTTATGGCAACAAACACGCAGGAATCGAATCCGCCAACCCAAGCGGATTTTGGGTTGACCCGTTCTCGTCGTAGATTTTCACGAACCTCACCTCGGGGAATTGTTTGAGGTTCAAGATCAGCAGGTTCGCAATCGTAAAATCCCTGCCATCCGACGAGCATGCGCCTTTGAGATATACGTGTGCAGTGCTGTCGATCATTTCAAATCGGCTGTAGCCGGTGAATCCATTGTAAAGGGCGATCCAGCCGAACGACGTCCGCTCGGTCGCGCCGGGACCCTTGAAGTATTCGTCCAACACGGTGGGAATGACATTGTTCGTCCGCGCCCAGCGGATACCGTTCACTTCAAACGGAGGCGTGTTCGCGTTATAGCGGGTCCGACTCACAAAATACACTTTCACTTGAACATACATCGGTGTGACGGTGGGACGCCGCGTGTGCGTGGGGGTTGGCGTACGCGTCGGAGTGCGCGTGGGAGTGGCAGTACGAGTCTGCGTCGGTGTGGGAGTTTTGAATTCTGACAAACAGCGCGGTTCCGAATCGCTCAGCCCGTTGGGGGTTTGTGTCAAGCCATTTTCATCGTAAATCTTCACAAATTGGATCGCGGGGAATTGTTTGAGATTCAACGTGATCAGATCCGCGATGTTGAACGTCTTGCCTTCGGAAGTACATACACCGGTGAGGAAGACCTGCGCGACGCCATTGTTTACTTCCAAACTGCTGTAGCCGGTAAAGCCGTTGTAGACTCCGATCCAGCCGTATGAATATCGTTCCGTCGCGCCGGGACCTTTGAAGAATTCATCCAGCGTGTATTTGTACAGGTTGTCTGATTTCACGTAACGCGTGCCAGCCACCTCGATGGGCGGAGTGTTCGCGTTGTAGCGAATCCGGTTTGCGAAGAATAATTTGATGCGCGTGTACTGCGGCGTGATCGTTGGACGAGGCGTGTGTGTTGATGTACGCGTCGAAGTCGGGGTCTTCGATAATGTCCCTGTAGGAGTTGCCGTTGGCGTCCGCGTGATCGTCGGAGTTCGAGTGATCGTTGGAGTCCGCGACAAGGTCGGCGACACGGTACTCGACGGGGTAAAAGTCCGCGTGGGGGTAGGCGAGATCGTCGCGGTGCGCGTCAATGTGGCGGTGACAGTTGGGGTGGAGGTGACAGGTCCGGGCGGCGTTGGAGTCGTGTTCCCCTGGAAAACGAATCGAACCGCGTCCGCGCCGACGAACAAATCCGCAATGGAAGCGGCTTCATCCTGAGTCCGATTCGTCAATTCGATGTACTCGTCTCCTTCGCCGGTGAAATTGTAACGCCCGATGTATACCCATCCATCGGTGACGTAAAACGCATTCGGAAACACCGCCTGATTGACCACAACCTGATCGGTTTTCTCAGCATGACGGATACTGTACAACGCGCCTTCTGTGGTTGCCCTCACAGCGGGAATACGCACGTATAACGAATAAACACCGGAAGCGGAACCTGCCGGTATAGCCCATTGCGCAGAACAAGACGCAGGGCTCGTGCGCGGTTTGGAATAACGGAACGAATTCCCTTGCGCGCTTCCCGCCGAAGTGATCGTCCAACAGGAGGCGGGAGATTCGGTGAAGTTGACCGAGCCATCATCGACGATGATGCCGGTTGCAGGCGCGGCTGGGTAGGCTAGTTGCTCGCCGGAGGGATAGATCTGTGCGCCGTAAAACGTGAGCGCGGGATAGGCGATCCACAACGATTCCTTTTGGTTATGAGTCCATGGATCCGCGCCGGTACCTGTCCAACCATACGGGTCTACTGACCTGCCGGAGGGATTCCGCACCAGAAAATGCAAATGCGGACCCGTTGACAAACCAGTGTTGCCGCTGATTCCTAACATTGTGCCGTGAGGGAGGAACGTGCATCCGGGAGTCGAACACGCCTGCACGGCAACCGAACTCATGTGCCCGTAATATGTGTTGTATCCGTTCGAATGATGCAGACGTACGTAAATACCCAGATTGATCTTGTGATTCTGCGGATCCCACCAGCCTGCGTACACCACCTGGTCGGCGTCTGCCGCGGCGTAGATGGGACGGTACGAAATTCCATAATCCACGCCATCGTGACCGTCATACGCGACCCAGTCTGCGAGGCTGTACGACCAGTAAATCCCATCACCGGCACTGCACACACCTGCCACCGGCGGAGGCACGCCCGGCGGCGCGGGCGATGGGCAATTCTTGTTCGCCTCTTTGCCGCTGAAGGCAAGAACGCGGTTATCGTAGGTGTAGTTCGGTGTGGAATGATCGAAAATGGATTCCTGCGAAGCGCGCCCGGGGTAAGGCGGATATAAAAATGGCGTGACCGCCTGCGCAGGCGCGATGGATTTTTCAGCGAATGCACTGCGCGCGCCGAGGAAGAGTCCGCATAAGAGGAGGGCAATGAAGAGGTTCTTGTTCGAGCGGGTCACAGGTTCTCTATAAGAACGTTTTGAGAAATTTATTCACGACAGATAAACCCAGATAAATAAGATAAGGTGGATGAAGTAGGCAAACTATGGGTTCGAGGTCTTCCAATAGACGGAGGGGAGAAGGCGTTTGATTTCGATTTTCGGCCTGCCAAAGTTAATCAATAAACAGACTTCAGCGCCTGTTGCACGAAGATAGTTCAAAGCTTGGGCAGTGTGTTCTTGAGTCAGCATGGATACAGCCTTCAATTCAACCAAGACTCTTTTCTCGACGAACATATCCGCAAAGAATTCACCTACGCTAATGCCGTCAAACATCACCTTGACTGGATACTGTTGATCAACTATCAACCCTGTCTTGCGTGTTGCAACAACCAAGGCATTCTCATAAACTTTCTCTACAAAGCCAATCCCTAGCGTATTACTGACCTCATAAGCGCAACCGATGATCTTGGCTGTGATTTCATTCACCTCTTGTGGCGGCATACAAACATCCTTTCATCAACACCCAATGGTTCATCCGCGTTCATCTGTGGTGAATTAACCTTTTCAAGGTACGGGGGTGGCTTGCGAGGTGGGAACAGACCGAAGCGTGGATAGAACCGTTTCCGCGTCCACGAGGCATTGGTCGGACTGATCCTGAAACGTCACTTCAAAACCGGTAAAGATAACTTTATCGCCTCCAATATACGCGACGAATTTTTTCACGCCGTTTTCATAGGCAACGCTTACATCGTAAAACACATCCTCCAGATACAGAATGTCATGTTCAACGGTCATGTTCTGCGGCAGACCGCGCCCCGATGTGACCGCGATCACGCAATATTCAATCGTACGATGACCGAGCGCCGGGTATCCGAATTGGTCATTGGTCAACGCCCACACTTCAGGATCATACGTGACGCGGAATGAATAGCCCGGTTGCGAATCGCCGGGATAGGTGGGGTTGCCATCCCAGACGAGACTCGCCGGCGCGTTGACGATCTCCGTTGGCAAGTCCAACGGAGGGAGAGGCGTTTCGGTCAATGTCGCAGGCGGGGTGAGCGTCGCTTCTGGCGTGGATGTTTGGCTGGGTTCAAGCGTGGGAGAGGATTCGACCACAAGCGGAAATTCCGTCGCGGGTGGTTCGGTGGCGGCAGGCGCTTCGGTTGCCGGTGCTTCCGTCGCGGCAGCCGCGGGACCACAGGATGCAACAAGCGACGACAGGATGATGATGAACAAAACTCGGCGGATCATTCAAATCACTTTCATTTTTGAATCCATGTGGGGCAACAGGCTGAATCAACTCCGAGAGGAACGATCTCAACGGGATTAAACGAACCGGTCGGGTCTGGCATTCCAACGCCCGCTGTTGCAACGTCCGCGATGAACACGGTCATTCTACCATCCATGACTGTTGTAAAAGCCAAAGTGTTCCCGTCCGGCGACCAGAACGGAGTCTCGGTATGCCCAGTAAGAAATTGAGTGACCCGTTTCAATGCGCCTTGTTCAACATTGACAATAAAAATATTGCCAATCAAGTCGTCGGCGGATTCGTCCACAGTTCCGTCATCCAGATTATCGCGCACGACGAATGCGATGCGCCTACCATCCGGCGACCAATTCGCCGCGTAACCGTGACCGGCATCTGCCTCCGCGAGTTTGCGAGCGTTCGAGCCGTCTGCACCCATCACCCACAATTCTCCCACCGTGAACGGAGTTGCCGTGTCGGGAATTTTGATAAAGGCGATTTGTTTTCCATCGGGCGAAAAACGCGCGAAGGAAATGTAATTGAACTGGTCGGCGTACAACTGCTCGACGACATCCCCGCCGCGTGTAGCGAGCCAGAGTTCGCTCCCATAGCCGAGTCCGCGCGAGAAGGTGAAGGTGAAATCATCGTTGAGGGGATTAACAGCGAGGTCGTACGTGTATTCCGTGATGGGAACTTGTGCCTCTCCTCCCGCCACGTCTGCAAGAATCACGCGCGGGTCCCCGAGCGAATCCACTTTGAGGTACGCGGACTCGCCGCGGCGCGTCCATGCGAGGAAGTGCGCGTCGGATGCCGTGACAGGTTGAATTGCCGCGCCAGTTTCCACGTCGAGGAAAAGAACCGTCTGCCCGTTGGGACAACTCAGTTCGATGGCGAGGAATTTTCCAACAGGCGCTGGGAATGTGTTGTACAGTCCGCAGGAGGGAGGAATTGCAAAAGGAATCTCTTTGACCAGTTGAAAGTCTTCGGAGAATTCGATGAAGGCTGGAGGGTCGAAGCGGTAGATGATGAAGGAGGTTTGAAGTGGAGGCGTGGGAGTAGCCTGGCAGGAAAGAAAAAAGAGGAATGAGGAAAAAAGTAACCAGCGAGCTGTGACCAGTGTGCGCGGCATGGGAAGGATTATAATCATCATGCAATATTCGGTGGTCGAGTAGACCTGCGCGCTCGTTGCAGGTCGTATCGAGACCATAGATATGCAAAACCTTTGTAACAAAACTTTTTTGTTTGCATGGTGGTCTCGATACAGGCGAGAAAATCACCCGCCTTACTCGACCACCTGAGTTGGGAATGATCCATGCACATCTTAGTTACCAACGATGACGGCGTAACTGCCCCTGGGCTTCTCGCCCTTGCACAAGAAATTCGCAAACTCGGCAAAGTGACCGTGTTCGCGCCGGATAAAAACTGGTCGGCATCGGGACATGTAAAAACTCTCGAACGCCCACTGCGAGTCCGCGAAACGACTCTCGCCGATGGCACGCCTGCATTCACCTCCGATGGCGCGCCGTCGGATTGTGTCGCGTTGCCGCTGCTCGGATTGACCGATCCCGTGGACCTGGTTGTTTCCGGCATTAACCCTCACGCCAATATCAGCCACGATGTGACTTACTCGGGGACAGTCACCGCGGCAATGGAGGCGGTGATCACCGGCGTGCGCGGGATCGCCGTTTCATTGGATTCACCGGACGGACACAAAGGATTGTTGGATTATTCCACAGCCGCGATCGTTGGACGACGCGTGGTGGAGCAAGTCCTCGCCGATGGATTGCCAGAAGGTGTCGTGTTGAATGTGAACGTTCCATACCTAAAAGAAGAGGAACTCAAGGGCTACATGATCACCCGGCAGGGACTGCGCGTGTACCGCGATAAACTCGATTCACGCCTCGACCCGCGCGGCAAACCGTATTACTGGATCGGCGGCGACCTGCCCACCGGCGTGGACGAGCCCGGCACTGACTTCGGCGCGTTGCGCGCGGGGTATGTTTCGATCACGCC
>Ga0073934_10008129_pt1 | contig 14169 bp, 16 predicted proteins | sample LarsenN4metaG_FD_76834 | JGI IMG/M metagenome (GOLD analysis project Ga0073934, IMG submission 76834) | Hot spring sediment bacterial and archeal communities from British Columbia, Canada, to study Microbial Dark Matter (Phase II) - Larsen... ...
CAGCATGAGGAGAACGGCGAGACTGAGCCGGAGGCTCCCGGGAATGTCGCAACGCATGGATATCCTTTCTCGGTTACAGCCAATGTTTGGGGTACGAGCGGTGATAGACCACATTATTCGTAAAGATCGCCATGGCCAGGAGGATCAGGGTTCCAGCCAGCACCGGCAGCAGGATGAACCCCGGGCCGACCGCCCCCTGCACCCCGATCAGGGCGGTGGCACCACCCGGCGGATGGGTCGTGTGGGTCAGGTGCATCACGAAAATGGCCAGCCCCACCGCGATGGCCATGGCAAATGGCGTGGAGCCGAACAGGGCGACCACGACCACTGCCACCAGGGCCGAGACAAGATGCCCGCCGATCAGGTTGCGCGGCTGGGACAGCGACGAGTCGGTGGCGCCGAAGAGGAGCACCGCCGAAGCGCCGAACGAACCGATCAGCAAGGGGTGACCGACCAGGGTGGTTATCTCGCAGATGGCCAGGATGCTCAGGGTGGCGCTGAGGAACCCCCATACGGCCGAGCAGAGCGAAAGCTGCTGTCGCGCGCCCCAGAGCGGAGCCCTGCAGCTGCGCAGGACCCGGGCCAGCCGTTTCCGGATGTCATGACTACCCCGAAAGAACAGGGAGCGGCGTCTTTTCATGGATTAATCAGCATTCAGTGTGCAACATGATGGCTTTTCTTTGCATGGCCGGCGTGCTCGTCATGCTCGCCGTGTGCGCCTGTGCCGACGGCATCACGGTGCAGTCGCTCAACATAGTGGGTATACTCCACATACGCTTCCACAAAGTCCCGCCCTTGGGCGACGCTTTCATCCTTATGCTTGTACGTGGACGCTGCCCGTTCATAACGCTTCCTGATCCCGGCCGCAACGTCGTCGGTGATCAGTTTCACGAGTGCATCGGCTGACCCGCTCGCCAGGGCCTTGTCCGCTTCTGCAACGGCCGGCTCGACCGCGCCTGCTGGCTTCAGCCCGGTAAAGGTCGCTCCTTCGCCGGCGCGATGAATCTTGACGAGTGTGGCGAAGAATTTATGCTCAGCCGCCTCGGAGTTCTTTGCCCTGGAAGCGAGCAGCTTCTGGAAGGCGGCGCGGACAGCTTTTTCATCTTTGGGCTTTACCCATTTGAGCACAGGGGTAATATCCTTTGCTTCGATGGCTTTTCTGGCATCCTGAACGACCGGTCCGTCCAGGGTGTCGCAATGGGCAGCAGCATCGCGGGAACCAAGAAAGACCGCTGCTACTGCCACGACTCCCAATAAGCCTGCTGTTACGATGTTGGCATGTCTCATGATTATTCTCCCTCTGCCTGTGATTGACTGTCGATAATCCGGCGATCACCCGAACGGGAAATGCCGTTACGATCTATATTCCATATTACCAAATTTTAAGCTTTGACGCAGGTCAAGAGGTTGCACAATGACGCCGGCATGGATTGCATTTTTCTTCTTTGGTGAGAAACTTCAACAATGGGCCTCCTTGATCGGCGTGCACGCTCAGGCGATGACGGGGAAAATGCTCGGTAAAATAAGGCTCGGGATTGGTCACATGAGAACTGCACTGCTCCTTGCCTGCCTGCTGCTGATCACGGCGCAGGCAGGTGCGGTAACCTACAAGTGGGAAGACGCAAAAGGGGTTCACTACACGGACGATTTCAGCTCGGTACCGGATGAGCTGCGCAAGCGTTCCGTGCCGGTGGATGAAGACGGGGTAATCAATTTCGGCAAAACCGTGCCGCTGCGCAACAACACCGGAGCAAAGCGGAAGAACCTGGAAGAGATCGAGCGCATCAACGTCGCCCGGGACCGGATCGTCATGGAGGCCATCAGGCAGCATCAGGTGGATGTGATCAGTCAGATGAACCGACAGTCATCGGACCTGCAGAAGCGGCTGGTGACGCTGTTTGCGAACCAGATGGTGATATGGTTCGTGCCGCTGCTGCTCTTTGCCTTCATCTGGATCCTGTCGCTGTTCGATATCATGAGGAGCGATTTCAGTGTCCCGGCATACAAGTATGCCTGGCTGGTCTTCGTGTTGCTGCTGCCGCCGGTCGGAATGATTCTCTACTACTGGTTCGGACGGGGGCAGAAGGCAGGGGTCGAGGATGCGCCCGACCACGGGGAGATTCGGTAAGCGGGGGAAGGTGACAGCGGTGAAACAGTACGGGCGGCCGGGTGACCGCCCATTGCATCATGGATGCCCTGCCGGGCATGATGGTCGTGCCTGCTCCATCACCTGCCGTACGCGACAAGGTTCTTATGGGGCCACCCCTGCATCCCCCCCTCAAGGATGAGCAGTCGCTTCTCGTCGATCCCCCTCCCCTTGAGGTGGTCGTAGGTGGCCTTGGCACCGCCACCGCCACGGGGGCAGACGATCACGACGGGATCCGTGGACCCTGCCAGCCTGGGGAGAGCCCGGTCCAGTCGCTCACGCGACTCTTCGGATTTTACCGGATAGGCATTGGTTTCGATGGAGCCGGGAAAATGCTGCTTCCCGAACTCTTCCGCAGGCTGGATGTCGATGATGGCCATCTTCTTCCCCCCCTGCAGCCAGGACCTGAAGTCGTCGGTTTTCAGATAGTTGTAGCTGCCTGCATTGGCGACTCCGCAAAGAGCAGAGGATACCAGCAGGAACGCCAGGACCCAATTTTTCATCTTTTTCTCCTTACCCATGTTCTGTCTCGTTGCAAACGTGGCTGAATATATAGTATCGGGCAAGGCGATAAGTCAAATTGATAAAATCGATGAAACACGGGAGGAGAATCGGTTCCGGCGATATTGTCTTACCCCCCCGGCAAAAAAGGAGATACCGTCATGAAACCTTTCATGTCAGCTTTCACTTCCCACTGTTATGCCCTGATGCGGATAATCGCGGGATTTCTCTTTCTCTGGCACGGCATACAGAAGCTGTTCGATTTTCCGAGTCCCATGCCGGCGGGGGTCCCCGCATACATTACCTATGTGGCCGGCCCCATCGAGCTGGCCGGCGGCATCCTGATCATGGTCGGGCTGTTCACCCGCCATGCCTCCTTCCTCGCCAGCGGCCTGATGGCATTCGCCTACTGGATCGGGCACGGGACCAAGGCAATCCTGCCGATCCAGAACAGTGGAGAACTTGCGGCACTCTACTGTTTCGTATTCCTGTTCATCTCCACCCAGGGGGGCGGGATCTGGAGCATCGATGAACAGCTGAAGAGACCGTGATGCCGCTGTTTTTGAAATCCATCTTTTGCAGCAGGTCGTCATGAAACAACGCCCGCGCACGCCCGCAGTCCCGCGCCCCGCAGGGGAGACGCTCCGCCGGACAATCAGCGAGCTCATCAGCGACCAGCCGATGTCCGCCCGGGAAATCTCCATCCGGGCACACCTCATGGAAAAGGAGGTCTACGGTCACCTGGAGCATATCCGCCACAGCCTCCACACCGCCGGGGGCCAGCTGGAGGTGACCCCGGCCGAATGCCGCTCCTGCGGCTTCGTCTTCAACAAGCGCGAGCGGCTCACCCCGCCGGGCAAGTGCCCCATCTGCCGGAGCGAGACCATCTTCGAGCCGCTCTTTGCCATCAGGAACAGAGAGGAACGGAAACCATGACCCCCCAGTTTCATCCAGTCCTGGTCAATGGCCCCTTCGACGACCCGGCGGTCTACGTCGATTTTCTCTTTGAGCGGCGGGCGATCCTCTTCGACCTTGGGGATATCCGGGCACTCTCACCCCGGAAAATCCTGAGGATCACGCATATCTTCATTTCCCATACTCACATCGACCACTTCATCGGTTTTGACCAGGTGATACGGCTCTGCCTCGGCCGGGAAAAACGCCTCCACCTCTTCGGTCCCCCCGGCTTCGTCAGCCAGGTGGAGCACCGTCTCGCCTCCTTCACCTGGAACCTGGTGGAGAGCTACCCCACCGACTTCACCGTGGTGGCCAGCGAACTCCATCCGGACAGCCGGGCGATCTCCGCCGAGTTCCACTGCCGCCGCGGCTTCAGGCGGGAGGGGGAGCGGAGGGAGCGGTTCAGCGGCGGCATCATCCTGAACGAGGAGACGTTCCGCATCCGCACCGCTTTCCTGGACCACCGCACCGTCTCCCTGGCCTTTGCCCTGGAGGAGAAGAGTCATGTGAACATCATGAAGAACCGGCTGGATGAGCTGGATCTCCCCACCGGCCCATGGCTGGCGGAGCTGAAGCGGGCAATCCTGCGGGAGGAGCCCGACGACACCTCGTTCCGGGTCTGGTGGCACGCCGGGTCGGAGGTGAGCGAGCGTCACTTCCCCCTCGGGGATCTGAAGACGACGATCCTGCAGATCGTCCCGGGACAGAAGATCGCCTACGTCACCGATGCCGTCCACACCCCGGAAAACGCGGCAAAAATCGTCGATCTTGCCCGCGACGCCGACTACCTCTTCATCGAGGCGACCTTCTGCGATGAAGAGCGTGAGCGGGCCCATGAGCGCTACCACCTGACCGCCCGCCAGGCCGGGGACCTTGCCCGTCAGGCGGGGGTTGCCCGGGCGATTCCGTTTCACTTTTCGCCCCGCTACCGGGGGATGGAGGAGACACTGCGGCGGGAACTGGGATTTGCCTGAGAGGGAGAGGCCATGATAACCATCCGCGAACTGCTGAGCCGCATCCGCTGGGACCGGGAATTCGGCCGGGGGGAGTTCACCGTCGGCTACTACGACCGCATCGAAGGGCGGGTCATCCTGGTTCCTCTCGTCCGGCTGCAGTTCGATCCGGATGATCGTTTTTCCTTCCAGCTGACTGATGCTTCCGGCGAGCCGCTCGCCATACCACTGCACCGGGTATGCGAAGTCTACCGCAACGGCGAGCTCATCTGGAGGCGGAAACGGTTTCCGTCACGGGAAAGCGGCTCGTGACGATGCCCGGTGGCAATCAGCCCCCTACCCACCAGCCGTGGTAGCTGAACGGCACATGGTGCCGCAGCATCACCCGGGCGAGCGGGCCGTCAGCAAGCCGCCCCCCCTCCAGCACCGCCAGCAGGCTCTTCCGGGTCCGGCTGTCGTAGACCTCGGTCAAGACCCAGCCGTCCCCCTCCTCCGCTCCGTCGCTACGCGGTACGAAGACCGGCTCGCTGCAGTAACATCCGGCGCCGAAATCGTAGCGTGAACGCTCCCCCGTAGCCAGATCGATCCGTTCGACAGCTGACCAGAAAAACTCCCCCTGATTGGCCGCGCAGAGCCAGACGAAGCGGTGCTGTTGGCAGCGCCGACGCTCGTCGATGCGCGGCCACTCGAAATTCCCGTCGGAAAGGAGCTCCCGGGCGACCCGTTTCCGTCCCGGGTCGATCCGGTAGCGCCACAACCGGCCCGGGGTGCGGAATACCCCCTTCTCCCCGGTCATGACCGCGTGGACCGCCGCCCCCCGGCCGACAAGGTGGTCCGGATCGGCATAGCCGACGAAATCGGCGATCAGCTCGTCGCCGGCCTCAAAGGCATTGACAGAATGCCACATGAACATCGCCTCGCTCGCCAGGCTCAGGGGTTCGCCGGACAGATCCCGCGGCAGGACCAGGAGCAGGTTCCCCTTCTCCGGCCGCCAGCGCAGGGAATCGAGGATACTGCGGACCCCCATGAGTGGCCCCCAGATTTCCACCTCCAGGGGCTGGAGACTGATCATCACGAAGCGACTCCCCACAAACCAGTCATGCAGGTAGACGTAACTGGGGAGTTCCAGTATCCGGTGCCGGGTCAGGGCGCCGCTCGCGGCGAAGCAGGTCACCTGCAGGGTGGGCTGGCGGCCGTACTGGATGCCGAAATGGAGCCATTCACCGGTCACGGGGTCGAACTTGCCGTGGGCAGCAAAGATCAGGGGGATCTGCGGCGAAACGCCAAGCCGGGATTCGCCGATGGTCGCCAGGGTTGCCGGGTCCAGCTCGAAGGGGAGGGACGATTCGTCAAAGGCATACAGCTTCCCATGCCAAGGAAACACCGTCACCCCTGCCTGGCTGCGGATGCGGCCCGGCCCCCAGAAGTTGTTGAAAAGGCCACCGGGTGCCAGGGTACTCCAGGTGGGGTAGAGGAAGCGGCCAGCCGCCGCTTCCTCCCGAAACTTGGGGGTCTGGACGAAACGGTTGCGGTACCGGACCCCCTGGTCGTGGAAATGAAAGCGCTGGATCATCCCGTCCCCGTCCAGGAGACTCCGCTTGCGCAGTCCCTCCCGGTCGAACAGCCCGGGACCGTTGCGGAAGAGCGTTCCCCGAAGGGCGAACGGAAGTCTCCCCTCCACCTCCGCAGGATAGTCGTACTCTTCGGTCAACGAAGTGGCCAGTCCCAGGTATGGCTGGTCAGGACCGCCGAAGTCCCGGCTCCCCACCCAGGGGAGGGGGGGGCTTGCGGCGCAACCGCTAAGCAGGGCAAGCGCCGTGCTGCCGCTCCCGGCAAGAAACTCTCTCCGCGTCATCATGCCTGCAAGTGTACCACACTCAGGGGCCTGCGTACGCCGGGAGCTCCGTCCGTCCCGACTAAAGCCTCCCCCAGCCAGCGCACAATTATCCGCCCCCCTCAGTCCTGCCACGGTGTAAAATAAAGTATGAAAGAAGGTAAGTCTATGAAAAGGCGTGACAGGGGATTTCCGAGGATGCGCCGAATTGGCGGAAAGGAGAACGAGTCATGGCAAATCCATTTGTGCATCTGGAACTGATGACCACCGACCTGGCCAAGGCCAAGTCCTTTTATACCGGGCTGTTCGACTGGCAGCTGGAAGAGATACCGGGGATGGATTACACCCTGATCAAGGTCGGGGAAGGGACCGGCGGCGGCATGATGCAGTCCGTCCAGCCCGGCGCCCCCTCCTCCTGGCTCGCCTACGTGCTGGTGGACGATGCGGCCGTGGCCACCGAGAAGGCCAGGAACCTCGGTGCGACGGTCTGCAAGGAGGTAACCGAGATCCCCGGCATCGGCTGGTTCAGTATCATCACCGACCCCACCGGGGCGACACTGGCGTTGTGGCAGATGAACCCGGCCTACCCGAAGCAGGCTGAGTGAGCCGCAGGTGAAATTCGGAATGCGGCCAGAACGGTCGCCTTCCGAATTAAATCTGCAACCGGATGCTGCTACTTGATGTTCTTGCTGGTGAAGAGGATCACCTTGTCCCCGGCGAAATTCACCGTAATGTTCTTCTGCTCGTCCCCCCAGACGCAGTTCCTGACGAACAGCGCCTCCGAGCAGTTGTCGGGCTTGCCGAGGATATTGACCACCTCGGCATAGCCGATCCCCATCTTGATCTTCGCGTAGTTCTCCATTGTCAGCTTGCTGCAACCAAGGAGCATGGCCAGCAAAGCCAGGGCAAGTATCAGTCGTATATGTACCAGCATTCCATCTTTCCTTTCCAGAGGGTCTTCGCATTCGGATGTCGCCACTATAGCAGAGGAGATGAAATGTGTCCCCGTTTTTCATCTCCTTGACTCCTGTCAAGCATTCCGGCCTGCTGCCGCGCTATACTGGATGTATGATAAATGCTGACAACAGGCCTTAACGGCAAAGGAGCAACGCCATGCAAGCATCGATTATCGAGCAGTTAACCACATCCCTGGAAACAACCGTCGGTGCGATTGTTGCCGCAGACTATCGCACCGCCAGAGTCTTTGAAAACCACGGCATCGATTTCTGCTGCGGCGGCAAGATCAGCCTGGCGGAAATCTGCCAGCAGAAAGGTCTCGACCCGGTCGCGCTCCGGCAGGAACTTGCCGCCGTTCTCAGTGCACCGGTTGAGCGGGGTCACAACTATGGCGCCTGGTCACTGTCGTTCCTCGCCGATTACATCGTCAACACCCATCACGCCTACCTGGATGAGAACACGGCGCAGATCGCCGCCTATGCCGTCAAGATCGCCGGGGTCCATGGCGATCACCATCCTGAAGTCATCGAGATCGCCGCAATCTTTGCCAGGATAGCCACTGATATGGCGGCGCATCTCCGCGAAGAAGAGGAGGTTCTCTTTCCGACCGTCAAGCGGATCGAAGCAGCAAGAACGGCCGGCAATCCTCCGGACACAGACGACCAGGCCATTGTCAGGGCATCCCTCGACAAGCTTGATCACGAGCACCGGGAGATCGGCGATGCCGTCCACGCCATCCGCCATCTTGCCCATGACTATGCAATCCCGGGGGATGTCTGCAACACCTTCGCGGTTACCTACCGGAAACTGCAGGAGTTCGAGGACGATCTGCACAAGCATGTACACCTCGAAAACAACATCCTCTTTCCGAAAGCGGCCCGGCTTTAGCAGCCCGCTGGCGACGTCTTGCCGGGAACATGGAGAACCTGCTACTATGGCCCCATGAATACGCGACGATTCCGGCGGATCATCTACCGGCATTTCCGGGACAATCCGCGCCCGCTGCCGTGGCGCACGACCCTCGACCCCTACCGGGTCATGGTTTCCGAGGTCATGCTGCAGCAGACCCAGGTGGAGCGGGTTCTCCCCAAGTATGACGCATTCCTGGCGCGCTTTCCGACCGTGGCAACACTTGCGGCGGCTCCGCTCGCCGACGTGCTCGCCCTCTGGCAGGGACTCGGCTACAACCGCCGCGGCATGATGCTGAAACAAGCCGCCGAACAGATCATGGAACGGCACGGCGGGGTCGTGCCGGGCGACCCCGCGGATCTCGCCCGGCTCCCCGGCATCGGCAGGTACACTGCCGGCGCCATTGCCGCCTTTGCCTTCTGTCACCCTACCCCGTTCATCGAGACCAACATCCGCAGCGTCTTCATCCACTTTTTCTTCCATGACCGTACCGATGTCAGCGACAGCGAGATTCTGCCGCTGGTGGAACAAACCATGGACCGGAACAGTATCCGTGACTGGTATAATGCCCTGATGGACTATGGTGCCATGCTGAAAAAAAGCACCCCCAACCCGTCACGACGCAGTCGTGGGCACAGCCGTCAGCCACCGTTTCGTGGCTCGAACCGGGAGATCCGGGGGGAGATTCTCAAGCTGCTGCTGGAGGCGCCGGGACTGCCGGCTGCGGAGATCGTGGCGCGCAGTGACAAGGATGGGGAGCGGGTACTGACAATGCTCGGAGCGCTGAAGCGTGAGGGACTCCTGCGGGAGCGTGACGGTGGGTATTGGGTCGGCTAGGTGGCGGGCAGTGTGTCAGTTCCCGTTGGCAGACGTCTGGTACCCCTGATTGACAGACCGGCAGCGCGGGATAGAATTAGTCCAGAAAAACAATTCATGAACACCGCACGCCGTATCCTGCCCGCAGGTTACAGAGAGAGTCGAGGCCGTCGTCACCCACGACGTGCTTATCGAATTGGAGGACACCATGGGGAACATTCCCTCCGCAATCGTTGTACTGTGTCTGCTGTTGTGCTGCTCGGTGACGCCTGTTTCAGCCCAGGTGAGCATCGGGATCGGTCTGCCCAACGTGAGCATCGGGATCAACCTGCCGTTGTTCCCGGAACTCGTGCCGATACCGGGTTACCCGGTCTACTACGCGCCCCGGCTGCATGCCAACTACTTCTTTTACGACGGCATGTACTGGGTTTTCGTGGACGATTACTGGTATGCGAGTTACTGGTACAATGGCCCCTGGTGGATCGTGGAGCCGGAGATCCTGCCGGTGTTCATCCTGCGAATCCCCGTGCGCTACTACCGGAGCCCCCCGGTGTACTTCCGTGGATGGCGGCCGGACCACCCTCCCCGCTGGGGCAGGCACTGGGGGCATGACTGGGAGAAGCATCGCAGGGGATGGGACAAGTGGAAGCGAGGCTCCGCTCCGCCGCGCGCCCCGCTGCCCGTCTACCAGCGGCAGTATTCGGGAGACCGGTATCCCCGTCAGGTGGAACAGCAGCAGACAATACGCCGCCAGCATTACCGCTACCAGCCGCGCGACAAGGCGGTCCGCCAGCACTTCCAGCCCCAGGGAGAACGGAGAGCCCCCGCGGCTGAACGTCGGGGAAGGCAGGAAGAGCCCCGGATGAGAAGCCCGGGGCAGGATATCCAGCGCCCGGCCCCGCCCCGGCAAAGGGGACCGGACGACGTGCGTCCGCAGCAACCGTACCAGCCACCTCCGCAGCAGCGGGGACCGACATACCGGGAGCAGCGGGAAGAGCCAGGGAGCGTCCAGCGCGAGCAGCGTGAGCGACAGGCGCCACGACCACAGGACCGGGAGTACCGGGAGCAGGAGCGGGGGAAATCCCAGGAGCAGCGGGGCCACGGGCAGGAACAGCGGAAAGAAGGGGAACGGGGACGGGAATGAACCGGTTCGGCTCTTCCAGTGGACAAACCCTCCCTCAGATCCTGATCTCCACCCGACCTTCCGTTTAGCCAAAAAGGCGGCCGTACTGGCCGCCTTTTGCATTGCGTGGAGGTACCGGATCCACCCGAATGCCGCAGGGGTGTTATAATAAGACAAGAATACGGCAGTCCCGGAAGGGTTGGGAAAAGGGGGGCATGATGTCAACGTTCAGGAAAATGCTGGCAGTTCTGGCGGTTTTGCTGGTAACCGGATGTGGCGTGCACCGGTACGCGCACGATGCCGATGTCTCCGGCTATCCCTACCGGCATGCCGATTTTGATTACAAGTATGCCTGGAAAACGACGACCACGGATCAGGGGGTCGCCATTGACGGAGTCATGAAGAATGTCCGCTATCCCTATATCGACAGCATAATTCTAAAGGTCGAGGTACTGGACAGGGATGGCAACCGACGTAGCGGGGCAAGCGATTTCCCCCACCCGCAGCAGACCCGGGAGGGGGACGTCAGCCGGTTCAGCCTGCTGCTCAGGGATGTCAGACCGGCTGCCGGAGACAGCTTCCGGTTCACCGTCCACTACACGGGGAATGAGGGGAGCGATCAAAAAATCAACTGGATCAGCATTTTCACGGCCGATGCGCTGACCGGTACGATCATACGTCCACCGGGCAAAACCCCGGACAGATGGTAGCCTGGAACCATACCCTGCGGGCAGCGGGCGGATCCATGACCGAATCACCCTGTTTCTTGACTCACTCATCACGGATGTCCCCGCCGCTCACGTTCCAAAACCCGAAATAGCAAAGGCGGCCGGTTGACCGCCCAACGAACTATGAACACAATTTTCAGAAACCTGGCCCCTGAAAAAAGAAGCCGGCATCATTTCTGAAACCGGCCTGAATCGCTCTGACAACAATGTTAAATGCTCGTCGTTGCCTTGTAGTTTCTAACCTGAATTGCCAATACAACTGCAGAAAGTATCAACCCGGACAGTACATACGTCATAAATACATTCTCCTTTCCGGCTACCTCCCGTAGCTCTCTATGCTCTTCTGTGTTTACGATAACATAGAGTGCAGAAATTTGGCAATGAATTCTATTATCGGCGCATACTCGCTCAAATCAGGCATTTGTCGTTTTGAACTTCCTCTCATTTGCCAGTCAGGCAAGCAAAAGCGATACGGCATGCAGCAAAAGGCCGATAACACCGCCCACCAGTGTCCCATTCATCCTGATAAACTGCAGGTCGGAACCGATACTCAGTTCGATTTCGCTGATATAGTCATCGGTTTCCCACTTGTTCACCGTGCCGGAAATATGCCCGGCAATTGCGGTTCGCATCGTATCCCCGTAGTGCAAGACCAGCGTTTCGAGGTGTTCATTCAAGGAATCCTTCAACCCCCGGTTTTGCGACAGGGTCTTGCCAAGACCGGCAACTGCTGCCGAGGTTTTCTCCTGCACCTTTGAATGGGGCTGCTGCAGGTCATCGCTCAGCCAGTTCTTGAGATCGCTGCCGATGCTCTTCACATAATCGGCTATGAACTGGTTGTGGAGAACCTCCTGCTTGATCGCCTCGATCCTGGCGCGCAGCTCCGGGTCGGATTTCAGCCTGGCAATGAACTCCGTCACCGCACCGTCGAACCGGTACCGCACCTCATGGATAGGGTCGGCATTAACTTCCTGAATAAAGGCGTTTATTCTCCGTGCGACCTTTTCCCCCACCCCCTTGGAAAACTGGTCCCGGTTGGGGATGAAGGCACTCAGGAGCGGATACTCTTTCGTACACATGTCGTCGATGGATCTGGCCAGTTTGGCCTGGGCCTCTGCGGTGGCAAGCCATGCGGCAACGCGGTTCAGCAGGTCATCGAGAACGATCTGGTGGCGATTGCCCTTCCTGAGCGTGTCGAGCACCGCCCCGGCGGAGGAAGATAGGTCGAGATCGTCAATCCGGTTGGCCAGGGCGGATCTCAGGAGCTGCTGGACACGCTCGTCATCGATAAAATCCAGGGAGTCGGCAAGCAAGCGGGTCACCCCTTTGGCCAGGCGGTCGGCATTTTCCCGCGACATCAGGTAGACGGCGAGATGCTCGGCAGGATTGTACTCTCTCAGCCTGGCGATCAGGGTATCGCTGGCAAGAAACTTGTCACGAATAAAGTCGGCCAGATTCCCGGCAATTACGTCCTTCTTGCTTTTAATGATGGCAGTATGCGGGATCGGCACCCCCAGTGGGTGGCGGAACAGCGCCACAACGGCAAACCAGTCCGCCAGGGCGCCAACCATTGCCGCCTCCGCAAAAGCGGCCAGCCACTCCCAGGCGCCGTGCCCCTTGTGGGAGCGTGCAACAACAAACAGTATCGCCGCGCCAACCATCAATCCCGTGGCTATTGCCTTGTTTCTGATCAGTATTCGTTTTCTCTCGTCCACACATCTTCTCCAGGTCTGTTTCTTCGTTCACGCTGCCAAACGCAAAAGCCGCTTCATCAGACAGAAGCGGCTTTTGCGTTTCGCATTCTTTTATGGCACGGCTGCGGCATTTTTGTCAACGCTCGCGCGATTCAGTGAGCGTGAAGAAAAAAGCCGCGCCCTCGTCCGGCACCCCTTCCGCCCAGATTCTTCCCCCATGAAGATGAACGATGTTGTGCACTATGGCCAGCCCGATGCCAACACCCTCGATATCGGTCGAAGAGTGCAACCGCTGGAATAAGCCGAACAGATTGTCTGCGTGGGCCATATCGAAACCGATGCCGTTGTCCCGGACAAAATAGACGGACTGGCCGTCCAGGTCCTGCGCACCGATCTCGATCCTCGCATTCTCTTTCATCCGGCTGTACTTGCAGGCATTGTCGATGAGATTGGTGAATACCTGTTTCAGCAGGATGGGGTCCGCTTCACACGGTGGCAGCTCAAGAATGACGACCCGCGTATCCCCCAGATGCAGCTCCGCCACCACTTCCTCCGCCAACCGCTTCGGGTCGACCGTCACCTTGTTGAGTTCCTGGCGGGAGGACTGGGCGAGTTCCAGCATGGCCAGGATCATCTCGTCCATCTGCTGACAGCAGGCGGTGATCCGTTTCAGAATGCTCCGTCCGTCCTCATCCAACCGCCCGGCATTCTCATCGACGAGCAGGCCGGCATACCCCCGGATGCGTCGCAGCGGGGCCCGCAGGTCATGGGAGACCGAGTAGGCGAAGGCTTCGAGTTTGAAGTTCGCCTCTTCCAGCGCATGTCCGCGGCGGACCAGATCGTCGTTCACCCGGTTGAGGTCCTCCTTTGCCTGTTCCAGTTCGGCAGTCCGCTGTTGCACGCGCAGTTCGAGCTGCTCGTTGAGCTCGCGGATCTTCGCCTCGGCCTTGCACAGGGAGGTAATATCCCGCAAGGATTCGATCGCACCGACAAGGTTGCCGGCATGATCGGTCAACGGCGACGCAGTGACAGAGAGATAGGCACCACGGCCGCCATGGAGCGCCGGGGTCTTGATGACCGCCGCAATGGTATTCCCCTCTTTTCGAAACGCCTCGTATTGATAGCCTTTCAATTCCAGGTTGCCAAGTACCATGTCAGCAAGAACGGGACGGGCTTCGCCGAAGAACGGGACTGAACATGCCTGCCCCCCCTTGCCGATCATCTCCGCTTGGGGGATGCCGGACATCTGCTCAATCGCCCGGTTCCAGGCGATCACGCGACCCTCGCGGTCCAGGACGAATGTCGCGTCGGGAAGGAATTCGATGATGTCCGCCAGTTTTTGACGGGTATCTTCCAGTTGCAGGAGACTTTTCTGCAATTCAGCCGTCCTCTGCCGCACCATGCGACGGAGCTGCACAATGAAGACAGCCAGGATAGCGGCGACGATTGCCACCCACATGGCAATATCGAGGGGTCTCAGGCCGTGTTCATAGCGCACGGACAGCCATTTCTGGCGGATCTGTCGATGTTCCTCCTCGCTCACGTCCGCCA
>Ga0073934_10008130_pt1 | contig 14168 bp, 14 predicted proteins | sample LarsenN4metaG_FD_76834 | JGI IMG/M metagenome (GOLD analysis project Ga0073934, IMG submission 76834) | Hot spring sediment bacterial and archeal communities from British Columbia, Canada, to study Microbial Dark Matter (Phase II) - Larsen... ...
ATGGCCGCCGCACATTTCTTGTTGGCCTGACGGCCGGCGTGGGCGCGTTGGGTGCGGCCGCCGCCGCGGTGCCGTTCGTTATGTCCTGGATGCCGAGCGCGAAGGCGAAAGCCGCCGGCGCACCGATTTCGATCGATATCAGCAAGATCGAAGAGGGTGGCTTTGTCATCAACGAGTGGCGCGGCAAGCCGGTCTGGATCCTGCGTCGCACCAAGGAGATGGTTGACAGCCTGCCGAAGCTCGACGGCGATCTTCGTGATCCGCAGTCCGAGGAGGGGCAGCAGCCGGCCTACGCCAGGAATGCAGCCCGCTCCATCCGCCCGGAAGTGCTGGTATTGCTTGGCGTGTGCACTCACCTCGGCTGTTCGCCACAGTACAAGAAAGAGCCGACCGTGGAACTTCAGTACGGCGGCTTCTATTGCCCGTGCCATGGGTCGAAGTTCGACTTCGCCGGTCGCGTGTACAAGGGTGTGCCTGCGCCGCTGAACCTCGAAGTGCCGCCGCACTTTTATGAATCCGACAGCGTAATCGTTGTCGGCGAAGATCAGGGGGCCGCGTGATGATCAAGTACATGACCGACAAGGCAACCGGCCTGATGGCGTGGGTAGACGCCCGGCTTCCGGTAACCGAGGCCTACAAGAAGCACATGTCGGAGTACTACGCTCCGAAGAACTTCAATTTCTGGTACTTCTTCGGCGTCCTGTCGATGGTGGTGCTGGTCAACCAGTTGCTGACCGGCGTCTGGCTGACGATGTTCTACAACCCGTCGGGTGAGGGCGCGTTCGACTCCATCGAATACATCATGCGGGATGTCGAATTCGGCTGGCTGATCCGCTACATGCATGCGGTGGGCGCGTCGGCATTCTTCCTTGTTGTCTACCTCCACATGTTCCGCGGGCTGCTCTACGGTTCCTACAAGCAGCCGCGCGAGTTGGTGTGGATTTTCGGCATGCTGATCTACCTCGCCCTGATGGCCGAGGGGTTCATGGGTTATGTGTTGCCCTGGGGCAACATGTCGTACTGGGGGGCGCAGGTCATCATCTCCTTGTTCGGCGCCATTCCCTATATCGGCGAAGACCTCACCGTCTGGATTCGCGGCGACTACCTGCTGTCGGGCGCTTCCCTGAACCGCTTCTTCGCATTGCACGTGGTGGCGATCCCGATTGTCCTGCTGGCCCTGGTTGTCCTGCACATCCTTGCGCTTCATGAGGTTGGCTCGAACAACCCGGACGGCGTCGAGATCAAGAAGAAGAAGGATGCGAAAGGGATCCCCCTCGATGGCATTCCCTTCCACCCCTATTACTCGGTCAAGGACACCGTCGGTACCATCGTGTTCCTGATTGGTTTTGCCGCCGTGCTGTTCTTCTTCCCCACAGGGGGCGGCTATCTGATCGAGGCCCCGAACTACGAGCCGGCCAACGCATTGAAGACGCCTGCGCACATCGCCCCGGTTTGGTATTACGGCGCCTATTACGCGATGCTCCGCGCCATCCCGCACAAGTTGGGCGGCGTGATCGTGATGTTCGGTGCCATCGCCATCCTGTTCGTTCTGCCCTGGCTGGATCGCAACCCGATCAAGTCCATTCGCTACAAGGGCATGCTGACCAAGTGCGCGACCATGCTGTTTGCGGTGGTGTTCCTGATGCTGACCTGGCTGGGCACGCAGCCGCCGTCGGGTTTGTATACGGCCCTCGCGCAGTTCGGCACGGCCTACTACTTCCTGTTCTTCTTCTCGCTCTTGTTCCTGCACAAGTTCGAGACGTCCAAACCAGTACCTGATCGCGTGACGGGCTGAAGGAGACTCCATCATGAAGAAGTTCGTCCTCGCCCTTGCCGCCGTCCTCGCGCCCGTCATGGCACTGGCTGCCGGCGGCGGCCATAACCCCTACGTTGTCGACGCGCCTATCTCGCTGACCGACAAGGCGCAGATGCAGCGCGGCGCGCAGTTGTTCATGAACTACTGCTTTGGCTGCCATTCGCTCAAGTACGTTCGCTATGAGCGCATGGCCACCGATCTGGGAATTCCGGTTGAGCTGCTGGCCGACAACCTAATGTTCAACACGGACAAGGTTGGTAGCCCGATGCTGAACGGGCTGAACCCGGCGCTCGCCAAGAAATGGTTCGGTGCGGCACCGCCGGACCTCTCCCTGGAAGCCAAGTTGCGCGGATCGGACTGGGTCTACTCGTACCTCATCAGCTTCTACGAGGATCCGACGCGGCCGTGGGGCGTGAACAACCATGTTTTTCCGAGCGTCGGTATGCCGCACGTGATGGCTGACATGCAGCGTACGTTGCCCGAGGACGAGTTCAAGGCGCGCATGGCCGATATCACCGCGTTTCTGGAGTACACCGCGGAACCTGTTCAGGTCACCCGCATGGTTGTCGGTGGTTTCGTCATTGGGTTCCTGCTTGTGTTGCTCATCTTCGCCTGGTTGATGAAGCGGGAATTCTGGAAAGACGTGCACTGAATCCAGAATCGTCCCGTTTTTCTCGAAAAGGGTAGCCGAGACGTCGGTTACCCTTTTCGCGTCAGAAAGCAGAGGTAAACATGAATATCGGCGCCATTACGAAGCGTTCTTCCATGGTGATTTTTTCTGATCCACTGGATCATTACAGCCACCGCGTACGGATCGTGCTCGCCGAGAAAGGTGTCGCGGTTGAGGTCGTCGACGTCAATGCCGCCGATCTTCCCTCGGAAGTCCGCGAGTTGAGCCCTTATAACGAAACGCCGACGCTGCTGGACCGGGACCTCGTTCTTTACGAGCCCAATGTCATGATGGAGTACCTCGACGAGCGCTTTCCGCATCCGCCCTTGTTGCCGGTGTATCCCGTAGCGCGGGCGCAGAGCCGCTTGTGGCTCTACCGGATCGAGCGTGACTGGTGCGGGCATATCGATGCGATCCTTGCCGGAAACGACAAGGATCCCGAGATCGCACGGATGCGCAAGGAATTGCGCGAGAGCCTTCTTTCCTTGTCGCCGATCTTTGAGCAGAAGCCGTTTTTCATGAGCGACGAGTTCACGATCGTCGATTGCGCGATGGCGCCGATTCTCTGGCGTTTGCCGTTGCTGGGCATCGAGTTGCCACCGAAGCAGGCCAAGGGCCTCCTGAAGTACTGCGAGAGACTGTTCCGCCGTGACGGCTTCCAGGCAAGCCTGTCCGACCGGGAGCGCGAGATTCGCCAGCCGTATTGAGTAGACTCCCACCCGTTTGCCGTGCCCCTTACAAAGCGAGAGTCTCTGCCATGACGCCCACCCGGCCGTATCTGGTCCGAGCGTTCTATGACTGGATCATCGACAACGGCATGACGCCCTACATGCTGGTGGATGCCACGGTGGAGGGTGTTCGCGTGCCCGTGTCGTACATCCGGGACGGGCGGATCGTGCTGAACGTTGCGCCGGCGGCGGTAACCTCGCTGGAGATGGGAACCTCGGCGGTCTCGTTTGGCGCCCGCTTTTCCGGGGTCGCGCAAACGATCACGTTGCCGATCAACTCCGTGATGGCGGTCTATGCGCGCGAAAACGGGCAGGGCATGTTCTTTTCCGACGAAGATGACGGGCCGGACACGACCCCCACTCCGGAGTTGGAAGATGCGCCGGCGATTCGAGCCAAGCCCGCGTTGCGCCTGGTGAAGTGACCGGCTGACGACGACGGCTGCGGTGCGGGCCGTGGCTTACTGCGTGACGTTCACGGCGCGGGTTGGTCGATGTACTCGAAGATCTTGACGATCTTCTGTACGCCATATGCCTTGCGAGCCACTTGCACTGCCTGCTCGGCCTCGACGTGATTCACCAGTCCCATCAGGTAGATGACGCCGTTCTCCGTCACCACCTTGATGCGCCTCCCGGGGACGTCCGGGCCGAACAGCAGCCGCCCTTTCACGCGAAAGGTAATCCACCCATCGTTCACTCGCGCGAGCCAGCTCTTGCGCGACGACACCTCGAGCTCGTTGTGGACATGCTGCACGTGTCGGATTGCAAAGGCAGTCTGATGCGCTGCCTGGCCGGTCTCGCTGGAGGGGACCTGGCCTGTCAGCAGCACCTGGCCATTCCAGCTGGTCGCACTGATGCGTGCATCACCCGGAATGGCTTCGTTCCTGCGCAGGTTGACGCGCGTCTTGAACTCGATGGCCTGGTCCTCGATGACGGCGCCCAGTGTCCGCTTGCCATGCTGGCGATCGATGTCGTGGTCGGACAGTGGCGCAATCACTGTGGCGCAACCGGCCGACAGGAATGCGACAACCAGGAGGAAGAGGCGGCCCGTATGTGAAATCACAGCATGTCTCCGAAGAGTTCTCGTTCGATTTGCTCGCTCAGGAGATTCAGCAGCAGCAGTTGAACTTCCTCGGCCCGCGACGACGACTCGCAGGCGACGCCAATCTCGGTGTCGCCGTCGCGCAAAACCTGCCTCAGCTCTTCGTTCTCACGGGAGCAGAGGACAAGGATGTCCATGCCGCGGTCGTGGGCGGCGACGATCGATTGCAGCACGATCGTGCTTGCCGTTGCCGCAATGATGACCAGCACATCGCCAGGCTGGCCCAGTGCCCGCAGCTGGCGGGAATAGACGTCGTGTTGACCAAAATGCTCGGAAAGCGTTGCCTGCAGTGATGCGTTGTCCGAAAGGCAAAACACAGGCAGGCCCGGTCGTTCGCGCTCGAGTTTGCCCATCAGCTTGTTGGTGAAGTGTTGCGCAAGCGTAGACGCGCCGGCGGTGCCGCAACAGAAGATGCGGGATTCGTCCAGCAGGCAGCGGGACAGGCGGTGCGCTGCCGCAGCGATTGCGGGCGCCTGCGTTTCAAGCGCCAGCGAGACGGCATCGATGTGCTCGAGCATGCTGTCGCGCAGACTGTTGGCAGTGCTCATGCCTCCTCCGGTTTCAGCCGCCGTTGACGGAAAATGCGTCGATATGCCATCCGAGTGCCTCGCCATCGATGGCGACGATATCAAATCGTGCAGGCAATGCCGCCATGTCCGCGTGTGCCGCGAGCCATGCGCGGGCCGCGCGGATGAAGCGCGTCACCTTGGCGCCGTCCAGGCTGGCGAGTGCGCTGACGGGATTGCCATGGCACCGGTAGCGCACTTCGACGAAGACCAGCGTGCCGCCATCGAGCATCACCAGGTCCAGTTCGCCCAGTCGGCACTTCCAGCCATGGGCCAGCGTCCTCAAGCCGTGCCTTTCCAGATGCTCGCGCGCAATAACCTCGCCCTCGGCGCCACGCAGACCGGAGTCGACGCAGCGATCAGCGGGTGTCATCGCCGGCTTCGGACTTCTGGCCGCGAAAAGTCATCCACTGCAACTCGCGGCCGATGCGCCCACCCGCGCCCAGCGTGAGGACGCCGGTCGCACCTTCGATGCGATACCCGGAACCTCCCAGCAGAGGCAACTGCTCTCCAACCCGGAGGGCATCGATGCCGAGTGCGTAGAGCCTGAACAGGCGTTCGTCTATTCCGGTCCAGGTGTCTGCGACGCGCAAGCGGAGCGGAGAATCCTCGTTGACGATCCAGGGCATCTCCACGAAACGTATGCCATCGAGATCGCCGGAAGCATTGGCATCGCGCTGGCTGTTGATGTGCGAGGTGGCGACGGTGGGCAAGTCATTGCCGTAATGGAAGCGGATGGCGGGTGCCAGCTGAACGGCCTGCGGCGTGTTGGCGACCAGCAACAGCGTATCGATATCCTGGCGACGCCTCGCCTCGAATCGGATGTCTGCGCCGAGCAGGTTCACCAGCCGCCTGTGGCGCTGGATGCTGGAGGCGGGATCGAGCAGGCGTTTGACGACATCGCCATAGTCCGATGCGTTGGCATACGAGGAGCGTGCTGCCACCCGGCCGCCCGAACGGCTGAAGACCGTTTCGAACTCGCGCGCGATCCGTTGGCCCCACTCGGCGTCCGGGTAGAGGATGGCGGCGCGTGACAAGCCGCGGGCCAGCGATTCGCGGGCAACCTGTGCTGCCTCGTCTTCGCCGGCCAGCCCGAGAAAGAACAGGCCGCCGGGCGTCGCGGTGTCGCTGTCCGGGTAGTTGAGCGCCAGCGTGGCGACAGGCAACTGCGGGCGCGTGAGAAGAAGCCTGAGGTTTTCTTTCTCGAGCGGGCCAATCACCAACTGGGCGCCTGCGGCGACGGCAGCATCATAGGTGGCAAGAAAATCACTGCGTGACGAATCGAAGAACTGCAGTGACGGCGCTGGCAGGCCGTTTTCCCGCGCCTGGAACCAGGCGGCGAGGAAGCCGCGCTGTATCGCCGTGCCGGCGGCCGCCAGCTTGCCGTGCTGCGGCAGCAGCAGCGCGATGGTCGCCGGCCCGGCAGGAATCTCGACAGCGGTGGCCAGCGCCTGCGCCACGCCGGCGGGGGGATTCGCGGCTGCCGGGTGCGCTGCGTTTGCCTCCATCCACGCATGTAGCTTTTGGCTACGCATCACCGGCGAGTCGGCGCTTTCCCGCCACGCCGCGGCGAGCGAGGCCCAGCCCGCCAGAACGGTATCCGGCTGGCGCTGAAGTTGCGCCAGGTTGCCCCTGTCGACCTTCTGCAGGCTGGACCACAGGGCCAGCACGTTGTCGCGGCGGCCCTCCGTGGAAAGCAGTGCATCCGCGAGCACGCGCTCACGAATGGCGTCGGCGTACTGGCCACGCTTTTCCAGCACGCGTGCTCGCCGTTCGCCCACGCGGGCGTGGTCAGTGGCCGGGAGCCCTTCGGCAAGCGCGAGCTGGCCGGACGCCGGCCGGCTGACGGCAAGCCATGCGGCATCGACGTTGCCCGCACCGAGCGCGGCATCGGTAACGGCTACCAGATAGTCGCCGCGCAGCGCGCGGTCGAGTTTCGCGGTATCGATCCGGTTGAGCGTTTCCAGCGCCTTCGCGTAGGCTTGCGCGTTCAGAAACAGCGTCGCGGCGGTCAGCAAGCGTTGCTGTTGTTCCGTCGCATTGCGCGGCAGTTCCTGCAACAGCGCCTCGCCGCGCAGTATCGGGTCGGCGGTCGTGTCGGCGGCAGTCGCCGACTGGCATGCGGTCACCATGAGCAGCCACACGGCCAATTGGCGCGACAGGAACGCGGAAGTGCGCATATGAAAGAAGATCCCGGTGTGGATGGTGGTGGCGTGCTTTTCGTGGTGGCAACGCCGATCGGCAACTTGCGCGACATCTCCGCGCGGGCTGTCGAGGTTCTTCGTGCGGCGAGCATTATAGCGGCAGAGGATACCCGCCACAGTTCAGCACTGTTTGCGCATATCGGTGTGGCGCCTGCCCGACTGGTTTCCCTGCACGACCACAACGAGCAGGCGCGAATCCCGGAATTGATTGCTGCCATGGGGGCGGGCCAGCGCGTCGCGCTGGTGTCCGACGCCGGCACGCCGCTGGTGAGCGATCCGGGCTACCGGCTGGTACTGGCGGCACACGAAGCCGGCGTGCGCGTCAGTCCGGTGCCCGGCGCATGCGCAGCGATCGCCGCGCTTTCGGCGGCAGGCTTGCCCAGCGACCGCTTTGCCTTTGAAGGCTTCCTGCCGGCATCGCGAGCAGCGCGCCGTGAGCGGCTGGCCTTGCTGGCGGGCAGCACGGCGACGCAGGTGTTTTATGAGGCTCCCCACCGCGTTGCCGAGTCGCTCGCGGACATGATGGACGTGTTCGGCGCGGACCGGCGGGCGGTTATCGCACGCGAAATCACCAAGACGTTTGAAACGATTCGCCGCGATACGCTGGCTGCCTTGTGTGATTTCGTGCACGCGGACAGCCAGCAGCAGCGCGGCGAAATCGTCCTGCTCGTCGAGGGCGCGCCGGCACGCGAGCGCGCCGGCGGATCCGTCGAGCGGGATGCGCTGCTGCGTGCCCTGGCCAGTGAACTGCCGGCCACCAGTGCGGCGCGCGTGGCCGCCAGGCTGCTGCGCGAGCCGCGCCGGGATCTGTACCGGCAATTGCTGGACATGGGCGCTTCCGGCGAGTGAGGTGCGTGCCGGACTTGCGAGCGGCGCCCCGGCGGGCGTGGGCGTTGCCATCGCCATCGGCCTGCCGCTCGTGTGGCGGACAGGGTGTCCGTCCGGGCTAGAATGCCGGCCGCGTGGGTCGGCCAGACAGTCGCTGCCGTTGCGCTTGCGCAGCGGGGGAGGAAAGTCCGGGCTCCACAGGGCAGGGTGCCAGGTAACGCCTGGGCGGTGCGCCGGTTTCCGGTGCATTGACGGAAAGTGCCACAGAGAACGAACCGCCGATGGCCCGCAGGGGATCAGGCAAGGGTGAAAAGGTGCGGTAAGAGCGCACCGCGCTGCCGGCAACGGGAGCGGCACGGAAAACCCCACCCGGAGCAAGACCAAATAGGGGTCCTATGGCGCGGCCCGCGCCGGACCCGGGTAGGTTGCTTGAGGCCGGCGGTGACGCAGGTCCTAGAGGAATGACTGTCCACGACAGAACCCGGCTTACCGGCCGGCCCACGCACTTTTATGTTTTGTCCGGGCGTCTTTTTATAGAAAAAGATTCTAGGACTTAATGTGCTTTGTGAGGATGCGCCTGCAGGCGCATGAATGTGTACTCCTTCCCCCTCGCCTGGCTGCTTCAGAATCTCCTAATTCATTGATTTTCATGGGGCAATCGCCCCATTCGGCCTTGCTGCGCTTGCTTGACGCTCCGGACGGCCGCTACCTATAGTTCCGCCGGTGGTAAAAAGTGGGAAAAAGTGGAATTCATGGGCCGGACGGCTCTCCACCAGCGGGTAGCAGCGCGTGTTCCAGGGCATCACCTCAGTCACGGTCGACGGCAAGGGCCGACTCGCGATTCCTACCCGGTTCCGGGACGGGATAGCTGACCGTGGCGGCAATACGGTGATAGTAACCGCTCACCAATATGACGGCTGCCTGGTTCTCTACCCGCTGATCGACTGGGAAGACGTCCTGCGCCGGGTGACGGCGCTGCCTGACGCCCATCCGGATGTCCGCAACATCAAGCGCCGCTTTGTCGGCCAGGCCACGGACTGCGAGATCGACAGTGCCGGCCGGATCCTGTTGCCACAGCTGCTGCGCAGCTTCGCCCAGATCAGCAAGGGGGCCGTGATGCTCGGCCAGGGTCACCGGCTGGAACTGTGGTCGGAAGAGCAGTGGGCGGCCAACGAAAAGATCAACGCGACGCTCGACGCCACGGCCTTGCCCGACGTCGTGCAGCAACTCTCGTTCTGACGGGGGTTGCGTGGGGTTTGAACACCAGACCGTCCTCCTGAGCGAGGCGGTCGACGCTTTGCAGGTCGTGCCGTCGGGCATTTACGTCGACGCGACCTTTGGTCGTGGCGGCCACAGCCGCGCCGTGCTGGCGCGGCTCGGGCCGCAGGGCTGCCTGCTCGGCATAGACCGCGATCCCGAGGCTGTTGCTGTCGGCCATGCGCTGGCGGCGGCAGATCCGCGTTTTTTCATCGAGCACGGCGCCTTTGCGTCGCTGTCCTCGCTGGTTGATGCGCGCGGGTGGCGGGGGCGCGTGAACGGCGTGCTGATGGATCTCGGCGTCTCTTCCCCGCAGCTGGATGACGCCGGGCGTGGTTTCAGTTTCCAGAAAGACGGCCCCCTCGACATGCGGATGAACCCGCAGGAGGGGCAATCAGCGGCGGAGTACCTGGCGCAAGCCAGTGCGGAGGACATGCAGGCGGTGTTCAGCGAACTCGGCGAAGAGCGATTCTCCCGGCGCATCGCGCAGGCGATCGTGCGTGCGCGCGCAGAGCGTCCGCTCGTGGGCACGCGCCAGCTCGCTGAAGTCGTCGCCGCCGCCGTGCCGACGCGCGAGGCCGGCAAGAACCCGGCGACCCGCGTATTCCAGGCGCTGCGCATCCACGTCAATCGCGAACTCGAACAACTTGTCGAGGCCTTGACGCAGTCGCTGGCGCTGCTGGCGCCGGGTGGCCGCCTTGTCGTCATCAGCTTCCACTCGCTGGAGGACCGCATCGTCAAGCGCTTCATGCAACACCACGCGCGCGGCCCGGAGCTGCCGCGCGGCATGCCGTTGCCCGCCGATGCGCCGGCACCGGCGTTGACGCTGGTGGGCAAGGCGGTACGGGCGAGCGAGGCCGAGGTGGCGGGCAATCCGCGCGCGCGCAGCGCGATCATGCGGGTGGCGCAGCGGAATGTGGAGGGCGTCCATGCCTGAGCTGCGCATTCCGCGTGACTACATCTTTCTGGTCGTTGCCGGCTTGCTGGCGCTGTCGTCGGCTGTCGGCGTGGTGGTCAGTGTCCACCAGTCACGCCAGATGGTGAACGAACTGCAGTCGCTGCAGCGCGAGGCCGAGCAGCTGCAGGTCGCGTGGGGCCAGTTGTTGCTGGAAAAGAGTGCGTGGGGTTCCTACGCACACGTTGAGCGTACGGCGCAGGAAAAACTCGCGATGTACGTGCCGGCGGTGAAGGAAATCGTGGTGGTCGGGCCATGAAGAAGTCACCGTCGCTGGTCCCGCGCGGACGACTCGTGCTGGTCATGTCGGCACTGGGTCTGGCCGCGCTGGCGCTGGTGGCGCAGGCGGTGCAGTTGCAGGTCAACGAGGCGGACTTCCTGCGCAAGCAGGGTGATGCGCGCAACCTGCGCGTCGAGCCGCTGTCGGCAACGCGCGGCCTCATCCTGGACCGCAACGGGCAGCCGCTGGCGGTCAGTACGCCGGTGGTTTCCATCTGGGCCAATCCGGCGCAGTTGATGGATGCGCGCGATCGCTGGAAGGCGCTGGCGAAGCAGGCCGGCGTCGACTACGAGGACATGAAGGACCGCATCCTGCGCTCGCAGTCGCGCGAATTCCTGTACATCCGCCGGCACCTCTCGCCGGAGGCCGCCGACGCGATCCTCGCTCTCGGCATTCCCGGCGTGAACGGGATGACCGAATACCGCCGCTATTACCCCTCCGGGGAAGTCGCCGCGCACCTGGTCGGCTTCACCAGCATCGACGGCAAGGGCCAGGAAGGCATGGAACTGGCCTTCGAAAAGCACCTGGGTGCGCACCAGGGTAAGCGCAAGGTGGTGAAGGACCTCAACGGCCGCGTCGTCGAGGATGTCGAGATCATCGAGGACGCGCGGCCCGGCCAGGATCTCGCGCTCAGCATCGACCTGCGCATCCAGTACCACGCCTACCGCGAACTGGCTGCCGCGGTACAGCAGCAGAACGCGAGCGGTGGCAGCGTTGTCGTGCTGGATGTCGACACCGGCGAAGTGCTGGCGATGGCCAACCAGCCTTCCTACAACCCGAACAATCGCGAAGGCACGAAGACGTCGTGGCTGCGCAACCGCGCCGTGACCGACATGATGGAGCCCGGCTCGACGATGAAGACCTTCACCGTCGCGGCGGCGCTGGAAAGCGGCCTCTACCGCCCGGAAACCCTGATCGAGACCTCGCCGGGAACCATCCGGGTCGGCGACAAGGTCATCAGCGATCACGAGGATTACGGCCTCATCGACGTCACCACCGTGCTGACGAAGTCGAGCAACGTGGCCACCACCAAGATGGCCTTCGCGATGCAGGCCGGGCAGTTGCTGTCGATGTTCCGCCGCGTCGGGCTCGGCGAGCCGACGCACGCGGGCTTTCCCGGCGAGAGCGGTGGGCGCATCCCGAATCGCCCGAAGTGGCGCCCGATCGAGCTGGCAACGATTTCCTATGGCTACGGCGTTTCGGTGACGGCGCTGCAGCTGGCGCAGGGCTATGCCACGCTCGCCTCCGGCGGAATCTTCCGGCCGGTCACGCTGCTGCGTCGCGAGGGGAGTGCCGCGGCGGGCGAGCGCGTGATGGATGAAAAGATTGCGCACACGGTGGTGCACATGCTGGAGAGCGTCACCACCGATGCCGGCACCGGCACGCGCGCGCGCATCAACGGCTACCGGGTGGCCGGCAAGACCGGCACGGTGCACAAGCTGGCTGGCGGCACCTACGCCGAGCGCGAATACCTGTCGCTGTTTGCCGGTGTTGCGCCGGCGTCGAATCCGCGCGTCGTCACCGTGGTCGTCATCGACAACCCGGGCAATGGCGCCTATTACGGCGGTCTTGTCGCGGCACCGGTGTTCTCCGCGGTGACGGCGGGCGCGTTGCGGACCCTCAATGTCAGCCCTGATGACGTGGCGCCGGTTGTCGCTGCCAACACGCATGCCACGGCGGGAGGTGTGCAGTGATCGCCGCCGCGCCCCGTTCGCTGCCATTGCGCGAGTTGCTGGCGCAGTCCGGCGTGGCGTCCGAGGCTGCGCTGGTGGCGCCAGCAACCCTCGTCACCGGCATTCGTGACGACAGCCGCAGCGTGCGTCCGGGCGACGTCTATGTGGCCATGCGCGGCGCCCGCCAGGACGGGCGCGCCTTCATTGCGCAGGCGCTCGAACGCGGGGCAGTGGCGGTGCTCGCGGAAGCCGACGACAGCGTTGCCGTCGACAGCACGGTTGCCTCGGTGCCGGTGATCGCCGTGAAGAACCTGCGCGCGCGCGTCGGCGTGATTGCGTCGGTGTTCTACGGTGAGCCGTCACGCGCACTCGACGTGCTGGCCGTGACCGGCACCAACGGCAAGACCACGACCAGCTGGTTGCTGGCCTCGGCGCTTGCGCGCCTCGGCGTGCGCGCCGCCGTGCTCGGCACGCTCGGTGTCGGTGACACCGCTGCGCGGGTGCCGCTGGCGAACACGACCCCGGGGGCAGTAGAACTGCAATCGCTGCTGGCCGGTCTGCGCGACAACGCGTTCACCGCCGTCGCGATGGAGGCGTCGTCGATCGGCATCGAACAGCAGCGCATGGCCGGCACGCACCTGCGCGTCGCCATCTTCACCAACCTCAGCCGCGATCACCTCGACTACCACGGCACGATGGCGGCCTACGCCGATGCCAAGGCGGCGCTGTTTTCCTGGCCGGGCCTCGCGGGTGCCGTGCTCAACGGTGACGACCCCTGCGCCCTGCAGTGGCTGGCCGAGGGCCGCGTGCAGGCCGCGCGCGTGCTGACCTACGGCAGCGCCGGCCGTGGCCACGACATCGAATTGCTCGACATCCGCAGCGCAACGCATGGCATGAGCGTGCAGATGCGCATCGAGGGCCGCGACGTCAGCGTGCCGGTGCGGCTGGTCGGCCGTTTCAACGCCGGCAACCTGATGGCCGTGGCAGGTGCCTTGCGCCTGCTCGGCCACGGGCTCGACGCCATCGTGCGCGCGCTCGGCGAAATCGAGGCACCGGCCGGGCGCATGCAGACGGTCGGCGGTGGCGAACTGCCGCTGTGCGTCGTCGACTACGCGCATTCGCCGGATGCGCTGGAAAACGTGTTGTCCGTCCTGCGCGAGCGCAGCAGCGGGCAGTTGTGGTGCGTGTTCGGTTGCGGTGGCAACCGGGACGCCGGCAAGCGGCCGCTGATGGGCGAGATTGCCGCGCGCCTCGCCGATCGCGTGGTGGTGACCAGCGACAACCCGCGCCATGAAGACCCGCAGGCAGTGATTGACGACGTACTGGCGGGCGTGCCGCAACCGGCGCGTGCGCGCGTGCAGGTCGAGGTGGATCGCGCCGGCGCGATCCGCCTCGCCGTTGCACAGGCGCGTGCCGGCGACACCGTGCTGGTGGCCGGCAAGGGCCACGAGGATTACCAGGAAGTTGCCGGCGTTCGCCAACCCTTCTCCGATGTGCAGCAGGTGCGGGAAGCGCTTGCCCTGCGTGCCGGTGGGGGTGGCGCATGATCCGCATGACGCTGGCCGACGCGGCCATGGCCATGTCCGGCGCACTGCGCGGCGATGGCGCCGTCGTCTTCAACGGCGTCGTCACCGACACCCGCAAGCCGGTGGCCGGCGCCCTCTTCGTGGCGCTGAAGGGTGCCCACCATGATGGCCATGATCACGCGGCTGCCGCACTGGACGCTGGCGCCGCCGCCGTGGTGGTGGCGCGCGACGAGGCCTCGCTCGGCCAGCCGCGCATCGTTGTCGACGACACGCTGATGGCGCTCGGCCGTCTTGCCACCGACTGGCGCCTGCGCCACACGGCGCGCGTCGTTGCCGTCACCGGCAACTCCGGCAAGACCACCACCCGCGAATTTGTCGCCGCCGTGCTGCGTGAAGGCGGTGACACGCTTGCCACGCAAGGCAACCTCAACAACGAGATCGGCACGCCGATGACGTTGCTGCAACTGGATGCCGCACACCGCTTTGCCATCATCGAGATGGGCCAGGGCCGCCCGGGCGACATCGCCTACCTCGTCGGCATGGCGCGGCCGGATGTGGCGCTGGTC
>Ga0073934_10008131_pt1 | contig 14167 bp, 12 predicted proteins | sample LarsenN4metaG_FD_76834 | JGI IMG/M metagenome (GOLD analysis project Ga0073934, IMG submission 76834) | Hot spring sediment bacterial and archeal communities from British Columbia, Canada, to study Microbial Dark Matter (Phase II) - Larsen... ...
CCGCTTGCCGGTGTTCGGCGATCACGAGTTCCGGGACCGCTCGTTCCGATCCTGGGTGATGAATACCATCACCAGCAAATGGTGGGACTGGCGGGTGCTCCCGCGCGGGCTTCACTTTTTCTGCGAACATTACAGCCGGGACTTCGGCGATCGTCCGGTGCTGATCGCCGAGAACGGCATGGCATTGCGCCGGAAACCCGACAACCGGATCTGGCGTCCGCGCAAGGATCGGATCACGCGCAGCCAGTTCCTCCGCCTCCACGTGCACGAGGTGACCCGGATCCGGCAGCACGGGGTTCCGGTGTTCGGTTACCTGCACTGGTCGCTGTTCGACAACTACGAATGGGGATCGTTCACCCCGCGGTTCGGGTTGTTCTCCATCGACTACACCCGCAGCCCCGATCGCCTTGCCGAGGATCCGCAGGGCGACCGGCCCTCGGAAACCTACGCGCGCCTGGTCGCCGAGGCACGCGAGCGGATGAGTTCGAGCGCGTAGCCCCTGTCAGCCGGATCCTTGCGCGAGCGTGCGGCCAGTCGCGAATCCACTTCCGCTTAGCGCTCCCGCGTCCCGACCGGTTCCCGACAAAACAAAGGCGCGACCCGTCGCCGGGTCGCGCCTTCTTGGAGGGAAAACAATCAGGCCGGGATCTTCGCGAGAATCTCGGCTTTGCCGATCACCCCGAGCGATTGGGCGGCCACCTCGCCACCCTTGAAAAAGAAGAGCATCGGGATGGAGCGCACGCCGTACTGCGCGGCGAGCGCGGGATTCTCATCCACGTTCACCTTGGCGATTTTCACACCGCCGTTTTTCTCCGTCGCGATCTCGTCGAGGACAGGCGCGATCATGCGGCACGGACCGCACCAGGGCGCCCAGAAATCCACGATCACCGGCACCGGCGATTTCAGAACCTCCGCATCGAAGGACGACGACGAAACTTCAACAACATGTGCACCTGCCATAGAGCCTCCTGTGAGCCGGTTACCCTTGTGACCGCTCCGTGGATCAGGCGACCAGCGTCAGGATCTGGATGACCAGAACGATCGCGGAGATCGCAAGCACGGCGGCGGCAATGCCGACCGAACCGGAATCCTCGGCAGCGGGCATCGGTGCGGCCACCTTCGTGATGGCAGCCGAGGAAGCCTGCGCGGCGGGCGTCTGGGCCAGCGGCTGCGTCTGCTGCATGCGAACCGTGGCTTTCGGAAGCGGCTTCGGCTCGGGTGGCAGCTGGATGCGGGCCGTCTCTTTCTTCGGCTGCGCGGCCTTCATGGTGACGGGCGCGGCAGCAGGTTCAGGAGCCTTCGGCGGGGCCGGCGGCGCTGGAGGACGCGGGGCGGCCGGAGGCGGAGGTACCGGGGCGGAAGCCGCACCGGGAGGCTTCGGCGGGGGCGGCGGCGGAACGAAAGGACGACCGGGAGCCGCGGGTACCGCAGGAGCAGCCGGGGGCACCACCGAGGTGGTGGTGGGGAGCGGGCCCGACCCGGGCTGGTCGGGCCGCTTCGGGATGCTGATCTTGACGGTCTCCTTCTTCAGCGCGCCAAGATCCTGGGTCTCGCCGGCGGAACCGGGGCTCGGGATATTGATGCGAAACGTTTCTTTCTTGGCGGGCGTCGAGGGATCGTCGGGCATGGAAATAGAGGGAGGTTGTGATGACCAGTTTTCCGGCGGAGCACGGAAATGTCAATCGGCAAAGGAAGAAAATGGGTGCCGGACCAGGCCCCGGCTGCGCGGGGAAACCCGGAGACCGGCGGCATGGAATCTGCTTAAATTCCCTCTCCGATGAACCCTGTCCTACCGCCCTCCGTCCGCCGCACCCGCATTGTCGCCACGCTCGGCCCAGCCTCCGGCGCCCCGGAGACGATGGGCGAACTGATCCGCGCCGGGGCGGACGTATTCCGCCTGAACATGAGCCACGCGCCGCATGCCTGGGTGCGGGAAACCGTGGCGCGCGTGCGGGAGATCGCTGCGGATTCGGGGCGGCACACGGCGCTCCTGCTCGACACCCAGGGGCCGGCCATCCGCACCGGCGACGTGGCCAACCCCCTCCAGCTCACCCCGGGCGATCGCCTGGAACTGGCCGTCCGCGGGGCGCGCGGGGAAGAGAGTCACTCGGTCGACGTCAATTACGACGGCTTGGTCGACGACATTGCCGAGGGAGACACCGTGCTTGTCGACAACGGGGTGATCCGGCTCAGGGTGCTGCGGAAGACCGAACGGACCATCCTTTGCGAGGTCCTTACCCCGGGTAGTCTGGGCTCCCGCCGCCACATCAATCTCCCGGGGGTCCGGGTCAACCTCCCGGCGCTCACCGAGAAGGACCTGGCCGACGTGGCCCTCGGCGCGGAGTTGGGAGTGGATTTCGTCGCGCTTAGTTTCTGTAAGGAAGCCGCCGACATCGATCAGCTCCGCGACGTGCTCGCGCGCCACGGAAGCCGGGCCGGGGTGATCGCCAAGATCGAGGACCAGCTGGCGGTCCGGAATATTGAGGGTCTGATCGGCGCCGCCGACGCCATCATGATCGCGCGCGGCGACCTCGGTATCGAATGCCCCATGGAAGAGCTCCCGATCATCCAGCGCCGCGTCATCAAGCGCTGCATCCGGCATGGCAAACCGGTGATCGTGGCGACCCACATGCTCGAGTCGATGATCCAGAACCCGCTTCCGACCCGTGCCGAGATCACCGACGTCGCCAACGCCGTGTTCGAACAGGCCGACGCCATCATGCTGAGCGGGGAGACCGCCGCCGGCCGGTACCCGGTCGAATGCGTCCGCGTCCTCGACCGCGTCGCGCGCCGGATCGAACGCAGCGGCGGCGCGGGTTACGCCGCCGATGCCCTGGTCGAAGACACCGACAAGAAAACCGTCCGCTCCGCCGTGGTCCTCGCCAACTCGCTGGTCAACGCCCGGCTGGTCGTGTTCACACGACGCGGTAAGATGGCCGGGTTCGCTTCCAACCTGCGCCCGGATCGCGCCCCGATCTTCGCGTTTGCTCCGGACGCCGAGATCTGTCGCCGCTTGGCGCTGCTCTGGGGAGTGGAGCCGGTCCTGCTCCCCTTCAGCGACGCGCCCGGCGAAACCGTGCTCGCCGCCGAGCGCCTCCTGCGTGAACAGAACCTCGCGGTTGCGGGCGACCATCTCGTGATCGTCAGCGACGCGCTTCACGCGGGTGAACTCGTCGACTCGATCCAACTCCGCCCGATCACCTGACCCCCAGCTCCCGCAAGAGCGACGCGCGATCGACCTTCGCGTTGTGCCGCCGGTCCACAGGGATCGTGCGCAGCGAGTGGATCCGGGCGACGGCACCGGATTCCTGCAGCCCCCGCGTCGCGGGCCCAGGCTCCCCTTCGACCACCAACACCGGCTCCCCGGCCAACGCCACGAGCGCGGCGCGCCGCACCGTCGGGTCCTGCAACGCCACCGGCTCGATCTCCAGCGGAAAGCGGCCGCCCGCTCCTGCCCCCACCCGACCCAGGAGCCAGAGCCGCCCGTCCTCGTCGAAACGCCCCGCGTCCCCCGTCCGATGCCAAACCACGTTCCCCTCGCGCAGTTTGGTTTCCCCGTCGCCGACCCCTTCGAAGTAACCCTGCACCACGCGCCGCCCCGACACCTGGATCTCGCCCGCCCCGTCCGGCCGGAGCGACGGGATCCGGATCGCGAGATCGCCGGAGACGCGGCCCGCCAGGAGTCCGCCGCCGGACTCCATGCAACGCAGATCTCCGGCAGTGATCTCCGACATCCGGACGGCGGCGATCGGTTCCACCTCGCTCGACCCGTAGACGATCCGGACTTCCGCACGCGGGAAGCTTTCCCCCAACAGCCGGAGCAGACGGGGAAACACTGGCGCGCCGCCGACGAAGATCTTCCGCAACGGGAGGTCCGCCGCACCGGGCGCGGACGCCAGCCGCTCCAGCAACGCGGGGGAGGCCGCGATCCGCGAGGCTCCCGCCTCCGCGATCGAACGCGCGAGACGCGCGGCATCGACCCGCCCCGGAAACCGCAGGTCCGCATCGGGAAGCAGTGTCGTCAGGCCCGCGGCAAGATTCGCGAGTGCGAACACCGGGAGCGTCAGGCAATCCACCTCGCCCGCTTCCATGCCGAGTTCGTTGGAGAGCACCTCCCCCTGCTCGACGAGGAACCCGTGCGACCGCATCACGCCCTTGGGGGATCCGGTGCTCCCGCTCGTGAAGGTGAGGAGGGCCGGCGCGTCTGGGTCGAGGGAAACCGGAGCCGCATCCGCCTCGGCAGCGCGGTCCAGCGTGCGGAACCCGGGTGAGACGAACCCGAGCGCGATCCGGGTCGGGATCCGACGCAGCCCGGCCCCCAACAGAAAGAGCGGGAGCGCGCGGGGGTGGGCGACCACGCCGCGCGGTTTGGCGCGCTCGCACGCGGAGAGAAAGCCGCGGAGACCGGCCCCCGGATCGGCGAGCACCGCAACCGCCCCGATCCGGAACAAAGCGAGCAGGAGCGTGTAGAGATCGATGCCGAGCGGAACCAGCACCATCACCCGGTCCCCTTCCCCGATCCCGCATCGCTCGCGTAGCCAATCCCCCCACCCCGCACTCCGGCGTTCGAGCCCTGCGAACGAAATGCGGTGCGTCTCGGGGTGTCGCAAGAACGCCGCGCGTTCCGGCCGGGCGGAAGCGTGCACCGCCAGGCGATCGACGAGGTTCATCGCGGGAGTGCCAGCGCGTAGAGCGCGTACCGGCGGATGAGATGTCCGTAGCGTTCGCTCAGGTTGATCGACCGGTTGGATTCGTGCATCAACGCGTGGATCACCCGCGTGCAGCCGAGCCGCAGGGCCTCGGCGTGGAACTCCTCGAGCAACACCGCCCCGAGTCCGGCCAAACGCCGTTCGGGATCGACCGCCAGCGTCTTGAGCACGGCGGTGCCGGGCGCCGGGGACGCCGGATACCCGAAAACGAATCCGACCACCTTTCCCTCCCGCCGCGCGATCCGCACCAGCGCTGGGTCGAGCTTGGATCGCCACGGGCGGTAGCGATCGAGAAAGGGTTCGAGCGGGATGTCCTGGTACAGGAGGTTGTCCCGGAAGCTGATCCGGGAGAGGGCGTGGATGCCGGCAAGTTCCTCCTCGAAGCGCGAGGGATCGAGCGGGCGGATCGCGATGCCGAGCGCCCCGAGGCGGGCCCGGACCCGATCCAGTCGGGGATCGCGTTGCGCGAGGTCGGTGCAGAGGGTGGAGCGGTACGCGGCGCATGCCCGGAACCCGGCGCGTTCGAACTGGGCACGCCACGCATCGGGATGCCACGGCTCGCCGGGAAACGGCGGCTCCTCGCCGCGTTCGACGATCCAGCGATACCGGTCCCACGTGCTGCCATCGACCGGCCCAAGCAGCCACCGCAGCCCCGCATCCGCCGCGGCCCGTGCGCAGGCCGTCAGCAGGAGCGCGGCGGCATCCTCGCGTCCCTCCTCGCAACGGTAGCTTCCCACAAACCCCGCGCGCTCCCCTTCCCATTCCAGCCCTCCGCCGAGCCAAAGCGCCGCGGAAGCCACCGGGGTCCCGGCTTCCACGCAGGCCAGCACGGTGTCGGCCGGGGGCCAGAAATCCGATCCGGGCGGCTGGGGTTCGATGTGCACGACGCGACTCCGCTCGCCGGCGCGGCGGTTCAGACCTTCCCCGTGCGGACGCGCTCGAGGTACTCGCGGTAGTCGTTGCGCGGGAGACCTTCAATAATCCGGTCGAGACCCGCCTCGTTGATGAATCCCATTTCCCAGGCGATCTCCTCGATGCATCCGATCTTGAGGCCCTGGCGGTGCTCGATGGTCGCGATGTAATCCCCGGCTTCCAGCAGGCTCATGGGCGTGCCGGTGTCCAGCCATGCCACGCCGCGGCCCAGACGTCGGACGTGCAGCTCCCCGCGATCGAGATACATCCGGTTCAGGTCGGTGATCTCCAATTCGCCCCGCGCGGATGGTTTCAGGTCGCGGGCGAAGCTGACGATCCGATCGTCGTACACGTAGATGCCCGGGACTGCGAAGTGGCTCTTCGGATGCTTCGGTTTCTCCTCAAGGCTGAGCGCCCGGCCTTCCGCATCGAACTCGACCACGCCGTACCGTTCGGGGTCGCGGACCGGGTAGGCGAACACGCAGGCGCCGCGCTCCAGCGCAAGCGCGTCGCGGAGGAACCCGAGCTTCCCGTAGAAAAGGTTGTCGCCAAGGATCAATACCGCCCCGTCGCCCGCGAGAAACTCCTCACCGATCAAGAACGCCTGCGCGATCCCGGCCGGTTTCTCCTGCTCGGCATACTCGATCCGCAGCCCGAGATGTTCGCCGGTCCCGAACAACGACCGGAATGCGGGCAGATCTTTCGGGGTGGAAATGATGAGGAACTCGCGCAGTCCGCCGAGCATCAAGGTGCTCAGCGGATAATAGACCATCGGCTTGTCGTAGATCGGCAAGAGCTGCTTGCAGGCGATCCGCGTGAGCGGATCGAGACGGCTGCCGGCACCGCCGGCGAGGAGGATGGCTTTGCGGTTCATGGGAGCGGGATCATGGATTCCGAGCGAGCAGCGCGGCAATCCGTTTTACGGAGCGCGAGCCGAGCCGGTCGCCGAGGCGGAGCCAGGCGGACGCCGCGAGCCGTCCGCGGATCGCCTCCAACCGCGCCGCCGGATCCGCCGCTCCCGCATCGCCGAGCCCGCGCCCCGCGCCGAGCAAGCCGCCGATCGCGATCCACCGGGAGCGGGCGGCAACCTCGAGGATCCGCGCGAGCAACCGGCGGTCCTCCCGCTCCCGCTTCAAGAGCGCGCGTTCCCGCTGCAAACGCGCGACGGTCTCGGCCAGCGCCGCGTCGGACTCACCCGCGGCCGCGCCGCCCGCGAGGTTCACCAGGGCGCGGTTGGGGAACTCGCGGATCTCCGGGTAGCGCTCGGGATCCATCGCGTCGATCCGAGCCTCCAGTTCGGATTCGGTGAGCCCCGCCAGCGCTTGCGCCGAGAGCACCTGGAAGAGATCCGCCCGAAACGCGGAGACATTTCCCCAGGCCGCGCGGAGATAGTCGATCCAGGCCGCGCGTGCTGCCGAGTCGGACCCGAGCGACGGCGCGAGTTGCCGGGCAACATCCACATGCATGCGGAGCACCTCGCGGATCAGGCGCTCGGGCGCGGTGGTGATGGTGTTGCCGGGGTGCACCCGGTAATCGAGCAACGACTCGTCGAGCACGGACAGCCCTCCTTCGATCGCCGCATAGATCAGCGCGTGGTAATCGTGCACATACCGGTACGGACCGAAGGGATGGGCCACCAACCAGTCACGGCGCGCGACGAAGTTACTGGTGGTCCCGGCGAAGTTTGCGCGCCCGAGCCAGGCGCACAGATCGGCAGGGGTGCCGGCGCTCCAGGCTGCCGCGAACCAGCGGGAGCGCGGCTCGTCCGCCGCGAGCGGCTGACCGGATGGATCGATCAGGCGCAGGCGGGTGCATAGGAGACGGGTCTCGGGATGGAGCTCCATCCATGCCGCACACCGCTCCAGCCGTTCCGGGGCGAAACGGTCGTCCGAATTGAGGATCGCGACCAGATCGAACCCCTCCGTGAGCGCGACGCCGCGGTTCAGTGCGGCATGCGCGCCGCGGTTCGGCCCGGACTCGATCCGGATCCGGGAGTCGTCCACGGAGCGCGCAGCGGCGAGCGAGCCGTCGGTCGAACCGTCATCGACGACGAAGATGGCATCGGGCGGGCGCGACTGCGCGAGCAGCGAACGAAGGCCTTCGACGATGTAGGCCTCGTGGTTGTACAGCGGGATGACGACGGCGACGCGCGCGGTCATGTCCAGGCGCGCAGTTGGCGGATCCATTCCGCCGGATCGGCCGCACCCCGCGCCCAGAGCCTGCGCAACGGGCCCGCAGGCGCGGGTGACAACGGCGAGGCCGGATCAAGCTTGAGGGCTTCGGCGAGCGCGGGGTCCGCACACCAACCGCCGCGCGACTCGGCGAGGAGTGCCTCCAGCACCTTGCGGCTGAGAAGCGGACCCGCGGGCAGGTGGGCGGAAAAGCTCACCCCCGCGACGCGGTTCAGGATCCAGGCGCACAGCAGCGCCCGTTCGCCGACCGCGTGGAGGTGGAGGATCCCCGTCATGCGGCCTCGGAGATCGAGCACCTGGCGTGCGGCTGCGAGGTAATCGGCGGTATCGAGCCCGGCCGGAAGCTGGCTGCGGAGCCGTTCGATGGCGTGCGCGCCCGAGTCGGCTTCGCGCCAGAGCCCCTCGAGCACCATGGCGTCCGGGGTGAAAGCGATCCGGGGCGCGAGGCGGACCTCGGCGGGTGTGGTCGGGCACGCGAGCGCGGCGACCCTGACCGCCGGCATTTCCTCGAGCAGCCGGGAGAGCGGGCCGTCCAGGGAAGGAAACTCCGGGTCCGGCCAACGGGAGAGGAGGAGGGCGAGCGGTTTTCCGGCTTCCTCCGCAGGCTCTTCGGGGGCCGAATCCACCGGTGCAGCCGTCACGGCCGGGGTGCGTTCGCGGCCTGCCGAGGCCCGGAGCAAGGCAAGGAGCTGCGCAGAGGTCTGCTCGACCCGGAAGTGCTGTTCCACCCGGGCGCGACCGGCCGAGCCGAGTTCGCGGCGCAGCTCGTGGTCGGCGAGCAGACGGAAGAGCGCGGCGGCGAGCGCCTCCGGGTAGGCCCGGGGCGTGAGGAGGCCGGTGCCGCAGTCCACCACCAGCTCGGGCACGCCAGCGACCGGACAAGAAACCACCGGCCGACCGGCTGCCATCGCTTCGGTGATGACCGTGGGAAGCACGTCGCTCGATCCGTCCGGCTCGATGTCGCACGGCAGCACGAAGACGTCGGAGGCGGAGAGGCGGGAGGCGATCTCGCCTTGCGAGGCTGTGCCGCGCAGGACGAAGGCATCGCCCACGCCGAGCGCCGCGATCTCGCGTTCGAGCTCTTCGCGCTGCGGGCCTTCGCCGATGATCTCGCATCGGAACGCCAATCCCCGGTTTCGCAGGATGCCGCAGGCCCGGACCAGATGCAGGAATCCCTTGAACGGCACGAGGCGGCCGACGCCGAGCAGGAGCGGCACCCGGTTGTGAGGATGGGGTTGCGCCGGGAACCGGGCGAGGTCGATCCCGTTGTGCACGCGGTGGATCTTCGCCGCGTGCTCAGGGAACCGATCGGCCAGCAGGCCGCGCGTGTGGTCGCTCACCGCCACCACGAACTCCGCCGCATCGACCAACTCGGCCAGCAGCGGCGGCGGCAGCTCCACGAGGAAATCCTGCGCGTGCGCGGTGAAGCTGAACGGGATGCCCGAGAGCCGGTGGATGTACAGCGCCGTATGCGCGGCGCGGTTCGCGAAATGCACGTGCACGTGACGGACCCCGCCGCGCTGCATGGCGGATGCCAGGTGCAACGCGTTGCGCATCCGCAGCTCCGCCCGCGCGCCCTCGCCGAACCGCGAGGCGTCGTCGGCAAGGTCCGAGGCCGGCCAGGTGCCGTCCGTTTTGGCGCCGTTCTCGTACGCCTTCAGGATGGGGGCGGGCGGCGCGTAGCGTACCGGGGCCTTCAGCGCCCGCAGATGCGCGTGCCGGAACGAGGTATCCGGCGGATGGATCGCGTGGACCTCGAGCCGGGCCCCGTGACGTTCCAGAGCCAGCATCTCCGTGTCGCAGAACGTTTGCGAGACAACCGGATAGCGCGAGAAGAGGTAGGCGATGAGCGGTTCGTCCGGCATGGAAAACGCGATTACCGCAGAGCGGGACGGCAGAGAAAAGCAGGAAGTGCGGGGCCCCGGAGCCGGTCCTCCTCACCCGCCGGCCCGCAGCGCTTCCCCATCCAGGAAGCTCTGGAGCAGGATCTGCGCGGCCACCTGATCGATGACCGCCCGGCTGCGTTTCGTGTCCCGCCCCGCCTCGTGCAAGGCGCGCTGGGCGGAGACCGTCGTCAACCGCTCGTCCACGAAGCGCAGCTCGCACGGCAGGAGCGGGCGCAACCGTTCGGCGAACGCGCGCACCCGATCGGTGGCCGGGCCTTGCGTGCCATCCATGTTTCGCGGAAGACCGAGCACCGCGACGGTGGCGCGGAGGGTGCGGGCGAGCTCGGCGATCTGCGGGGCGGGGTCGGGACCATTCTTCGCCGCGATCGTGGAATGCGGGTGGGCGAGCATGCCCAGGTCATCCGAGACCGCGATCCCGATGCGGGAGGTGCCGTAATCGATGCCGATGGCTTTCATTGGAGCTCCTGCGGTAGCCGGGCGACGAGGTGCTTGATCCGCTCCGCCTCGTGCCGGTTGCACACCAGCAGGGCGCCCCCGGACTGGATCACGATCAGATCCTTCACCCCCAGCAACGCCACGTGCGTGCCCTGCGGGACGTAAGCGATATTGCCGTCCGATTCGATCTGCGTCACCGGCCCGTTGCTCACGTTGGCGGCCCCGTCGGCCGGGAGATAGCGCGCAAGGGCGACCCAGCTCCCGAGATCATCCCAGTCGAACGACGCCTCCGCAACCAACACGCGGCCCGCCTTCTCCATCACCGCGTAGTCGATGGAGATGCGCGGGAGGCCGGGAAACTGGCTCGCGAGCAGCCCCGGCAGGTCGGACGACTCGTGGATGCGCGAGATGAAGGCTCCCAGCTCGGGGGCGTGGCGGTTGAACTCCGAGACGATCGAATGGACCGACCAGACAAAGATCCCGGCGTTCCAACGAAAGTTCCCCTGCCGGACGAAGCTCTCGGCGAGTTCCGCGTTCGGTTTCTCCCGGAACCGCACCACTTCGTGGAAGCGGGTTGCCCCGTCGCCCGCCCGCACCTCCGCGCCGGTCTCGATGTATCCGTACCCCGGGCAGGCCCAGGTCGGGCGGATGCCGAAGGTCACGAGCGAGCCCCGCGAGGCCGCCTCGACGGCGTTGGCGAGGTCGGTCTGGAACGCCGCGGCGTTCCGGATGAGGTGATCGGCGGGCAGCACCGCCATGACCGCGGAGGGATCGCGGCGGGAGACCCAGCCGGTGGCGAGCGCGACGGCAGGAGCCGTGTCGCGCCGGGCCGGCTCGCACAGGACGTTCTCGTGCGGGATCCCGGTGCACTGCGCGCGCACCTTGCCCTCGATCTCCGCGCTGGTGAGCACCAGGATCCGGTCCGGTGGCACCACGCCCGCCAGCCGCTGGATCGCCGCTTCGAACAGGGTGCCTTCGGGAAAGAGCGGGATCAGATGCTTCGGGAGGGACTTGCGGCTCAGAGGCCAGAAGCGCTCTCCGCTCCCGCCGGCAAGAATCACTGCATAAATCGGAGGGACCATGCTGGGGAAATCGGGGAGTGCGGACCGCGGTACAAGCGCAACCGCCTTCCCTCCTTTCTGCCTACCGGTCCCCGTTGCTGAAATCGAGCGGTTTTTTGAGTGGAACGCGATCCGGGTTCGCGCTTGTCAACCCGGTGCGGGGTGGCGCATAAAGGCTTATGGAACCTCTATCGCCCGATCTCGACGGCTCCTTCTTCCTCCCCGCAGCGCGGTTCTTCGCCTCCCAGTCCGGCGTGGGCCTGACCTACGACGACGTGAGCCTCGCCACGCTCTACTCGGAAATTCTCCCCCGGGACGCGAATCTTGAAACCCGGCTGTGCGAGGGGCTCCAACTCCATCTGCCGATCCTCTCCGCGGACATGGACACGGTCACCGAATCGGCCATGGCGATCGGCATGGCGCTGCATGGCGGTCTCGGCCTTCTGCACTACAACATGACCGAGAAGCAGCAGCTCTCGGAGGTCGATCGCGTCAAATTCCATGTGCACGGCCTGATCCGGGATCCGATCCAGGTGGCGCCCGACCAGCGCATCGGCGACGTGCTCGCGCTGATCGAGCAGCGCAGCTTCTCCTTCAGCACGTTCCCGGTGGTCGATGCCTCCGGCCGTTTGCTCGGGCTGCTCCCCGGGTACACCGTCAAGCCGCGCTATGCCGCCCGGACGGTGGCCGAAGCGATGCTCCCCCGCCCCGCGCTCCATACCATCCGGGAAGAGGACCTTGGCAGCGATCCGATCGCGAGCGCGGACCGGTTCTTCGACGAGCACATCGGCATCCACAAGCTCCTGGTCGTCGATCGCGAAGACCGCTTGTGCGGGCTCTTCACCCTCAGTGACGTGGAGCGCATCACCCAGGAGCGCAGCCTCAAACTGAAACCCTCGCGCGACGCGCGCTTCCGCCTGCTGTGCGGCGCGGCGGTGTCCGCAAGCCGGACCGCTTCGGGCGAACTCGACCGCGAGCGGATCCTGAACCATGTCGGCGCGTTGGTCGAGCGCGGCACCGACGTGGTCGCGGTCTCGACCGCCCACGGCCACAGCCGCGGGGTGGGCGAAACGGTTCGCCTGATCCGCGATGCGTTCCCCGACCTCCCCATCATCGCCGGGAATGTGACCAGCGCCGAAGGCGTCGAGTTCCTCGCGAAGGCGGGAGCCAACTGTATCAAGGTCGGCCAGGGTCCGGGATCGATCTGCACGACGCGGATCGTCGCGGGCGTCGGGATCCCGCAACTGACGGCGGTCCACGTCTGCGCGACCGCCGCCCGGAAGCTCGGGGTCACCGTGCTTGCCGACGGCGGGATCACCAAGTCGGGCGACATGGTCAAGGCCCTCACGCTCGCCGATGCCGTGATCTGCGGGGGCCTGCTCGCCGGTTGTCCCGAGGCTCCGGGGCAGGTGCTGGAGATCGACGGGAAATTCTACAAGCAATACCGCGGCATGGGGAGTGCCGCCGCGATGGCCGCCGGCTCCGCGGCCCGCTACGGCCATTCCGCGCAGAACACCCGGAAAGTCGCCGCCGAAGGGGTCGAGGCGTTGAAGGAGGCTTCCGCACCGCTCAGCACCGTGCTCACCCAGCTGGCCGGCGGAATCCAGTCGGGGATGGGATACCTCGGCGCCGCCACCCTCGCTCAACTGCGCGAAAAAGCGCGCTACATCCGCGTCACGCCCGCGGGCCAGCGCGAGTCCACGCCCCACGACATCATCGAGGTCCGGACCGCGAAGTAAGAAGCGCCGGGCCTCAGACGAACTCGAGTTGGACCGGCGCCGGGATGAGCCCGTTCTCGCTTGCGGCGCCGAGAAACTCGTAGATCGCTTTCCGACCGGTATCGCCGTAGTCGAGCGTGTAGTTGTTGACGTACATCCCGATGAAGCGATCGACCAGCGGTCGCTCCATGCCGCGCGCCAGCGGCAGCGAATGCTCCACCCCACCCTCGCGGTGCGCGAGGCCGTATTCGATGCTGTCCTTGAGGATCGCGGAGATCTCGCGCTGGACCGCGGGATCGATGTCCTTGCGGATGACGTTGCCGCCGAGCGGAAGGGGCAGGCCCGTCTCCGCTTTCCACCACTCGCCCAGATCGAGGATCTTCCGGAAGCCCTCCTTGGCGAACGTCAACTGGCCTTCGTGGATCAGGAGCCCGACCTCGCACCGCCCCGAGCGCACTTCGTCGAAGATCTGGTCGAAGGGCACAAAGACCGCCTCGCAATCGTCGCCGAGGAACAACCGGAGCGCGAGATACGCGCTGGTCATCCGCCCGGGCACCGCAATCCGCTTCCCTTTCAGCCAGGCGCGCAATTCCGCGGGCCAAGCCCCGGCCGTCAGCCCTTCCACCGACCGGGCCACCAACATGGGGCCGTAGCCGTCCCCCATGCTCGCGCCGCACGGGAGCAGCGCGTACTTGTCCATCACGTAGGCATACGCGTGCATCGAGATGGCACTGATGTGGAGTTCGCCCCGCTCAGCGCGCTGGTTGAGCGTTTCGATGTCCTGGAGGATGTGCTGGAAGCGGTACCCGCGCGCGTCGATCTTCCCCTCCGCCAACCCGTAGAACATGAAGGCATCGTCGGGGTCGGGGGAATGGCCCAGGGTGTACACGGTGTCGCGCGGATCTTGCATGGCTTCTGCGACTCTGGCCGTTGGCCGCGACCGAAACAACCGATTTTTGGGCGATTGAACGGATCGGTGTTGCCCGCGGGGCAACGCGGGTTACGTTGCACGGCCATGAAACTGTTCGTGAAAACCGGTTGCCCCTGGTGCATCGATGCCAGCGAATGGCTGCGCGAGCGTGGATACGCGTTCGAGGAAATCAACGTCTCCCGCGATCCCGCGGCCTTCACCGAGATGGTGCGACTCTCCCGACAGACGCTCGCTCCGACGCTCCAGGTCGATGACAAGGTGTTGCCCGATTTCGACACCGGCCAACTGGCCGCCTTCCTGGA
>Ga0073934_10008132_pt1 | contig 14166 bp, 13 predicted proteins | sample LarsenN4metaG_FD_76834 | JGI IMG/M metagenome (GOLD analysis project Ga0073934, IMG submission 76834) | Hot spring sediment bacterial and archeal communities from British Columbia, Canada, to study Microbial Dark Matter (Phase II) - Larsen... ...
CGGCGCCGTGCGCGGGCTCGACGCCGAGCTTGATGCGGCGCTTTCGTCCTGGCGCGGATTTTTCGGCGCCGCGCCGCGCGCGCTCGAAGGCGAGGCGACGCTCCTTCTCAAATCCTCAACGCTCGATGCGGCGGCAACGCCCTCGCTCGCGCCCGTGGCGGACGCCGGCGGCGCGCCGATCCGGTCGCTGTCGCTTTCCGGCGGCGTTAAAGCCGCCTTCGCCGAGGGCGGTTTTTCCGTCTCGATCGCTGGCGGACCGGTGACGATTGCGGCCGATCGCGGCGACCGCCTCGTCATCGAGGCGGGGGAAGGGCCCCTCTATGAGAGCCGCGCGGGCGCGGAACGCCTTTCGCTGAAAGCGGCGCTCGAGGGCCCTGCGGCAACGGGCGTCGCGCGTCTTTCGGCGGCTTCGGAGAACGAGGGCCCCTGGGAAGTCGACGCCGCCGCCGCGCTTGGCGAGCAGACGGTCGGCGGCGTCTCGCTCGGAAGTTTCGACGGCGCATTCGCCGGCGCGTATGCGGCAGGCCGCCTCAGCGGCGTCGCCGACATCAAGACGCTGATCAAGAGCGCGGCTATAGGACGGCTACGGATCAATGACATGCCGGCGGCGGCGCGCCTTGATGTCGTCGCGGATCTGAAAGCGAAGTCCATGTCCGCGAGCGCCTCCGACGGCGCATGCCTTGTCGTCGACCGGGCGGCGTTTCGGATGATTGAACAGGATATGGACGCGCGCATCTCCAACGCGAGCCTTTGTCCGGGCGAGGCGCCACTTGTCGCCGTCGTCCTTGCGGACCCGGCGACTGCGCGCGTTTCCGGCCGCCTCGCCGCGCGAACCGCGCATTATCGCCTCGGCAAGACCGTGTTCGACGGCGCGCCGCCCGAGATCGACTTTTCGCTCGATTACGATCCGGCCGCGCAGACGAGCAGAATCGCCGGGAAATTCTCCGGCGGCCGCGTGATTCTCAACGACGCTTTCGCGCTATCTGGCGCGCGGGGAACGTTCGACGGAGCCATTGTCGGCGAGAAGATGAGCGCGAAGGCGGCGCTTGAGACGATGCGGATCGCGCAGAACGCCGCGCTCGAAGTCGTCGCGCCGGTCCTTGTCTCGGGCGAAGCGGGCCTTGCTGACGATGTCGCCCGCTTTGATATCGCGGTGATGACGCCGAAAGGGCAACCGCTCGGCAAAGGCGAGGGCGGACAAGAAGTGCGCACGGGGCGCGGCGAGGCGATCTTTGATTCCGGGATCTTGACCTTCAAATACGGCCTGCAGCCCGACGGAATCATCCCGGCGCTCCGCGGCGTCATCTCGAGCGCGACTGGAACGACGGAGGGCCGCGCGCGGTTCGCCTGGGCGCCGAACGAATTGGGATCTTCTGCGACCGTCAATCTCGACGATGTGTCGTTCGCGGGGCCAGGCGTCGCCGTCACGCGCACGGAAGGCGTCGCAGGCAAGATCGTCTTTTCGAATCTCTCGCCGGTCGCGACGGCGGGCGAACAAACGCTCTCGATACGGAAGATCGACCTTGACGCTTTGAAGCTCGAGAACGGCGGCATGCGGTTTGAAATGCCGGGCGATGAAACGCTGCGGGTCGCTGAAGCGGAGTTTCCGTGGTTCAGCGGCGTCATCGGCGTCTATGACGCGGCGATCAACATCGGCGGCGGAACCGCGCAGACGTCGCTGCAGATCGATGACGTCGATCTCGGGCAGCTTCTAAAGTACCCCAATGTCGAAGGTCTCTCGGGAGAGGGAAAGATCGAAGGCGTGCTGCCGATCGTCTTCGAGGGAGGGCGGGCGTTCATCCGGAGCGGCGTTCTGTCGGCGAAAGGCGGCGGCCTCATCCGCTATGAAAACAAGAACGCGGAGCCGGCATTCCAGGCGAATGAGCAGACGCGGCTCGCCTACGAAGTCCTGAAAGAGGTGAGGTTCCGGAATCTCTCGCTGGTGATCGACGGCCCGCTCGACGGCGAGCTGAACTTCAAGATCGTGTTCGACGGCGAGGGCGCCATTCCCGTCAAGACGCGCGCCGGTTCGACGCGCGTTCTAAGTCCGATCATCTATCGCCTGACGATGAACGTCCCGCTGCTCAAACTGGCGCAAGGCGCAAAAGCGGCGGTCGATCCTGTCGGATTCCTGAAATCGACGCCGCGATCGCCCGACGAAACCGAAAAGGCGGTCGAAGAGCTTATCGGCTCGAATCCGGACATATTCTGATGAGGGAAGGCGGGCGATTGCGGCGGTTCGGCGCCCCAAAGGCCCCTATTTCGACACCCTTGCGGGCTATGGTATCATTCAGCGGACGGCGATTCTTCAGAAATAGCGAGGGCGGGAATGCTGAAGCGATTGATGGACGGAATAGGCGCGACGAACTTTGCGCGGGCGGCTGTGCTGTTTGTCACCGCCGCCGCCTGCGCGACGGTTAAGGTCGAGGCGCCGGACAAGCCGATTGAGATCAATATGAACGTCAACATCAAGCAGGAGGTCCTGATCAAGATGGACAAGGAGATCCAGGACCTCATCGCCAACAACCCGGACATTTTCTAGGAGTGAGGAAGGAACAGCGCGCATGAGAAAACTGTTCGAAAAATCCGCCATCGCCGCGCTGGCGCTCGCCGCGTCAGCGACCGCCGCCGGCGCCTTGCCCCCGATCGTTGAGGACGCAAAGTCGAAATGCGTCGTCGGCGAACAGGCCGACGGTTATCTGGGCGTCGTCGCGGGCGCGATGGCGAGCGACGCCGTTCGCCGCGAGGTGCGCGCGATCAACCAGCAGCGCAAGGCGAAATACGCGGAGCTTGCGGCGAATAACGGCGTCACCATAGAGGACGCGGCGGCGCTGACCGGCAAGCAGCGCGTCGAGGGCGCCGAATCTGGCGAGTGCGTGCAGCTCCCGGACGGAACCTGGGCGAAGCAGCCCTGATTAACGGTCGGCGAATCATTCATAACGGGGCCTCTCGTCATTGAGGGCCCCGAATTCATGCCGCCTTTGGATCCGAAAGTCCTCGACGCCGTCAGCCTCTCGTCGCTAATGGCGTCAAGGATCTGCCACGATCTCGTCAATCCCGTCGGCGCGCTCGCCTCGGGGCTCGAGGTGCTTGGCGACCCGGCGATGGACGCAAGCATGAAAGAGGCGGCGCTCGACCTCATCAAGTCGAGCGCCGAGAAATCGGTGGCGCTCCTCAAATACGCGCGGCTCGCTTATGGGGCGTCCGGCGGCCTTGGCGCTGAACTTCCCTATGAAGAGGCGCGCCACGTCCTTGAGGCGATGCTCGCGTGGACGAAGGCGAGCCTCGACTGGCGGATCGCCCCGGGGCAGGCGCCGAAGGACGAGGTCAAGGCGGTCCTTGTCCTCGGCGCGGCGGCCGCCGACTGCGTGCCGCGCGGGGGCACGGTGACGATCGAGGGCGGCCGCGGCGCATACAAGATCAGCGTCGTCGGCCAGCGGGTCATCGTTCAGGACGACATGCTGAAGGCGCTCGCGGGCGATGTCGCCGACTTGAAGCCGAAATTTACCCCGCATTATCTTTCAGGTCTCGCCGCGCGCGAGACGGGCGGCGATGTCGCCGCGACGCTGGTCGACGGGGCGCTTTCGTTTTCGATCCGTTTCGCCGCTGCGGATGCGGCGCCGGCTGCGTTAACGGCGGGATAACGCAAAAAGGCGAGAGTGGCGGCGATCATCAGGGACCTCGCCGCGGCTTATGAAGACCTGCCTCATCGTTGAAGACTCAAACGTCATTCGCGAAATCGCGCTGCGCATTCTGACCGACCTCGGGATCGAGGCGAAGGAATGCGAAACCGCCGCCGAAGCGGTCGAGCTGTGCCGCAAAGCCAAGCCCGACGTCGTGCTTCTTGACTGGGACCTCCCCTCGCTCGGCGCGCTTGACTTCCTGAAGGGCGTTGCGGAGCTTGCCGTCGATCAGCGGCCGGCGATCGTCCTCTGCGCGACGGAGAACGATCCCCAGCAGTTCACCCTCGCCAAGGCGGCGGGCGCCCAGCATCACATCCTGAAGCCCTTCGACCGCCTCTCGATTGAATCAAAGCTTGCGGAGATCGGCGTCGTCGAGGGCGCAAAGATCCCCGAGGCAAAAGCCGCCGAGGCCTCCTGACCGTCAGGCGATAACGCCGCGCGCCCGCAGGGCGGCTCGTTCTCCGTCATCGGCGAATTCCGAAAGCACGTCATCCGTTTGAGCGCCGAGCATCGGCGGCGCCATGTCGGCGCGCGCCGGCGTCTTCGAATATTTCACCGGATGAAGGACCATGAGATTTCCGGCGGCGTCCGCGCGATCCATCGCCGCCGTCATGGCGCGCATTTGAACATGCTCATCGGCGAAGACGGCGTCGATTGCGTTGATCGGCCCGGCCGGCACTGTCGCCGCCTCCATGAGTTCGAGCCATTCGGGCGTCGTCCGTTCACGCATCTTCGGTTCGATCGCGGCGATCAGCGAGCCGCGATTGGCGACGCGGGCGCGGTTCGTCCGGTAGCGCTCGTCATCAGCGAGTTCGGCGGCGCCGATGGCGCGCGCGAACGCGGCGAACTGGCCGTCATTGCCGACCGCGATGACGACGTAGCCGTCCTTCGTCTTGAACACCTGATAGGGCGCGATGTTCGGATGCGCATTGCCAAGGCGCGTCGGAGCCTTGCCGGATACGAGGTAATTCGACGCCTGGTTCGCGAGCATCGCGATCTGGCAATCAAGGAGCGCGACATCGACATGCTGGCCTTCGCCGGTGCGCTCGGCGTGGCGGAGCGCGGCGAGGATCGCCGCCGAGGCGTACATGCCCGAGAAAAGGTCCGCGACGGCGACCCCGACCTTCATCGGCTCGGCGCCCGGCGCCCCGTCAGGTTGGCCGGTGATCGACATCAGGCCGCCCATCGCCTGGATCATGTAGTCATAGCCGGCGCGCGGCGCGTAAGGGCCCGTCTGTCCGAAGCCGGTGATCGAACAGTAAACGAGCCGCGGATTGATTTTCGCAAGGCTCTCATAATCAAGGCCGTATTTCCTGAGGCCGCCAACCTTGAAATTCTCGACCAAAATCTGGCTCGTCGCGGCGATGCGCCGAACGAGCGCCGCCCCTTCAGGGTCGGCGATGTCGATCGCGACGGATTTCTTGTTGCGGTTGGCGGAAAGAAAATAGGCCGCATCCGTCGTATCGCCGGCCTCGTTTCTCAAAAACGGCGGTCCCCATCCGCGCGTGTCGTCGCCGGCGCCGGGCTTTTCGATCTTGATCACTTCGGCCCCGAGATCGCCGAGCAGCTGGCTCGCCCAGGGACCGGCGAGAACGCGGGAAAGGTCGAGGACCCGGACGCCCGCAAGGGCTGATTTTGCGATAGCTTTGATCATGGGCCGGACCATAGTGTCGGCGGCCGGGCGCGCAAGTCGCGCCCGGCATTTGACCGAAGGGGTTGAAAACCCGATAGTTTCGGCAACGCTTGGAACAGATAGGGAAATGGGAGACGCTATGAGGGGCCTGATGATGGACCGTCCGCTGCTGACGACGGAGATCCTCAAGCATGCGGCGCGAAATTTCAGGAAAACCGAGATCGTCACGCGAACGGTCGAGGGGCCGATACACCGCTATACGATCGCCGACGCCTACAAGCGGATCGCCAAGCTTGCCAACGCGTTGAAAGGCGCAGGCGTCAAAGAGGGCGAGCGCGTCGGCGTCATTGGCTGGAACACCTATCGGCAGTTTGAAATGTATTACGCGGTCGGCGGGCTCGGCGCGGTGCTCCACACCGTCAATCCGCGGCTCGGACCCGACAATGCGGCGTTCGTCATCAACCACGCAGGCGACGCCTATCTCTTTTACGACACGACATTTGCGCCGCTGGTCTCGGCGCTGCGCGGCAAGTTGAAGACGGTCAAGAAGTTCGTCCTCCTGACGGATGAGAAACACGCGCTCGAAGCCGGGACGGGCGATCAATCTTATGAAAGCCTCATCGCGGGCGAAGCGGAGGAAATCGTCTGGCCGGAATTCGACGAGAACACCGCTGTCGCCATGTGCTACACGTCCGGAACGACTGGCGATCCGAAGGGCGTCGTCTATTCGCACCGGTCGTGCGTGATTCAGACCTTTGCGAGCTGCCTTCCGACCGCGCTCGGCTGCAAGGAAGGCGACGTCCTCCTCCCGGTCGTGCCGATGTTTCACGTCAATGCGTGGAACACGCCATATTCCGCGCTGATGATCGGCGCAAAGCAGGTCTTTCCCGGCCCCAAGCTCGACGGCGAAAGCCTTTATGAACTTCTGTCGGCCGAGAAGGTCAACTATTCGCTCGGCGTGCCAACGGTGTGGCTCGGCCTCCTTCAATATATGGAGAAGAACGGCAAGACGCTTCCGCATTTGAGGAAAGGCCTTTGCGGCGGCTCGGCGCTCCCTGAAGCGCTCGTTCGCGGGTTTGAGAAATACGGCATCGAGCTGCAGCAGGGATGGGGCATGACCGAGATGAGCCCGATCGGCACGGTCAACGTGCTGCCGCCCGCGATCCGGTCGCTTCCTGACGACGAACGCATCAAATATCAGCTGAAAGCAGGGCGGTCACTGCCCTTCGTCGACATGCGGATCGTGTCGGAAGACGGCCGGGAGCTGCCGCGCGACGGCGTTTCCGACGGACGCCTTCAAGTGCGCGGCCCGTCGATCGTCGGATCCTATTTCAAATCGACGGACGCCACGCTCACCGCGGACGGGTGGTTTGACACCGGCGACGTCGCGATCATCGATGACGACGGATTCCTTCAGATCACTGATCGGGCGAAAGACGTCATCAAGACCGGCGGCGAATGGGTTTCTTCGATCGACATCGAGAACGCCGCGATGATGCATCCGAGCGTCGCCATGGCCGCCGTCATCGGGGTCGCGCATCCAAGATGGCAGGAGCGCCCGCTCCTCATCGTCGTCAAGCGCGAGGGCGAGACGCCGTCGGCTGACGACATCAAGGAGTTTCTCAAAACGCGCCTCGACAAGATCGCCTGGCCGGACGCGGTTGAATTCGTGCCGGAATTGCCGCTTGGCGCGACGGGAAAAGTTCTCAAGACCGAACTTCGAAAGAAATTCAAAGGCTACGTATTGCCGGCCTGACGAAACCGGCGCGACGAAAAAGGGAGCGCCGGCGCGAGCGAAAACGCGGCTGCGGCCAGATGCGCTGTCCCCTCTTGCCCGTGAAACGGCAAACGCCGCGCGGTCATAGGGGAGACAATGCTCGCTCGCGGCACGCAAGTCGAATAAACTCCGTGTAAAGATGAATTAGGCTTGATGTTAACGTGGTGAAAGCGGCGTCACGGCGCCGGGATCACCGGAAACGAAATGCGGGCGAGCTTTTCAAGCTCCGAACAGATCGCCGGCGTCTTTTCGCGCTCGTCGCGGATGAACTCGATGGCCGTACGCCGCGAGTTCAGCCAGATTCCGAGCCGTTCTTCGAGTTTTTCCCGCCGCTCCTGCGACAGCGATCCGCGGTCGTCGAGAATTTCCGTTATCGCCGCGACCTGCTCGCTTCCCTCAATGATCGCTTCAAGCGGAAAGATCTCGCTGATGGCGTGAAAATGGATGCGCGCCCGAAGCTCGACGCTCGTGATGTGGAAAAGCCGCTCGCGGTTGCGGTCGTAGACCTCGGCCTCCCGCATCGCCGTGCGAAATAGCCGCATCGTCACCGGACCCCAGGGATCGCCGAATTTTTGCGAGTGGAGCGCGCGGTCGACAAGGGCGTCGATCGAAACGAGGATCTCGCCGAAAAATCGCGCGGCGTCCCGTTCGAGGCGCCTCCTCTCGATCTGGTCCTCGAAGTGCTCGCCGATGAGACCGCCGATCGTCGCCAGCATCGCGCCGATGACGACGGCGAGCAGCGTGTCGAGATTGCCGACGAAGTCAAATGCGGACTGACGCATGGAAAGCCCCTTGTCTGCGCGGCCCCTGCCTGCGCGGCCGCTTGTCCGTCCGGCCCCTATCGGACCGGCGCGTCGAAATAGCGATCCTTATACGGTTCGTCGTCAACCGTGTAGCGCCGCCATTCCTTCTCGTGGCTTTGAAAGCCGTGCGCCTCCATCACGCGCTTGCGGCGGCGGCGCCGGCGCGAGCGCGGCGACATCGACGAAGACGGGCGCTGACGCGGCGAAAACAGCCGCCGCGAGGATATGCATCGAAATTTCTCCCGTCTTCGCCGCAAACAGACGATATCACGGGCCCCGCCGGAACGCCGGCAATCCTTGACCTTTGACGGCCTGCAAAGGAAACTTGCGGCCGGAGAGAAGCGAAGCGGGGAGGGCGAGGAGACGCGGATGCCGGACGACGCCGCATCTTGGCGCGTGCGCGTCGTCGCGGCGCTGGCGGCGCTAGGCGTCGGCGGCGCCGAGGCGCAGTCCTGCGCGCTTGATCCGAAATCGGACGGCCCGTGGTTTTCCTCGCCGGTCGCATTTGAACATTTCGACAGCGGTCGCACGCACGCGTTCCGCTGCTCGCGTTTTTCGGGGTCGTTCGATGCGCCAAACGAAGTTCGCGTCGAGAAGGTCGCGGAAGACCTCCCGACGCCCTACAATCTTGTCGTCGGCGCAGACGGCGCGCGATTCATTTATGGCGGCGCCTATGGCGATTTTCCGGGCGCGCCAGGGAGTTTCGTTGCAAGGCTCGACCGCACGGGCGCTCTTATCTGGCGCCGCCAGCTCGTGGACGCCGCGGCCGAGCCCGAACGATGGAACTATCCGGGGGTCGTCGGAATTCACTTGAACGGCCGTCTTTATGCGGCGTATGCGAACGAGTTCGCCGAACTTGACCCGTCGACAGGGCGCGTCCTTGCGAAGACGACGCTGCCGACGACGCCGCCGCCGCTTGACGCCGCCTATAACGGATTCAACGCCTTTTCCGACGGTCGCCTCGTCATGAAGACGGTGCATCGCGCCGAAGGCTGCGCCTTGCAGGGATTCTCGGCCTTCATCGGGTGCGAGGGCGCACGCTCCGTCGACAATTCAACCATCGCCGTCGTCGATCCCGAGACGATGCAAGTCATCGCATCCGTTGAAGCGCCCGAACATGTCGGCGGGCGCGCGACGACGGCGCATTTCGACGGCGTCGATCGCCTTTACCTCGTCGGCGCGCGCAATCTTCACCGGTATAATTGGGACGGCAAGTCGCTGACCCTTGATGAAGGCTGGGGGCCCGTCCGCTACATTCTGCCGAACCAGTCCCCGGCGCCTGGCGCCGCCGTCCTCGGCGAGTGGATCGTTCTGCAAACGAACGCCGTGCCGGCGAAGGCGCCAATGAGCATCGTCGCCGTGAACCAGCGCGACGGACGCCTTGTCCGCGTCGATCCCTGGGAAAACGTGCCGCCCTGGGAATACACGCTCGGTTCGAAATCCTTTCTGCCGGCGATGCTGAGCGTCGATCCGGAGAACAGCCGCATCTATGTGATGGACGGGGGTTATGGGCTCGCCGCGGCCTATGCATTCAATCCGAATTCCGGCCGGATGCGGCGGCTCTGGCTTAAAAAGCAGCGGACGCTGAATTTCTCGACCTTGATCGGACCGAAGGACGCGCGCGTCTTCATCGCGACGGATGTTCGCGGCCTTTGCCCCTTCATGCGGTGCCTGCGCTCCCATCAGAAAGAGGAAGTCGTTTTCAGGAACGCCGAGACAGGCGAAGAACTCGCCAGGTCGGCGCCGTTGCCGAAAATGACGACCGGCGCGCTCGTGACGCCGCTTGAAAACGGCGAAATCGCCTATCTTGGCCTTGCCGGCGAGATTTATCGCGTGACCGTCGCGCCGAAGGAATAATCATTCCTTGGCGCTTTTGCGCATTTTCTCGCGCAGGAAATCGATCGGCTTCAGCCCCGTTTTCGTTTCGTAATGCCAATAGGTCCAGCCGTTGCAGGCGTCGGCCTTCTGGACATGCGCGCCGATCTTGTGGATCGAGCCTTCGATCGCGCCGTCCGGACCATTGACGGCGATCGATCCGTCGGCGCGCACGCGTGCGGCGTATTTCTTCAGCGGCGCGTAAAGCGTCGAACCGGGCTTCAAGAGTCCCTTCTCGACGATTGAGCCGAAGGGAACGCGGGCGGCGGCGCGCTTTGACGGCGTCACGCTCAAGGCCTCGGCGTCGGCCGGGCTCGCCGCCGCGATGCGTTTCGCCGCCGCCGCTATGTAATCCTTGTCGCGGTCGACGCCGATAAAGCGGCGGCCGAGCATTTTCGCGACGGCGCCGGTCGTTCCCGACCCGAAAAAGGGATCGACGATGACGTCGCCCGGATTGGTCGTCGCGAGGATGACGCGATAAAGCAGGGCTTCGGGCTTTTGGGTCGGGTGCGCCTTCGCGCCGGTCGCGCCTTTAAGGCGCTCATTGCCGGTGCAGATCGGCAAGAACCAGTCGGACCGCATCTGCAGATCGTCATTCGCGGTCTTCAGCGCCGAATAATTGAAGGTCGGGCGCGATTCTTTCGATTTCGAGGCCCAGATCAGCGTCTCATGCGCGTTCGTAAAACGCGTGCCGCGGAAATTCGGCATCGGATTCGACTTCACCCAGATAACGTCGTTGAGGAGCCAGAAGCCGAGATCCTGCATCGCTGCGCCGACGCGGAAAATGTTGTGGTAGGAGCCGATGACCCAGATCGCGCCGTCGGGTTTCAAGATTCGGCGCGCTTCGGCGAGCCAGCCGCGCGTGAATCGGTCATAGTCGTCGAACGAGCCGAAACGGTCCCAGTCGTCATCGACGCCGTCGACGCGGCTGTTGTCGGGACGCGTCAGGTCGCCGCCGAGCTGGAGATTATAGGGCGGGTCGGCGAACACGAGATCGGCGAAACTGTCGGGGAGCGTGCGCAGCACGTCGATTGAATCGCCGGCGATGATCTTGTCGAGGTGATCAGCAGGATCGCGCCGAGCGGCCGAAACGGCGCGCGCGCCGGCGGACTTCAGCGCGACCGCTCTCTTCTTGTCGCTTTTCAGGACCGCCATTCATCCGCCTCCCAATCAAGGCGGCGGAGGATGAGTCAGCCGGCGAGTCCCGTCAACAAAAATCCTTCTAAATCAATTATTTACCAAGGTTACCGAGAAGTTGACAAAAGCGGCTTCGACGACTCTTCATACAACATGTTGTGGATCGGCGAGAAAGTCCGCCGATGATGTGGGGTGACGCCGTAGAGGGTCAGCGCTTCCCGGTGCGCGGGCGCGGCGTAGCCCTTGTTCGACTGCCACTGATAGTTCGGAAAGTCGCGCGCGAGTTCGCGCATCATGCGGTCGCGCGTCGTTTTCGCGATGATCGACGCGGCGGCGATCGACATCGACAAGAGATCGCCTTTGACGACCGTGTAAGCGGGGCAGGCGAGCTTCGGCTTGATGTTGCCGTCAACGATCGCGATCGCCGGCTTCACGGGGAGGTTGGCGACGGCGCGCGCCATGGCGAGGAGCGAGGCGCGCAGGATGTTCATCGCGTCGATTTCCTCAACGCTTGAAACGCCGACGCCGATGCGCGCCGACTTCCAGAGCGCGGCGGCAAGTTCGCGGCGGCGCTTTTCGGTGAGCGTCTTCGAATCGCGAAGCCCCTCGGGCGCCGTCGCGCGATCAAGGATCACCGCCGCCGCGACGACCGGCCCGGCCCAGGGCCCGCGGCCCGCTTCGTCGACGCCGGCGATCGGGCCTTCGAACTGGTCCTCGATCTCGAATGTCGGCATTTCGACCATCGCGGCGCCCGAAGTTTCTGTAGAAAAGCGAATCTCGTCCGATTCGCCTTGTCAATGAACGCGCTGGGGAAAAGGTCCCGCGCGAAAGGCAAGAAGCCGGAATCGGCGTAACGCGCCAGCCCTTTGATTTGTCGCGTGATGGCGCGCAAACCGGTTTGAGCTCTCACGCATCGCGTCCTGGAGCTTCGCACCATGATTCGGAATCGGGGCGCTTCTCTCGTCATTGTTTGTCGAGGCGTTCGCCGCTTCGCGCCTCACTCGCGCTGAACCGCGTACACTTCACCGCACGCCGGTCTAGCGCTTTTTCTCCTGCGAGGCTTCGAACGCGGCGAGCTGCTCCGGCGTCGCCTCCTTGTGATGCCGCTTTTTCCATTCGGCATAGGGCATGCCGTAGACCGCCTCGCGCGCCTCGTCCTTTGTCATCGCGATCCCCAATTCGGCGGCCGCCTCCGCCTGCCAGTCGGCGAGGCAGTTGCGGCAAAAGCCGGAGAGACTCATGAGGTCAATGTTCTGCACGTCGGGGCGCGCGCGCAAATGTGCGACGAGCCGCCGGAATGCGGCGGCTTCGATCTTCTCGCGCTGCGTGTCGTTGAGCGGCATGACGGTTACGGCCGGCAAAAGACGCAAATCTTGTTGCCGGTCGGATCGCGCAGATAGGCGCCGTAGAATGTCTTGGAATCGGCGGGACGCGGCCCTGGCGCGCCTTCGTCGGTTCCGCCGGCGCCGAGGCCCGCCTTGTAGGCGTCTTCAACTTCGCTTTTGTCCTTCGCCTTGAACGCCAGCATGATGCCGTTGCCAGCCCGCGCAGGCTCGCCATTCGCGGTTTTGGCGACGATGAAGACATCGTAGCCGTCTTCGCCGCGTCTGCCGTAGCCGGTCCACCCGCCGTCAGCGAATTTGCGCTCGCTGCCGATTTCGCCGAAGACGGCGTCGTAGAACGCCTGCGATTTCGCCTCGTCGAGCGCGCCGATCGTCACATATCCGATCGTCATTTCCCGTTCTCCCATGTTCCACGGCGAAACTTACAAGACGGAACGAACGGAGCAAGGATGCGCCGACCGCCTCGTCTTTCAAAACAGCGTCAGCTGCGCCGTCTTCTCGGCCGGCCGCCGGAACAGCGCCGGATCAAGCTTGGGCGCGTCGGGCGAAATGCCGATCCTTTTCGCCGCCTTATCGAAGCGTTCCTTCAATAGCTTTGCAAAGACGCTGCGCGGGGTCTTCGCGCGCGACCATTCGACGTCGTAATCGCGCCCGCCGTTCATGTCGCGGATATGGCGCATGATGCGCGCGGCGCGGACTGGAAACGCCGTTTCGAGCCACTCCCTGAAGAGCCCCGAGACTTCGAGCGGCAGGCGGATGACGGTGTAGCCCGCCCAATCCGCGCCAGCGTCTTTTGCTGCCTCGAGAATTTCCTCCATCTCGTGATCATTAAGCCCCGGGATCATCGGCGCCGTCATTACGCCGACCGGGACGCCGGCGTCTTTCAGCGTCCTGATCGCGGCAAGGCGCTTGGCGGGCGCGGCGGCGCGCGGCTCCATGGCGCGCGCAAGTTTCGGATCGAGCGTCGTCACGGAAAGCATCGTCTTGACGATCGAGGCTTCCGCCATCGGCGCAAGAAGATCGACATCGCGCGTGATGAGCGCGGATTTCGTCAGTACCGATACGGGGTGATTGTACTTTCCAAGCACCGCAAGGACGCCGCGCATGATCTCGAATTTCTTTTCGATCGGCTGATAGGGGTCGGTGTTCGTCCCGATCGCGATATGGCGCGGACGATAGGATTTCGCGGCGAGTTCGCGGTCGAGCAGCGCGGCGGCGTTCGGTTTCGCGAATAGCTTGGTTTCGAAATCGAGACCGGCGGAAAGGCCGTAATAGGCGTGGGTCGGCCGCGCGAAGCAGTAGATGCAGCCGTGTTCGCAGCCGCGATAGGGATTGATCGACCGGTCAAAACCGACAAAGGGGCTCGCGACGTAATTGATGATCGTGCGCGGCGTTTCCGCCGTCACGTCGGTCTTAAGAGGCGGCGGCTCTTCATCGCTTGCCCAACCGTCATCCGCCGCCTCGCGCGATAGGGGTTCAAACCGTCCGGATGCGTTTGAGCGCGCGCCGCGGCCCTTCGTCGGGCTTGGCGGTCTTTCCTCTCGTGGGCGGCGAGAGGCGATGGAAGGGCCTGCGGCGCGCGTCATTGACGGAGGCTAGCAGAAGAACGGAACAAAGCAAGAACAAAATTTCCGCCAGATCGTGAAATGGCCCCTCTTCTCGGGCGCGGGCGCAAGGCCTAGGCGTTATCCGATGCATCGTCCCGCGCCGATTTCCGTCGTGATTCCAACGCTCAACGCAGAGCGCGCGCTGTCCGCGACGCTCGCTTCGCTGGTTCCGGCGGCGGTCGACGGCCTTGTCCGCGAGGTGATCGTGTCGGACGGCGGATCATCGGACGCGACGCGTGAAATCGCGCGCGCGGCGGGGGCCCGCCTTGTCGAAGGCGAGCGGGCGCGCGGTGCCGACCAGCGTCAGC
>Ga0073934_10008133_pt1 | contig 14166 bp, 13 predicted proteins | sample LarsenN4metaG_FD_76834 | JGI IMG/M metagenome (GOLD analysis project Ga0073934, IMG submission 76834) | Hot spring sediment bacterial and archeal communities from British Columbia, Canada, to study Microbial Dark Matter (Phase II) - Larsen... ...
ATCATCAGGTCGCTCTGGCGGGGGCTGGGGCGCATCACTTCCATCCCGAAGCGGGATAAATCGTAGCGGCTGGAAGCCGTCACGATCATCTCGATGGCGCAGCACGCCAGGCCAAACATCATCGGCCAGATCGAAGACCTGCGCCCCCAGTTGTAGAGCTTGTCCAGCGTGGTGATTGCGACCTGTCCTTCGAGCTCCGGCGGGATATCGTACCCTTGTGAATTCAAATCATCACTCATAAGGTGTTGACCTCCTCGAACCATTCCTGGTATATCGCGCGCAGGATCCCGTCGTTGACGAGATCGGGGTCGTCTGCAAACTCCGGCAACGCCAGAGTCCATTGGAGGATCATGTTCAGGGAGACCTCCTCCAGCTGGACCAGCGGGTAGTCCTTCATCAGCCGGCGGGCGATCGCATAGGAGTCTTCCCAGGTCAAGCTCTCACCCATCGCAGACATTCAAGACCTTTCGGGACAATTATACCGGATTCCAGTGGAGAATTAATTCACAATTACGTGAAATATTCTTTACGTAATTGATCGCTGTTGATATAATTTCATTTCCTGATGAAGTCCACTCGACAGCGCCTGCTGGACTACCTGCGGGCTCACCCTGATGCGACCGCGGCAGACCTGGCGCGCGGCCTGCGCCTCACCCACGCCGACGTGCGCTACCATCTCAACCTGCTGCTGGGGGAAGGAGTCCTCGCGGTTACCGGGAGGCGCCGCCGTGGACGCGGCCGTCCCGGGCGCACCCTGCGCCTGGCTTCCGCAGTCGATCCCCAGCGATTTGATCTGCTCTCCAGCGCGCTGCTATCGGAAACGCTTTCTGATCTCTCCCCGGAAGAACAAGAATCGTTCCTTAGACGGCTCGCCGAACGCCTGGGGGTACTCCCGGTCCAGGTGGAAAAAGGGGAGAATGGCGTAAAGCGTAGCGCCCAAAGGAAGGCAGGGGAGGGAGGCCGCCAGGCATCCGTCCTTACCCCGCATCCGACTTCTCTCGCGGCTCGTCTGGTGACCGCCGTGGCGCGCTTGAACGACCTCGGCTACCGCGCCCGCTGGGAAGCGCACGCCGTATCCCCTCGCCTGATCCTGGAACACTGCCCGTTCTCGTCGCTGCATAACACACATCCGGAACTGCGCCGCCTGGACATCCTGTTAATCGAGACTCTGGTTGGCGAGAAAGTCAGGCGGCTCCCCACAATCCGGAGCGGGTGGGGAGAGCCATACGCAGTTCTTGTAATCGATACCCCTTAGCCCGCTAAATCTCCCTCGCCCCGCGCTCGAGCACGGCGAACCCTTGCTCGATCAGATCGTCCAGTTTCCCCTCTCCCCTCTGTGCAGTCGGCGACCCTTCGAGCCGGTCCAGCTCCCGGAGCAGCGAGCCGCGCAGCCCGCTCGCCTGGTGCGCCCAGTACGAATCGGCGGACAACCTCTCTAACCTGGCAATGAGGAGCCTCGCCAGTTCCACACCATGATCCATCGCATCGATAGCCTTTACTTTGGACTGCCCGGCGATTATAACCGGTAACCATACCAAAGAAGATACGCGAGAATAGTTATTCGTCCGATTGTTCATGCCGCCATCCACAGCGTCGAGGACACCGCCTTAAGCGTCAATCGCTTTGTAAACCCCTTCGCAAACGAGATAGTCCTGATTATCTGACAATTAATACCATTCTGGTATAATACACCCATTCGAAGGGCAGGCCTGTCCGACAGAAAAGGGGTTCGCAAGCCCTCACCCAGGATCAGCTGCCCTCAAAATCCTTTCCGGAGGGGATACAAGATGTTGCGTGCGCAATCCCTGTTTAACACAACCCACCTGTTTCTACACTCTCTGGCTCTCCTGGGGATATTGGCGCTCACAGCCGTTTCCCTGCCTCTGCCTGGGGCAAGCGCTCAAGGCACGCTTTCGTTTACAGATATCTGGGATGGTCTGCCCCCAAATTCAGGAGGGCACGGGGTGTCCTTTGCCGACGCGGACGCCGACGGGCTGCCAGACTTCTACGTCACTTTCATCAAGAACACCAGCACGGCGCCGGACCTGTTCTTTCTGAATACAGGCGGTGGCGGTTTCGCCGAAGCAGGGGTCCTGCGCGGCATCGACGACACCAACGATGGCGGGAGCCACGGCGCGGCCTGGGCTGACCTGGACAACGACGGCGATTACGACCTGCTGAACGGTTCGACCACCCCGCCCGGCTTCGGCCACGACCAGACCACCCTCGGCGTCCACAACGACATCTACAGGAACGACGGATCGGGGTCCTTCACGAACGTGACCCCTCCGGCGATGCTGGGCCGAGAGGAGCGGACCCGCGCCATCCTCGCGCTCGATTGGGACAACGACGGCGACCTGGATATCTTCGCCATCCAGGGCAGCAGCCCGCTCGCTCCATCCGAAGTCTATCGAAACGACGGCAATTTCCAGTTCACAGAACTTACATCCGGGGGTCTGGCGGGTATCACGCCCAATCAGGGCGCCACGGACACGGATTACGACGGTGACGGAGATGTCGATGTACTGGCTGCCAGCCGGCGCGGCGTCATGTATCTCCTGAAGAATTCCGGGAATGGAACCTTTACACAGGTGGTTCCATCATCGATCGGTATCAATCACAAGGCCGGCGACGGGATTTCGACCGCGGACGTGGATAACGACGGCGATCTGGACCTTCTGCTGACCAGCGACGAGGCGGGCCATCTGTACATCAACCTCGGAAACGGGACCTTCGCCTTCCGGCAGAGCTTCTCGAGCACGAACGGCTATATGGGGAGCTTGGGCGACCTGGACAATGACGGCGATTTGGACCTGGTGTTCGCCGGCGACGAGGTCGCTTATTTGAACGACGGCGCCGGGAATTTTTCGGCTGGTCCCGCCATCCCAACCGCCGGCATCAACGACCCGAGAGCGATCGCTATGAGCGACATCGACAACGACGGCGACCTGGATTTCGCGATCGGCGCCAAGAACTCGCGCAGCTGGCTGACCCGAAACAATTTCAACTCCGGAAATTACCTGAAAGTCAGGCTGGTATCTCCGGAGGGTCAGGCCGGGGCGTTTGGGTCGAAGGTCTTCATCTACCCGGCCGGCCAGGCAGGGGGGACGATCCTGGGGATGCGGGAGGCGAAGAGCAACCTCGGCTACCTGGGCCAGGATGAACCGGTGCTGCACTTCGGGCTTGGCGGGCACACGGTAGTCGATCTCGTCGTGCGCTTCCTGGACGGCACGACCGTCGTCCAGCCCAATGTGTCTGCCAACCAGCAGGTGACGGTGGATGCCAGCGGTCCTGGGGACCAGACGCCGCCCTCGGCGCCAGCCAGCCTGTTCGCAGCTGCCATCGGCGAGAATGTAGAACTTGCCTGGATCGCAGCGGGCGATCCAGAATCCGGGATCGCCAGTTACAAAATCTACCGGGGCGTGACCAGCGGGAGCGGGAAAGCCCTGATCGCCGAGATCCCCGGCAGCCAGACCACGCACATCGACGATACGACCAGCCCGAATACCGTCTACTATTACGAAGTCTCCGCTGTCAATGGGTCCGGGATCGAAGGCCCGAGGTCGAATGAAGCGACGGCGACCACCGGGGAAATCCAGACGCAGCCAGTCGCCCACTGGAAGCTCGACGACGGCTCGGGTACGACTGCCCTCGACTCAGCTGGCGGGAACCACGGCACGCTCATCAACGGACCGACATGGACGGCCGCGGGAATGTTCAACGGCGCCCTGGATTTCGACGGGGTGGATGACCGCGTCACGGTCCCAACTTCCCCTGACCTGGAGGTCTCCGGGGCGATCACGCTCGCGGCCTGGGTGAACCCGGACACGCTGTATCGAAAAACCGCCCGGATCCTCTCAAAATCGGATGGCACTGCCTCGAATCGGAGCGATTACTACCTGATGGCTACAGCATCCACGATCGAATTCGCTTTCTTCGATGGCAGTTTGATCACGACGACCTCTACCGTAACATTGAATCCCGGCCAGTGGGTTCACATCGCCGGGACGTACGACGGCTCAACCGCCAGGCTTTACCTCAACGGCGTTGAGGTGGCAAGCACGGCGCATTCCGGATCGATCCGGGTTTCGCCGAAGTCCCTCCACCTGGGATCCTGGGGAGGCTCTGATGCGAAGCGGACCTGGGATGGCCGGCTGGACGACTTGCGGGTGTACTCGCAGGCCTTGAGCGCAGCGGAGATCTTCAGTTTATACAGCGGTAATTAACCTCCATGCAGGATAAAACTTTCGACCGCGGGCGGCAGCGAGGCTGACCGCCCGCGGTTTATTATTTTCCAGATTAATATTTATTGACATTCAAACAAATTTCATATATAATCCAAACATAATCAAACAAGCACAACTTCCAGAGACGCGCACCGTGCCAGGTGCCGTCCCAACCGCAGCCAAACCCCTTCGCATGCTTGCCACTGAACGCCAGCAACTGATCTTGGACCTCCTTGCCGAGCGAGGCTCGGTCATCGTCACAGACCTCGTCGCCCGGTTCGATGTCTCGGAGATGACCATCCGCCGCGACCTGGACCTCCTGGAACGGAAGGGTCTGCTCCGCCGCGTGCACGGCGGCGCGGTCCTCGACCGAGGGCGGAGCTACGAGCCTCCTTTTCTCGCCCGGAGCGCGGAGTTCCAGGAGCAGAAAGCGCGGATCGGCAAAGCCGCCGCCGACCTGGTCAAGAACGGCGACAGCATCACCCTCGACGTGGGCACGACCACGCTCGAAGTCGCCCGTGGGTTGATGGGCAAGAACAACCTGACCATCATCACCCCCTGCTTCCAGATCGCGGCCGTCCTGGCGGAGACTCCCGGCATCCGGCTGATCCTCACCGGGGGCATCCTGCGCCCCGGTGAGCTTTCCCTGGTCGGACACCTGGCCGAGCGGGTGTTCCAGGAATTCTTTACCGATAGACTTTTCCTGGGCGCAGCCGGCGTCGACTTCGATGCCGGGTTGACTGAGTACAACCTGGAGGATACCCTGGTCAAGAAAGCCATGCTGCGCAGCGCCAAGGAGATCATCCTCGTCGTCGATTCCAGCAAATTCAACAAAGTGGCTTTCACAGCCATCGCGCCCCTTTCCACCGTCGACCGCATCGTCACAGACAGCGGGCTCGATCCGGCAGTCCGCGCCCGCCTGAGAGACGAGAACATTGAAGTCCTTATAGCCTGATCCGGAGGAGGTCGTTGTGTCCAAGGTCCTCAAAGAGTGGTTCGGAGTGGAGAAAGCTGTCATCGCCATGGCGCACTTCCCCGCCCTGCCCGGCACCCCACGCTACGATCCCCGCCTCGGCATCGATGGGATGCGGGAGTGCATGCGGAGAGACGTGGCGGCGCTGCTGGAAGGCGGCGTGGACGCCATCATGTTCTGCAACGAGGACGACCGCCCTTACAGGTTCCACGCCGGCTTTGAGTCTGTAGCGGTCATGACGCGCATCATCACTGAGCTGCGCCCCAAAGACCGCCCGTTCGGGGTGGATTTCTTGTGGGATGCCTTTGCCCCGCTCGCCATTGCGAAAGCCACGGGGGCGACGTTTATCCGCGAGGTGATCACCGGCGTGTACGAGAGCGACATGGGGCTGTGGGCGCCTGACGCCGGAGAGATCCTCCGCTACCGCCGGGCGATCGACGCCGAAAACGTCCATATCTTCGCTAACATCACCCCGGAGTTCGCCTCGCCGCTCGGCGAGCGGAGCGTGGCGCAGCGCGCCCGCAGCGCGGTCGTCTCGAGCCTGGTGGACGCCATCCTGATCGCCGGCCCCATGGCTGGCGCGGAGCCGGATATCTCCTGGCTGCTGGAGGCCCGGGAAGCTGTCGGCAACCAGGTCCCCATCTTGCTCAACACCGGCGCTCGCCTGGACAACATCCACCGCTACCTCCAGGTCGCCGATGGGGTGATCGTCGGCTCCAGCTTGAAGGTCGACGGTTATACCTGGAATCCGGTCGACCCCGAGCGAGTCAAAGCCTTCATGTCCGCCGTCCGCCAGATCCGCGCAGAATCGTGATGGACGCTGAATTCCTTTTGGGCATCGATATCGGCACCACCGCCACCAAGGCTATCCTGATCGACGCCTCGGGGGGCCTTGCAGCAGAAGCCGCGCGCCCGGCCAGCCTGCACACCCCCCAGGCCGGCTGGGCAGAGGAAGATCCCCTGGAATGGTGGGAGAACCTGTGCGCCGTCATCCCGGAGTGCCTGGAAAAGTCCGGGGCGGCAGCCAGCCAGGTGCGCGCGGTTGGGGTGAGCGGGATGGTGCCCACCACGATCCTGGTGGACCGGGTAGGGAACCCGCTTCGCCGATCGATCCAACAGAACGACGCCCGCTCCCATGCGGAGATCGCCTACTTCAAGACTCACGCAGACCACGCGGAGGTCTTTCGCAGGACCGGCTCGGCGATCACCCAGCAGAGCATCGGCCCGAAGCTGCTCTGGATCGCCAGGAACGAGCCGGAGCGCTTTGCTGCAGCGACCTGGGTCATGGGTTCTTACGACTATATCAACTTCCGCCTGACCGGCCAGCCGGCGCTCGAACGCAACTGGGCCCTGGAGAGCGGGCTGTTCGACCTGGAGAAAGAAGTCTGGATCGACGAGCTCCTCGAGCTCGCCGGGATAAAACGCAGCCAGCTGCCGCCAGTTTTCAGCTCCAGTCAGGTCATCGGGGCTGTCTCCGCGCCTGCCGCGCGAGAAACGGGGCTGGCAGAAGGCACTCCAGTCGTCGCCGGCAGCGCCGACCACGTCGCTTCGGCCTTTTCCGCCGGAATCAAAGATAACGGCGACCTGCTCGTCAAGCTCGGCGGCGCGGGCGACATCCTCTATTCTCTGGACCGGCTCGAGGTCGATCCCCGCCTTTTCATCGATTACCACGTCATCCCGGGACTGTATTTGCTCAACGGCTGCATGGCATCGAGCGGGTCGATCATCAAGTGGTTCCGGAACAACTTCGCACCCGACCTGGACTACTCCGAGCTGGATTCGGAAGCCTCCCGGATCCCCGCCGGGTCCGATGGGCTGGTCCTGCTGCCTTATTTCATCGGCGAGAAGACCCCGGTATTCGACCCGCTCGCGCGCGGCGTCCTGCTGGGCCTGACCCTGCAGCACACAAAAGCCCACATCTACCGCGCTATCCTGGAAGGCATATCTTTCGGGTTCTTTCACCACCTCCAGGTGCTGGAGGAGCGGGGGTTCGGCGTCCGCCGCGTTCGGGTCGCGAACGGCGGCGCTCGCAGCCAGCTCTGGCGCCAGGTCACCGCTGATGTGATCGGACAGCCCCTGGAGGAGGTGGCAAACCACCCGGGATCCTCGCTCGGGGCGGCTTTCGTCGCCGGCATGGGGGTCGGAGCGTTCGACGACTGGTCCGAGATCGAAAAGTATATCCGCATCGCCTCGACGACCGTCCCGAACCCGGACAACCATGAAAAGTACCTGCAGCTCTTCGGCGTTTACCGTGACCTCTACCGGGCGAATAAGGGTATCTTCCTGCAGCTCGCCCAGGCGGAGGGGCTTGTTCGGGCTGCTGAACACTGAAATGATGAATTTACGAAATCGATAGTGCGGAGGACCTGACCGTGGGATACCGTTTCCGGAGAAACCTGAGCCTGCTGCTGAGCCACGCCATTCTGATCGGGGCGTCCCTCGTCGTGCTGCTGCCCATCCTGTGGGTGATCCGGACCTCCCTGGCGAACCGGCTGATCGCTTACAAGATCCCCCCGGTCTGGATCTTCCCGCCGACCCTTGAGAACTACCGGCTGATCTTTGAAAAATACCCGTTCCAGCAGTACTTCGTCAACAGCATCGTGGTGTCCGCCGCCGCGAGTCTGATCGCCCTGGTGCTGGGTTCCCTGGCGGCGTACTCCATCGCCCGCTTCCGGACCGGGGACCCCGTCTTGCGCCTGAGCATGCTCAGCACGCAGATGCTGCCGCCCATCACGCTGGTCATTCCCATCTTCCTGCTCGCCCGCCTGGTCAACCTGTGGGACTCTCGCACCGGCCTGACGCTGGCGTATCTTTCCTTCAACTTACCCTACACGGTGTGGATCCTGATCGGTTTCTTCCAGTCCATCCCGGTCGACCTGGAAGAGGCAGCGATGATTGACGGCTGTTCGCGCCTGCAGGCCCTCCAGCGAGTGATCGCTCCTGTCGCCGCCCCTGGTCTGCTGGCGGCAGGTATCTTCAACTTCATTCTGAACTGGAACGAGTTTCTGTTCGCGCTAATCCTGACCGGCCGCACCACGCGCACCCTGCCGGTCGCCATCGCCAGCCTGTGGACTCAGCAGGGGGTCCAGATCGGCGCAGTCTCGGCTGCCACAGTGCTCGTGGTCATCCCGGTGATCGCGTTGACCCTGATCATCCAGAAATCGCTGGTGCGCAACCTGACGTTTGGCGCCATCAAGTGAACGGCGCCGGAAAGGAGGAGTCCCCCGCTAACTCGCCCACCCCAGCTGATCGAAACTCTCCCGAGTCGACATCCCGATTTTCGAACATATACAATGGAGGAGATTCCTATGACAAAGAGAATACCAATTTACATCCTCTCGGCGCTGGTCGCAGCTGCCCTGCTCCTGAGCGCCTGCGCCCCCGCCGCGACGACCGAAGCTCCGGCAGGGCCGCCGGCCGGCGAAAAGCCGTTCGACGGCGTGACCATCAACATCATGATGGAGGGCGTCCCGGACACGGACTTCGTCCTCGAATTGCTGCCCGAGTTCGAAGAACAGACCGGTATGACCGTCAACATCGAGGTGCTGAACTACGCCCTGATGCACGAGAAGCTCGTCCCGCAGCTCACCGCGCCCGCCGGGCAGGGATCGTACGATGTGATCGTGGTCGACAACTACTGGGTCGGGGAGTTCGTCAATGCTAACTGGCTGATGGAGCTCGACGACCGCCTGGCAGCCAGCCAGACGATCGACCTGGCAGATTACCTGGAATCCATGGTCAACATGGTCGGCCAGCTGAACGGCAAGACCTACATGATCCCCTTCTACAACTACGCCATGGCCCTGATCTACCGGCAGGACCTGATGGAAGACCCGGAGTTGCAGGCCGCATACCAGGAGGCGATGGGCAAGGAGCTGGCCCTGCCGACCAGCATTCCCGAGTACGTCGAACTGGCGAAGTTCATGACCCGCGACACCAACGGGGATGGAGAGATCGATATTTTCGGTTCCTCTATGATGGGCCTCCGCCCGGACCCGACCACCATGGAGTGGCTCAACTACCTCTACAGCATGGGCGGCCTGATCTACGACGCGGACTGGAACACCATCGTCAACAACGAACAGGGCGTCGAAGCGCTGACTCTGTACGCGGACGCGATGAAGAACGCCGCGCCGCCCGGCGCTCCGGCTTACGGCTTTGACGAGGCTTTCTCGACGATGGCTCAGGGCAAAGCATTCAGCTACATCACCTTCAACTGGATGCTTCCGCAACTGAACGACCCCGAAAAGTCCCAGGTGGTCGACAAAGCTGCTGTAGTGCGCGTCCCGGGCGGGAAAGGTCTGCTCGGCGGGTGGGGCTGGGCCATCCCGGTCTCCTCGCCGAACCCGGACGCCGCCTGGGCGTTCATCGAATGGGTCGAATCCTTCCCGATCGCCAAGGAGCGCGCCCTGATGGGCGGCGCGCCGGCGCGGGTGGACGTATTCGAGGACCCGGACGTCCTGGCGAAATACCCGCACTACAGCGAAGTGGAGCAGATCGTCGGGGAAGCGATCCCCTTCCCGATCATGAGCCGCAGCCCGCAGGTCGTCGAAGTGCTTGGCCGCGTCATCTCCGAGACCGTAGCCGGCACCAAGACGCCGCAGCAGGCCCTGGACGAGGCTGCCGCGGAATTGAGCACCCTCGTCGACGAGTAGGATTACCCACCGATGGTTCCCACTCTGTGGGGGGAGAGTGGGAACCAGAGGGGATCACCGGCAGATGGAAATCGCTCAGCCAGCCCGCGCTCGCAAAGCCTCGATTACCCTAGGTCTACGCAGCGACCGCCAGCTGCGGATCAACCTGGTGATCCCGGCGATCCTGGGGATTTGGGTGGTGGTCGGCTTCCCCCTGCTCTACTCGCTGTACATCAGCCTGCACGACTACATCCTCAGCCAGGGGGGGATTCAGTCCTTCAACCCTGGCAACTACCTGAACATCTTCCGAGACGACTTGCTGCTCAGCGCCAGCCGGAACACGCTGGTGCTGACGGTCAGCGTCGTGGTCCTGGAACTGCTCATCGGGTTCGGGCTGGCTCTGGTCCTCAACAACCGGCATCTTAAAGGGCGCGATCTCTATCTCCTGGTGCTCCTCATCCCCATGCTGATGCCGCCCATCACCGTCGGGCTGATCTGGCGGCTCCTCCTGCACCCCGAGCTGGGGATCATCAACTACTTCCTCGGGCTGACCGGACTCCCCCAGCCAGCCTGGCTGGGAGATCCGCGCCTGGCCATGGTCACCGTGATCATCGTGGACATCTGGCATGAGACCTCGTTTATCCTGCTGATCCTGCTCGCTGGTCTGACCTCCCTGCCAGACGAGTTGTACGAAGCGGCGATGATCGATGGCGCCAGCGCGCCCCAGCAGTTCCGCTTCCTGACCATCCCCCTGATGATGCCGACCATCCTGGTCGCAACCCTGATCCGGATGATCGCCGCCCTCAAGACTTACGACCTGATCTACATCCTGACCCGCGGGGGTCCGGGGATCTCCACCGAGACGATCAGCTATTACATCTACCGGGTGGCATTTGTCTTCCTGGACATGGGGTCGAGCGCGGCCATGTCCTTCATCCTCTTGATCTTGATCGTCATCCTGACGCTGGTCCTGATGCGCGTGCTGCGGACCGGCGAGACCTGAGATTCGAAACATGACCAAAACCCTCCACAACAAGACCTGCGCCGTCACCGGCGGGGGCAGCGGGATCGGGCGGGCGATCGCCGTCGCCCTGGCTGGCGCCGGCGCGAAAGTCTGCGTCACCGACGTCAACCCCGGCTGGGCGGAGCAGGTGGCTGACGAAATCCACGCATCTGGCGGAGAAGCCTTCTCGCTGGCCCTGGACGTCACCCAGAAGGAGCACAGCCAGGCAGCCGTGGAGGCTATCGTGAAGCGCTGGGGCAGGCTCGATATCTGGTGTAACAACGCCGGAGTCAGCACGATGAACCGCTTCCTCGACCTGACCGAGGCGGACTGGGACTACAACCTGGACGTCAACGCCAAGGGCGTCTTCCTGTGCTCCCAGGCTGCCGCAGCGAGGATGGCGGCCCAGCCTCCAGGTGAGAACAGCCTGCGCGGCAAGATCATCAACGTCGCAAGCATGGCCGGCAAGCGCGGCAACGCCCCCTTCCTGGCTCACTACGTCGCCTCGAAATTCGCGGTGGTCGGGCTGACTCAAGCGATGGCGGGCGAACTGGCCGCCCAGGCGATCACGGTCAACGCCGTCTGCCCTGGCTACGTCCAGACCGAGATGCAAAGCCGGGAGGTCAGCTGGGAAGCCAGCCTGCGCGGCATTTCAGCTGAGGATGTCAGAAGACTCTACATCGCCGATACTCCCCTGAGCCGGCTGGAGACCCCGGAAGACGTGGCCGCGGTGGTCGTCTTCCTGGCCTCCCCGGCAGCGGACTTCATCACCGGTGAAGCCATCAACGTCAACGGCGGATCGTGGATGGATTGAAGCCCCTCTCCGGCGAACTGGACGCCGCTATCGCTGCCGCCCGCCTGGCTGGGGACCTCCTCCGCCAGAATTTCGGCAAGGAAACCCAGGTCCGCCAGAAAAGCCCGATGGAGATCGTCACCGAGGTCGACCTCCAGGCGCAATCCCTGATCGCCGGTCATCTGCACGGAATATTCCCGGACTATGGATTCATCGGTGAAGAGGGCAGCGCCTCGCCCCTCCTCGTGAGCGCCAGCTGGATCGTCGACCCGATCGATGGGACGACGAACTTCGCCCACGGCTACCCGCTCTTCGCCGTTTCGATCGCCCTGGAGGTTTCCGGGGAGATCATGCTCGGGGTCGTGTACAATCCCGTCTTAGATGAGATGTATGTCGCGGAGAAAGGAACAGGCGCGTATCTGAACGGCATGCGGATCCACGTCTCGGAGGTGAGGGAGCTGCGCGGCGCGCTCGTCGCTTCTGGCTTCCCTTACGATGCCTGGACGAACCCCGCCGACAACCTCTCCGGCTGGGAGCAGATCGTCAAGCGCGCCCTGTCCGCCCGCTGCGACGGGGTTGCCTCTCTGGACCTCTGTCACGTCGCCGCGGGACGCCTGGATGCCTATTGGGAGATCGACCTGGAAGTCTGGGATTACGCTGCCGGCGCGCTGATCGTCCGGGAGGCGGGCGGGGTCGTCACATCAGTCTCCGGGGCGCCGTGCGGCACCCGCCAGAGGGACATCCTGGCTTCTAACGGTCGTCTGCATCAGGAGATGGTCCTCGCCCTGCGACTGGGTTGACCCCCTCCGCTGCGACGACCACCTCTCTCAACCCCATCCCCACCCGGGCCAGGCCCCAGCTCCCCAATGCTGCCAGGGTTAAAATCTGGAGGGCGTGGTTCGTCAGGGCGAAGGCAGTCATGACGACCGGATCGAACCCCGCGGCCAGAGATAGCGCCCCCACGATCGTCGCCTGGTAGAGCCCCGGCATCCCGGGCGCCGAGGGCGGGGCGACTGCCAGGGTCAGGAACACGACAGCCAGGAGCTGGTCCCGCGAGAAATCCACGCCGAGGCCGACCAGGACCAGAACCTCGAACGCGGCGAAGATCGCCCCCAGCATGACCGAATAGGCCCAACCGGTGGTCAGCTTCCGCCCCGCGCCAGCCTGCTTCAACCCGCGCATCAGGTCCTCCAGGATCCGGTCCGCCCGGGCGTGGTCCAATCCCGGCAGGCGCAGCAGCTTCCCAGAGATCCACAGCACGACCCGGTCCGCCCGCCGCACCAGCCAGGTCACCCCGCCGAATCCGAGGACGACCAGGCCGGCGTTGAGCGCAACCGCGCCGGCCTCCACGGACGCCGTGTAGCCCGTCCACAGCACCAGGAACAGCGCCAGGACCCGCACCCCCTGCTCGAGCAGCCTCTCGACCAGGATCCCCGTGGTAGCCTCTGCCAGGGTGACCTTTTTTCCCCGGCTGATCAGCCACGCCCGCACCGCCACCTCCGGCACGGGCGAGATGCTGTTCACCAGGTTGCCGATATTGCTGGTGTTGAACGCCTCCTCGAAACCGGGCCTGTTCCCGAGCAGGAATCGCCACCGGAAGGCCAGCACCACGTAGCCACAGACCAGCACCGCTGCGGCGGCCAGCAGGCTTGGCCAGTACGCCCGCCCGAGCTGCGCCAGCACGGCGTCCAGGTCGACGAACCACAGGAACAGCGCCGCGATAAGAACCGAGACCAGGAAGGCGACCAGGAACCGCTTCCTGGGAAAGGCGAACGCGAGGACCCTGGAGAACAGGGAACTCCTGGCAACAGTCTTCTCCATAATCCTGGAATTATAAGCCAGAAGATCAAAGTCCGCCGGATGATGAGGTCGATGTCCCACAGCCGGTAGCGGGTGATGGCGATTGTGGATGCGGCTGCCATGCCGAGGCTGGCTGTAATCCCGAAGAGGGGGGCCGAGCAGGAACCTGAAATTAAATTCCGGTCCCTGCTGAAAACCGGCGAGAAGAAGGATTTCTAGGCTCTCTTTCACTCCACGGTCACACTCTTGGCTAAATTCCTTGGCTGATCGACGTCCAGGCCGCGTTGCGCGGCGATGTGGTACGCCAGCAGCTGGAGCGGGATCACCGTCGTCACCGGGCTGAGCATCCAGGGCGTGGGCGGCACCCACAGTACGTGGTCAGCGACAGTCGGGATGACCTGGTCGCCGTCGGTCGCCACCGCGACCACCACGCCGCCGCGGGCCTTCGCCTGCTCGATCTGGCTGAACATCTTCTCGTACCAGGGGTCGCGGGGGGCGATCACCACCACCGGCATGTCCTGGTCGATTAGGGCGATCGGGCCGTGCTTCATCTCCCCCGCCGGGTAGCCCTCGGCGTGCACGTAAGAGATCTCCTTGAGCTTCAGGGCGCCCTCGTAGGCGGTGGGCATGTTGATCCCCCGCCCCAGGTACAGGCAGTGGGACACGTCCTTCAGCGCCCGGGCGACCGCCTCGACTTCAGCCTCCCGGTCCAGGCCGCGCCCCGCCAGGTCCGGCAC
>Ga0073934_10008134_pt1 | contig 14165 bp, 7 predicted proteins | sample LarsenN4metaG_FD_76834 | JGI IMG/M metagenome (GOLD analysis project Ga0073934, IMG submission 76834) | Hot spring sediment bacterial and archeal communities from British Columbia, Canada, to study Microbial Dark Matter (Phase II) - Larsen... ...
AACAGGTGCGTCCGGCGATGGCCAAGGTGATGCCGTTTGCGGCCAGCCAGTCGAGGCCGGCGATGGCCTTGCTCCAGGTCCCACGGCCCCGCTCGCTCTCGTGAAGCTGTCGGGTGTGGTGATCGAGGCTGATGCGCAGCCGGAGGCGGTCCCCGTACGTGCCGGCGAGCTTCTGCAGCACGGCCTTCACTTTCGGGCGCATCATCGGCTGCATGGCGTTCGTCAGCACCAGCACCGCGTGGCCGCGCACCAACGCGTCTTCGAGCATCGCGCCGATGTCCGGATTCATGAACGGCTCACCGCCGGTGAAGGCGATCTCCGTCGTGCCGAGGTCCTGGTCAGCGATCTCGTCGAGGTAAGCGCTGACTTCGGCTGCCGTGATGAAGGCGAGGCGGTCGTTCGACGGGCTCGATTCGATGTAGCAGTTGACGCACGTGATGTTGCAGAGCGTGCCCGTGTTGATCCAGAGCGTCTCGAGGCGGTCGAGGCCGACGGCGGCGCGGACTTCGCCGGTGGCCGTCACGTCAGGATCGCGAAACTTGGTCGGTGCGGCAGTGCCCGATTGATCCGCTGCAGTGCTGTCGAGTGTCACGCCATCCGTTCCCTACCCGCCAAGTTCCGACCTCTTTAGCGGAGCTTTGGGTCACGTGCCTGTCACGATCCCGCGAAGGATCGCCGCGGTCCAGGCACCGGCGGGCTTTGCACGGAGGAAGGCCGTATGTTATGCGATGGCGCGACGCGGGTGTAGTTCAGTGGTAGAACGGCAGCTTCCCAAGCTGCATGTCGAGGGTTCGATTCCCTTCGCCCGCTCCAATACTTAGACCAATCAGCTGATAGCCATCGTGAAGCTCGGACTGCGCCAGAGCGTTAGTCGGCGTGGCGCGAGGTCTTCGGTGCGCGCCGTCCGTTTTCATCGTGCGTTTCCGCTTCGTCGGCGTTCACCGCCAAGTCCAGTTCAGCCTTCCACGCTGTGTAGTCCTTGTAGGCCTGCAGCCCCAGGACCGTCAGGCAATAGGTGACGGTCGCCAAGCGTCCCGACCGGTCGGACCGCGTCAAGGACTGCTTATAGGCGAACAAACCGAGCTTCGCGAGCGCACCCCACGTCTTGCGCCAGTCGCTCTCGCAGGCGAGGCATCCGATGGTGAGCCGATCCTGCCGATCGAGGTCCCCCCTCAGCCGGGCTTCCCCACGCGCCATGGCCAGAAAGCAGGCCAGGGCCATTGGATCCAAACCATTCAACACGCCGGCTGGACGTGTCAGCAGGTCGGCCCGGACGGAAAGCTCACGGTTGCCGTAGCGCGGCAGGCCAACGATGAGTGGTGCCTTATCGAATTTGAACATCACTGTATCTGCCCCTAGGAATATGTCCTTTGCCTATCGTTTTTGGAGGCAAAAGACACCATCCCGACGGAGACGAAACCGCTGTTCGTGTGGATAAGGTGGCCCACTGAAAAATGTTTCATGCCCAATCTGGGCATGGCGCTTCCGGGGACCGGACCCAAGGTCGAGATGGCCGCCGGCTCCGCCGGCAGCCGGCTCGCGTCAGGGTTGCTGAAACTCGTTGAGGGCGACCTCGCCCTTGACCAGGGACAGCACGATGGCATGCGCCTTGTTCGACGCCCCGAGCTTGCGCTTCACGTTCTCGATGTGGACGCGCACGGTATTCGGACTGATCGCCAAATGCTGGGCGACCTCCTTTTCGGAATGGCCTTGGCCGCTCAGCAGCAGGCAATCGCGTTCCCGTTTCGTCAGCAAGGTAACTCTCCCCCTTCCCCGGCCCCACCCAGTCGGGGCCTACGACCCGGTCCGGACCCCACCCGGACCGGTTGGGCTATCGGCAAGTCGTGTATAGGTTTTCATCTAACATCCCGACCTTGCCGCAACCTTGACGTGCACCGATCATTTCTCGACGGACTGACTTGCATCAAGAAGGAAAGTGCCGGCGGGCCAAGGCCCAAAGGTCAGCGCCTTCGAGTGATTTCTTGCTCGCGAGCGCCCACAGATCGAAGTACGGCGCCTCGCGGCGGGCGGCAGCGACAGACGCGAAACCGTTCGCGTGCAACGTCTGGCTGAGCACCTTGAGCGTGAACCCACAGTGGTGCGCCATGTAGTGATTGCCCATCGCCAGGGCGAGCCGGTAGCCGTACAGGATATCGAGCGGCGCGACCGGGCCCGAGGGCGTCTGATAGGCGGGCTCCGTCAGCTTGTCTTCGGCGATCAGCTTCGCGACCGACTGGAGGTCGGGGCAGGTCACGACGACGAACCCATCTGGCTTCAGGACGCGCAGCCATTCGGCGAGTGCCACGGGCACCTCGTGGGCATAGAGATGCTCGATGTTGTGGCTCGAGAAGATCGCGTCGACCGAGGCATCGGCGACGGCGCTCATGTCCGTCATGGTGCCGATGATGTCCGGTTCGACCTTCTCATCGATATCCAGCCGCAGTTCGGTCCAGGCCTCGGTGTTGAAGCCGCGGGTCGTTTGATGTTTGCGCAGAGGCCCACAGCCGACGTGCAGTAAGCGACGAGGTCCACTTTCGACCTCGGCCGTCGTGGCGAAGGTCGTCTCGGTGAGGTCGAGGGTCAGCATCGCGTCGTTCTCCTCAGGCGTGATCAGGCGGCGGCAGAGACCGACGCGGTGGACTGGGACGGTTCGGCAGATCGATTTTCGGCGGTGGGGTCCTTGCGGATTTCCCGGTAGACGGCCTCGATCCGGCGGGTGAAGTCGGCCGCGTCGCCGAGCGTGCGCTGCCAAGCTCCCTCTTCGAGCGGTTGACGGACGGCGCGATAGGCGACCGGGTCGGTCGCGAGTTGCACCGCGCGTTCGACGTAGGTTGCAAGGTCGTGGGTGACGAGGTTCGGCAAGCCGACCGCACGCAGCAGGCTGCCGGCCATGCGCGAAGCAAAGGCGCGTCCGGCGAGCGTCACCAGCGGGAGCCCCATGCGCAGCGCGTCGCTCGCCGTGGTTCCGGCGTTGTAGGGGTTGGTATCCAGGAAGAGATCGGCGAGCGCGAGCCGCGCGAGATACTGCTCGGCGCTGGTCCGTCCGGCGAAGATCAATCGTGCGGGATCGATGCCGCGGGCCCGGGCACGCGCCTGCATGTTCGGCTTCACGAACCGGTTGTCTTCGAGCACCCAGAGCACGCTGCGGGGTGTGCGATCCAGAATGCTCATCCACGCGTCGAAGATCGTGTCCGTCACCTTGTAGCTGTTCGAGAAGCAGCAGAAGACGAAGGCGTCGGACGGCAACCCGACTTCGGCGCGGGTCGGCTTCGCAGCGACCGGCAAGCGGCTGTCGTTCGCCTGATAGCAGCCGGCAATGTAGAGCGGCTGCGGCTTGTAGAGCACCGCCTGGTGGCGCGGCACCGTGAACTCGTCGCACAGCATGTAGTCGAGCTCGGGCACCGGGACCGGCCCGACGAGTCCGAGATAGGTCGCCTGGACGGGTGCCGGCTTGGCGCGCAGCACGCCGAGGCGCATGCCCTTCGTCGCCCCGTTTAGATCGATCAGGATGTCGATCTCGTCGGCCCGGATCGCGGCCGCCGCGGCCTCGTCCGACATGGCTCCGATCATCGTGACCTTGTCGAAGGCGGCGAGCACGCGGCGGCGGATAGCACTGCCGTCGTCCGGGCTGCAGCAGTAGCCGTAGACCTCGAAGGCCGAGCGGTCGTGCCGCTCCAGCATCTCGGCGATCAAATAGCTGATCGGATGCATGCAGTAGTCGGACGACAGATAGCCGATCCGGATCTTGTCGTGCCTATAGCCGGCGGCCGGCGCGAGCTGGCGAGAGATCGGCCACTCAGGGCGACGCGCCAGCCAACCGGCGATGATGCGACCCTGTTCGGCGACGTCGTCGACGAGCGCGAGACACGAGATCGGCCCTGCGGCATCGCCGATGTAGCCCTGTGAGATCCCGGGGATCCCCTCGCCGAACGTCGGCCATGTGCAGGTCTTCTGGCGCAGGAGCACCCAGTGCTGCAGGACGTCCGGTTGGCGCGGGTTGGTCAGCAGGCTCGTGAAGAGCGTCGCTTCCGCTTCGTCGAGACGGCCGACCTTCTCGAGATAGCGACCCTTGTGGTTGAGCAGCGTCGTGCGCGCATCGTCGGGCTGGAGCGCACTGGCCCATGTCGCCAGCGCCTGATCGCCTTGCCCGCGCGCTTCGAGCGACAGGCCGAGGTTCACAGCCGCCTGATAGAAGTCGGCCTTGATGGCAAGGGCGTTGCGCCAGCAGAGTTCGGCACCGGCGGTGTCGCCGGCGGCCGAGAGTTCGGCCCCGAGATTGAACCACGCGATGAAGGCGTGGGGCGAGCGGCCCTCCTGAAGGTCGATCCAGGCCCGATAGATGGCGACGGTGGCGACCGGTCCGACCTCGGCCCGCGCGGGCTCGGTCAGGCGGACGAGTTCGTGGATATCGAGCCGCCGCAGCCGGTCGCGGATCCCCTTGTCGCTCGACAGCGTGGCGCTCGACCACGCCTTGCGGCGCAGCTGCTCGATCAGGACGCCAAGATCGCCGGACATCGCCGTCACCCCTCCGCTCGGCAGGCCGAATCACATGGTTCTGCGCCCGCGAGGCTGCCAACCGAAACTTGCGCCTGCCTGCGGTCAGGGCTCGCGGAGGCTCTCGTCGAAGCCGCGCACGAGGGGTGTCATGAAGTACGACATGATGGTGCGCATGCCGACCTTGATATCGGCCGAGACGGTAAGCCCGGGGATCAACCGCGCGCCTTCCGGCAGCCGTTCGAGGGTGAGATCGGTCAACACGACCTGGGCGCGGTGGAAGCTGCCGGCGTTCGCGTGACCCGAGACAGGAGGCTGTCCCGTCTCGCTGCCGGCGTTCGGCGAGAACGATTCCTGGCTGATCGCGCGAAGGGTCCCCTTGAGCGAGCCGTGGCGGGTGTAGGGGAACGTGTCGACCTTGACGATGACGGAGTCGCCCGCCTTGGCGTAGCCGACGTCGGCGGACGCGAGCGAAACCTCGGCGATCAGCGGCATATCCGTCGGCGCCAGCATGATCAGCGTCTCGGCCTCCTTCAGAACCGAGCCGACCGACCGGCGCGCGATGTCGATCACCACGCCGTCCTTCGGCGCGGCGATCACCACCAGTTCCTTGAAGCGGCGCGCCTTCGCCTGGGCGCCGTCGACGCGAGCCGCTTCGGCTCTGAGCCGCTCCATTTCTTCGAACGTGCGGCGGCGCCACTCGTCGACGAACGCCTGGCGCTCGGCACGCTTGGCGTCGAGGTCGTGGCGCAATTCGACGAGGCGGTCGGTGGCCATCTGGTGGTCGCGCTCGGCGCGGATCCGCACGCTCCGCGCTTCGAGGTATTGGAGCCGCGAGCCGGACTGGCTGGCGAGAAGCGAGGACCGCATCTGCTCGACATCGCGTGCGACGACGAGCTGCTGCTCGAGCAGGCCGCGTTCCACGTCGAGCGTCCGCACCGCCGCCTGGGCGCGCTTCAGGTCTTCATCGAATGCCCGGAGGCGAGAGGCGTATTCCTGGCGGCGCTGGCGGAAGATATCGACCTGCAGTGCTTCTTCGACGGTCTGTGACTCGGGCAAGTACGGCTCGTCGCGTGACTCGGCTTCTAGCCGGCGAAGCTGCGCCGTCATCATCCGCTGTTGAGTCTCGATCGCCGTGACGTCCGCTTCCGCGAACGTCGGATCGAGCGTCGCGAGGACCTGACCCTTGGTGACGATATCACCAGGCTTTACGTGCAGTGAACGGAGTATGGCGCGCTCGATCGGCTGCAGGACGATCGGCGGGCCGTCGACGGTCAGTTTGCCGGTGCCGCGGACCACCACATCGATCTCGACGATGGACGCGATCAGAACGGCGAGCGTGACGAAGCCGGCGAGGATGTAAGCGGTCATCCGCATGTGGCGCGGCGGCGGCTCTTCGATGATCGCCGTCAGGTCACTCTGATAGGGCAGTGCATCGGCAAGAACGCGCGGTGCGCCCGCCGGCTCGGCCATCGGAGCGAAACGCTGAACCGTCAGATCCGCTAGCCGCTGATACGCGGTTCGTGCGCCGGCAAAGGCACCGGTCGCGAACGCGGGCGCTCGGCCGAGCAGTTGACCCGCCTTCGTCTTCAGCGGACCAAGGTCGACCTTGGGCAGGCGCTTTCGCGGCTTGGGTGACGGCGGCGGCGCGGCCACTTTCGGCGCTACCGGTACGGCCGGCGCCGTCGGCTTCGCGGGTGGCGGCTCGGGTGGCTTCGGCTGCACGGTCGGGACCGTGCGAATGCGCGATGCAGTCTCGGTCTGCCGGCTCCTGAGATGTGCGATGATGGCCGGCTTGTTCGTCCGGATCGTCTCGATCTCGGCCTCGACCTTGTCGTCCGGGCCTTCGATCGCAAGGCGATCGGGCCCGTCGAGTTCGACCGAGATACCGAGGCGGGACAGCCGGGTGAGAAGCGCTTCCACCGACATCGGGCTCTATCCCCCGGTGCCGGTGCGTTCGGCGCGAGGCGCCGCATGCACGTGTTGCGTTTGCTGGTGCCAGAGATGGGCATAAATCGCGCACCGCTGGACGAGAATGTCGTGCGGCGCGAAATCGGCCACCTTCCCGCGATCGAGAACGAGGATCGAATCCGCCGTTACCAGCGAGGAGAGCCGGTGCGAGACGATGACCATCGTCCGGCCACGGGCGATCTCGCCGAGGTTCTGCTGGATGATCGCCTCACTCTCGGGATCGAGCGCGCTCGTCGCTTCATCGAAGATCAGAAGCTTGGGACGCAGCACGAGGGCGCGCGCAATCGCGATGCGCTGACGCTGGCCGCCAGAGAGGTTGGTCGCGCCTTCTTCGAGCATCGTGTCGTAAGAGGCGGGAAGGCGATCGATGAATTCGTTGGCGCCGGCGAGTGTCGCGGCGGCGGCGACTTCATCGAGACTCGCGTCCGGCTTCGTCGCGGCGATGTTCTCGCGGATGGTACCGCGGAACAGGAAGTTGTCCTGGAGAACGACGCCGACGTTGCGGCGCAGATGCGCGAGGTCGATCTGACGAATGTCGACGCCGCCGAGACGAATGACGCCGTCCTGCGCGTTGTGGATGCCCTGGATGAGGCGTGTCACCGTCGTCTTGCCCGATCCACTGCGACCGACGATGCCGATGACCTGGCCGCGGGCGACTTTGAACGATGCGTTATCCAGCGCATTGCTGGCGGCACCCGGATAGCGGAACACGACGTTGTCGAATTCCAGATCGCCCTCGATCGGCGGTCGCGATCCGGCGCCGCCGACGCTCCGCTCGGGCGCATGATCCATCACGGTGCCGAGCATACGGATCGACAGCGCCGTTTCCTGATACTCGTTGATCAGTCCGACGATCTGCAGGAGCGGTCCGCTGACGCGACCGGACAGCATGTTGAAGGCGACGAGCGCCCCCATGCTGAGCCGTCCGTCGAACACTTCGAGCGCGCCGATGCCGATCACCGCCATCTGCATCGTCTTGTCGAGGCCGGTCGTAAGAACGTTCGCCAGCGCGCCGAGCCGACCGACCGTGGCGTGACGGCGGATCGCGGCGACGACCTTGTTGTCCCACGCGGTTTTCTTGAGGGGCTCGAGGCAGAGCGACTTGATCGTCCGCATGCCGTGCAGCGTCTCGACCAGATGGGCCTGACGCACACCCTCCGCCTGATAGAGCTGGTTGAGGTGGAAACGGAAGATCGGGATCATCACGCCGATCACGACCGCGATCAGCAACGAAAAGCCGAGTACGATGAGCGTGAGTTTCCAGCTGTAGAACGCGAGCAACGTCAGCAGGATCGGCAGCATCGCTGCGTCGAGCAGGGTCTGGAACAGGCGGCCGGTCAGAAAGTGACGGATCTTGTCCGTCTGCTGCATGTGCCGTGCGAGCACGCCGGCCGGGATCGACTCGAAGAAGTGGAGTGGCAGACCGAGCAGATGCTTGAACGTCCGCGAGGCGAGACTGGCGTCGATCTTGTTCGTCGCGAACAGCATCAGGTATTGGCGAATGTAGCTGAACACGCCCTCGAACACGGCGGCCAGCAGGAACACGCCGACGACGATGTAGAGCGTCTCGTAGCTCTGATGCGGGATGACTTTGTCGATGATGACGTGGAACAGGAGAGGCGTCGCGAAGCCGATCAAGTTGCAGACGGTCGCCGCGATCGCGACATCGCGCAGATAGCTGCGGTGCCGAAGGATTTCGGGAACGAACCAGCGGAAGCCGAACTTCTCCGGCTCTTCGGCCGCCGGCTTATCCTTGCGGCAGAGGATCAGGCGGCCGTCCCACTGCGCGGTGAGCTGCTCCTCAGTGAGGAACGCCATGCCGGACGCCTCGACCGCGGGGTCGAGCACGAGCGCGGTCGTTCGTCCCTCGTTGTCCTCGACGAGGCGCACGATGATGATGAAGTGGCCTGACTTCCGGATGGCGATCACCGGATAGGCGTCGCCCAGCGCTGCCAGATCCTTGAAGCCGTCGGCTTCGATCACGCCACCCTTGAGACCGGCCTGACGCATGATGCGCAGCACCGTGCCGACGGCGTCGCCGGGATCGCCGGTCGTCAGCACCTCGGGCTGCACCGGGCAGCCATGATGCATGGAGACGAGGAAGACGCTGCGCAGCGCCGTCAGGTAGGGCGGCATCGACTCAGTGCCGGTCGGTGGACCGGTCGGTGCTGGGTTCGGCGCTGCGGTCGTCGGCGTTTCACTCATGCAGCGCGCCGCACTTCGCTACGCGCGTGAGCGAGCGGTCCAACGAGTCCGGAGTGATCCGCCGTCGACGCGCCCGCTCGCATGCCTTGCCCTCTCGCTGACCCGTGCGCGTCAGGCGACGCGACGGATCGTTTCCGCTTCTGCCGGGATTGCCGCCGGTCCGCCCGCCACGCGGCGATCATGCAGCGCAGCCGTCAAGGCGCGACGCTCGATCAGTTTTGCCCGGTAGAGATCCTCGTAGGCGCGGCCGGCTTGGATGCCATCGAAGTCAAGGACACCCGGCTCGCAAGCGATCTCGTGAATCGTTTCGAGATTGGTCAGGTATGGAAGCGGCAGGCGCCCACCAAGATAGTCGAGCCACATTTCGCGATAGAGCGTCTCGAGGCGCGTCACGAGCAGCGGCGTGTCGAACAGCACGCAGCTGTCGCGGTTCGCGGCGAGCCGGCGTTTCAGCTCGGCGACCCGGGGGGCATCATGGCCGAGCGCGACGGCGAGCGAGACGTAGTCTTCGATCGAGTGCGTCACGAGCTCCGGCAGGCCGGCCGCGCTGACAAGACTGCCGCACACGCGCGCCGCAAAGCCGCGACCCATCAGCGTCACGACCGGCACGCCCATCCACAGCGCATCGGAAGCCGTCGTATGGGCGCCGTAGGGCCAGGTGTCGAGGAAAACGTCCGCCAGCGGATAACGTGCGAGGTGCTCGGCGTTCGGCATGCGATCCGCGATGACGATGCGATTGGCGGCGATGCCCTGGCCGAGTGCGATGTCGAGCAGCCGGGCATTGGTATCTTTCGAGCCGCCGAGCAGCCAGAGCACGCTGCCAGGCACGCGATTGAGAATGGCCGCCCAGGCCGAGAACATGGCCGGCGTGATCTTCTGGGTGCCATTGAAGCAGCAGTAGACGATGCCGTCTTCGGGCAGGCCCGCCTCGGCGCGAGTCTGGCGACGCTCGGAGACGATCCGCTTGCGGTCGGTCGGCTGATAGCAGGGCAGCCGCAGCACCTTCTCGCTGTAGAACTTCTCGAGCTCCGGCGGAATGATGCGCTCGTCGGCCACGATGTAATTGTGGAAGCGGCTGCCGGTCGTGCCCGGATAACCGAGCCAGTTGACGATGATCGGCGCCGGCTGCATCGCGAAGAGCTTGAGCCGGCCGTCCTTCGTATAGCCGTTTAAGTCGACCAAGATGTCGATGCCGTCGGCGACGATCCGGCGCGCGGCGTCTTCGTCCGCCATCTGCGTGATGTCGATCCAATGATCGACGGCAGAGCGGACGCGGATCTTGGTGCGATCCTCGCCCGGCATGCCGCAGTAGTAGGCGAAGACCTCGACGGCGGCGCGATCGTGCAATTCGAAGATCTCGCTCGTCAGATAGCCGACCGCGTGCTCGCGCAGATCCGATGAAACATAGCCGATGCGCAGACGCCGGTCCGGGCGACGATCGAGGGTGGCAGGGCGTTCGACGGGCTGCGGGCGGGACGCGAGGACATCGACCTTGCTGTAATTGAAGGCGTTGGCAAGCTGGAAGATCGGGTCGTCGACCAGCGCGGCCGCGGACAGCGGCGACATGTTCCGCACGAGAGCCTTGTAGGATACGGCGCCCCAGGGCTTCACGACGGGCCATTTGCACTGGATCTGGCGCAGCGCGATCCAGTGCTGGACGATATCGTGCTGGTGCGGATCGAGTTCGATGCTCATGCGCATCGTGTCCTCGGCGCGCGCATCGATGCGGCCCTGCTCGAGAACGCGGCCGATCTGCTTCAGGGCCGTCAGCTTGTAGGTGAGATTCTCGGTCGTGACGGCAGCGACCAGATTGGCGGCGTTCGTCCACTGGACGACGGCCTCGTCGAGCGTGCCGAGCTTTTCGCAGACGTTCCCGAGATTGACATAGGGCGGAACGAAGGAGGGGTTGGCCTTGATGGCCTCCTGCAGTGCCGCCTTGGCGCCCACGAAATCGCGCTGTTCACTGAGCGCCGTACCGAAGTTGAACCAGACGGCGCAGGCCAGCGGGTCTTCCGGGTTGTAGCGCAGCCAAATGCGATACAGCTCGAGCATCAGGGCTTTCTCGCCCTGACGGCTCAAGCTGTCGATGGCAACGAGCAGGTCGGCGACGCCGTAGTCGCGGGACGCGCTGCGGCGTACCGCTTCCGCGAACAGCTCCGAGGACATGACCGTCTCCCCGGCCAGGCACACTGGTGCGCCCGGCCTCGTGCGAGTTCATCCTCGGAATTCTTAGAACCGGCGTCGTGCGCGAACCTTGCGTCTCCTTTGTTAACACGTCACCTGAAGATCAGAGGAACAAGGCGTTGGCCTGGGCCGTCGTCATGGCTCCGATCTGGGTCGTCGTGAAGGCCGCGACCTGGGTGTCGGTCAGGGCTGCGATGTCGGTCGTCGTGAGGCCCGTGATCTGCGTCGTGGTGAGCGCCGCGAGCTGAGCCGATGTCAGCGCCACCATCTGCGAGGTCGACAGGGCATCGAGTGCCGTGGTCGTCAGCGCCGCGATCTGCAGGGCCGAGATGGCCGGGATCTGGTCGGTCCCGAAGCCCGCCACCTGCGTCGAGGTCAGAGCGGCGAACTGGGTCGTGGTGAACCCACCGATCTGATCGTCCGCGAGCGCGCCGATCTGGGTCGACTTCAGGCCGCCGAGCTGGGTGGTCGTGAGGACCGCCAAGTCGGTCGATTCGAAGCCGAGGATCTGCGAGGTCGTGAGCGCCCCGAGCTGCGTGGTCGTCAGACCCGCCATCTGGGTGGTGGTCAGCGCCCCGATCTGGCCCGTCGAGAGGCCGCCGACCTGGGTGGTCGTGAGCGCCCCGAGTTGGGTCGTCGTGAAGCCGGTCACCTGCGATTCCTCGAGGGCGCCGATCTGGGTGGTGGTGAGGCCGCCGAGCTGGGTCGTCGTCAGCACCGCCAGATCCGTCGTCTCGAAGCCCTTGACCTGTGCGGTCGTCAGTGCGGCGAGCTGTGTCGTCGTCAGGCTGCCGATCTGCGTGGTCGTCAGGGCCGCGATGTCGCTCGTCTCGAAGCCGACGATGAGCGAGGACGCGAGGCTCTGGATCTGTGTCGTCGTCATGGCCGCGACCTGGGTCGTGGTCAGGCTGCCGAGCTGGTTCGTCGACAGGCCGCCGACCTGCGTCGTCGTCAGCGCGGCAACCTGTGTCGTCGTCAGGCTACCAACCTGCGCCGTCGACAAGGCACCGATCTGCGTGGCCTTGAAGCCGCCGAGCTGCGTCGTCGTCAGTGCTGCGAGATCCGTCGTCTCGAAGCCCTTGAGCTGAGTCGAGGTCAAGACTCCGACCTGCGTGCTCGTGAGAGCGACCGCCTGGGTCGTCGACAGCGCCCCGAGTTGTGCCGACGTCAGACCGCCGAGCTGGGCCGTCGTGAAGGCCGCAACCTGCGTCGTCGTCAGCCCACCGACCTGCGTGGTCGTCAGCGATCCGAGCTGCGCGGAGGTCAGACCGCCCAACTGGGTGGTCGTCAGCACCGCGAGATCGGTGGTCTCGAAGCCCTTCACCTGGCTGGTCGTCAGAGCACCAACCTGGGTCGAGGTCAGAGCACCCGTCTGCGTCGTCGTCAGGGCCGCAATCTGTGCCGTGTCGAAGCCGACGATCTGAGTCGCCGCGAAGGCCTGGACCTGTGTCGTCGTCAGCGCCGCGACCTGAGTGGTCGAGAAGCCGTCGAGCTGGCCGGAAGCGAGGCCGCCGATCTGGGTCGTCGTCAGGGCCGCGACCTGGGTGGTCGTGAAGCCGCCGAGCTGAGCCGTCGACAGAGCGCCGATCTGCGTCGCCTTGAAGCCGCCGAGCTGCGTCGTCGTCAGTGCCGCGAGATCTGTCGTCTCGAAGCCCTTGACCTGGGTCGTGGTCAGCGCGCCGACCTGCGTGGTCGTGAGTGCGACCGCCTGGGTCGTCGACAGACCCGCGAGCTGAGCGGACGTCAGGCCGCCGAGCTGCGCCGTGGTCAGCGCCGCGATCTGCGTCGTCGTCATGCCGCCGACCTGCGTGGTCGAGAGCGCGCCGAGCTGGGCGGAGGTGAGGCCGCCGAGCTGGGTCGTGGTCAGCACCGCGAGATCCGTGGTCTCGAAGCCCTTCACCTGGCTCGTCGTGAGCGCGCCGACCTGCGTCGAGGTGAGGGCACCCGTCTGCGTCGTCGTCAACGCCGCGATCTGAGCGGTGTCGAAGCCGACGATCTGAGTCGCCGCCAGACCCTGAACCTGCGTCGTCGTCAGCGCCGCGACCTGAGTGGTCGAGAAGCCGTCGAGCTGGCTCGACACGAGGCCGGCGAGCTGCGTGGTCGTCAGGGCCGCGACCTGCGTCGTCGTCATGCCGCCGAGCTGCGTCGTCGACAGGGCGCCGAGCTGGGTCGCCTTGAGACCGCCGAGCTGAGTCGTGGTCATCACTGCGAGATCGGTCGTCTCGAGGCCCTTCATCTGGGTCGAGGTCAGTGCGCCGATCTGGGTCGTATTCAGGCCTGCGACCTGGGTCGTGGTGATGGCCGAGATCTGGCTGGACGTCAGACCCGCGACCTGTGCCGTGGTCAGGGCGTTGATCTGAGTGGTCGTGAGGCCACCGACCTGAGCCGTCGAGAGCGCGCCGAGCTGCGTCGCCTTGAGGCCGGCCAGCTGGGTCGTCGTGATGACGGCGAGATCCGTCGTCTCGAAGCCCTTGACCTGAGAGGTTGTCAGAGCACCGACCTGCGTCGTGGTCAGGGCGCCGACCTGAGTGGTCGTGAAGGCTGCGACGTCAGCGGTGTCGAAGCCGACGATCTGGGTCGCCGCCAAGTTCGCGATCTGCGTCGTCGTCAACGCGCCGACCTGGGTGGTCGTCATGCTGCCGAGCTGGCTGGAAGTCAGACCCGCGACCTGCGTCGTCGTCAGGGCGACGACCTGCGTCGTGGTGAGGCTGCCGACCTGAGCGGTCGAGAGCGCACCGAGCTGGGTCGCTTTCATGCCGCCGAGCTGGGTCGTCGTGAGCGCTGCAAGGTCCGTCGTCTCGAAGCCCTTCACCTGCGTGGTCGTGAGCGCGCCGACCTGCGTCGAGGTCAGGCCGCCGACCTGAGTGGTCGAGAGGGCGGCGAGCTGGCTCGACGTCAGCCCGGAGAGCTGAGCCGTGGTGAGAGCCTGGACCTGGGTCGTCGTGAAGGCGCCAACCTGGGCCGTCGACAGAGCACCGAGCTGCGTCGCCTTGAGGCCAGCGAGCTGCGTGGTGGTGATGACCGCGAGGTCAGTGGTCTCGAAGCCCTTGACCTGCGAGGTCGTGAGTGCGCCGACCTGCGTCGACGTCAGCGCCCCGACCTGCGTGGTCGAGAAGGCTGCGACGTCCGCGGTGTCGAAGCCGACGATCTGCGTCGCCGTCAGGTTCGAGAGCTGCGTCGTGGTGAGCGCGCCGACCTGCGTGGTCGACAGGCTGCCGAGCTGGCTCGAGGTCAGACCGCCCATCTGGGTGGTGGTCAGAGCGGCGACCTGCGTGGTGGTGAAGGCGCCGACCTGGGCCGTCGACAGGGCG
>Ga0073934_10008135_pt1 | contig 14164 bp, 11 predicted proteins | sample LarsenN4metaG_FD_76834 | JGI IMG/M metagenome (GOLD analysis project Ga0073934, IMG submission 76834) | Hot spring sediment bacterial and archeal communities from British Columbia, Canada, to study Microbial Dark Matter (Phase II) - Larsen... ...
AACGATCCTCGGTGTCTCGGCGCCTCGGTGGGTCGTGGCAATGGGAGTCGCGCGACGTGGCGATTGCCGGTGTTAGTGGCGTCCGCCGAAGGCTACAAGAATCTGTGCCGCCTGGTGACGCGCATGAAGCTGCGCGCGCCGCTCCCGGGGTCACCGCCGCGCACAGTTCCACCCCATCGCACAGGCGTGCGCGATGAGGCTGCGCGGTGGGGCGGCAAGGGAGAAGGTGCGCTCACGCTCGAGGAGCTCGATGGCTTCACGACGGGGCTCGTCGCGCTGGCGGGCCGGCCCGTGCTCGATGTGCGGCATCACGGCGTCGGTGGGCTGCTCGATCGACTGGTCGGCGTGTTCGGCCGCAGCAACGTGTACGTCGAGCTGCAGCGGCACCTGCTGCGCGACGAGGAGTGTGAGAACGCCGCCCTGACCGAGCTGGCGCGCGGGTTCCGCGTGCCGATCATCGCCACCAACGACGTGCGGTGCGCGACGCCTGCGGATCGGCCGCTCCTCGACGTGCTCACGTGCGTGCGGCATCACACCACGCTCGACGCCGCCGGCCGCCGGCTGGCGCGGAATGCCGAGCGCTACCTCAAGTCACCCGCGGTGATGGCGGAGCTGTTTTCCGATCGACCCGATGCGATCGCGGGAACGATCGCGCTGGCCGAACGGCTCGAGTACACGATGGCCGACCTCGGCTATCGCTTCCCGGTGTATCCCGTTCCACCGGGTGAAACCGCCGCCTCGTTCCTGCGTCACATGACCGAGGTGGGCGCGCGCGATCGCTACCGCCCGTATCACGACAAGGCACGCGCGCAGATCGCCCGCGAACTGGATCTGATCGAGAAGCTCGATCTTGCCGGGTACTTTCTGATCGTCTGGGACATCGTCAACTACTGCCGCCAGCAGGACATCCTCGTGCAGGGCCGGGGCTCGGCCGCCAACAGCGCCGTCTGTTACAGCCTCGGGATCACCGCGGTCGATCCGATCAAGATGGAGCTGCTCTTCGAACGTTTCCTGTCCGAGGAGCGTGGCGAATGGCCCGACATCGATCTCGACCTGCCCAGTGGCGATCGCCGTGAGCGGGTGATTCAGCACGTCTACGAGAAGTACGGGCAGCGCGGTGCCGCGATGACGGCCAACGTCATCACGTATCGCGGCAAGAGCGCGGCGCGCGAAGTGGGGAAGGTCCTGTCGCTCGACGACGAGCGCATCGATCGCCTTGCCAAGGTGATGCACGCCTTCGAGTTCACCGATCCCAACGAGACGCTCGCGCGCAACATGGAATCCGCCGGGCTGTCGCTCGACATGCCGCGCGTGCGCGCGTTCGCCGAGCTGTGGCTGGCCATCCAGGATCTGCCGCGTCATCTTGGCCAGCATTCCGGCGGCATGGTCGTGTCGCAGGGCGAGCTCGATGCGGTGGTGCCACTCGAGCCCGCCAGCATGCCGGGGCGCGTCGTCATCCAGTGGGACAAGGACGACTGCGCAGAGATGGGCATCGTCAAGGTGGATCTCCTCGGCCTCGGCATGATGGCCGTGCTGCAGGATGCGATCGAGACGGTCAATACCGTCGCCCCTGGCGCCGCCGAGGGGCCGGATCCGGATCCGGGATCCCGAGAGCCCAAATTCGACCTGGCGCACCTGCCGCCCGACGACCCTGTCGTTTACGACATGCTGCAGAAGGCCGAGACGATCGGCGTCTTCCAGGTCGAGTCGCGTGCGCAGATGGCGACGCTGCCGCGGCTCAAGCCGAAGAATTTCTACGACCTGGTCGTGGAGGTCGCCATCATCCGTCCCGGCCCGATCGTCGGGCAGATGGTGCATCCGTACCTGAATCGTCGCGCGGGCAGAGAACCGGTCGTGCCGCTGCATCCGTCGCTCGAGCCGGTGCTGAAGCGGACGCTCGGCGTTCCGCTCTTTCAGGAGCAGCTGCTGCGAATGGCGATGGTCGCCGCGGGATTCACGGGCGGCCAGGCCGAGGAGCTCCGGCGCGCAATGGGCTTCAAGCGCTCAGAGAAGCGGATGAAGCAGATCGAAGTGCAGTTGCGCGAGGGAATGGCGCGCAACGGGATCACCGGTGAAACGGCCGAGCGGATCATCACGTCGATCACGTCGTTTGCGCTCTACGGGTTTCCAGAATCGCACGCCGCCAGCTTCGCGCTGCTGGCGTATGCGAGCGCATATCTCAAAGCGCATTACCCCGCCGCGTTCTACACGGCGCTCCTCAACAACCAGCCGATGGGTTTTTATCACCCGGCGACGCTCGTCAAGGACGCGCAGCGCCGCGGTGTGCGCTTCCACCCGATCGACGTGCAGCACTCCGACTGGCTCTGCCGCGTCGAGGAGGACGGTGGCATCCGCATCGGCTTCATGTACGTGAACGGCTTGCGAAAAGACATGGGGCAGGCAATGGCTGCATGCGATCGGACGAAAACAACTGCGCCGCCGCCGTTGTGCGCCAAGTGCGGATCCGATGACGAGTCGATGATCGAAGTGGTCTCTGACGGGTGCCGGAGTTCAGGACGGATCCCGTCCCTCGACGGTGCTCGGGACGCCTTGAGCGATAGTCGAAGGGCGGATCGCGAATCCCGGATCCCGAGCTCCGGATCCAGGGTCCCGGATCCCGAGCCCCGGATCGCGTTCCGGACGTACTACTGCAACATCTGCTCGCACGAGTGGACGGTAGAGCTCCGTCCTGCCGGCCGCTTCCGGTCGATTGAAGACGTCGTGCAGCGCACCGGCCTGCGGCGCGACGAGTTGACGACGCTGGCCGACATTGGCGCGCTCAACGCGTTCACCCGCGAGCGCCGGAGCGCGCTGTGGCAGGTCGAACGAGCGGTGAGGCCTGCGGGCGAACTGTATCAGGAGCCGGGATTCGGGATCCGCGATCCGGAGCCCGGGATCCGCGGTCCGGAACCGTCCGGCGTAGAACGCGAGACCTTCGAACCGATCGGTTCCCGAGTCCCGTCCCTCGACGTTGCTCGGGACGCCCTGACCGTTCGACAGGCTCAGGGTCACCCCGAGCGCGGTCGAGGGGTGAGCGACAGTCGAAGGGCGGATCCCGAGTCCCGTGTGCCAAGTCCATTGCGACCGATGGATGCAGGCGAGCGCCTGCAGGCCGACTATGCCGGCATGGGGCTGACGATTGGTCCGCATCCGATGGCGCTGCGCCGCAGCGAGCTGGCGTTGCGTGGCGTGTTGCTTGCCGCCGATCTCCCACGCGCGCGCGATGGCCGGCGTGTGCGCGTCGCCGGCATGGTCATCACCCGGCAGCGGCCCGGAACGGCCAAAGGATTCGTGTTTCTCACGCTCGAGGACGAGACGGGAATCTCGAACGTCATCATTCGCCCCGATCTCTACGATCGCGAGCGAACCATCGTCGTGCGTCAACCGTTCCTGATGGTCGAGGGCGTGCTGCAGCACCAGGACGGCGTGCTGTCCGTGCGCGCCGAGCGCGTGGAGGGGATTCAAAGCGCGGCTTCGATCGACGCCCACGATTTCTACTGAGCACGCGCACGATCGTACTGCGCGTCGCTCTTCACGCCTCCGGGGAGAAGCATGGGGAGCGCTAATCTGCGCTCATGCGCGAGGGCGAAGTGATTCCCAGAGCTCGCGGCTCCGCGCCGGTAGAAACGTGAGCCGCTCATCGACGGTTGGTACCGTCTCCGGGCTGGAGTCGAGGGCGAGCAGTTGTTCGATAGTGGCTGATTCCATGAACGGCGAGTGCTGCGGCGCCGACCAGCGCATGACTGACGCGCGCTGATCGAGCAGCGTGGCAACGCGCTCCAGCAGCGTCACGGCCGTGCGGGATCGTTCGCGCACGAAGACGTCCGGCCCACCGCGCGCGCGCGTGCCAACGTGCGGCGCGTCGGAATGGCTCACGCCGTGGGCGGCGCGGTAAAGCGCCACGTCCTCGTCGCCGAGGCGGAGGGCGAGCGCGATGCGCTCGAGTGCCGAAAGCGACGCTATCGCGCGCGCCGATTCGAGACGGACATCATCGGCAATCGAGCGCACGAGCTCAGTATCGCTGTGATCCATGCCCACCCATCGAGCGACCACAGCGACGACAGGCAGAACCCCTACACTGTCTGGATGCGAATCGGAATCGATCTGGGTGGCACGAAGATCGAGGGCATCGTCTTGGATGGGAGCCGCGAGGTTGCGCGCATGCGCGTCGGCACGCCGCGCGGCGATTACGCGGCGACCCTCGCTGCGATCGCCAGCCTCGTCGCCGATCTCGAGCGTGCTGTGGGAGCGGCAGGCACGATCGGTATCGGCATTCCCGGGACGATCGCAACGGTGACCGGCCTGGTCAAGAACGCCAACTCGACGTGGCTGATCGGCCGGCCGCTGCAGGCCGATCTCGAGGCGCGCCTCGCCCGCCCGGTGCGCATCGCCAACGACGCCAACTGCTTTGCGATGTCGGAGGCAGCCGACGGCGCCGCTGCCGGAGCAGAGATCGCGTTCGGCGTGATTGTCGGCACCGGAACCGGTGCCGGCATTTCGATACGGGGACAGATCGTGACGGGAGCCAACGGCATCGCAGGGGAGTGGGGCCACAACCCGCTGCCGTGGCCCGACCAGGAGGAACGTCCCGGGCCGCCGTGCTACTGCGGCAAGCATGGCTGCATCGAGACGTTCCTGTCCGGCCCGGCGATGACGGCCGACCACGAGCGGCGGACGGGTGCGCGGATGCTGCCGCGGGACATTGCGCGCTCGGCCGAACGCGGCGACTCGGCGGCACTCGCCACGATGACGCGCTACGAACGCCGGATGGCGCGCGCGCTCGCCAGCGTCATCAATGTTCTGGACCCGCACGTCATCGTCCTTGGCGGCGGAATGTCGAACATCGACCGGCTCTACGACACGGTGCCCGCGCTCTGGGCCGATTACGTCTTCGCCGCGACCGGATCGACGCCCGACGTCCGGACTCGCCTCGCACGAGCCGCGCACGGCGACGCGAGCGGTGTCCGCGGCGCAGCGTGGTTGTGGCGCTGAGGGCGAAGGTCAGGGGCGAGCCGACGGCGCTTCGCCATTACTCGACTCGTACGTGTGCTTCGGACCTGGTCGCAGGTGTCACGGTCGGGCCCGTCGCTCTGCCGCAGCCCGCGCTGGACGGGACCGGCCTGACGGCGATCCAGGATTTCGACGACGCGTTCAGCAAGAAGGGCGCACGCTGCTCCTGCCGCCCGTCGAAGCGGCGCTCAGCCGGGCCGCAGAGATTAGACGAGGGCGGGGCCGCTGCGGCCGTCCCGCCATCCGCCGGCGGCCCGATTCGACACCCGATTGCGCGGTGGCGCAATCGGTCTTAGGATTGTCGGAGAGGAGAGTGCCGTGTCTCGATTGTCTCTGACTGCGTTCCTCGCGCTGTTCATCATCTGCGCGACGCCGGCCTCTTTCCTCGACGCGCGCGGTCAGGCCAGCGCCCCTGCGCCACAAGTCCAGGCGGCGGCGCCGCGCTCCTCGCTGCCGAACGATCCCGACTCGGTGAAGTTTCTCGTCATCGGCGACTCGGGAACGGGCGATCGCCCCCAGTACGAGGTGGCCGCGAAGATCGTCGAGGCTCACGGACGATTCCCGTTCGAGTTCGCGATCATGCTCGGCGACAACATGTACGGCAGCGAGCGGGCGATCGACTTCGTGAACAAGTTCGAGCGGCCGTACAAGGCGCTGCTGGACAAGGACGTCAAGTTCTACGCCTCGCTGGGCAACCACGATGATCCCTCGCAGCGCTTCTACCAGAAGTTCAACATGGACGGGAAGCGGTACTACACGTTCCGGCGGAAGGACGCGGAGTTCTTCGTCCTCGACAGCACCTATATGGCGCCGGCTCAGGTCAATTGGCTGCGCGACGAGCTGAAGCGGTCCGATGCGAAATGGAAGATCTCGTATTTCCACCACCCGATCTATTCGTCGGGGGAGAAACACGGATCGGAACGCGACCTGCAGCTCATGCTCGAGCCGCTGTTTCTCGAGAATGGCGTCGACGTCGTCTTCGCCGGCCACGAGCATTTCTACGAGCGCTTGAAGCCGCAGAAGGGGATTCTCTACATCACTCAGGGCGGCGCGGCCAAGCTGCGGCGCGGGAACATCCGCGACAACTCCGTCATGACCGCAAAGGGATTCGACACCGATCGCTCGTTCACGCTGGTGGAAATCGTCGGCGACCAGATGTATTTCGAGACGATCTCGCGGCTCGGCCAGATCGTCGATTCGGGGGTCTTCGCGCGGCGCGAGGTCACCGAGACCAGCTCGACGCAGTAGCCTCACGCCGCCGCCGATTCCGATTCGACCCAGTCCGCTTCGAAGATGTCGCGGATCTGCCGCGCCACCGTTGCGTTGGTGATCAGGACGCCGACCTCGCGGCGTTTATCGAGCTCGATCCGCCGGAGGCTCTGACTCCCGACGAAGGCGCGCGAACCGTCCCGCACCATCGCGCGAACGTGCAGGCGCAACGAGCGCAGCGGCCGCACGTCCACACCTTTACAGCCCTTGCACTTCCCGATCACGCGCACGTCCACACCGGCGGCCGCCTGCTGCGCCAGCAGCTTCATGAACACGGGATCCTGCAGGTTCACGTCGTAGATCAGAAGCTGGCGTTTGGCGCCCTTGACGAACGCCGACAGCATCTCGCGGGCGTTCTCGGGGCTGACGACCAGGTGTGTGCGCTTGGGCACGAACGGCTGCCGGCTGCTGTCCGCGTCGAACAGCGCGCGCGCCTCGCGGACTGCGCTCGCGTCGCGCGTGGACACGCCGAAGCTGCGGCTCTTGATCGTGTCAACCCTCGTGAAGTTGAACCCGAAGATGTGCAGGGTGTCGTCGGCCACCAGGAACTTGCCGTGATACCGCAGGAAGTCGTCGCCGGTGCGCGACACGGTTGCGCCCGCCTCGAGCAGCCGCTGTTCCAGCTTGCGCAGGCGGCTCTCACCGCCACGGTTGGTATGGGCGACGAGCACGCGCACCTTGACGCCACGCTGGACGGCGGCGCCCAGCGCCTTTTCGATCTCGTCGCGATCGGTCCGGAAAATCGCGATGTCGACGGTGCGCCTGGCCTTCTGAATCGCGCGAACGACGGGCGACAGGCCCGCTTCAGGCTGGACGATGAGGTTCATTCCTGTTCCTTCTCAGCGAGCGGGCGGGCGTTCTTCTCCTCCCGCCACTCGATCTGAGCCTTGCCGTCGGGCGCGAGCGCTGCCAGGGCGGCAGACAGCCGCTCGGTCTTCAGTGACTCGCCGGCGTTGACCAGATACGAGAGCTCTTCATCCGCCGTGCCGCGCAGCTCGAACACCGTGTTGGCCTTCTTCAGCAGCCGCTCCACGTCAGCCCGGCGCGCCGACGTTTTGGGTCCCAGCTTGGCGACGAGGAGAAACGTGCGGACTCGGGTCTCGAATCCTTCGATGATCCACAACGTGACGATCAGAAAGAGCGTCGCCGCCAACGCGATCCCGAACAGCCCGACCCCCGATGCCAGTCCGACCGCGAGCGTGGACAGCATCACGACGGCGTCCTTCGGGTCCTCGATCTTCGCGCGATAGCGAATCAGGTTGGCCGCTCCAGCGATGCCGAAGGCGCGCGCCAGGCTGGCGCCGACGACAATCATGATCAGGGCGCCGACAATTGCCAGCACGATCTGCGTCTCGATCACGGCCGGATCGCGCGGCGGCGACGAGGCGCGCCGCGGCCGCAGGGCGAGCGCGGTTCCGAAAAGGGCCGCCAGCGGGAGGCGGACGGCGGCTTGCGCCAGCCCCGACCGGATGTCGCCGACCAGGTATTCGGGATTGAGCGAGAAGCTCTCGCCTGACTCCTCTGCTTGCGGCGCCGGCGCGGGCGGCTGCTGCGCGCTTAACGGGATGGCTGCCAGTAGCACGGCGATGATCACGAGCGCGTGCCAGGCGTCGAAGAGGCCGCCCAGTCGGCGAAGGCTCATTCGCGTGAGTCTCCCAGGCGGGTCTCGTACGCGGTTCGCAGCGCCAGCCCTTCCCGAGTCTTGCTTCGCAGCTTGGTGATGTAACGCCGCCGGACCTCCGGCTGATAGCCGCCCGCGGTGAACGCGTCATCGAGTTGCGCGTCGCTCAGTCGATTCATCAGCTCGGACGCCCAGATCACGTCAGCGGGGCTCAGCCGCTCGAGGATGTCGCCATGGAGCCCGCGGTAATCGAGCTGGACCCTCGTCCCGCTGATCTTCCGAATCAGCTGGAGATCCTCGAAGTCGTCGATGTCGTTGCGCGTACCCCGTATGTACGGGAACCCGCGCGGCTTGCCGAGCGATGCGCCGACGTCTTGCACGACATAGCGCCGGCGTGGCTCCGCCTCGGGATCGAGGAGGCGGTAGACGCGGTTGTTGCTCGTCTTGAGATCGTGATTGTTCAGCAGCAGGTTGATCGCGATGAGCCCCTGCAGTTGGCGCGTGCCCGTGAATGGGTTCTCGAGCCAGGCCCATTCGCCGTCGTTCTCGTGATCCGACTCCAGCCGGAATCGCGCGGGCTCTCCCTCGTGCTCCCACGTGCCGGCCAGTTGCCAATCAGTCACGTAATAGGTCTCCGGCTGGTGATAGCCGAGCGCCCACAGAATGCGCGAGACCACGATCTCGGACTGCACCTCGTTGCCGACCTTTACGTCCCACTCGCGTCCGTCCGGTCCCTTGACGTCGTAGCCGCGGCTGTAGCCGCTCCTGTCGAGCGCCAGCACTGTGTAAACCTCGTTCTTCGCGGGCGCCGCCTTCTCACTGCCGGATCCCCAGATCAGGTCGCGCTCCGCCAGATCGGTCGGCTCACTCCAGAGTTCCAGGACGGCCTGGGGCGCCGGCTGCTGCACTGGCGCGCCGCCGAGAACAGGGCGTGTGCACGCGCTGATGAGGCACGCGACCGCAACGAGGCCGCACGAGACGCTCCGTGAACGAGCCATGGACGACCCCCTTTTCAACGAGCTGCAGACGTTGCGTTGTCCGGGCGCTTCGGATCCGGGGCCAGCGCCAGCGTGCCGGAGTCGACCGTCTTGCCGGCGCGGGACAACGTCTGGAAACGCATCGAGTCTTTCCCGAGCTCGGCGAGCGTGAATGAGAAATCGGTGTCGAATCCCGCGGCTGTCAGCGGCCCGCGCCGGATGTCGCCCTTCCGCAGCTTCGCCGACCCGCCCTGGATGAAGTAGTAGATCCCTTTCTGCGGGTTGATGCGCTCGTAGAAATGCTCGTGGCCGGCGAAGACGACATCGACGCCGTATTTGACGAACAGCGGTTCGACCTGCTCGCGCAGGTCAACCTCGGATCCATGCTTCTCCCCTGACGAGTACAACGGATGATGGAAGTACGCGATCTTCCAGCGATCGTTCGAGCGCGACAGCTCCTCCTCGAGCCACTTGAGTTGCGCCTGATCCATGTAGTTGCTGTCGAGCACGAAGAACCGGGCGTCGCCCTTCGTGAAGGTGTAGAAGCGCTCGCCGTTCATGTTGAACGGCTTGTAGAACCGCTGCGTCGGGTCGTCGTGGTTGCCGAGCGCCGCGTAGAAGGAGACCTTCCCGTCCAGCAGCGCCTGGTACGGCTTCTCGAACTTGTTGACGAAGTCCTGCGGGCGTTCGCTTCCGTAGATGTTGTCCCCGAGCATGATGACGAACTCGAACGGGAAGATCTGACGTGACTTGATGAGCTGCGCGGCAACCTCGAACTGTGAACGTGAGCCGGTGCCGCTATCGCCGATGATGGCGAATAGGACCGAGTCCTCTTCGCGCGGAGGGAGCACCTCGCTCGCGGGCGCCGGTGAGGATGCCGTCTGCTGAACGGCCGGTGGGCGAGACGGCGCAACGGGCGCCGGTGTCGCCGTGACACACGTGATACCGCTTATCGCAAGCGCAACGGAGAGAAACGCGTGGGGGAACCGCATGGGTCATCACCTCGAGACAGTGCGTTGGGGCAGCACGCCGGGGAGGACGTCCACGATCAGGTTGGCATCGCGATCGCGCAGCAGGAAGTAGCGATCGACGAACCGGTATTCGAGCTCCTCCGGCAGCATCGGCAGCTTCGCGAGCAGTTTGGCAGGCACGCTGACGAGCGGCAGTGTCGTCGGGTACGCCTGGTTGACTTTCAGATTGATCCCCGGGGGAAGTTCCTCGAACAGCGCCTTGCGATCGGCGGGGCTTCGCGATTTCCAGTCCTCCGCAAGGATCTTCTTGAGGTACACGGACATCTCCGGGCCGAATACGTCGCCCGCTTTCGCGGACGCACGCGCGTTTGCGATCGCCTGCCCGAGCGCCTTCTCCCGCGCGCTGATCTTCGCCGGATCCCCGGTCTCTTTGACCTCGGGAACCGTTTTCGTGATGTCGCCGCGAAGCTTCATGTATGCGTCAACCCGCTCGCGGAAGTCGGCCATCGACTGCGCGAACTGGTTGACCGGGGCTTGCTGCGGCGCGGCGCCGGCGACCGATCCGAACGTAAACGCCAGGACGAGCAGCGTACGCACCATGCTCACCTCCTCAGGCCTTCGACCGAGGCCCGCACCTCGGTCGAGATTCAAGCGACATGCCACGCGTGGATGAGCATCTGGGCCGATCAACGGCCCTGGTTTTGAAATTCTTACGCGCGGCCGTGTTCCTGCGCTGCGAGCTCAGCGCGGCGCCGGGCTTGCCGCTTGTGCCTACGCGATGTGGGCTTGGCGCGCCTTGTCGACATCTGCACGAGAGGCGCGTCCCCCGGTGCCCGGGCCGGCTGATTGCTTTGGCGATAGCGCAAACACAGAAGCGCCGGCGAGGCTGCTGCATCACGAATGTGACGCCTCCCCGTCGACGCTTCCGTGAAGGGCTCTATCGCACCGGCGCCGGGCATGCGCCCAGCACCTTCACCTCGTCGACATCGATCTTCCGGGTGACGATGTCGAACTCAGCGTCGCCGCGGGGCGCGCCGAGCCAGGTCGTCGGCACTCGCGCCTTCTCGGTCTTGCCATCGAGCTTCAACTCGATCTCGGTGAAGTCGCCGTCGGTGTCGAACTCGACCTCACCCTTCTCCAAATCATCGAGGTCGCCTTTGACTTCGACCAACTGTCCGATGTGCCTGGACAGATCGTCGTCGTCCTCGAGCCAGTAGAAGACGCGGTCCGGCGAGAGACCGCCCAGAAGGCTCGGGTCGCTCAACATCAGATCGCCGCGCGTCCACACCAGCATCGGCGGTGCGCTCGGGCTGCCTGGTTGCACGCGGCCGACGCAGCCGCGAAGCGTGATCTCGTCGTCATTGATGGCTACCGCCGGCTGCTGCGCCGCGGCGGCCAGCGTGGCCACCGACAGCGAGGCGCCCGCGACTACTGACAACAGCCGCCGGGAAAATACAGTGTTCTTCATGTTCACCCTCCGTCACCCGACTCTCACTGGCGAGTCCAGACGGATGCGGACGATCGAACCGGCCGGAAGCGTAATGTCCTTGCCGTCGGTCGCCGCGATGGCGCCGCCCGCCCCGATCACCGCACCAATGATTGCGCCCTTCACGCCGCCGATAATGCCGCCGACGATTCCGCCAACGCCCGCGCCGGCACCGAGGACGGTGCCTTCTTCGCGGATGCCGCGGCTCTCGAAGACCTGTGTTGCCGATCCGCGGATGTCGCGCTCACGGCCGTTCACGTGCAGACGATCGAACGTCAGGGCCAGCGCGCCGTCGCGATCGACACGTCCGGCCTTGTCCACGTCGCTCACGACGCCCTCGACAACCGAGCCGGCGGGCACGAGCACGCGGCCGTTCTGCACCAGGTCGACCACGGTCGTAGTTTCGAAGCGCTGTTCCACCTGCGCTGTCTCGGAGCTCAAGGTCTCGCGCAACCGCACATCGACTTCCTGCCCGGCGGGAATGGTTCCGGGCGTAGAATCGTTGACGGTTGCCGGAGTGGTCGGCGCCTGTGAACCGACCTGAGACGTCGTCGGCTGCGTCGTCGCACTCGTGCCCGTGCTCGCGCACGCCACGCTCACGATAGCAGTGGCCACCGACAGGGCCAGCACCTTCGACATTGCCTTCATCACCATCACCTCCTCAAGTCGTGTTAGTGCAACGCGTGTGCCGGGCATCGCGCACGATCACGCTCAGGGGTGACTTGCTGAAGTCGTTGTGTGGCAGTGGCTTTTACTGACGGGGTGAAGTGACGAGGTCGGTCGCAATTACCAACGGCCGACCTGTGCGCAGGTCGGTCTCTTGGATCCTAGACCCGGCATTGCGGCGGGGAGAACCCGCCCTGCGCGGCTGCGCGACGATCTACTGCGCCTGCTCGGGTTGTCCCGGAATGCCGCCGGGCGGTGAGGTGAGAACGTTCCTGACTCTGGCGACCGTGCGTCCGACGGCGAGCGAAGCATAGAAGATCTTGCCTACGGGAATGCCGCCGCGCAGCCGGTGACGGCCGATCGCTTCGAGTCCCGCCGACGCGATGCATCCACAGTTCTCGCAGTCGGGCTTGCCGCCGAACTGACATGGCGTGATACGGTGCTCGAAATCGGAAGAGAAGCAATCGGTTGTCTGCGCGAAGACGCACTCGTCGGGTGACTTGGGCGGCCTCGCGTACACCTTGAGCATGCCGTCCAGCATCTGCAGCTTGGAGTAGTTCGTCCGCATCCGCGAGATGGCGGCAATCACGCGCTCGCGGTCGGCCTTGGTGAGCCTTTCCGTCGAGAGCTCGCCGATCTGCGGTGTGTAGAGACTGATCCAGATCAGCCGCGTGTCCGGATTGGCCTGCCAGTAATCGAGGAACTCCTGCACGTAGCCGTCACGCCGCGCCTGCTGGCGGGTGATCGTGCAGTGCACCGTGATCTGATGTCCCTCGATGTGCTTGAGGATGCGGTCGTAGGTGGCGGGAGTGCGCCGCACGTCGTGTTCGGGTTGCAGACCGTCGATCGACACGACGACCTGCAGCCGGTGCAATCCGCGCCACTCACCGGGAATCGGGCGCACCGCGCTGGTCACGAGCTGCGTGTGTATGTCGCGCTCGGCCAGTTGCGGAAGGATGGAGCCCAGCTCCCGATAACGCACGAGCGGCTCGCCGCCCACGATCGAGACGTGCAGCGGGCGGTAACGATCGATCAACGCCATGAACCGTTTGACCAGCTCGTCGCCCTTGTAGTCGGCGAGTCCGCGCAACGTCACGCCGCCGCCGAGATGATCATCGCCGTAGGCATAGCATCCCGGACAACGCAGCGGGCACTCTTTGGTGATTTCGATCGACAAGTTGGGACGATGGCCGGCGAGAATGCGGCCCCAGGCCTGGACGATCTCGCGGGCTCCAACAGCGGTGGCGCTCATGTGGCGACTATTATGGTCTATTCTTCAATGAAGATGGTTCCCAATCGGATGTTGCCGCGCATAGAGCGGCGCAGGTCGAAGCTGCATGGATGGGGGGTCTTCGCGCTCGAGCCCATCAACAAGAACACCCGGATCGTCACCTACGACGGCGAGTTGATCGATCACAAAGAAAGCTTCAAACGTGAAACGAAGTATCTCGAACGAGGCGAGATCTGGTGTTTCACAGTAAATCGTCGCTGGGTGCGCGATGCCGCCGTCGGCGGCAACGTTGCGCGCTTCATCAATCACGCCTGCAAGCCGAACTGTTACAGCCAAATCATCGGGAGGGACATCTGGATCCGTGCAGCCCGCAACATCGCGGCCGGCGAGGAGCTCACCTACGACTACCACACGGACGGTGAGAAGGTGATTCAGTGCAACTGCCGCCCTGGTTGTAAACGAAGACTGTAAGCCCCGTGCCACCACGAACAACGCGCCGTCCATTCATCACGCTTGTCGCGGTTCTGCTGATCGCCGGCATCGCCGTGTTCTCGTCGCTGCCCCCCGCTCCGGTGATTGCGGCGCAGGCAGACGTCTCCGAGGAACGCCTCGAGGCTGCCAGCGGCGGGCGCACGGTCGTCATCGGCTCGCCGGGCGAGCGCCGCACGAGCCGCATCCCGCTCGAGGCCTACGTCGCGCGTGTGCTTGCCGGGGAAGGGGAGCCGAACGCGCCGGACGCGGCGCGCCAGGCGCTGGCAGTGGCGATCCGGACCTATACGCTCGTCCAGATGGGACGCCATCGCCGCGAGGGCTACGACCTCTGTGACACGGTTCACTGCCAGGTGCTGCGCGCGTCGAATGAGAGCTCACGTCGGGCCGCGATGGCGACCGCAGGCCGCGTGCTCACCATCAACGGTGCGCCTGCTGAGGTCT
>Ga0073934_10008137_pt1 | contig 14160 bp, 10 predicted proteins | sample LarsenN4metaG_FD_76834 | JGI IMG/M metagenome (GOLD analysis project Ga0073934, IMG submission 76834) | Hot spring sediment bacterial and archeal communities from British Columbia, Canada, to study Microbial Dark Matter (Phase II) - Larsen... ...
CTCCGGGTAGCCGGTCTTCTCGCTTACCACCGCCAGCAGTGTGGCGGCGACATTGTTGCCGAAAACGGCCGGTGAGGAAAGAACTGCCGGGGCCGGGGGTGCCACCGCTGCCGGCACTGCCGTTACGGGTGCTGCCTGGTATGCCGGTATCGCGGGCGCGACAGCGGCCTGAATCGTTGCTTGGGAAGCGTAAGCCGGGGCATACGTCGTCACCGGCGCAATCGTCCCCCCCATGAGGATGCGCTGCTGGCTCTCCAGAAGCGCCTGGAAGGTCCTGCCGGCGGCCTCCTGCCCTTCGAGGAACTGGCGGTGGATGCGGGCGGTGTCCTCCTGCATCTTCTGCAGGATCGCCATGCTCTCACGGGTCATGCGGAGTGACTCGGCCAGGGCATCGCGGGAGAGACCGGTCGTCGCGGGGGCAGACGGCACCGCAGCCCCGGCCGGTGCCGGTGAAGCTGCGGGAGCGGACGGGGGAACCGGGGACGCCGCGGCCGTTGCAACCGTACGTGGCGGCGCCGGTGCACGTTTCGGACGGGGCTGCACGTAATTGGCACCGCACAGCGGCACGATCATGGCAGGTTTCTTGCCGGTCGCCGGCGTTGCGGGGCGGAACTCGCCGTCCCAGGCGGAAAGGTCAAGCGGCTGGCCGTCGGCGGCCAGCTGTGCCAGGAGCCGGGCAAGGTCGAGCATGCCGGAGCGCTTCCCACCGGAGGCATCGAGGGGAACCGCCTGGTGGTCGCGCTCGCCCAGGATCGCCTTCACCAGGCCGGTGAGCCGGGCACCGGGGCCGATTTCGACGAAGGTGCGGATACCGGCGGCATACATCGCCTCGATTTCGGCGACAAACTCCACCGGCCTGGCCAGCTGGCCGGCCAGGAGCTCCCGGGCGGCAGCCGGCTCCGCCGGATAGACCTCGGCAGTACTGTTGGCGTAGACCGGCACGGTCCCCTCGCCCAGGGGAATCTCCTCCAGGGCATGCAGGAACGGCGCTGAGGCATCGGCCACCAGCGGGCTGTGGAATGCGGCGGCCACCGGCAGCTTCTTGCCGGCAATTCCCCGTGCACTCAGGACGGAGGCGGCACGGTCGATCTCGCCCGTTGCACCGGAGAGGACCGCCTGGCCGGGGGCGTTGCGGTTGGCGATCACCAGGTCGAGCCCCTCTTCGGCGAGGATCTGCTCCAGCGTTGCCAGGGGTGCGGGGACGGCCAGCATGCTCCCCCGGTCACCCTCGCCCGCTGCCATCAGCTGGCCGCGGAGGCGGGAGAGGCGGTGCAGCTCCTCCTCGGACAGGCGTCCGGCGGCACACAGGGCGGTCAACTCGCCGTAGCTGTGGCCGGCAACCGCAGCAGGGGCAAGGCCGAAGGACTCCAGCAGCCGCAGGGCGCCGAGGCTGACGGCGCCAATGGCCGGCTGGGCCGACTCGGTGGCGCGGAGCAGCGCTTCCTGACGTTCCCGTGCGCCATCGGTAAAGTCGCCTGCCGGGTAGATCCGGTCGGAGAGCCTGCTGCCATCGGGAAAGCTCAGCCCCGTGTCCGCACCGGTCAGGGCCGCGGTCATCTGGGGGAAGGCACAGGCGAGGTCGCGCAGCATGCCGGTGTACTGGGAACCCTGGCCGGGGAAGAGGAACGCGAGTTTGCCGTCGGCGGCCGTTGAAGAGAAGAACGCTCCGTCGGGGGTGCTCCATCTGCCGTCGGGCCTGCTGCGCAGCATCCCCCGGGCATTAGCCACCAGGGTGGCAAGGTTGGTCTTCTCCTGCTCAACCGCCAGCACCAGGCGGCAGGGGGCGTTGGCATCAAACGCCTTTCGTGCGGCCTGGGCGGCGGACCGCAGCTCGGTCCAGGCAGAGCCGGCAGGCAGTCCGTCCAGTGCGGCCTCCAGTTCCGCCGGCGCTTTCCCGCAAAGAGGGATGATCTGCACCGCGCCGTCCCAGTCGATCGCCTCCTTGTCTGTCCCGTACTCCTCCAGCACCGTATGGAAGTTGGAACCGCCGAAGCCGAAGGCACTGACTGCCGCCCGGCGCGGCGCACCGTCCCGGGGGAGCCAGGGGCGCTTTTCCGTCGACAGATAGAAGGGGGTTTGCCCGCCGGTGACTTCGTCAAGCGGCTTGCCGACCTTGATGGTCGGCGGGATGACCTTGTGGTGCAGGGCCAGGGCAGCCTTGATCAGGCCGGCGGCGCCGGCGGCTGCCTTGGTGTGGCCGATCTGGGACTTCACCGAACCGAGGGCGCACCACGGGCGGTCCGCCTCGCCGTACACCTCCCGCAGGGCGGAGACCTCCACCGCGTCGCCGACCTTGGTGCCGGTGCCGTGGGCTTCCACCAGGCCGATGCTCTCCGGCTCCACCCCGGCGCGACTGTAAGCGTCGAGGAGCGCCCGTTTCTGTCCGGCGGCACTGGGGGCGTAGATGGCATCACCCTTGCCGTCGCTGGAGGAGCCGACCCCTTTGATGACCGCGTAGATCCGGTCGCCGTCACGTTCCGCATCCTCCAGGCGTTTGATGACCACGATCCCCAGCCCCTCGCCGAGGATGGTGCCATCGCCGCTGGCGTCGAACGGCTTGGCATTGCCGCTGGGGGAGAGCGCCGGGGTCTTGCTGAAACACATGTACATGAAGATGTCGTTGAAGGTGTCGATTCCGCCGGTAACCACCATGTCGGACTTGCCCGAGAGGAGCTCCATGCCGGCCAGGTGCAGGGCGGAAAAAGAGCTGGCGCAGGCCGCATCAACGACGCAGTTGGTCCCGCCGAGGTCGAACTGCTTGCTGATCCTGCCCGCCACCACGTTGCCGAGCAGGCCCGGGAAGGAGTTTTCCTGCCACGGTACATACCCTTCGGCGATCCGCTGGACCACATCCTCTGCCACGGACTCGTCAACACCGGCATCCTTCAGGGCGGAGCGCCAGATGGGGTGGCCGAGGCGCGCCCCCAGGGGGATGACCAGTTCCATGGCGCCGGTCACGCCGAGGATGACGCTGACGCGCCCCTTGTCAAAGGCCCTCTCCGGGCCGTAGCCCGCGTCCTTCAGCGCCTGGCCGGCAGCCACCAGGCCGAGGAGCTGGGAGGTGTCGATCGCCTCCAGGGTGTTGGGGGGGATATTGAACTCCAGCGGATTGAAGGGGAACGGTGAGAGGAATCCGCCGCGTTGCCCATAGGTGTGGTCCGGCTTTTTCGGGTCCGGGTCGTGGTAGTCCGCAATCTTCCAGTGGGTGGAGGGGATTTCGCTGATGGAATCGATCCCTTCACGGATATTGGCCCAGTAAGTGCTCTGATCCTGGGCTCCCGGGAAAAGACAGCCGATGCCGATAATTGCAAGCCGGTCGCTGCCGGAATTTTCTGTTGCTTTTACCTCGTCGATTTTCACCTAGAAATACTCCTTGAGCTGGCCATCGTGCAGCGGGGTAATCGTCATTGCTTCTGGGGGGAGAGTGATCCCCTGGGACCGGAGCATGGCAGCCCGGGAGAGGATTGCCGCGCCGTAGAGTATGTTGCGGGCAACCGTGACAACCTTCCGCTGTTCCGCCTTAGCCAGGAAGGTGCCGGAAGTCCACTCATTGAAGGCCCCCATTGCCGGTCCGGCCCATACCTGGTAATCCATCTTGCGTGATGGGTTGCCGTCCTTGGCCCAGTGGGCCGCCTGCCCCAGATACCAGCGGAAGACCAGTGCCATGCGGTGCTTGGGATCGCGCTCGGCACGCTCCACCTGTCTGGGGTCGCGTTTGAGGAAGTACGTCCGGGTGTCACGCCAGATATCCTCCAGGGGGGCAAGAAACAGGGTCTTTTCCAGTTTTTCCCGTTCCTGCGGAGGAATGTCTTCAATTCCGGCGCAACTGCGGTAGATCTCGTACAGCCGGGCTGCCCGCATGGGGAACATGGTTCCCCGCTTCAGCACCTGGACCGTGACCCCCATCTCGAACATGTCGGCGGCAGGCGCCATGGTGACGTCGGCCTGGCGGGTCTCGGTCAGCATCTCCCGAACCGTCTCGGAAGTGCCGGACTCGATGCACGCCTGGTTGACCGATCCGGTGACGATGTAGTCGGCCCCCATGGTGAAGGCGGCCGCGGCGGATGCCGGGGTGGAGATGCCGCCGCCGAGCCCCACCTTGAGGCGGCAGGAATAGCCGAACTCCTTCTCCAGCCTCCTGGCGAGGGAATGGATGGTGGGAAAGAGAGCAATTGCCGGACGGTTGTCCGTATGGCCGCCGGAGTCTGCCTCGGCGGTCACGTACTGGGCCATGGGAATCTGTCCGGCCAGCTGCGCCTGCTCATGGGTGATTTCCCCCTTTGCCACCAGCTCAGTGAGGAACTTTTCCGGTGGTGGGGAGAAAAACCGTGCCGCCAGCTCCTCGCGGGAAACCTTGGCAATGATCCGGTTGGGGGTATGAATGCTGCCGTCAGCAAGGCGGCGGATGCCGTGAACGCGATAGCGTACCAGGGTCTGGGTCAGGGCGAGAAACGCCGAGGCCTCGATGAGCCGGATCCCCTTGTGTATGTAGAGGGTGACCAGCGCCTCTTCCAGGTCCGGTTCCTGGGGGGAGTGGATCAGGTTGAAGCCGAAGGGGATGTCACCCAGTGACGACTTGAGACGGTCCACGGCAGCCTCGACCTCGACGAAGGGGAGACCGGCGGCACCGAAAAAGCCGAGCATCCCCCCCCTTCCCAGCTCTTCCGCCATGGCCGCGGAGCTGATCCCCTTGGCCATGGAGCCGCCGATGTAGGGGTAGCGGATGCCGAGCTCGGCGCAGAATTCCGTATCACCCAGCTGATCCGGCAGGACCGGCATGGCAAGTCCGACAAGCGGCACGGCATCCGCCGACGGGGCGGTCTCCCCCAGCTGCACGGAGCCGCCGGTCTGCGCATCAAGCGCGCCGTCTCTGTCCACCAGGTAAAGCGGCGCGCTGATCCGGCGCAGCCCCTCTTCCAGCGCTTCTCCGGCAGCGGAACCGTTCCGGATCCACCAGCCCCGGGTTTTGAATCCCGCTGAATATGTCCTGCCCATACCATTACTCCCTGCGCTCCCGAATTCCGCGCGAACCTGCCAAAAATGGCAGAATACGGGGCTCTGGAGACAGTTGTCCTGATTATAGTTAAAAAATGATATGTAGCTGAAATGGAATAAAAATGCAAGTCAAACAGGCAGGCAGCCTCATCTTGGCGGGGAAACGACAAGGGGGGAGCTGCACGCTGCAACCCCCCCCTTCTTTACTTTCTTCTTGCGTTAGCCGATCAGGACTCTTCCTCTTCACTGATGGCGATATCCCGATAGACACGGTCCTCTTCAAAGCGCTTGGTCTGGGCCTGCAGCTTCTCCAGATCGGCCTTGCACTTGACACAAAGGCGGGCAAAGGGCATGGCCTTCAAGCGGCCCAGGGGAATCTCCTCCTCGCAGTCCTCACAGATACCGTACTCCCCCTCTTCCAGACGGGTGAGCGCCTCTTCGATGTGACGGATCTTCTCACGCTCCCGATCACCGAGGAGAAGCAGAAGTTCGCGATCACGCTCGTTGGAGGCCTGATCGTAGATGTCACCGCTCGTTTCGTCACTCGGCTTGTCGGCACCGGATTTGACCGCCTTGCCGATCTCCTCGAGAGCATCATTTTTCATCTTGAGCAGTATTGCCCTCATTTCTTCTGTTTTTTCAACCATTTATCTACTCCAAACCCGCGTCGTTTCTTTCTTCCCGCCCAAAGGCGGATGAATAATACCGTAAAGGGCTATTTTGTCAAGGGCAAAGCCCCCCAATACAAAAAAGCCCCGGAATTCCGGGGCTTTTTGCGCCATTCATGGCAAAGGAACCTACCCCTCTTCCTTGAGGATGTAGCCGACGCCGCGGACGGTGTGGATCAGCTTGGTCGGCGCATCGCGGTCGATCTTCTTACGCAGGTAGTTGACGTACACATCGATGATGTTGGTGAAGCTGTCAAAGGTGTAGTCCCAGACATGGTCGGCAATCATGGTCCTGGTCAGCACCTGGTTCGGATTGCGCATGAAATACTCCAGCAGACCGTACTCCTTGGCGGTAAGATCGATCTCCTTGTCCCCGCGCCATACCTTGTGGGTAACCGGGTCGATGCGCAGGTCGGCGAAGGTGAGTTCGGCCCCCCGGTCCATTTCACTGCGGCGGATCAGCGCCTTGACCCGGGCAAGCAGTTCGGCAAAGGCAAACGGCTTGGTGAGGTAGTCGTCCGAGCCGGTCTCAAGTCCGGTGACGATATCCTCCACGGTGTCCTTGGCGGTCAGCATCAGCACCGGCGTGGCCGACTTCCGCTCGCGCAGCTCCTTGAGAAAGCTCATGCCGTCGCGCTTGGGGAGCATCCAGTCGAGGATGATCATATCGTACTTGCGCTCGATGGCCATGGCGAGACCCTCCTCGCCGTCAACCGCGGTTTCAACCTCGTAATTCTCCTCCTCAAGACCGCGCTTGATGAAGCTTGCAACCTTCTTCTCATCCTCAACAACCAGAATTCGCATAACTACCTCCTTTGTATTTGTACACCCTGTCAGTAATGAACTCATGCAAGCCCGAGGCTTGTCAGTTTTTTGATGATATCGCCAGCGGACTCTTCCACCGATTTATGGGTTACATCGATCACCAGCCACTTGGGATTGCGCCGGTAAAGCTGCTTGCAGCAGATGATCTCATCAAGAATCTCGTCGTAGTTTGCATATTTGCTCCGCGGACTCTGCTGCAGCTGGATCAGCCGCGCGGTACGGAGCTCCACCAGCCTTTTGGCGTCGATCAGCAGGGCCACGACCCGGTTCTGGTCTATCTCGAACAGCTCCTTCGGCGGATCGATCCCCTTCACCAGGGGGATGTTGGCAACCTTGAACCCCTTGTGGGCGAGATACATGGAGAGCGGGGTCTTGGAAGTCCGGGACACGCCGACCAGGACGATGTCGGCCTTGTAAAGGTAGCGCAGCTCCTGGCCGTCATCCTGCTTGACGGTAAAATTCACCGCCTCGACCCGCTTGTGGTATTCGGCATTTATTTCATAGAGCAGCCCCGGCTCCTGCTGGGGGGGTTGGCCCAGCATCTCGGAACACTTGTACAGGATCGGGCTGAGGAGATCGATGACCTCCAGGCCGCGCCGCTCTGTTTCATACTGCATGTACTGGGCAATATCCCTGTTCACCAGGGTGCAGATGATCAGTCCGGGTTTGGCCGAGACCGCCTCGATCGCCTTCAGCATGTCTGCCTGGCTCCGCAGCTGGTTGAAGCGGTGAAGCTTGATGTCGGCATCGCGAAACTGGGTGAGCACGGCCCGCATCACCCGCTCGGCAGTTTCGCCTGTGGCATCTGAAAAAAGATAGATGTTGTTGATGGCCTTCTCCCCGAACAATTAATGCAATGAAACTAATATAGCAGATTATAATGAGGAATCAATGGTAATTTTCATTTTTTATTCATGAAACTCTTCAAGTATTTCTTCCCGGAGAGCAGGGGAAAAAATCAGCTCCAGCGCCGTCATGGCCAAAAGGGTTGCCCCCTCCACCGCAGCCATCTCCCCCCGGGGCGAAACGGTCGCCCGTGCGAACCCCTCTGTGTGGATGGTGACCCCGTCGCCGATCGGCACGTGGGGATGAATGGTCGGCACCACCTGGGAGAGATTGCCGATGTCCGACGACCCCTTGTTCCGGTCGGACGGGGAATCGGATTCGACCAGCCCCAGGCGGGCAACCTGCTCCGAATAGACGCGGCAGTAGGAGCGGAGGATTTTCAGCGGCGCGACCAGCCGCGGGTCCGCCTCTGTCTCCAAACGGCAGCCCGTTGCCAGGGCAGCGCCGGCGGCGCAGGCCTTGACCCGTTCCAGGGCGCTCTCCAGCTCCCGCAGGTCGTCGGCCCTGACATAGAAGTAGCAGGCAGCACGTGCGGGGATGATGTTGGGTGCCACCCCCCCCTCGGTGATGATGCCGTGAACCCGGACATCCTGACGCAGCTGCTGGCGCAGGGCGCTCACGCCATTGAAGGTCTGGATGACCGCATCGAGGGCGTTGATCCCCTCCTCGGGGTATGCTGCAGCATGGGACGGCTTGCCGTGAAAGGTGAAGCGGATCCTGGCCAGGCCGAGGAACCGCTTGATCACCTGGCGCCGTGAGGAGGGGTGCACCATCATGGCAAAATCGATATCGTTGAAACAGCCGGCCTTGATCATCTCGATCTTGCCGATGCCGAGTTCCTCCCCGGGGGTCCCCATCACCACGACCCTGGCGGCATCACGGGGAAGGAGGCGGCGAAGGATCAGCGCGGCGCCGGTGGAGGCAGCGGCAATGACATTGTGGCCGCAGGCATGGCCGAGTCCGGGGAGGGCATCCATCTCCACGATCAGGGCGATTGCCGGCAAGCCGCTGCCGCTCTCGGCGCGAAAAGCGCTTTCCATGCCGGCCAGGCCCCGCTCTATCCCGAATCCGGCCCCTGCCAGCAGGTCGCAGACCAGACCCGATCCCCGCACCTCCTGCAGGGAGAGTTCCGGGTCCTCGTACAGGGTCCGTGAAATCCTGATTATTTCCGGGGTCAGCTCCCGGGCAGCCGCCAGCACCTGCTCCAGATCCGGCCTTTGCTTCATGAAAGTTCCCACATTGTTTATTTAATGAAAACTACAATTTTCTGATAGAAAATGTCAAGGTTTTTATTGCGATTATGGAGCTGCTTTGCTAGGTTAGCCCTGTTTTGCCGGAAACCGGCTTCATGAGACACACCCCGAACCGGCACCACTCCACAAACCAAGGACAGCACATGCAACAGACCCAATGGGCAGAAATTAGCTGCACCGTTCCCGAGGACATGGCCGAGACCGTGGCGGATTTTCTCCTTGACCTGACCGGCAACGGCGTCAGCATCGAAAACCGGATGGTTGACACCTTCAACATAGGCGACCTGGCAGCGGAAACCGTCAAGAACGTCAAGGGATACCTGCCGGCTGACGGCGACCTGGAAACGGCCGTTGCCAGGATCAGCGACTTCCTCGCGGCGGCAGGCCCGGGATATCCCGGTTTCATCCTGATTCCGCCGACCGTTACGGTCCTGCGCGAAGAGGACTGGGCCAACTCCTGGAAAGCCAACTTCAAGCCGACCCGCATCGGCAAGCGGCTGGTGATGAAGCCGTCGTGGGAGGCGTATGCCCCGCTCGAAGGTGACATCGTCCTGGAGCTCGATCCCGGCATGGCCTTCGGCACCGGCACCCACGGCACCACCCGGCTCTGCCTGGAAGCCGTCGAGCGTCTGATCTGCGAGGAAAACGCCTTCGGCCATGGCAACGCCACGACGCTGGATGTGGGGTGCGGCTCGGGGGTGCTTGCCATCGCCGCAGCCCTGTTCGGCGCAACAGCCGTAACCGCGGTCGACATCGATCCGGTAGCCGTTACGGTAACCGATGAAAATGCAGCGATCAACGGCGTCTCCGACACGGTCAGTGCCTCGACCACACCGCTGGCGGAGTTGCCTGGGGAGTATGCCATCGTCCTGGCCAACATCCTGGCAGAGGACCTGGTGCGGATGGCCGGGGAACTGATGAAGCGGGTGATGCGCGGGGGCTATCTTGTCCTCTCCGGCATCCTCACCGAGCGGGAGCAGTTCGTCATCGACGGTTTCGCCCCCCTCCCCCTTACCCTGCAATACGTCACCCGCCAGGACGAATGGAGCTGCATTGTCCTGAAAAAGAGTTCCTGAATGCGCCGCTTCTTCGTCGAACCGGGCCTGCTGCAGGGAAAGAGCAGTGTGCTGACCGGCGAACTCTGCCGCCACATTGCCACCGTGCTCCGCCTCAAGACGGGAGACACCCTCCTCCTTGCGGACGGGACAGGCCGCGAGGCAGTCGCAACCATTACCGCTCTGGAAAAGGACGGGATTCGGGTCGACATCCAACCGGCGATCGCTGAAGCGGCTGCCGGCAACATGCCGCGTATCACTATCTACCAGGGGCTCCCCAAGGGGGAGAAACTCGAACTGATCCTGCAGAAATGCACCGAACTGGGCGCAAGCGAAATCGTCCCGTTCATGGCGGCCCGCTCAATCACCAGGCTTGAGGGTGAAAAACTGGAGAAACGGGTTACCCGCTGGCAGAAGATCGCGCTGGAAGCGGCCAGACAGTCGGGAAGAGAGACGATACCCCGGGTGGATTTCGCCCCGGACCTGTCCGGGGTCCTGAAACGGGGAGACCACGACCTCTGCCTGATGCTCTGGGAGGAGGAACGGCAGCAGGGGCTGCGAACTGTTCTTGCCGCAACGGAGTGTCCGGAATCGATTGCCGTGATCATCGGCCCGGAAGGGGGGCTGACCCCGGGCGAGGCTGCCATGGCACGGGCAGCAGGCTACTCCCCCGTCACGTTGGGAAAACGGATCCTGCGCACCGAGACCGCCGGACTTGCGGTCGTCTCGATCCTGCAGTACCTCTGGGGAGACCTGGGATAAGACCTCGGCACAGACATAAAAAGGGCGGGGAATCCCCCGCCCTTCCATTTCTCACCTGCATCTCCTGCATAATGCGGTACTCTTTCAACCCCTCACGATACGGAGCAGCTCCTCGCCGAATACCGCCGCCTGCCACTCCTTGATCCCGTTCACCGCTGCCAGACTCGACGGCGCCGCTTCGGCCAGTCCATCCAGCAGGGCATTGTTCACCAGGATGCCCGGGTCTATGCCGAGCTCCGTTGCCTTTTTCGTCCGCCAGTCCTTGAGCTTCTTCAGCCGGGACTCCTGCTGCCGGCTCCGCTCCGGCCGGTGCTGGCGCGGGAAGACCGGCAGCAGACCGGGGGGGAGTTCCCTCGCCCGCCTGACCGCCTGCAGAATCCCCCGGCCATACCGGTCCAGAAGCTTCGGCGACAGGCCCGGTATTCCGGAGAGATCGGCGGGTGACGACGGCATCCGCTCGCACAGCTCCCGGATGGTGTCATTCCCCATGATCTTGAACGGCGGCAGATCGCGGCGCTGGGCCTCCTCGTCACGGAAGCGGAGCAGTTCCTCCAGCAGGGCCAGACTCTCGCCCTTCAGCCGTGTCGCCCCCTTGAAGCGGAGGGATAACGGCTCGTCGCTCCGCTCGGCCATCCGCACCCGGCTGAGCAGGGCACACTCCTCATCCACCCAGGAAAGACGCCCCAGGGCTTCAAGTTCAGCGGTCAGCTGCCCATGAAGGGGGATCAGCAGGCTCGTATCCTTGGCGGCATAGTCCAGCATCTCCGCCGGCAGGGGGCGCCTGCTCCAGTCGGCCTGCTGGTACTTCTTGTCCAGTTCCACGCCGAACCGTTTCTTCAGCACCGCGGCGAGACCGACCGCCGGCTCGCCGAGAAACTGGCAGGCAATCATGGTATCGAACAGGTTGTTGATCTCCATGCCGAAGCAGCGGTGGAGCATCCGCACGTCGTAGTCGGCGCCGTGAAACACCTTGATGATGGCAGGGTCGGCTAAGAGCGGGGTCAGGGGAGAGAGATCGGAACAGGCCAGGGGGTCGACGATGAGGTTTTCACTGTTGCTGGAGATCTGCAGCAGGCAGACCTGTTCCCGGTAGTGGTGCATGGAATCCGCCTCCAGGTCGAAGGCGAGGATTTTTTCCGTGCCGAGGCGGCCGGCAGCCCTCTTCAGGCTCGCCGGATCGGTAATCATTGCATAGCTGGTCATTGCATAATTCTTTCTCGCGTATATTACGTTGAGCAGTGGTTCCCGTGTCGCACAGGCAACACAAGGGGAATAGAATAGTCCATTACGGCGGTAATGCAAAGAATAAAGCTGATAAATGCAGCAAATGGCACCCACCACCGGAATGGGAAAGGATGAACCGAATTCCTGCCGGCTCAGAACTCCCGCACGATCCCGTAGAGGGTCGTCCGCTGGGCCGGCCGCAGGCCCGCGCCGCGGATCAGGTCGACCATCTCCTCCCGGCTCATGCGGAAGCTGCAGCCGGTGGCGGCCACCACGTTCTCCTCCAGCATGGTGCCGCCGAGGTCGTTGGCGCCGAAGAAGAGGGCCACCTGGGCCATCTTCGCCCCCTGGGTCACCCAGCTCGCCTGGATGTTGGGGATGTTGTCCAGCACGATCCGGGAAAGGGCCAGCACCTTGAGATACTCCACCCCGGTGGCGGTCCGGCCACCAAGCTCGGTGTTCCCCGGCTGGTAGGTCCAGGGGATGAAGGCGGTGAAGCTCCCCCCTTCCGCCTGCAGCTCCCGCACGCGGAAGATATGCTCGACGATCTCCTCAGGAGTCTCCCGGCTGCCGAACATCATGGTCGCCGTGGTCGGCATGCCGAGGCGGGCCGCCTCGACCATGACCGCTGCCCACCCCTCCCAGCCGATCTTCTTCGGCGAGATCTCCTGCCGCACCCGGTCCACCAGGATCTCCGCCCCGCCACCGGGGATGGAGTCGAGACCGGCGGCCTTCAGCCGCCGGATGGTCTCGGGTACGGTCAGCTTCGAAATCAGTGCAATCTGGGTGATCTCCGCCGGAGAGAGGGAATGGTTCTGCACCTCCGGAAACCGGACCTTGATCTCCCTGAAGAGCTTCTCGAACCAGTCGATTCCCAGGGAAGGGTGAAGCCCCCCCTGCATGAGGAGCTGGGTACCACCCTGCGCCACCAGTTCCGCTATCTTGGCAAAGATCTCCTCCTCGGCAAGCAGGTAGGCGTCCGGGGCGCCAAGGTCGCGGTAGAACGCGCAGAACTTGCACTTGGACTCGCAGATGTTGGTGTAGTTGACGTTCCGGTCCACCACGAAGGTGACCACCCCCTCCGGGTGGAGCCGCCTGCGGATGCCGTCAGCCACCCCCCCGAGGTCGAGGAGGTCGGCCCCGGTCAGGAGCTGGAGTGCCTCGTCACGTGAGAGAGGTTTTCCCTGCTCGCAGGAGCAGATTATATTTTCAATCTCTTTCATGGTCATATCCAGTTCACCGGCAGCGCCGGTTCGATTATTCAGTACATCCGCAGCTCGTTGTAAAGCGTGTCCCGCTCCACCGGGACCCGGCCGGCGGCGCGGATGAGGTTGACGATGTCGTCCCGCCCCATGGCCTGGGGGGAGGTGGCACCGGCGTCGTGGCCGATCTTCTCCTCCACCACCGTGCCGTCCAGGTCGTTCACCCCGAAGCAGAGGGCGGTCTGGGCGATTTTCTCCCCCAGCATCACCCAGTAGGCCTTGATATGCGCGAAGTTGTCCAGGTAGAGCCGGGCAATCGCCAGGGTCTTCAGGTCGTCCACCCCGCCGGAGAGGGGATTTTTCAGGTGACCGAGGGGGTTGTTCTCCTTCTGGAACGCCAGGGGGATGAAGACCTGGAAGCCGCCGGTCCGGTCCTGCAGTTCGCGCAACCGGGCCATGTGGTCCACCCGGTCGGCGTACGTCTCGATGTGTCCGTAGAGCATCGTGGCGTTTGACCTGAGGCCGCAGGCGTGCACCTCTGCCATGATCTCCAGCCAACGCTCGCCGGAGATCTTCTCCGGACAGAGCTTTTCCCGCACACCGGGGGCAAAGATCTCGGCGCCGCCGCCGGGGAGCGAGCCGAGCCCCGCCTCCTTCAGCCTTTCCAGTGTGCCCCGGATGGTGAGCCCGCCGAGGCGGGAGAGGTACTCGATTTCCACCGCGGTGAAGGCTTTTATGTGCAGCTCCGGCCCTGCCTCCCGCACCGTCCGCAAGAGGTCGAGATAGAAGTCGAAGGGGAGGCTCGGGTGGAGCCCGCCGACGATGTGGATCTCCGTCGCCCCCTGGCTCGCCGCCTCAAGTGCGCGGATGCGCACCTCGTCCAGTTCCATGCAGTAGGCCCCGGCCTCGTCGGCGGTCTTGTAGAAGGCACAGAAACTGCAGCGGTTGACGCAGATGTTGGTGTGGTTGATGTGGCGGTTGACGTTGAAGAAGACCCGCCTGCCGTTCCGCCGTTCGTTGGCCAGGGCCGCCAGCTTCCCCACGGCGATCAGGTCGGGGTGGCTGAAGAGGAAGAGGGCGTCGTCGTCGGTCAAGCGCTCCTTGTCACGGACTTTTGTTTCTATTGCTGCAAATGAACTCATGTCAACCTCTTGTGTATCTATTCCGGAACCGGCCTTCTCACTTCTCACTTCTCACTTCTCACTTCTCACAGTCTGCTGCCCCCCACCTCTTGTACAGCCCATGTTCCACCCCCAGCTGATCCAGGGTCTTGCCGACGACGAAGTTGACCAGGTCGTCCAGTGTCCGCGGACCGCCGTAGAAGCCGGGC
>Ga0073934_10008138_pt1 | contig 14159 bp, 7 predicted proteins | sample LarsenN4metaG_FD_76834 | JGI IMG/M metagenome (GOLD analysis project Ga0073934, IMG submission 76834) | Hot spring sediment bacterial and archeal communities from British Columbia, Canada, to study Microbial Dark Matter (Phase II) - Larsen... ...
CGACCAGGTTGATCGCCTCGACCCCATCTCGGGCTTCCGCGACCACTTGCAGATCCGCATAGGCATCCAGTACCGACCGCAGTCCCTGGCGCACCATCGCATGGTCGTCGACGAGCAAGACGCGAATCATGGCGTTCTTCTTGAGTGCGGAGTCCTGAGTGCTGAGTCTTGAGTGATCCGATGGGGAGCCGATCACTGCGGCTGGGTGAGTCACCGCTTGCTCAGTCACCTCCGCCCTCCTTCGGAGGGGCAAGACCAGCGTGGCCGTGGTTCCGTGCCCCGGCGCGGACTCAAGAGTGAACGCGCCGCCCATCGCCCGCATGCGCTCTTCAATACTATAGAGGCCAAATTTGGAGGACAGCCCGCCACTTAGGGGTCTTGCCGACGCCGGATCGAACCCCTTGCCCTCGTCCCGTACCGTAATGCAGAGCTGGTCCGCGCGCCGGTCCAGGGTGAGCGTCGCCCGGCCGGTACCGGCATGTTTCGCCGAATTGATCAGCAGCTCCCGCGCGGATTGAAACAACAGTATCACTTGGTCTTCCGGTAGCGTGAGCTCCTGCTCGTCGGGGACCACGACGGTCACGGTGTGCTCATGCTTGTGCTTCATATAGTCCGCCAGCCACTTGAGACTCACGGCCAGGCCGTGATCGCGCAGGACCGGGGGGCTGAGTTCCGCCACCAGGGTGCGGCTATAGGTCAATGCCTCGGACAAGATGTCGTCGACCTTCTTGAGGACGGTGGCACAGGCGGGCACGCCGCTCGCCGCCCGCTTGCCTTGGCCGATCGTGAGTTTCCCGAACACGAGCATCTGCTGCAAATGGTCGTGCAGTTCGGTGGCCAGGCGTCTCCGCTCGCGCTGCTCGGCCAGGTTCAACTCGCTCGTCAGCGCGCGCAAGCGGTCCTGCGACTGTTGCAGCTCGGCCGTCTTGAGGTGCACCGCTTGTTCCAGCTCCACGGTCCAGCGCTGCAACCGCTGTTGCGCTTCCCGCAACTCCTGCTCTACCTGCTTCCGATCATGGATATCGACACAGTATTCAGCGATGGTACCGTCGCCAAGGTCGCGTCCGGCGAACAGCATCCACCGACGCGATCCATCAGCCAGGAAACACTCTTTCTCATAGGGGCCGATGCGACCGGTTCGCGCAAACTGTGCGAGCTGCGCCTCACTCGCTTCAAACCATTCCGGCGGCGTCATCCTCCGCCACGTCAGCTCTCGACGCTCGACCTGCTCCCTCGTATAGCCCGTCATGCGCAGGAACACGTCATTAGCCTGGATCACGGTGCCACTTTGGTCGAAGAAGAGAACACCCACCGCCTCGGTTTCGAGAACCCGTTGCAAACGCTGCTCGCTCCGTCGTAGTTGTTCTTCCACCTGCTTCTGTGCCGAGATATCCGTCGCGATCCCGAGTATCTGTCGCACACTGCCGTCGGGGGATCGCTGCCAGACGACATCTCGACTCAAGAACCAGCGGTAGGACCCATCGCGATGGCGAAAACGATATTCCACCTGCACCGTGTTTCCATCCTCCAACTCTTTCAAGCTTTCCAAGTGTTGAAGCAATCGTATGGCATCATCGGGATGCAACACGGTGGCGATAAAGTCGGCTCCCAGGGTGTGGACTTCTTCCGGACTATAGCCGAGCACGGACGCGGTGTGCCGATTCACGTAGACGTTCCGCTGTTCTTGAAGATCGAAAATATAGAGCATACCGGGGAGCACCGACGTCATTTCATTGATGAATCGATGACTTTCGCGCAACTGCTCCTCGACCCGTTTGCGCTCTGTGACATCGAGCGTGGCGCCGATGTATTTCACCAGCGTCCCGTCACTATCGAAGTAAGGATGGGCGCGATTGTAAATCCAACGCACGCTGCCGTCAGGCCGGATCACGCGGGTCTCGTGTTCAAAGACGTCGCGGCTCTGGAACGCCTTGCGAAAGCTCCGATCCAGTTCGGCGGCGTCCTCCGGATGGATGTGGTGACGGAGCATTTCTTCGTATGCGGGCGAAGGCCCCGCCGGGTCGAGCCCATAGATCCGTTTCTCCTCGTCGGACCAGACCATTTCTTGCGTGGTCGAGATGTATTCCCAACTTCCAAGATGTGCGATCCGCTGGCCCTCGGCTAGGATGTGCCGCATCCGCTCCAGCTCAGCCTCGGCGATCTTACGCTCGGTGATATCCCGCAAGATCTTCGATGCGCCGACGATGCGGCCCTGTGGGTCTCTGATTGGCGAGATGGTAAGCGATACGGAGATATCTTTCCCATCTCTACGCCGTCGCACGGTCTCGTAGCGCTGAATGGATTCGCCTTTCCTGAGCCGATCAAGAATGATTTGCTCTTCTCCCGCCCGATCCGGTGGAAACAGCATGGTCACCGGTCGACCGATGGCTTCCTGCGCCGTATAGCCTAATACGTCTTCCGCGCCTTCGTTCCAACTCGTGATGGTGCCTTGCAGGTCTTTGCTGATAATGGCGTCGGTGGTACTTCCGACGATCGCCGCCAACCTCGCCTGTTCCTCTTCGGCGCGCACGATCGCATCCACATCTGTCACCGAGCCGACCCAGCGACGGATAGCCCCTTGATCGTCTCGCACCGGCAGCGCCCGTGCGATCACCCAGGCATAGCTTCCGTCCGCCCGGCGCAACCGCTGCTGCGATTCGAAAGGTATCCCCTTCTCCATGCACCGGAGCCACTGATCGAGATTTGCCGCCCGGTCCTCTGGGTGCAGGGCTTCGGCCCAACCGTGCCCGGCGACCTCCTCGGGTGTCTGGCCGGTGAACCGGCACCAACCCTTGCTTGTCCAGGTGTTCCACCCGGACGCGTCGGTTTCAAACAAGAAGCTCGGCACTGCCTCCGCCATCGTGCGGAACCTGGCTTCGCTCTCGCGCAAGGCTTCGCTGGCTTTCACCTGCGCGGTCACGTCCTCGGCGGTAATCAGAATACCGCCGATGGCGCCGTCGGCCTCATACCAAGGCCGCACTTCCCACTTCACGTAGTGCGTGGTTCCGTCGGAACGTACGAATGGATCGGCGTTGGCCTTCAATACCTCGCCGTTCAGTCCTCTGCGATGCACCTCCTTCCACCGCTCAGGAATCTCAGGAAACAGCTCATAATGCGATTGTCCGATCGGGTCTCCTGCAATCTGATAGTCCTGCTTGAAGCGGTGGCTCACTGCCAGATAGAGCATCTCGCGGTCGAACATCGCAATCGCCGCCGGAGCATGTTCGATGAACAAGCGGAGCCGTTCTTCACTTTCGCGCAACGCCTCTTCCGCCCGCTTGCGTTCCGTAATGTCGTTACCGACGGTGATGAGACAAAGCGTTCCATTGAGCTCGGCCAAATCAGAGGACACAAGAACATGGCGTAAGTCCCCCGACTTGGTCTTGAAGCTTAGCTCAAGATTTCGTACCGGACCACCGGATTTCAAACACTCAACCAGCCGTGATCTATCTTCGTGATTCGGCCAGATGCCGAGCATCAACGTGGTGTTTCCGATCACTTCCTCTCGACCAAAATCGAACAGCTCCAAACAGGCGTCGTTCACTTCTATACAGCGACCGGTAGCCGCTTCTGTGATTCCGATCGGATGAGGGCTTGCGCGGAAGGCTTTCGCGAATCGTTCTTCGCTTTCACGCAGTGTCTCTTCCGCCTGCTTGCGTTCCGTGACATCCTGCGCCACACCGGTCATACGAACCGCTTGGCCGGTGGCGTCGTAGTAGAACCGTCCGGTGCCGTTCATCCATCGCACCGTTCCGTCGGGGTGGATGAATCGATACTCGTCGGCAAACTGAGTTTCACGCCGAGCCATGAGGGCTTGGATCTTCTCCCATACCCGTTCTCGATCATGAGGATGCAGGATGTCGGTGAAGGCTTTGACCTTGCCGCTGAAACTGCCGGGGCGCATGCCGGCCAATCGTTCATGCGCACCGAACCATTCGAGTTGACCGTTTTGGATGTCCCAATCCCACATGGCGCAGTTGGCCGCTTCGGTGGCCTCCAATAGCCGGCGTTCGGTATGGGACAGTTTCTCGATAAGTTGCCGATTGACCTGCTCCTGTTGTCTCAGCCTCAGCAGCGCCCGCACCGTCCCCATTAACTCCTCCTCTTCGACCGGTTCGACCAAATAGGCATCGGCTCCCATTTCCAAGCTCTTCACCCGATCCGGTGTGCTGATGCGAGCCGTGGAGGTTTGCAGTACTTTGATGAATCGTGTTTCGGAATTGGTTTTGAGTCGGTGACAGACATCAAAGCCACTGATATCAGGTAAGGTGGTGTCGAGCAACATAAGATCCGGTAACGCGGCCTTCGCAGTCGTCAATGCCTCGCTGCCGCTTACCGCTTCGAGCACACGATAGCCTCTTCGACTGAGGAGCCAGCTCTTGACATACAAGGCCGCGGGATTGTCGTCGACAACAAGGACGGTGGATAAACCGGGGTCATCCATATCGATCATGGTACTTCCTTCTGTTGCAGCCTTTCAGCGGCCGGAAACAAGAGCCCAAGCGATGGTACCGTTCGGGAGAAACGAACCGATCGGAATGGACACAAAAGAGCTATTGAGTGAAGAAGTGTGGCAGCTTACTGCCGCAGGCAGCATACGTAAAGGGCTCAGGATAAAAACTAGGGAGATTCCTAGGTGTCGAAAGAGACTATGACCTGGCCAGCATCGCCGCCGCGATCACGACAGCCAGTGCGATGAACAATGAAAGACGTGGGAGCCAGCGCGCGGTTTTGAAGATAAAGTGCTGTCCGGTCGTTCGCTGAGATTCCGAGATGGTACTCACCTGACTGACTCTGGGGCCAAGTATGAGGTCATGGAGCAGGGTCAGAACGAACAGCAGGCCGACCAGCGTCAATTTCACCACCAGGATCCCAGGCCACGAAGTCGGGTTCATAACGGTGATGCCACGTTGTGATAACAACATCGGGCCGGTGGTCAACAGTATCACCATAGCCCCCCACACGACCGGTCTAAATCGGAGCGCGGCGGATCGAAACAGCGCCATGAATTCAGGCGCCGCCTTCCGGCCTCTCACCAACGGGGCCAAGACGAGGGAGAGAAAAATCATGCCCCCGATCCAGCTCACCGCGGCAAGGATGTGCAGAACAATCAGAATGGAATACATGCCGCACCATCATAATCGATCGGGGAAGGAAAATCGTCACCGGACGGTTGACGATTCGCTTGAGGCATTGACTCCTTGGTGATCTTATCGGTACAGAAAGTCATGAACCAGCGATGGTCCGTTGGCAGCATTCTTCTCACGGTATTCTTGATGCTCTCGTTGACTCCGGCGAGCGGAACGGTAAAGGAGGAATCGCCTTATGAACGCATCGCCGCGCTTGCTCGCAGTTCACCGATGATTGCTGTGGCCGAGGGGTCATTTCTCATGGGGACCGCAAGGACCGGCCATGAGCTCTACAGCCTTGATCTTCCATACGATGACACCGAACAGCCGCAGCGCCGCGTGTGGCTGGATCGGTTTGAGATCGATCGAGACGAGGTCGGCCTTGGGGAATTCTTGCTGTGGTTGCAACAGCAGCACCGCCCCATTCCAATGGAACTGCGCAAGCTGATCGATCACATGATCACCGTCCACGCCGTTCAACCCGAGACCCTCGCCCGTTGGCCTGCGCTCTATGCCACATGGGGCGAAGCGTCGGACTTTTGCCGTGCCCACGGCAAGCGCTTGCCGACCGAAGCTGAATGGGAAAAAGCCGCACGGGGAGATAACGGCAACCTTTTCCCCTGGGGACAAAAACCTCCCGCGCCGGGTTTGGCCATGTTCGGGCAGTATCATGTTCATGAGATTCCTATTGTGTCGTCGGTCGACAGCGGCGAAGAAGGCCGAAGTCCTTACGGACTGCATCATATGGCCGGGAATGCAGCCGAGTGGGTCGAAGACTGGTTTGGGATCGATTATTATGCGACGATGCCGGATCGCAATCCACCCGGTGCTCATCAAGGCCGCTACAAGGTGGTGCGGGGTGGCTCATGGAAGAGCGCCCCGCCGTTGCTGCGAACCGCGACACGGAGCGGCGCATCACCCGAGCAACGGGCCGCCACCATCGGGTTTCGCTGTGCAAAATCGTCCGCTAATGGAGGATAGAACCGCCGTATGAAGACACTGATGATCAGAGGATATTGTGTGTTGTTCCTCGCCGCGATGAGTCTCGTCCCCAACATCCCACCCTCTCTAGGGGCTGCGACCGACACGTACGACGGGACTGGTTGGAAGCTCTATACGAACGCCCGGTTCGGTTTTTCCGTCCGCTATCCCGATGACTGGCGACTTGGGAATCCACTGCCGGACGGAATCGGGGTGACACTGTACCCGCCCATCGAGCACAGTCTGGTCGCATTATCCGGCCACATGAATGTGGTAAGCGGCAGCAGCCAGGACGGACGGCAAACCCTCAAGGAATTCGCCGATGCCCATCGACGCATCATCTCAGACCTATATGGCAAGAAATCGGTCGCCATTAAATGGCGGCAGGATCAAGACACGACGTTGGCCGGATTTCCGGCGAAACAAGTGGCGTTCACGTACTCGGACAGCAATCAGGGGAATGTGGTTGAACACCACATCATTTCGCTCGGCCGCAACGAAGGGCGTGGCGTCCGGGTGAAAGTCCCACTTCCGGACGAAGAGCGGCTCATGTCGACGATCAAGAAAATGCTGGAGACCTACCAGCCTGGACGAGATCAGAACGCGGTCAGCCCGCTCGTCCCGAAACCTGACTTGCCGGGGGCGCCGCGATGAATGGGCTTTTGCACCTAGATCCCGGCTTGTCCCATCATTTGGCTTCGAATGAAAAATCGAGCGAGACCGACTCGTTCGGTTTCACGGTGACATCCCGCTCTTGTGTTCCGAGAATGGGATGCCAGGCCTTGATGTGATATGTGCCGGCAGGGAGGTCATCGATGGCGAACGAGCCGTTAATGTCCGTGACCGCATAATAGGGATTGTCGATGGCATATCCCCAATTCTGCATGTACGGGTGCATGCCGCACTGCATGGTAAACACTTTCCGCCCTTTGACCAGCTGCACGATATCGGTCGTTCCGCTCACATGCAACGCAGGCCGATGGAGGACGATATCGACTCCGGCTTGATCGTACGCATACCCTTGAATGTCGTGTGAGACCGGATCTCGATTGAACACCGTGACTCGGCGCTTGTCGCTGACCACGGTGACGAACGGCAGGAACTGGCAGATCGTGGCTTCCACTTCGGCATCAGTGAAGGTAAACGGCTTGCCCTTCTCGATGCCCTCCACGACCACCACCACATCCCTGAGCCCGCCGTCCTGTCCGACATTGACTTCCTTCAGGAGTCGATGTCCATTCCCATCCGATAGGGCGCCGCAATACGCGCGGTCTGGATAGCGACGCAGCTCAAATTCTTTTGGAGGTGGCACGGTCCCTGTGAACGTCACCTTGCCTCGCACCGCCGCCCCGTCCGTTACGGTTCCAGACTCATATGCTCCGACATCTGATCGAAAGGCAAATATTAGGATCGCCGACGCACAGACCGTTAACCATAGTCCTCCCAGGATCGCTTGTCTCATATCTCCTCCGGTCACACGTTCTACTAATTAATGTTGTGTGTCAGCCAATGGATTGGCCCTATCCAATCGTCTCGGAAGCTCGAACAGAAATGAAGATTGCTCCGTGAAGATCAACCGGCGGAACTCTTCCGACCACTGCCCCTGTTTGCTGACTGTTTTGAGGGGAAATCGTTCGGCCTTCGTCACCCATCGATAATATTGCCGCGTTTCACCGTTTTCAACAACCGTGACTTCGAACAATTCGGTAGGGTAACCGTTCAAGAGCTCATCCCCGACAAACTCGCGCGAGACTTCTCCGTCCATCTTCTCGGTCACCGTCAATAGGTGATGGCTCGCAATCGGTACCTCAAGATACTGCCGTCGCTTCGACAAGATGAGCCACGAATGCTGCTTGTCCATCCGAACGATCATGATATTGGCACCGCTTTGTGGGTGCGTGTACTCGAAGCGCCAGCGATCGTCCTTGGCGTTGACATGGGCGGTCACCACGGACCCGCCGCTTTTCACGGTCCGATCAGCAGAGAAATCTCGTGCCGCCGCCGTTTGCGCCGGACCGCTGATGAAAACCAGCGTCAGCCAAACCAACAACAAGCCGGCTGATGTGCGCAGTCGGCGCAAGTCCATGGACTAGTTCTACCGCATGATGGAGATGGGGTTCAAGGCGTCGTTCGGGCCAATAAAAAACGAGGGAACCTGGCTCTCACTCGCCAGGTTCCCCCGCCACTTGGTACCAGACCGGGCTACCTGGCCTGCCTGGACACAGGTATGGATTTCGCGGGCGATCGCTCTTGAGCCTGCTGGGTCGTCGGAACCCGACCGCTCAACGGGAGAATCGCGCGGCTGTCGCGGTCCAAGACCTTGAGCATTCCCCAATGCCCCGCATCGAGATAGCCAGGTCGCTGGTTGAGCCAGAGATAATCGCCTGCCACACCGTTCGGCCCACCGGCCCCACCGTGTAACCAGGCATTGATGACCTCGGCACCCCCAAATTCCATGGTGCTGACGAGATCCGCTCCGGCCAAATAGGGCTCGTGTTTCCATTCATGACCGGAAACGCTGAACAGCTGGACCTGCTCGCTGAACGCCCCCAGTACGTGAATGACCACGGGGTCACCGACATGTGCCGCAATGGTCGGCGTCACCGGATTATCCCCCGCCTTGACGCAGGCGAAGACTTCGCTGTACGCGCAGCCCTTCTCAGTACGATAGTCCGTCGGCTCCGATCGATAGTTCACCGCCGTCACGCCGGCAACTTTTTGAATGTACGGCATGAAGCTGGTGCCGATGATGTTATCTTCATCCTGGAACAAAAGCGCAAACGACCGATAGTTCTGCCGCTTATCGTTCCCAGACAGGCTTCGATCAACGATCACGTCCGCTTTCCACGAACTCTTCTGGCTCAGATCTTCACCGGTCACCGGATCGCGATACTGGGATCCTTTTGGACCGATGATGATCGCGCCGAACAGCCCGTTCCGAGGATTCTCGATCACGTTGCCCCAATCCTGAATCAGCGCCGCATTCTCGCCGAACTCCGGATGGGCATAGAAGGTGTAGGTTCGGCTTTGTCCCGGCGCGACTGTCTGGTCGCCGGGGTTGTTACCCGCGTTGATCCCCATCGATTCCTTGGGATCGTAGGCCAGATTGTCCACGTGGAACCCGGCCCGATCTTTGGCCATCTCATTCTTCAGATTGACCTTGATGCAATCGCCGACGTTCACGTGGAGCGTCAGCGGACTCGGCTCGAGGCTGCCCGAAGCGACCTTCGTCTTTTCACCCTCGAGCACATACATCTTCCCGCTCTCGTTGCCTAACACCATCTTTCGTTCAAGATCCACCTCCATCACGCCGGGCGTTCCTTTGTTGTAACGGATCGCCTTATCGATGGCGGCAACGTTGAACGTCTTCACCGGCGCATCGGCCGGACAGACGGACTTGGCCGACTGTGGGATCTCCGAGCGGCCCGGCAGCGGCTTCAATGAAGCATCCGCCTTGTCCAAGACTCTGAAAATTCCCCAACTGCCTTCCGCGAAGTGGGAGGCACGACCACTGTAGTAGAGATAGTCGCCGGCCATCTGTTGCGGCCCGCCTGCAGCCGGAATAGCCGCGTCGTACCGTTCACCGATCACGACATGCAGCGTGCTGCGGGGAATCGAGTCTTTGCTGTATCGCTCCATCGGGAACCAGTGGCCGCTGATGTGCCAGGAATGCACTTCGTTGGCCGATCCTTCGATCAATCGAACCACGACCGGATCGCCCAGATATGCCCGCAGCATCGGAGTCTCCGGATCCCCGTGAATCGCGCTGCTGAACAACTTCGAAGGATCCGGGTTGTTCGCCAACCGCACCGACAACGGCTCTACCCGCATGTTGTAGCCGCCACCCGTCGTGGCTTCGCCGCCGTTCAGGAACTTCATCGGCGACAGGTTGAGTCTGGCCGGATAGACCGCAGACGGAGTGCCGTCCACGGAAATCGCTCCGGCTCTCACTTGTGGATTGTCGGCCGTAATCAATTCCGCAGTTCTCGGGTTGGAATCCATGACCTGTGTGACGATCTCGCGGAAGGACCCCTTGATATGCGCAGACACCGGTTCGGTCGTGTGGATATCAGCCACCGGCCCGCTGCGGACCTCCTTACCGCTCACCGGGTCATGATAGGTTGACCGCGGCGGTTCGGCGATGAACGTCGAGTAGAAGCCATGGCCCCAGCCGTCCAATCCGAACACATGATCGTGCCAGAAGGTAGTGCCAAAATCGGCGTCCACGTACCATCGTTCCCGGATCCATTCTACTGAAGCGATTTCGCCCTTCTTATGGTGATACTTCAGCGGGCGTTCGAACGTGATCTGATTTCCATTGATCTTGCTGATTCGAGCCGACTCAAACCGGCCCACCTCATCCATCCCGACTCCGAGCTCGGTCTTCACATGGTAACGAGACGCATCCTTGACTGTGATGGTGGTTGCGCCCTTCGCCGCATCAGCTTCGAGCGTGGTGTTCATCGGCACCGGCATGCCTTTGCCCGGATGCTCATCCTTCAGAATCGTGAATGGACGCAGTGACATCTCGTAGGAGAAGCCGATGATCGGGCCGTCCGACGCCTGTGTGTCGAACTGGAACATGTGCGGGTGCAGGTTCGTCTTGCTGGAGAACCCTTGCCGCTGATCATCTTTCAGCTCGCTGGTGTAGACGACATCGATGCAATCCTGGACGTTGCCGCGGATCACCAACGGCATTTGCTTGGCGGGATTCTTCCGCACCTCCTGCTCTTCTTCATGCAGCACGTACAGCATGCCGTCCGGATCGACGATCGCCGGCGTCTTGGCCGTCGCCCGCTTCAGCGTGATCGGCAGCGTGATGGCGTGGATGTTGAAGGACTTTTGCGGCGCCCCCTCGGGGCAGAGACTCCAAGGCCCTTGCTCGCCGGGCTTCGGCGGTTCGGTCGAATTGCTGCCGTCATCTCGGCGGTGAATCGGCTCCAGCCACGGCGCACCGCTATGGCTAGGAGCAAACGGCACCCGACGGCCTAAATGAGGCCGCAGCCACGGCCAAGCCAGCTTGCCGGAGCGGGCATCGAAGAGAATCTCCTGCCGCTTTCCGGGCGTGGCGGACTTGTAGTTCACCCACTCATACGAGGTTTCCGGTTCGGTGAGCGCCTTGCTCCCGTCCCAAGCCCAGTCGTTCACCGTCGCATCGTACGCCAGCGTCTGGTCCTTTTCGCTGTTCTTTTTGCCGGGCTTGCCTTGCGGGGGGAGCATCATCTCCACCCAATCCTTGAGGGAAACCTTCACCGGATCGGCGTTCCAATCCGTCTTGTCCTTCGTAATCTCGAACTTCTTTCCGCCGTACCAATCGACGGTGGTCCCGACCAATTTATCCGATGAAATACCCGCTCTCATCTTGCCGGCACGGTCCGGCAACTCGACGAGAGGCTTCATCACATCAGTTTGGAACCCAGGCGCTTGCAGCGTGTTATACACGCGCCAGAACCCCCACATGCCGGTCACATAATGTTGCGGGATATGGCAATGAAATACGAATTCTCCGGCCAAGGCCTGCAACCCACCCGATCCGCCTTCGATCACCTGATCGTACACCTCCGTCGGCCCGATGGACTGTACATCCAACCGATCCGAAGGATCGCTGATCGGCGGAAACTTCACCGGTCCATTTTTTGAGACCGCGAAGTCAAGATTGCTGTTCCCCGGCTGACGCGCCCAGCGGATGGACCCGCCATGGAGGTGGTGCGAATGCACGATTTCCGACCCGCCCGCCATCCGGAATTTGGCGGGATCGCCGAGATAAGACCGAGGAATCGTCGTCGCCGGATCACCGAACGTATAGGACCCATAGGCCATCGATTCGTCGCCGTAAAATCCCATATGGGCTTGCAACTCGATGCGTGTGCCGTGCGGCTCGCTGCGATAGTTGAGCAGCCGGGCGCCGGGCCGATACGAATCAGTGTGAGGGTCGCGCTGCGGCAACATATCGCCTTTCTTGTTCAAGAGCCGGAAGGCCTCGTCCCCCGCCTCATGATAGAAAATGGCGAATTCGCGAAAGTCCGCCCCGTTGGGATCTTCGATCATCGCTTCCCAACCGCTTGCCATCGGCTGACCGTCGAACGGACTGAGATAGCGCGATCCGCGTGGTTCCACGACCAGCATACCGATCAAGCCGAGGTTGAACTGTTCGCGCGAGGCATGCGACCGGAAAAACCGCGCGCCTTCTTGCGTGTCGGGTTTGATATACCATTCAAAACTTTGCTGCTTCCCGGTCGCCACCGTCGAATCCGGGTTCGACGGCGTCGCGGGCTTGCCCGTGGATGACACGACCATGGACGAGCCGTTGATGATGAGGTTCGTCGGCTCATCGGGAATCTGGTTGTGGAGCGTCATCTTGAGGCAGTCGCCCTGATTGGCCCGGATGACGAGCGGTTGAATCACGTCGCCCTGCAAGCCGTTCGACACGGCGCCGGGATCGTTCTCTTTCTCCCGGGCCTCCTTATTCGCCGTTTCCTCCGCCCGTGCCTTCTCCACGTTGTCGGTCAGCACGTACATGTAGCCGGGGAAATAATCAAGAAACCGGTTCAGCGTGATTTCGATGTTGATGGCTGTGACGTGGTACTCCTTGACCGGCACGTTGGCCGGACAACGCGCCCCGCTGTTCACCACCACTTTGGCCGGGTCTTCGGCGATCAGCAGCACGCCCTGCTGCAGCATGTGGCTGTTGGCGCCGTTGGCATAACCGCCCTTCTCACCGATGAATTCCTGCTGCCGCTTCACCTCATCCATCATGCGGTCGTGCAGGATCGACCCGCCTTCACGATAGATGACCTTTTGCGCCGATGTCTGTCCCGCATGGCCTTGATGATCGTGCCGCTCCGCCGCGAATCCCATCGGCGCGAAGGCCAGGCTGCTCGCTAAAACCAGGCTTTGGAATCGCAGCATCACGCCGGCTCTCCTCTGTTTCTGACTATATTCAATCTGAGTGGACCTCATGTCTCGGCCTCCTCTCCCTGATGTACTCGCCTCATTCGGCGATTTGTTGATGTCTGTTCATCGATGATCATGATACTCATGTGGACGATCCTCTCTTCATCGTAGCTATGGAATAAGAACCGGCCTCCGAACAACTTCCGGCCTCGATTCTCAGGAGGGGTAAGAGCTGGTGAAGGGTTCCTTCTTGCGAAGGAATGGGTCATTCGGAGGCCGGTCCAAAATCACCCAGACCCTCACCAGCGATTTTTCTACAGGGCAATCGCCGTGCCTCCTCGCAGTAAGGCGAGTATCAGCAGAAATTTTCAAATGTGACACGAGGTTAGGATTATTGTGGTTGAAGAGCACTCATCGCTGAATTTCGGGGAATCCGTCTACACAAAGAGGCAGCAGCGGAGCTTGCAACTTGTCTATCGATAGAAATCAAATGGTTGTGCTGTCCAGTTGCTTGGACGGTGTCTATCGAGAAACTGGGGCATGAAGGGGCAATATCAAGGGGCTGAGTTGGAGCAATAGCTTCCGTCCTCGACTTTTCATAGACGGACTACCGGTCCGGGTGAGCGATGAGATCAGCGGTCGAACCAAATTCGTCAACCTGGGGTCCTGCTGAGCCAAATCAGTCAAGCTCTGCATCGCGAAGGTCTTCACGATTCGGCTTTCATCTTTAAGGTAGCATCGCAAGATCCCCACAACAATCGCACGGTCCCTCCTGGACAACTCCAAGCGCGGAAGCATTTGGGCTAAATGCCTTCTCAGCTCCTGCTGTTTTGCTCTTGCCGCCAACTTGATGAGCTGAACTTTGAATGGCCGGAGCCACTCAGGATTCGTCACGGTGAGTTTTTCTACTGCATCGGCGGCACGCATGCGGACGCGCTCGTCCGCATGGTGCATACCGTCTAAGAGGGCAGGAAACAGTGCCGGCTGGCGGCGAATGACCGCCACCACCTGATTGGAACGACCGATGGAGCGCCGATCGCCGCCACCCAGCATATGCAAGACAACCTGGTTGTCCATGAGACCGCCTTGTGACTACAGGGTCCCTAAAAGCCGATGGCCCCATAAACCCCCGCCGTCCAGAAATTATTCACCGTA
>Ga0073934_10008140_pt1 | contig 14158 bp, 19 predicted proteins | sample LarsenN4metaG_FD_76834 | JGI IMG/M metagenome (GOLD analysis project Ga0073934, IMG submission 76834) | Hot spring sediment bacterial and archeal communities from British Columbia, Canada, to study Microbial Dark Matter (Phase II) - Larsen... ...
CCAACACTACCGGCCAGCCAGATCACCGAACTCCTGCCGCATCACTGGCAGCCCATCACCTTGGCTTGAGTTCCGCACCAGTCGTCAAGACGGGTTCGCCGGACGCTTACGGCGCTCCAGCTCGTAGATCGTCGAGTCCGCCAGCGGGACGATCTGACGTAGCTCGCTGCGTCGGATCGTGCGCCGCAACCCCTTGGGATCGGTCGGCGCCGCCTTGTACAGATCCCGGATCGCGCGCGCGTCGATCGCGCCCGTCGGCTCCGTCTCCCGCACAGTCTGGCGAAGCGCCGAGTCGCCATCTCGCCTGGCATCACGATCGTCGGAGATGTCCCCGTCGATTGCAGCAGGCATCGCCTGCGCCCTCCCGGCGCCGGCCGCCCGCGCCACATTGACGAACTGATTCCCACGTTTCATCCGCACCTCCGTCGTCGGTCCAGGGGCCACCGCAGCGTCCCCGACCGACTCTCCGAACCATCGACCTCGCGAGCCGCCGAGTCGGTGGCGGCTCGCGAGCCTCGGGGCTCCGACGTGGCGTCCTGGCGCCTTCCGCCATGGATCGCCGGCATTCGTCAGCTATCGCGAGGCCCTTGGCTTCCGGTTACGGAATCCGGCGCAGAAGTGTCGGGACACATCGACCACCACTGCCGTTGTCGGCCCTACGAATTAGGTCGCCTGTCGCTCTTTTTCTTCCCCTGACCTGCGCTCGATCCCCTCCCCGTCCGGCAACCGACGGGGAGAGTCATGGCGCTCAAGGCGGGAGAGGGTCTCCAGCGATGGGAGATCGCGGTTACGAAGAAGTTGGTGGGTGAGTACAGAAGGCGGTCTCGAAGCCTCGCGCGCGAGGAGTTCGACGACCTGATGCAGGAGTGTCTGGCGCACTGGATCGTGGTGCGCCGAAGGCTCCCGCCCGATCCGGATGCACCGCCCGTGGCCTACATGGCCCAGGTCATCCGCAACAAGCTCACGGATCTGATCCGCGAGCAGGCTGCCGACAAGCGCGCCGGTGAACAGGACGCGCTCTCGCTCGACGCGTCACTCGACGGCTCGGAGGACGGCATGACGCTCGCCGACCTGCTGGCCGACAGCGAGTCCGCCCAGCCGGACGACCCCGGCGCCGTCGAACGGCGCCACGCTCGCATCGACATCGGCCGCGTGCTGGAGCGGCTGACGCCGGTTCAGCGGCAGCTGTGCCAGATGCTCGGGGCGGAAGGGCTGACCATCAAAGAGGCCGCCGAGCGGCTCCGAATTCCCCGCGGCACGCTGTACGAGGAGATCAAGCGCATCCGCCAGATGTTCGCAGATCAGGGGCTTGGCGACTATCTGAAGGAGTAGTCCGACACTTTTTCACGCGATTCCGTATGCCTGATGACAGACCTGAATCGGCACGGAATCGATGATCAAGTTCACCGTCACGAGCACGAAGGGTGGCGTCGGCAAGACGACCCTCACGGCCAACCTGGGGGCGCTGTTGGCGGACATGGGCCTGCGCGTGCTGCTGGTCGACGCAGACGTGCAGCCGTCGCTGTCGAAGTACTTCCCGCTCGCAACGCCGCAGCCCTCGGCCGGCCTCACCGAGGTGATCGTGCGCGGCGAGGTCACGGCCGCGTGCATCACGGCGACGGTCTTCCCGAACCTCGACATCGTCGTGTCCGATGACCCCGAGGGTCATCTGCCCAACTGGCTCCTCAATCGCATCGACCGCGGCTTTCGTCTGCGCTTCGCGCTGCAGGCTGCCGTCGTGGCCGACGCCTACGACTGCGTTCTGATCGATACGCAGGGCGCCATCGGGCCCCTGCAGGACGCGGCCGTCATGGCTGCCGACATCCTCGTCTCGCCGATCACGCCCGAGATCCTCTCGGCGCGGGAGTTCAAGGACGGCACGATGGAGCTGCTCGATCGCCTGGAACCGGGCAGCGCCCTCGGCGCCACGCTCGGCCCGGTGAAGGCGGTGATCTACCGGCAGGACCGGACGGCCGACGCGCGCCTGATAGCCAACGGCATCCGCGAGGACTTCATCCGCCTGAAGGGCAGGGTATCGGTGCTCGACACGGTGGTGCCGCACGCCAAGGCCTACAAGGAAGCCGCCACCCTGCGGATCCCCGTGCATCGGCACGAACGCCGGCGTGACGGCGTCATGCCGAGCGCGTGCGCGGTGATGCACCAGCTCGCCTGGGAACTGATCCCCAGCCTGCAGGGCGTTCACGCCGATGGTGCCGTCGCCGAGGAGCGATCGGTATGAGCGGCAAGGTGTCGATGGATGAGCGTCGTCGGCTGGTGGCCGAGTCGTTGCAGGTGGGCAATCCGGGGAACAACGCGCGTGACCTGACCGGTCAGAACGACCCGCGCACGGAGTCCCAGATCGAACTCTCGATCGACGAGATCCGTCCCTACGAGAACAACCCGCGCCGCGCGACGAACGCGAAGTTCGAAGACATCAAGGAGTCAATTCGCACCAGCGGCCTGAGAAGCCCGCTCACCGTGACTCGCCGGCCCGGCGAATCGCACTTCATCGTCGAGGCCGGCGGCAACACGCGGTTGCTGGCGCTGCGGCAACTGTGGACCGAGACGCGCGACCCGCGCTTCCGCAAGCTGGTGGTGCTTTTTCGGCCCTGGCGATCCGAGAGCCACGTCCTCACCGCGCACCTGATCGAGAACGAGCAGCGTGGCGAGATGACCTTCTGGGACAAGGCGTGTGGAATCGTCGCGCTCAAGTCACGTCTCGAGGTCGAGCAGGGTCGAACCCTGACGCTGCGGCCACTGGAGGACGCGCTCCACGCTTTGGGCTTGTCGGTGAACACCGCAACGCTGGGTCTCCATCTCTTCGCCACCGAGCGGTTGCGAACGCTCGGCGAGGCGGTGACCGATCTCTCCGGCCTCGACGTCAAGACGATCCAGCCGCGTCTGAACGCACTGAGGCGCTACGCACAGGCGCGAACGTCGATCACGGAAGACGATCTCTACGCACAGGTCTTCGAACCCGTCTTTCGCCGGTTCGCGGAGCAACACCCGCACACCGGTGTCTTCAGTGTCGCCGCAACCTGCGAGGCTTGTGAAGTCGCGCTGGCTCGTCATCTTGGCGAACCCGTTGAGGTGCTGCGCGAGGCTCTGCGCCCGGGGGCAGGTCGCGGTGCGCCGGTCGATCCGTCGGTGCCAACGACCGGCACTTCGGACACCGACACGGCCACCACGGACCGTCCTGCGGTCAGCTACGAGGCTGGTGAGGTCGTCGGTGCAGTTGCAGACGAACTGCTGGCGCGCGCGAGGGACTTTGCGAATGCAGCCGGCCTTGGCGGCGTTCTCCATCCCGAGCCGCAGTCCGCCACCGGCCTGCGACTCTCGACGCTTCCCGCCGACGATGCGGCGCACCCCGAGCGGCAACGCGCCTGGTGGTTGCTCGCTGGACTCCTCGGTCAGTTCGAGCCGGATACGCCGCCACCGGCATCGCTGGCCCCGGGATTCCTGCACTGGCTCATCGAATCCGAGGACGCATCGGCCACGGCGTTCTGGGAGTTGCTGACCTGCGTCAGGCGAGCGGGCGGCGTGCACCGCACGCTGCGCGCAGCGGGCGGATCGGTGTCGTCTTCGAAGGAGGCGTGATGCTCCCGCTGCAAGACACCCAGGTGCGGCTCGTCCTGCTCAACCACGTGACCGTGCGTCTGGCCGATGCCGCGCAGGACGAGCTTCGCGCGGCCGGCATCGAGAGCGAGCTGCTGCCCCATCTTCGGCAGCTCTCGGCAGTCGATCTCAGTCGCCTCGCCGCGATGCGCAGCTTGACGATCGGCGTCGCCTTTGACGGCGTCGCCCTTAAGGCGGGACTGCGTGCGGTAGCACTTGTCAACGAGGCCAAGGCGCTGGAGACGTACTTCATCCGCCATGGTGCGTCCACGCATCTGATGAGCGCGCTCTTCAAGGTCCGCCGCAAGCTGACGCTCAAGCGCCGCCGCGACTTCGATGCGCGGCGTCCGGCGGGCCGTGTCCGGCTCCCGGATTACGCCACGCGCGAGCGCATCTACCAGGCCTGGCGGGCCATCACCGACCCGACGCCGCGCGTTCGCTACTACCGCCTGCACCAGGAGTTTCAGCACATCCCGATCGCCGTGTTGGAGGCGGTGATCCGCGAGTTCGAGGCCGACGAATGAACGCGCGCCTGGAAGGCCTCGGCATCACTCCCCAGGTGTTGCTCGACGTCTTCGACACACCGCTGAGTTTTCATCGTTGCCTGGTGCCCGTCACCGGCGGCGTCACATCGGCACTGATGCTGTCGCAGGCGATCTGGACCACCCAGTCGCTCGAGCCCTCCGCCGATGGCTGGTTCATCCGATCCCAGGAGCAGTGGACGCAGGAGACCGGGCTGTCGCGCTGGGAGCAGGAAACCGCACGGCGCGCTTTGCGCCGATCGGGACTGCTCGAAGAGCGTCGCGTGGGCATGCCGGCCAAGCTCTGGTTCCGCGTGCGTCCCGACGCCGTCTGGCGTGCGCTGCAGGCCCACGCTGGGGTGTCGTACCGATGACGGCGGGCAGGAGCCGCCGTGGCTGAGGACCTGCGCTTTGCAGACGAGGAACCGCGGGGGCGGCAGGCGGCTTTCGATGCGGCGCCGCTGTCGGTGATCTGGCCGCTGCTCGGGCGGCACATCGCATTTCATCGCCGCCTCGTGGATCTCACATCCAGCGTCAAGGCAGCGCTCCTGCTGTCGCAGTCCGTCTATTGGACGCGCCATGGCCGGGACATCGCCCAGACCGGCGGATGGTTTCACAAGACGACCGAGCAATGGGAGATGGAGACCGGCCTGTCGGCGAAAGAGCAGGCCACCGCGCGCGAGGTGCTGCGCGGCCTGGCACTGCTCGACGACCAGCGCATGGGGATTCCCGCGCGGCTGCACTTCCGGTTGAACGTGGACGAGCTGGGAATGCGCCTCGCCTACCGGATCGCCAGCCACCCGCACGCAGCGGAATGGAGCGACCGTGTCGTACTCGCCGAGCTGCTCGGACCTTCGGTGGCTTTCCACCGCACGCTTGCCGGTGTCGCCGGCGGCGTGCACGCCGGCCTGATGCTGTCCCGCGCGTTGCACCTGACGCGGCTGCAGGTCAGGCACCGCCTGGACCACTGGATCGCCAGCTCGGCAGCGCGCTGGTTCGAAGAGATCGGTCTCTCGCGGCGCGAACAGGAAACCGCGCGCCGCGATCTCGTCCGCACCGGGCTCTGGGAGGAGTGCTTGCGCGGCATTCCACCGAGCCTGGTGGCACGCATTCGGCTGGACTGCCTGCTTGCTCTGCTCACCGACGACGCATCGGCGGCGAGGAGCCTCGGCTCGCGCAACGCGGATCCAGACCGCGGCGTTACCGCAGACAAGGCTTCACCGAATGTCGAATCAAGACTGAGGCAACCCCGCAGCCTTGTCTCGCCAAAACTGCCGGATCAGTTTCGCCCGATCCGCCCACACGGTTCAGCCGAAAGCGCCGTTCTTCTTATGAATCACAGTACAGGTGAATCAGTACAACCACAGCACACCGCCTCGTCTGCGAATCCGCCGGACACCGAGGCTGGTGGTGAACTGATCTTTCCCGAGCAGATGCTGCCGGACGAACGCCAGGCAGCGCGTCTGCTGCTGCGCCGTTGCGGCGATCAAGCCCAATGCCTGCTCGATGAACTCGCAGGCCGACTTCAAGTGCGCGGTGTTCGGCTCAGCCCCGTGGCCTACTTGCGCGGGCTCATCGCCCGCGCTGCGGCCGGCAGTTTCGTGCCGGAGCTCGGCCCCCGTGTCGCGGCCGAGCGCGAGCAGCGGCAGAAGGAAGCCCTCCGGCGTCGCGAACGCGAGGCCGAGGAGCAGCGCCTGGCTGCAGAGCGTGCCACGCCCGAGTACCAGGCCAAGGCCCTGGCCCAGCGGCAGAAGGTCAGACAGATGATCGACGAGCTCAAGGCGCGCATGGGCACGAACAGACGGCCATGAGCACAACGCGCCCGCTCATCCAATCGACGCAATAACACCCCTCCACGGAGTCCACCATGACAACGCAAGACACGCCGTCATCCCTCGGAGCAGCGTCAGCAGTCGATTCCGCGCCGATCCCTCGCGACCTCCCGGCGACGAAGGCCCGACCCGCGATGGGTCAGCTCGCCGACGAGACGCCCGATGCGATGACGCTGCACACCCAGGATGCCTACCGGATGTTCATTGGCCGCGCCGCCGACGCAGTGACCAAGGCACCGGCGATCCCGGGAGGCCGGCGTTTTGCGGCGATGCTGAAGGCGATCTGGTACCTGTCGGCCAACGACAACCCCTACGCCGACTGGCTCCTGATCCGGGTCTACCAGTCTCTGGCCGACATCCGGTCGCAAATGGGTCAGATCATCGAGGCGCGAGAGGCCGAGTTCGAGCGACTGCGACGTAGAGGGCTCGCGCTGTCAGTGCTTGCGTCCCGCAGCCCTGTCACGGTGGAGCTGGGGTTTCGCAGCCCCTATGGCTACGCGACGGCCGAAGCGATCGTCGAGTTCGACTACCACGTGCGGATGGTCAAGACCCTCGTGCTCAAGGACCGCATGAGCGACGAGGCGGGCCGGGCCGAGATTCGCACCATCGGCCGCGGCCTGCGCGCACTGTTCCTGGAGCCGATCCGCTGGGAGCGCAACCTGTTGCGCGAGGAAATGCTCCCGCTCAGCCGGCGGGACTTCCTTCCCGGAACCGACGATGCGGCGCGGCAGCGCGTCCGTGCCGCGGTCGCGCTGTTCGGCGAACTCCCGCGGAAGGTGTTCACCGGCGAGGAGGCGCCGCGGCACTCGCAGCGGCGCGTCACCCCGACCGCGGCGGAACTGCGGCTGATGCAGCAGGTCTCGCTCGGCGCGGACGCGGAGCCGCAGGAAGCGCCGAGAGGGCAGCTGCTGTGACGAACGCGCCGTGCTCGCGCGCTCCGCACCCCAGCGCGGCCGAGTGGGCGTTTCTGCGCGTGCTTGTGCGCGAGGCGCTCGCCGTCGCCGCGCTGTCCGGCGCTGCGCAGCTCTCGTTTCGTGGTTATCGGATCGATGCCAAGCGCCTCCGCGCCGCCGGAGCGGATGGGGCGCTCGTCGAGATCACGCTGGCCGTCGACGCTGGCGGCGCGCCGCTCGATCGTGTCCGCATTGCAGTTGCATCCCGACCGGATCCGCGATCAGCATGTCGCGTCGATTTCCTGCACGCGCCGTCGATGGCGGCGTGCACGACCGAGTCTCTCGCTGGCTGTGTCAGCCCGGTTGATGCCCGTTACGCATCGCCCGAAACCGGTCAGATCTCCTGAGAACCGGTGGCCGCAAGGCCCGGAGATTTCGTCAGTGCTTCTACCCAGCCGGGGAGTCCCATCCCCGCACTGGGGATGGTCTCTCCATTTTCATGTGATCCATGTCATAGGAGGCCATCATGTCCGAGTCATCCCAAGCCAGCAGCCCTTCGTCGTTCTTCAACCTGCACGTCGAAGGCGTCGGCTATCTCAATCGTGTCCGCACAGTGAAGCCGAAGAAGGGCCAGGAGTTCCTGGCCTGCACCGTGGCTGCCCTCCGTGGCAGCGACAGTGACGTCAGCTACACGAAGTTCGACTGCCGTGTCAGCGGTGCTGACGCTCAGGCGATCGTCAAGCGCCTGGAAAGCGATGTCGCGGCCGACAAGGCCGTGATCATCGGCTTCCGGATCGCTGACATCTATCCCGAAATGTTCACCTTCGAGAAGGGCGACAGGAAGGGACAGCCTGGCGTCAGCATCAAGGGCCGACTGCTGCGCATCAAGTTCGCCAAGGTCAACGGCGAACCCATCGATGTGCCGCAACCGGCGCGCGCGGAGGAACGCGAGAGCGTTCCGTTCTGACCGCCGGCATCGTCAGTCTCGATCCATCCCCCGGGGAGCTCGCTCCCTGGGGGAGGAGTTCCCCATTCGTCATACGAAGGAGAACTCCATGTGTCGACCGATCGAGTCGATGTCGGACGCGGCCCTGCTCAGCACGCTGGTGGGTCCCCGAACGGCAGCGAACCTGTTGAAAGACGCGAGCGGCAGTCTGTCGCGGCTGCTGAACGCAGACGTAGCGGAGCAAATCCCGTCGTCATCCGTCGGAGCGAAGCTGATGGCGGCCAGGGAACTGGTCCGTCGTGCGCTTGCCGAGACGATGCGCGAGCGGGACATGCTGGCCTCGCCGGCCGCGGTGCGCGACTACTTGCGGATCATGCTGGCCCAGCGCGACCACGAAGTCTTCATGGTGCTGTTCCTCGATGCACAGAACCGGGTCATCGCGCCGGAGGAAATGTTTCGAGGGACGCTCACGCAGACCAGCGTGTACCCGCGTGAAGTGGTCAAGCGCGCGTTGTCGCTGAACGCTGCGGCAGTGATCCTGGCGCACAACCACCCGTCGGGTGTCGCCGAGCCCAGCCGGGCCGACGAGTTCCTGACCCAGTCGCTGCGTTCCGCGCTGGCCCTGGTCGACATCCGTGTGCTCGACCACATCGTGATCGCAGGCAGCAACGCCACCTCGTTCGCCGAACGCGGCTTGTTGTAGCCCTTGAGCCCTGCGCGACACCCGTCGCGCTTCCCATCCGGATCGGGATTCCCCGGTCCGGTTCTTCACCCCAGCGGGGATGTGCATCCCCGCATGGCGGGGGCCGTTTCCGCAACCTCTATGGAGTCTCACCATGAAAAGCGGACGTTCTCTCGTCGACCTGGCCCACGAACTCGAGCGCCAGATCTCCTCCAAGCGCGACCTCGTCGTGCCTTCGTCGTTCTTGCAGTGCCGTACCGATGAGGATGGCAGCCTCAAGCTGATCGTCGACTCCCGTCAGGGAGACGGCGAGTACGGCGTCACGGGTCTGGCGCGTAGGCAGCTCGCCGACAAGCTGAAGATCCCGTTCGCATACTTCGAGCGCATGCGTACCGAGCAGCCGCAACTGCTCGATCGCAACGTCAACACCTGGCTGCAATCGGACGACGACCGCCGAATGATCCGCACGCTGGACGGGCAGGTGAGGGCGGTGCTGTCGGACCGCTATCGCCGGCTGGACAACTTCGATCTTGCGGAGAACGTCCTGCCGATCCTGCAGCGTCTGGAAGGTGCCCGCTTCGAATCGGTCGAACTGACCGAGACGAAGATGTACCTGAAGGTCATCACGCCCCGCGTCGAGTTCGAGGTCGCCCCCGGCGACATCGTGCAGGCCGGCATCGTCATCACCAACTCGGAGGTCGGCTGCGGCACGCTCTCGGTGCAGCCGCTGATCTACCGGCTGGTGTGCAAGAACGGTTTGATCGCATCTGACCATGCGCTGCGCAAGACGCATGTCGGGCGCTCGCTGACCACGGAAGCGGAGTCGGTCAATGTGTTCAGGGACGACACCCTGGCCGCAGACGACCGCGCCTTCTTCCTGAAGGTGCGCGACGTGGTCGAGGCCGCAGTCCCCGAAGCGACGTTCCGACAGGTCGCGCAGAATTTGCAGAAGACGCGCGACATCCGTCTGACCGGCGACCCGGTGAAGTCCGTCGAGGTGCTGGCCAACCGCTACACGCTCAACGACACCGAGCGTGCCGGCGTGCTGCGGCACCTCATCGTCGAAGGCGACTTGAGCGCCTACGGCCTGGTCAACGCCGTCACGCACTTCTCGCAGGACGTCGACGACTACGATCGCGCCACCGAGCTCGAGGCGCTGGGCGGCAAGCTCATCGAGCTGGCCCCTGGCGACTGGAAGGAGGTGGCTCACGCCGCTTGATGCCGACCGAAGCGCTGCCGACTGCAGCGCTTCGGGACGCCAGTCCCTGATCGGAAGTCCTCCCCTTCGCCCGGCGCAGCCTCACGGTTGCCCGGGCGTTTTCTTTGGCCTGTCAGCACTGCTGACAGATTTCACCGATTGCCGTGGCGACAGCCAGCTCGCGCCTGGTTAGCGCGCGCAGCAGTGCGACGTGGACGCGCCGCGTTGCTGGATGGGCGGACAAGGCACCGTGCCGTAGGAACAGTAGACGCAGCAGTCTCCCGCCTTGGGCTTGAGCACGGTGTGGCACTGCTCGCACTCGTAGAACCACTGGCACGCGTCGGTGGGCATCGTCTCGGTCTTGGCGTGACCGCACAACGGGCACGTGACCGTCGATTCGAGAATGACATCGTTCATTTCGAGCTGCCGACCACCGTGGAGGGATAGCCTGCATTCTTGGTGGCTTTCGTCAGGGCCTCGGCCGTCGTCTTCGCGTCGTCGAACGTCACCGTGGCTTCGCGCTTGTCGAAGTTCACGTCGGCCTGCGCGACACCCGGCACCTTCGTCAGGGCCTTCTTGACGGTGATCGGACACGCCGGGCAGTCCATCGTAGGGACCGACAGGGTGACGGTGCGGGGGGCAGCCCAAGCGGTGCCGACGGAGGCGGCCAGGGCGACGAGCGTGGCAACGGGCAGCTTCATCGGGATGTCCTTTCAGTAGAACCAGGGAGCGACGTAGGGAAAGCCCAAAGCGACCAAGACGAGCGCGCAAACGATCCAGAACAGCGCCTTGTAGGTGACGTTGACCCGTGGCACGGCACACACTTCACCTGGTCGACACGCCGCAGCGGGGCGCCAGATGCGGCGCCACGCGAAGAAGAGCGCCACCAGCGCGGCGCCGATGAATATAGGCCGGTAGGGTTCGAGCACGGTCAGGTTCGCGATCCACGCGCCGGAGAAGCCGAGCGTGATCAGCACCAGCGGCCCCAGGCAACAGGTCGAGGCGAGAATCGCGGCCAGCCCGCCGGCGAACAGGGCGCCGCGACCCTGCGTGGATTCGGCCATCGAATGCTCCTTCCAGCCCATGCGATCGAGGGTGTAACCTTACTTCCGTACATAAGTACGGAGTCAAGGGCCATGCAGGAGAAAACCGGCGCCACCATCGGCGCCCTGGCGGAAACCGCTGGGGTCAACGTCGAGACGATCCGCTTCTACCAGCGCAAGGGCCTGATGCCGGAGCCAGAGAAGCCCTACGGCAGCATTCGCCGGTATGGGGCGGCGGACCTGGCACGTGTGCGGTTCATCAAGTCCGCGCAGCGGCTTGGTTTCAGCCTGGACGAGATCGGCGAGTTGCTGAAGCTCGAGGACGGTGCGCGCTGCAGCGAGGCTCGGCAGCTGGCCGAATACAAGCTCGTGGACGTCCGACAGAAGCTCGGCGACCTGCAGCGCATCGAGGCGGTGTTGGCAGGGCTGGTGGCGCGTTGTTCCGCCGTTCGCGGCCGGGTCAACTGTCCGTTGATCGCGTCGCTGCAGGAGGCGAAGTGATGGAGCTCCTGAAGATCTCGGCCCTGTTCGCCGTGACCGCGCTGGCCGAGATCGTCGGCTGCTATCTGCCGTGGTTGGTCCTCAAACAGGGCAGGAGCGCCTGGCTCGTCATCCCAGCGGCGGTTTCACTCGCCCTGTTCGCATGGCTTCTGACGCTGCATCCCAGCGCGGCCGGCCGCACCTACGCCGCGTACGGCGGGATGTACATCGCAGTTGCGCTGGTGTGGCTCTGGGTGGTCGATGGCGTCAACCTGACGCGTTGGGATCTCGCCGGCGCAGGCATTGCTCTGATCGGCATGGCCGTCATTGCGCTGCAGCCGGAAGTGCGTTGACCGAGAGCGGCAAGACGTCGGGACGCCTGCGCAGCACGACCGCATCGACGTGGAGAGCGTGAATGACTATCAAGCCGATCCGAAACGACGACGACCTGAAGAAGATTTTCCGCCGCCTGGAAAAGATCTTCCAGGCCGAGGAGGGTACGACGCAGGCCGATGAACGTGACGTCCTGGTGACCCTCGTCGAGGCCTACGACAACAAGCACTACGACTTCGGCCCTGCGGACCCGGTGGAGGCCATCAAGTTCAGGATGGAACAAGAGGGGCTGGCGCCTCGTGACCTGGAGCCCTTCATCAGTCCGAGCGGACGTGTGTCCGAGGTGCTGAATCGCAAGCGGCCGCTCAGCCTGCGGATGGTCAAGCGACTGCACGAAGGGCTGAAGATCCCCTACGAGAGCCTGCTGGCCAAGGTGTCCTGAGTCGGCCGCTGTTTTCGATGACCGCGTTTTCCCGCTACATCGGCATCGACTATTCCGGCGCCGAGACGCCCGAATCCAGTCTCAAGGGGCTGCGCGTCTACTGCGCCGTCGGCGAATCGGAGGCGGACGAGGTCGCACCGCCGCCCAGCCCTCGCAAGTTCTGGACGCGACGCGGCATTGCGCACTGGTTGGCCGAGCGGCTCGCGGAAGACGTCCCGACGATCGTCGGGATCGATCACGGGTTCTCCTTTCCGCTGCGCTACTTCGAGGTGCATCGGCTGCCGCCCGACTGGTCCGCGTTCCTGGAGGACTTTCAGCGGCACTGGCCCACGGACGCCGAACACACTTATGTCGATTTCGTTCGCGACGGCTTGGCCGGCAACGGCGCTGCGCGGACCGGCAACGCCCGCTGGCGCCGGATGACCGAACAACACGCCGGCTCGGCCAAGTCGGTGTTCCACTTCGACGTGCAGGGCTCGGTGGCCAAGTCGACCCATGCCGGCATCCCCTGGCTGCTGTACCTGCGGAAACAACTCGGCAGCCGCCTGCACTTCTGGCCATTCGACGGTTGGTCGATCCCCGCGGGAAAGTCTGCCGTCGTCGAGGCGTACCCGTCGCTCTGGAAGCACGCATTCCCCACGGATGGCCGCACGCCCGACCAGCACGACGCCTTCGCGGTGGCGTCGTGGCTCAGTGAAGCTGACCGGTCCGGGCAGCTTGCGCGGTACTTGCAGCCGAACCTGACGCCGCCCGAGTGCACGGTGGCTGGTGTCGAGGGCTGGATTCTGGGCGTCGGATGAGCCAGGCCGGCGGCTATCGACCTAGGTACACCGCCGTGATCTGCTCGCGCTCGTGGCCGAGCTCTTCGCTGATGGTGAGCCGGGCTTCGCGGTCGGCCTCGCGCTGCGAGGGCGTGAGGTCTCTCGACCGCGGCCCGCCGGCCGCCGGCGCCGGCCATCCGGTCAGCTCGCGGTAGCGGGTCTGCGCGTACTGGTGGCGGTGGCCGTGGATGCGGTGCGCGCCGGCCGCCGCGCACTGATACTCGAAGCGGCGCAACTGCTCGACGTAGCTTCGCTCGGCCGGGATGAGGCTGCCCCTGCCGGCCAGTGCCTTGGCCTCGTCGAGGACCTGGCGCTGCTCCGCGTTGCGGATGGGGATCTCGCGCGGCCGCCCACCCTTGGTCCAGGTGTCCTTGAGCTCCAGCCGGTCGCCACGGTCGGCCCACTCCGGCCGGATCTTGATCGACTCTCCTCGCCGCAGACCGAAAGCGGCCTGTAGCCGCAGCGACATCGCCGTGTAAGGATCCGTGATCCTGGCGAGATCGCCGCCGGTCAGTTGCCGCGCCTTGCTGACATTGGTGACGTACTGCCGGTTGCCGATGCCGTAGTGGTCGTTGTCGCGGGCGATGACGTTCTGCTTGCCGATCTTCTCGGCCCACCATCGCAGCTCCGCCATCCGGTTCTTGATCGTGCCCACGGCCAGGCCCTCCGCCTGCCATCGCTCCACCAGGCCCTCGACGTGCTTGGGTTTGAGGCTTGCTGCAGCCAGGTGCCGGTAGCCGAGGTCATGAAGCTGGTTCGCCACCAGGTCGAGCACGCGCTCGCGATCGCGTTGGGTCGCATAGCTGCCGTCGCGGTTGCGCCGGCACAGCTGCTTCAGCTCGTAGTTCAGATCCCGCATTCGCTTCTCGTCTGCTTGTCGTCCTGCTCTCCGTTCGTTGCCCCTGGGCTCTCGATCCGTTTCCTGTCGCTGGTGTGTGACGCATGTCCGGTCAGTGTTTCTGTCCGTCCCGAACGCCTGGGCGTTGCGGGAACCACGAGGGACACGGGACACCACTCCCGTTTCGTGCCGAGTAACTGCTGGCCGCCGCGGCACGCGGCATTGGCGTCGATGGCGCTTCCTGGGGGAAGGCGATCCATCGGGTGAGCCATTGCCCCAAGGCTCTGGGTGCGCCAGTTGGCGCCATGGCTGACATGGCCCGCGGGGAGCGGGCGGGTGCAGACCGCGTTGCACGGTCCGCGGTCTTGACGCGCCTGGAAGCCCGTCACGTGGGGTCGTCACTTGCGACAGCCCCAGCAAAACGCTCGTGCACTGGGGCAACGTGCGCGTCGTCACTACTGGCTGGCGCCGCGTAGTGACGACGCGGTTGGCGCAGAGGTGCTGGGGCAGGGCG